>SAMEA104315422__coassemble_89_pt1 | contig 77312 bp, 68 predicted proteins | sample SAMEA104315422__metabat2_low_PE_015 | metagenome-assembled genome bin SAMEA104315422 (sample SAMEA104315422) | gut metagenome | biome: Monkey gut; feature: monkey-associated habitat; material: faeces | place: China | collected 2013
AATGAGGCTGCGCACCTCATTTGATTTTATTATCTTTCGTGCAACAGCCCCTTTTTTAAGCCTTAGATTTATCTTTATAATTTTTTTAATACTCTATTGACATAACTATCGTTTTTGAACTAAAGTGCATATGTTCGTTAGGACATTCTCCGGTAGCTCAGTCGGTAGAGCAGGTGGCTGTTAACCACCCTGTCGGGGGTTCAAATCCCTCCCGGGGAGAAAGAGAGACGCAGTTTAAACCTGCGTCTTTATTAATGTTTTTTCATATCCTCCTTTGTAAGGCCTCTTCTTTGAAAGGGCCTTTTTTGTTTTATTTAATAAAAAAAGGCATCAACTAAAAACACCATGTCAAACGACATGGTGTCTAAGGATAAGAAAGTCTAGATTATAAAGATCCATCATTTTTTTTATCAGAAACATCCGGATTTGTTTTTTGAATTCTACTCTCAATGTAATCTTTGACTACATCAGCCGAGTATTCATTTCCACCAATTACAATTCTCTCTATCTCCAAATCTTTGACTGCATCTTTAGGCTCTTTATTTTCTGTGTCACAATCCTTTAAGGAAGCTTTTATATCGATAAATTCTTTGCCATCAATCTTCTCAACCAAGTCGATATTTGCACTTATTTTTTTAGTTGAGTAATCTAAACCAATTCCTACTTCACCCTTAACATATAACCCATCAAGAGAAAGCTCTATTTCATTTGATAAAAGAATAGAACCTGAGATTTCCGGTGTTGAGCTAGAATATTCCTGATACACAACCTTGGATTCATATGGTCCAAATCCAAGCGTGCAGGTATATATAAATGAACTACCTTTCTCCGTATCTTTAATGGTTAGAGAAATGACAACTGAACCTGTTATTTTTGTTGAGCTTGATAACACCTTACTATTAGATTCATCTAAAACTTTTGTTCTAGTGATTGAAAAATCATCAGATAACTGAACTCCAATTCTTCCATTAAGTGAGTATGTCTTTTTCTCTCCAGTATACGTTTCAAAACCACCTTCTAAACTAAGTTCTCTAGTCTCTAAATTACTGCTTATTACAACATCATTGAACGCGACAGATAAACTTGTTCCGTCCTCAATATTTAATTTAAAAATTCCTGTAATTTTTAGTGATTTTTCAAAAAGCTTTAACAAGGATTCAACATTAATCTTCATTGAACTAGAATTTTTTTCACCTGAGGTTTCAGGAGAAAGCAATGAAGACATCACATTCATCAAATCATCTGATAATGCACCTTCAGGATTTTCGAAGTCTACTTTTCCTTCAGTTCCATCTTCAAGTACGTATGTGACTTCAAAAGGACTAGAACCTTCTTTTTCTGTTTCTGCTGATGGATCATTTTCACCATTAGAACCTTTTCCAACAACAGTTATACTCTTGTATTTGTTTGCCACTTTTTCACTTTCTGCATCTGGCTCGTAGAGTACAAAACTACCACCTTCCGAAGATGTAAGAGCAAGATTAACCTCAGGAGATACCTTTAAACTATCTTTCTTTGCGTTTAAAAGTTCTTTTGGAATAAGGTTTACAATTCCACTGTTTTTGTCTATTACTGAGTAAATTAGGTTATCGTCAAACTTTACTTCAGTTTCCCCTTGCCCATCTTCCTTTCCTGGTTTACCTGTATCGCCTGGCTTGTCATCTTTGCTAGTATTCTCTGTTTTGTTAGGCAACTTGTCTCCATTAGGTGCGTTTTCACAAGAAACAAACACCATTGTTAGAGCAAGGATTAATGTTAATAATAGGATTAATGTTTTTTTCATAATATCCCCTCCGATAGTCACAATAATACCCTACCCCCCCCCGTTAATAGTAAAAGTATTTTTTGTCGCTTTTTGCTATATATTCGATAAATATTTCCTTTATCTAATATTTTCAGAACATTTTGATTATCTTTTGAGATTCAAATTGAAGAAAAAGTATTCATAAATACTTCATTATCTTCAGTGGTATCTAATTAATAAACTAAGTTTACTTTTTTACTTTTTATCAATATGCTAGTTTTATGCCTCGCACATCAAAAGAAACTTTAGATATGACAAAGGGAGGAATTTACTCCTCCTTAATACTTTTCTCTCTTCCTATTCTCCTAGGGCAGATTTTTCAGCAGTTATATAATACTTTCGATACTTGGTGTGTTGGCAACTTTGTTGGAAAGAATAGCTTTTCAGCAGTTGGAACAGTCGGTTCAATTGTTAATATGCTTATAGGCTTTGCAGGAGGCTTTGCAACAGGCGCAAGTGTTGTAATATCACAATATTTTGGTGCAGGAGACAAAGAAAACGTGAGTAAGGCAGTACATACATTCTTTGTTTTCTTTGTAATTATCTCAATTGCAGTGACTATTCTTGGTCTTTTGCTTGTCCCTTTCTTTTTGGACATAGTAAAAGCGCCAGAAGAAGTAAGAGTTGAGCAAGAAATATACCTTTACATCTACTTCGCAGGCGTAAGCGGGCTTTTGATTTACAACATGGGATCTGCAATTTTTAGAGCTGTTGGAAACTCCCGCCTTCCATTTATCTTCTTAGTTATTTCTGCCATTTTAAATATTATTATGGACCTCATCTTTGTTATTTTCTTTAAGATGGGCACAGCCGGCGTTGCTATTGCTACGATAGTATCGCAAGCAATTTCGGCTGTTCTGGTTCTATTTTTCTTATTTAAAACAGACAGCGATGTTAGGCTTTCACTTAAAAAACTTTGCTTAGATAAGAAGATATTAAAATCAATTGTATTAATTGGCCTTCCATCTGCAATACAGATGTCTATTACAGCCTTCTCAAACGTATTTGTTCAATCATATATAAACTATTTTGGCTCGGATGTTATGGGCGGTTGGACAGCATATACAAAAGTAGATCAGCTCTTATTCTTACCTATGCAAAGCTTGGGTCTTGCCTCAATGACATTTGTTGGCCAAAACATCGGAGCAAAGCAAATAAAAAGAGCTCAAAGCGGTGCTAATAAAGCCCTACTTTTGGGACTTTTATCGACAGCCTTTTTCCTTGTTCCAATCATTATTTTCTCTCCATACGTTGTTGAGTTTTTCATTAGTAAAGACGAAATGGAAGTAATAAAGTATGGCTCGCTATTTTTAAGAGTAATTTCGCCATTCTACATTGTTTGTACATTCAACCAAGTATATGGTTCAGCTTTAAGGGGAGCAGGCAATAGCCAGCTTCCAATGGCTATAATGCTCTTCTCTTTTGTTATTGCTAGACAATGCTATCTCTTTGTTATGAAGAACTTTATTTCAAACACAATTCTTCCAATAGCTATGGGCTACCCTTTTGGTTGGATTCTATGCTCTGTCTTAATTACGATAACCTACCTGTTATACTTTAAAAAACTAAAGAAGAAGGCTTCTCTATCTCTTTCTTGAGCACAAAACAAAGAATAAAGCCAATAAGTGGGAATACTGAATATATAGCAAAGAGACTACTGTAGCCTAATTTTTCAATAATAAAGCCACCAAATAGAGAGCCAATAAGCTCTGCAAGATTAGTGGCTACCGCCCAATAAAGAGTCATCCCAACCTCATAGTGCGAACTATCTACACTCCTAGCAGTATATGTCGTTGCTGCAACATGAAGTGCGCCGAATGTTAAGCCATGCAATGTTTGGGCAAAAGCAAATACGTAGATATTTGGGATCAAATATAATAGCAATCTTACTGTAAGAGCGATTGCTGAAAGAGCAAGCATAAAGAATGGCGTTACTTTACTCTTCTTCAATAAGCGTCCAAACAAAATCATTGAGAAGAACTCAAAAAGAGCACCAATAGAAACAAAGAGCGTAAAACTTCCTCCTAATTTTAGCTCTTCTGTCATATATGAAGCTAAGAGCTTCTCAATTACAGACTGCCCGATTCTAGTAAAGAAAACTATCAACATAAAGAAATAGTAGCCCTTACTGAACCAAGAAAAAGAGAAATGATTTCCTTTTTTATCATTACTCTTCTCTCTTACGTCATCCTTTTGAATTAAAGTTGCAAAGAACAATAGAGAAAGAGCGATAATAAAACATGTTAAAATTGATTTATTTTCTGTCTCTTTTGGAAAGCCAGAAAAAGCAAATGTGACTAGCGCAATCATATAGCTAAAGGTTCCACAAGCCCTTATCTTTCCATATTTATAGCCTTCTTTACCTAATTTACGATTTATAAAGCCATCTGACAGGGGATTAAAACACCAAAAAACTGCATCTAAGGCACATGTTGCTACTATAACAACATAGAGATTTGTAGATAAGAAAAATGGAATGCCAAAGAGAATGCTCAAAGCGACAGTTAATAGCAAAAATGGCTTAGTCTTTCCTTTTTTATCAGAAAGAAAAGAAATTAAAACAGGACCCATTATGGCAAAAGCTTGCCCAATCGCCATTATTACTCCTACTCTCGAATGGCTATAACCCTTGTTACGCAAAGCAATTTGTATATATGGAGCATATGAAGATATAGCTATTTGAGCAAAAGCAGAAAGAATAAAGTATTTGTACATAAAAAAGAGTATCTATCAAATTTGTTTTTTTGAGTATTATTATTTTTGCTTTTGCTCTTAAATCATAAATATATTTTTTATTCTTCAAATACAAATGATGAAAGATAAAATGGATAGACAGTAATATCTGAACTGTGGCTATAATCCTTTTGAGAAAAAATAGTAGGACTTGTAACATAAGAAGAATACTTTCGCTTGAATTCATCAATTGAAATGTGACTATCTATTCTAGAGCTTTTTACTTCAATTGGAATAAGCTTATTTCCCTTTCTAAAAAGAAAGTCTATCTCATAGTTATGTGTGCTATTTTCTTTTTTCCAAGTCATATAGTATAGCTCATGTCCACTTTGATTAATTGCAATAGCAATCGCATTTTCATATAGAAAACCAAGATTACTTGGAAGCGTATCAGAAAGAAGCTTAGAGTAGATACTTGATTCCGTATATGAATGCGTTTTTAAGATCATTGTCACAAACAAACCTATATCTGCAAGATACAGCTTGAATTTGTTAAAATCTATCGATTGAGACAAAGCTAATGATGGGTCGAACGAATTATAACAAGGAAGAACTGTGCATGATGAAAGCAAAGAATAAAAAAGCTCTTTGTCCTTATTTGTCGTATCTTTATTCAAAGCTGATGACAAGATAAACCTATTACCCCCTTTCATTAGTTGAGAAGGAATAGATTCAAATAATTTGCTAATTCTCCCAGATGGATCAATACGATAAAAATCATCTTCATATAGAGATATAATCTTTCTTTTAGTGTCATCTATCTCCATAAAATTTGCTTTCTCAATATATGCTTCGACAGCTTGAGGCATTCCACCAACAGCCATATAAATTCTATAATCTCGCATTAAAGAGCGATTTACACTTTGTCCAATTGGCAATTTCTTTTTATATAATTCCCTTAGCAATCCATAATTATTACTTCCAGTTGCAGATAAGAATTCTTCATAATCCATAGGATAAACTCTAATCTTGTGCTCTTCAGAAGGTATAACAATTCCACTAATATTTTTCTTTATTGATAACGAAGATCCCGTTTCTATATAGTCATAACGACCATCCTTTACAAGGAATTTAATAGCTTGGCGAACCTTTGGTTAAAGCTGAATTTCATCAAATAAAATCACAGATTCTCGTTCATACAACGTTGTGTTATATAATGCCATTAGCCTTAAAAAGAATAAATCTAGGTTACTGATAGAAGAGAAAATATCTAATGTTTCTTTTGTTACATTTGAAAAGTCCACTTTAATGTACGTTTTGTACTCACTTTTAGCAAATTCTTCTGCTATTGTTGATTTTCCGACTCTCCTAGGCCCTTCTAGTAGAGCAGCATATTTACCATTGTATTTTTCTTTCCATTCTTTTAACTCTGCATAAGCTTTTCTTTTGAAAATCATACAAAACCATCCTTTTTTCATTTTAGAAAAATACGGCTTTCTTCAAGATGTTCTTTGCCAAAAATACGGCTTTCTTCAAGATGTTTTTTATTAAAAATACGGTTTTCTTCAAGATACATAATTTTTTAAAGATGTATTTCATTACAATACAATAAGTTATTTGATAGATAAAAAATTTTACATAAAACTATATTGACAATACATATTATTTTATCTATAAGTTTATATCGATATAAGGAGACGAACAGAATGTCTGATAATAAAGAACTATTTCCAGGCCAGAATGAACTCGAAAGTTTAATAATCAAAGTAAAAGATGCACAGAGAATTTATGCAACTTTTCCACAAGAAAAGGTAGATGAAATCTTCCGTTCTGCAGCTATTGCTGCTAACAACGCTCGTATTCCTCTAGCTATAGATGCAACAGAAGAAACTGGTATGGGAATAGTTGAAGATAAGGTTATTAAGAACCACTTTGCTGCTGAATATATTTACAATAAATATAAAGATGATAAGACATGTGATATTATCGAAGAAGATAAAGGCTTCGGCATAAAGAAAATTGCAGAGTCCAAAGGTGTTATCTGTGGTATTATTCCAACAACTAACCCAACATCTACTGCTATCTTCAAAGCGTTAATTGCTCTTAAGACAAGAAACGCTATCATCTTCAGTCCACATCCTAGAGCAAAAAAATGTACTTGCGATGCTGCTCGTATTGTTAGAGATGCTGCAGTTAAGGCTGGTGCTCCTGAAAACATTATTGGTTGGATTGATGACCCTACTCTCGAAAAAACAGACTATTTAATGAAGCACCCTCTTATTAACTTAATCCTTGCAACAGGTGGTCCAGGAATGGTTAAGAGTGCTTATTCATCAGGTAAGCCAGCAATCGGAGTTGGGGCTGGAAATACACCTGCATTAATTGATGAAAGCGCTAATTTGAAGATGGCAGTTGCTTCTATCCTTATGTCTAAAACATTCGATAACGGTATGATTTGTGCTAGCGAACAGTCTATTATCTGTCACAAAAATGTATATAAAGAAGTAAAGAAACTACTAAAAGAAGAAGGGGCTCACTTCTTATCTAAAGAAGAGCTTAATGCACTCTCTCCTATCATTCTCGACCCAAAGAGAGGTTCTGTTAACCCAGCAATCGTTGGTCAGAGTGCAGAAAAGATTGCCTCCATTGCTGGCTTTACAGTACCAAAGGGAACAAAGGTTTTAATTGGTGAAGTAAAGAAAATTGCACTTGATGAACCATTTGCTCATGAAAAGCTCTCTCCTGTCCTTGGCATGTATGAGTGTTCAACATTTGAAGAAGGCTCTGAAATGGCAGCTAAACTTATCTCAATGGGTGGTTTTGGCCATACATCTGTTCTTTATTGTGATGAAAAGCAAGATGACAAGGTTAATGCGTATGGCAAGATTGTTAAGACAAGCAGAGTTCTTATAAACATGCCTGCATCTCAGGGGGCTATTGGTGATATCTACAACTTCCGTCTTGAACCATCATTAACACTTGGATGTGGAAGCTGGGGAAATAACTCTATAAGTGAAAACGTTGGACCAAAACACCTATTAAATATAAAGACTGTAGCAGAAAGGAGAGAAAACATGCTCTGGTTTAAACTTCCACCAAAAATCTATTTCAAGTATGGCTGTCTTCCTGTTGCACTTCAGGAACTTGAAGGCAAAAAGAGAGCATTCCTTGTTACAGATAGCTTCCTCTTCTCTTCTGGCATGATTGATAAAATCACAGACTGCTTAAAGGGTATTGGAATTGAAACAGAGGTCTTCCACCAGGTTAAGCCAGATCCAACACTTGGAACTATCAATGTAGCTATGCAGATGGTTAATGCCTTCAATCCAGACATTATTATTGCCGTTGGTGGTGGTTCGCCAATGGATGCTGCAAAGATTATGTGGTTACTCTATGAGCACCCAGAAGTTAAGTTTGAAGGTCTTGCACTTCGCTTTATGGATATAAGAAAGCGTGTCTACGCCTTCCCTAATATGGGAAAGAAAGCAAAGCTTGTTTGTATCCCAACAACAAGTGGTACAGGTAGTGAAGTAACTCCATTTGCAATCATCACAGATGAAAAGACAGGAATGAAGTGGGCTATCGCAGACTATGCACTAACACCAAGCATGGCAATTATCGATAGTGAACTCGCTATGGGCCAGCCTAAAGGGTTAACAGCATCTTGTGGACTTGATGTTCTAACACATGCTCTTGAAGCACTTGTTTCTTCTATGAGCACAGATTATACAAATGCACTTTCACTTGAAGCTGCAAGAATTATCTTTAAGTATTTGCCACAGGCATATAAGGATGGAACAGATAAGAAAGCAAGAGAAAAGGTACACAACGCATCCACAATGGCAGGTATGGCTTTCTCCAATGCATTCTTAGGTCTTTGTCACTCAATGGCACATAAGCTTGGAGCACAGTTCCATGTACCACACGGAATGGCTAATGCACTTCTTTTAACAAATATCATTCGCTTCAACGCAAATGATAACCCTACAAAGATGGCAGCTTTCCCTCAGTACGAATTCCCTTCTGTAATCTCTCGTTATGCCCGTGTTGCCGATTATATTGCAACTCCTGTTAATGACACAAAGAATACAGAATACATCGTTACAACTCCAGAAATGACAATGAAGGAAAGAGTTGAGGCATTAATTGATGGTATTGAAAAGTTAAAGAATGAACTTGGCATTCCTTCTTCTATCAAAGAGTGGGGAGTTGATGAGAATGAATTCTTAAGTGCAGTAGATGAACTCTCTGTTAAAGCTTTCGATGACCAGTGTACAGGAAGCAACCCTCGCTATCCTCTAATTAGTCAGATTAAGACACTTTATCTTGATTCTTACTACGGAAGAAAGTGGACTGAAGAAGCTTAATAGAAAGCTTTAACTATCTAACTATCCCATATGTTTTTACTGCGTATGGGATAGTTTTTTATCACTCTGATTATTAATTGCTAGTTATTTTGAAAATAAAAGTACAACATGCTTACTATTGAAATAAGAATAAAAGAATTATAACATTTCACTCTAAATATTTATTTCAATGGTTAATTTATGAAAAGAAGAATACTAACAATACTAGCTACTCTTTTAACTATAATATTTCTCACATCGTGTCCCTCATCTCCTCCACTTTCAATGGATGAGAGTTTTAACCCTTACTCCTCACCTCTCGCTCCAACAAATGTTCGCGCGAGCAACGGATACAGCGATACAATCGAACTAAAGTGGGAGAAAACAGAGGGAGCTACTAGCTATCAAATATGGGCAATTGAAAGAGAAAAGTACGGAACAATAAATGAAATCTTTGAGTCCAATGCTCCATACTCAAAGCTTCAAAGTCGAGGTTTCTCACTTCTCGATATTGTCTCATCAAACTCATATAAGCTGACAGACGTAAAGGCTAACAGCGCATATATTTTCTCAGTAGTTGCACAAAAGATTATAAAGGGAGACTTTCAATCAGCTACTGTACTCTACTCTGAACCTAGTGCATTTACAGAAGGTAGCACTAACGGAGAAGTTCACCTTTCCCTAGCAGTAAGAGGTAAAACAATCACCCTTTATTGGGATATTTCTAATCTCTATTCTTCTCTTGAAAGTTCAAAAGAGCTCTTTAACTACAATATTTCAATTTACAAAAAACTATCATCTTCCTCAGCATGGGATGAGCCTGTGGTAATTGAGAATGAAAAAATGACAGATTCTTACTCATTCTCATCTTCTCTATTTAGCATCGACACCGATTATGACTTCTTTGTGCAAATAGAGATTCTTGATGAAAATGGAAAGAGTATTAACACAATTAAGAGTGATCCATACACATTACAAACAGATAGCAAGATCTATCCAGATCCTGTTTTAGATATTTTAGCAAATACGGGAGAAGAAGACGGAAGTATTACGCTATCATTTATGCCATCTAAGATGCCAGACGTAAGCGGCACAGTAGAAAGAGCATTCATCATTCAGCGTGCTACAGAATCTTCAACTTGGGAGAATGTCAATTTCGCTCTAACAGAAGATGAAACCGGAAGATATAGCTTTACAGATACACAAATAGAAGACAACACTCTTTATAGCTACAGAATAATCAATGGTTATAAATACAAAGGTACGTACTATTATCAAGATGAAGAAGATGCCTTGAAAATAGAAAACATCTATTCTCTTTGGAAAATCGAGAATGCTAAATTCACATTTAAGCAAGATGAAAGCAAATACAGTGGTGTTCTTACTCTGTCATTCGATTATAATCCTCCTTCTCTACTAAACAAAATTAACTGGAAGCTTGGTGGAGAAAGATGGCTTGAAACAGATTTATCAGCGCGATCTCCTTTAGATAAAACTACTGGAACTATAGAACCAACAAAAGAAAAAACAAGCTATGTGTTATCACAGCCATTTGCTATAGACGCATCTTCTCCTCTTACATTCTTCTCTTTTACATTTGAAGCAACTTTAGGAGAAAAACAGCTAATTGAACTAACTTCAAGCGAAGACTTTATCCTTGGAGAAACAAAAGCAGTAGACCTAATAACAGATGTAAGTGCAACGTCTAATTGGGTAAATGTAGTTCGTCTCACTTGGAATGAAAACTCTCTATACAAGGAAGACGGAGAGGAGTTCATTTATGAAATCTACGAAGGCTCAAATCTTCTAGAAAACTTAGTAATTAATAGTGACAACACTCTCAAGTCTGTTGCTATCCCTGCAACTGACAAAATAGAACACAAATACAGAATTAAAGTGACGAATAAGAATGGTAACTTCTACGTATCTCACGACGAAATAGTTGGCGCTATTCTTCCTCCTCCTGTAATAACAGAGGCTTCTGACAGCACATCCACCGATGAGATAGACATTAGTTGGGAAGAAAATAACGATGAAGAGTTAGTCTATACACTTCTCTACTCTTATGACGGAACAAATTGGACTGAATTAGCACATACAGAGAAAGGAAGTGCAAAATTAATGGCAAAGAAAGATGAAACAGACGGCTCTCTTGTCTCCTTTGTCCTCGAAGTATATAACAAAGAGCAGCCTAACAGTCCTAAGCTAAAGAGTGAAATAGAAAAAGGATCTGTCTTCGGACCAGCTCTAATCAATGCAAGAATTCTAAATAGCGGCTTAGACCCAGAAAAGATTACAATTGAGTGGGATGAGATAGCTGGTGCTTCTTACTATAGAATAATGAGGAACGAAACCTTACTTCCTGGAAAATTTAAATCCACAGAGTATATAGATAAAGCTAGCGTCATAGAGACACTTGAGGAAAGTACAACACCATTATCTGAAGTATATACATATACCGTTATTCCATACTTAGAAGACGGTAGAACAAGCACTATTACTTCATCGCCATCACAGATAGCCGTGGGTTCTCTATTTGCTCCACCAAAGACTATTAATGCAACAAAGGGTGAATATACATCTAAAATTGTTGTAACTTGGTCTGAGGTTGAAAATGCTACTTCCTATACTCTTAAGAGATATATCTATTCTCCTAGTGATAATACATATAAAGAATATGATGAAATAGAGAATGTAACTTCAAATACGTATATTGATGACGAGACTAGTGTTATTACTAATGACTCTGTTTTATATACAGTAAAAGCTAATAGAGGTGACACCTCTAGCCTTTACCAGAGTGGAAAGGAAACTATCAAAAACATATTTGAAACAGAAGAATACACAGCTCTCGGTTACATTCTCCATAATGCTTCATTCTTAAAAGCAGAATCTGTTATTGATGATAATAATTACTATAGGCCATACAACAAAATACAATGGAAAATGGTTCCTGGCGCAAGTGAATATAAGATATCAAGTTCGCTTATAGACAACGTAGTTATTAGTGTTGATAGTATTTCTAAATACTCAGCAAAAGATATTGCAACTAATGGTCTAGATAATGATGCTATTGGATACTTAGAGTACAATCCAGCAACAAAAGAATTTACATATAATGATGGTAACGGAGCAATGACTAGCACATACTTCGTCACTTCATACAAAATTGTACCTTCTCACAAAACAGAAGCATCAGGAGGAGCAGAAAACAACTCAAAGCTAATACGAGGCTTAAAGGAAGAAGACTGCATTAACATAGTCTCTTCTATCCTTAATCCTGCATTTAAGGCTGCAGATAATTCATTTGGAGGAGATTGGTGGCCAGATAATAGTATTGCTTGGCAATCTCCTGAAAAAAAATATCAATATGGAGATGGAATTAATTTTAGAATTTACACTAATAGCATAAGCGGAAACTATCCATATAAGGAAAACTATTTGTCTATTAGTAATTATAAAGATCAAAATCTTAATCTCTCCCTTAGCACTATAGGTAACGTCTGTTTTGACATTTCAAATGGAGGCGGTGCAGGAAACCTCGGAACAGACCCGCTAAAGATTATTGGTAAGGAATATGAAAGTGGTAAGGGTATTGGCCCTATTAGTGTCACGTATAGTGGAAAAACAGAAGGTAAACTCAAAGGTTTCACTATCACTTATAAGTCAATTAATGTTAACACTCCAGATTCTTCTGGCTCTTACATAGTCAAGATTGAAGGAGAAGAAGCTAAGACTATCCAAGATAGCTCCCTTTATGTAAGGGTATTAGGAAAATGAAGATGAGAAAGAAAACTATTTGCATTATATTATCAACAATAATTTTACTTCTTCTTTGTAGTTGTCAGTGGGATGTTTGGGGAAACAAAGTCATTGATTATGGCAGGGGTAACGGAACAATAAATACCTCATACATATTTACAGGTGAAAGTCCTAAATATGTTACAGCAACAAAGAGCAATTATAGCGATAAAATCATTATCTCCTGGAATGGAGTAACGGGTGCTGATTACTACGAAATCTACAGAACAACAAATCCAGAAGCAAATGATTGGAAAAAACTAACTGCAAATGCAGTAAAAAAAGCATACATCGTCGATGAGGATGTTGTTGCTGGAGTAAACTACTACTACAAAGTAAGAGCTAGAAGTTTCTCAAATCTTTCTCTTCTGGGAGAAATGTCTGAAGTTGCTTATGGAAACATTCTAACCTCACCTCTTAGTTTTTCTGCTTCTCAAGGAGAAAGCAATAAAGAGATAAAACTTGAGTGGACAACTGTAGAGAATGTTAATGGTTACAGAATCTATTGGAGCACACTAGGCTACGATGGAACATGGAATACCTTTATTCCAAAAGGAGTTCAAAGCACTGACTATGTATTCTCAAAGAATACAACTCAAGCTTCCTTTGTTCCTGACAAACAATACAATGGTGTCTCTATCTATTTCTACATAGTTTCACTCTCATCTTCAAAGAAAGAGAGTAAAGAAAGCATTATTCGTATTGGTTATACATATATCGAAGGAGCCCCAACAGCACCTAAGAATTTCAAAGCCTCTCGTGGAGAAGAAAAGGATTCAATAACATTATCTTGGGATGAGATGTATCCAAATAACGACCCAACAAAGAGCTATGATTGGAATGTGTATAGAAGCACAGAAGGAAAGTCTGAAGTACTAATCTATTCGACAGAAAATGGAGACAACAAACCAACAATTGAAGATGGAAAGATGAGTATTGTTGACGATATGAATCTTGAGGAAGGAGTTGAATATACATATAAAATCATTGCAATTGGTGATGTTGTGACAGATGATGGTAATACAATCAGAGCTAATGGCTTTCCATCAAGCGCCAATGGTTTTATTCTTTCACCTCCAATGGAGATTGTAAGTAAGAGCATCAAAAACAATGGCTTTGAGTTTGTCTTCAAAGATGCTCTTGGAGCTAAAGAACATAGCACAGAGTGGAAGTATATACTTCTTGGCAGAAAGACAGATAAAGATGATTGGAAGCCAATCTCAAATTACTCTTCCATTTCGATCAACGAAAGTGGTGAGTATGTAATACAAACAACTTTCGATAGCAATAGTGAGAATGAAGAAGATAGCTATGAATACTTCTCACTTTGTACAGATACTGGCTCGCTTCAGAGTAGAAGGTACGATGAAATTGTTTCTGCAAATGGATTCTATGTTCCACGTCCATCACTAGTAGAAGACTTTAATGCTTCAGATAACTATGTATTTGAAAATAGTCCAAATGGAGATGGACTCTACCCTATTAGCATTACTTTTCTGAAGAATAATTCTGTTGTCTCTTACGACTTAAAAATATGGAAGGAAGATCCAGAGAGCAATAAAAACGCTGAATATACTCTTCTAAAAGGGCTTAAGGCTGATGATTTAGATAAAAATAGAAGCATCATAAAAGGCCTTAATTGCTACTCACCTCTTGGAACAAAGTATTATTTTTCCATCCTCGCCTATGACACTCTTAACAGAAGTGGAACATGGAGTGATATCGAGAGTGGCTACAGCGCTATTACAGGCTCACGTCTCATAGAACATATGCAAGCTTATGCTTTTAAGCCTTGGGAATTTATCGATACTCCATATTTGACAACGCTTTATCCATATAAAGATAAAAATATCAACGAAAAATGGAAGAATAGCGCTATATACAACAAGATTAAGCAGGCAGGAACAGGTAGCTTATCTAGTGGCATTGAAGAAAAATCTTACTTCTTCAACGGAACTATACGGTATAGTGCAGAAGTTAAGGGACTCGGCGGACGCGTAAGCTTCATCTATAAGAACTTTGGCGAAACTGAATATATGAACACAACAGGCTCATACACAATGGAAGTAAGTATGAGTGGTGACGGAAGTGCATCAGGTGCACTTAGCATCTCAGGAATGTATCCAGCAGAAGTAAGCCTACAAAACATCAGTGTAAAAAGCCAAAAGTTTGTAGGAACATACACTGTAAAGCAAGCTAATGGACTTGGAAGTGAAGAAGTTAGTCCTAGCGTGGGGAGTAACTAATGAAAAAGAGTAGATATATAACAATAATACTTATAACAATTCTATTTGTTGTTTCGTGTTCATCTGAAATACCAAATCCAATTGTTGGAACATATTATTTAAAAGATAAAACAACAGGTTATGATTTAGCAGGTTTATCTCTTAAAAGCGATTCAACTTTCCTTTTTATTCAGGTTATTCCAGGCACTAACGATACATTCACGGTAAAAGGAAAGTATGACTATACTCTCCGTGCTTTCTCTTTTCTTGCTGCCGATGGAAGTCTATTTTTAAAACTTGATTACAATACTCTTCCAAGCCAAATTAAAGATAGCTTTTTAAAAGAAGGAACAAACATGTTTTTCTACTCTTGGAAGTCTGACAAAAACAATGGGCCTATGTCATTAACAATAACGCAAGACCCTAATGACACAACTTCTATTTATGAATTTAAATACGCAGGAAGTGAGAAAGCCCTCGATGATTATGCAGACACACTTTCTTTAAGAGAGGATAAATAATGAAGAAAGCTTTTATATTTATAATACTCATTCTATTCACATTTGCTCTTTGCGCAGAAACTACAACAATAGATAAAGACTTTCTTACAACTCTTAACGATGTGTTGAAAGAAAGTGGCTACGAAGTTGTTAAAAAAGAAAAAAGTAAAGGATGGTGGCAAACTCAAATTGAGGAGGCATCATCTTTTTATGATCTATTTTTCAGAGCAACAATGGTAAGAGATTCAAGTCTAAGCTATGGTGGAGGAGTTAATATTGGACTCGAGTCCCCATCATTTCAATTTGCACTTTATGCTCTTGGCGATTATTTTCCTCATCCACTTGGGGGTCAAGGTGGAGCTGCAACACTAGAGTATATGGTTGAAACAGGAGTTATGTTCTCTTGGAAACTAATTGAAGTGTGGATTTCTCGCTCATATTTGGCACTAGACTGTGGCTACTACATGCAATATGCAAAAATACCACAGGACAACACTAGAATATTCTTGGCAAACAACGGACTAATGCTTAGGCCAAAGTTCTATACACTTTTGCAAATTGGAAAGCATTACAATGTAAGCATCGGTCTTTACTATCAAATACCAGTCTATCCTGTTTACAACGACTACAAAGCGCTTGGTGCTTTTATATCTATACTATGAAAAAAGGCCTTCTCTAACGAGAAGGTCTTTCACTTGTAGTTATAGTTAAACTAGATTACATGTAATGCTTCAGCATCTATATTAAGATAGCACTCCTCTCCTACTTTATATACCTTACGGTTCTTCGGATTATGGTCTTCTAGCTTAATAAGAGTATTACCAACAGTAACATGATAGTTCTGATAAGAACCCATGAAGCAAGATACTATAACCTTACACTTAATTGTTCCACTGTCTGCAAGCTTAGCAGCTTCAGGACGCAATACAGCTGTATACTTTTCGCCTAGTACCATTCCTTCTTTCTTTGGAACTAATAGCTTATTGTGCTCAAAGTCTAATATACCGTATTTCCCTTCATCTCCAATGTAATTACCTCTTAAGAAGTTTGCTTCACCAATGAAGTCTGCAACAAATTCATCTACTGGATGGTAGTAAATCTCTTCAGGAGTTCCCATTTGGGCAACTACGCCCTTATTCATGATGATAATCTTATCAGAGATAGCCATAGCTTCGCTTTGGTCATGAGTAACGTAAATTGCTGTAATTCCAACTTCTTGCTGAATTCTTCTTATCTCAGTTCTCATCTGTACACGGAGCTTAGCATCCAAATTGGATAATGGTTCATCAAAGAGAAGAACACTTGGCTCAATGACAAGCGCACGAGCAAGAGCAACACGCTGTTGCTGACCTCCTGAAAGCTGGTTAGTCATTCTTTCTTCCATTCCACTAAGTTCAACAAGATCAAGAATCTTTAAGACTTTTTCTCTTATTACATCTTTAGGAAGCTTTCTTATCTTTAAACCATATGCAACGTTATCGAAGATATTGTAATGAGGAAGAAGAGCATAGCTTTGGAAGACCATTGCTGTATCACGCTTATTAGGTGTCAGCTCATTGATTGCCTCATCTCCAAGATAAATCTCTCCTTCATCAGGGCTTTCAAAACCAGCAATCATTCTAAGCGTTGTAGTCTTACCACAACCAGATGGGCCTAGGAGTGTTACAAAAGAACCTGGTTCAATTGTTAAAGATGTGTCTTTAACAGCATAAAAATCCTTTCCTGTCTTTGGGTCTTTATATATTTTTGAGATGTGATCGAGTCGTACACCTTTTTTTACTTTATCCATTATTTTTCCTCCTGAAGTTTCTTACTTGTTCCGAAATGCTTAATAAAGAGATTCATTAGCATAACAGAACCATATGTGATGATGATAAGTATTGTTGCAAATGCACAAGCTAAGCCATATGCACCCTTCTCTGCAAATTCGTTAATCTGAACAGTAATAAGCAAGAACTGTGGAGTAACAAGAAGAATAATTGCAGAGATAGCAGTAATACTTCTAACAAATGCTGTAACAAGACCACTTAGGAATGAATCCTTAATTAGAGGAAGAGTAACAGTCATGAATACCTTAAATGAATCTGCGCCCATGTCGTAAGCAGACTCTTCTATAGATTTATCTATCTGTCTAAGAGCTGAAATTCCACTTCGTGTACCTGTAGGAAGAGATCTTACAATAAATACAATAACAAGAATTGCAGCAGAACCATAAAGGCCTTGGAGAATTCCTGTATGGAAAATACCACTTGCAAAACCTCTAATATATCCGACACCCAATACTGTTCCAGGAACAGCCATTGCTAGCATTGAAACTGCTTCAATAAAGCCCTTTGACTTAAACTTTCTCTTTACAACAAGATAGCTTATTATCATTGATAATAGAGCTGTAATTGGCGCAGAAATAAATGACAACAAGAATGAGTCTTTGAATGCTTTTAATCCCTTATAGCGAGTAAATACAAGTTTAAACCACTTGCCTGTTAGTGGGAAGAATTTATATCCCCATGTTGGGAATAATGCTCCAATTGGAACACAAAGATACATGATGATAACAAAGAGTGCAATCAAAGAACAAAAAACTGTTAGAGGAATCTTAACGCTATTATCTGTAATAAGCATTCTTGCCCTGCTAGCCTTACCTGTAAGGGTTGCAGCTGTCTTCTTCTCTAAGACATACTTTTGCACAACAAACATTGCAAGCGTGATAACAAGAAGAACAACAGCCATTGCTGCAGCGCCTGCCTTATCGTAGGCACCAGTAATCTGCAAGTAGATTGTTGTTGCAAGAGTATCGTAAGAACCACCAATAATCATTGGGTTAGCAAAGTCGGCAATAGATTCAATAAATGTAACTAAGAATGCATTACCTAGTCCAGGCAGAAGCAAAGGTAGCGTTACTGTCATAAAGACTTTAAATCTACTAGCTCCCATGTCTCTTGCAGCTTCTTCAAGAGATGGATCTATATTCTTCAATAATCCACGAAGCATCATGTAACAGACAGGAAAGAATGTTAATGACTGTACAATTGCAATTCCCCAGAATCCATATACAGAATTATCGTAGATTCCTAGTAAATATCTAGTAATAATACCTGCTTTACCGAAAAGCATTATCATTGAAAGAGATAGAACAAATGGAGGTGATACTACAGGTAGCATAGAAACAACCTTAAAAAGTCCACCTACAAACTTGTTAACTCTGACATAAACTTCAACGTAAGCAAACAAAAGCCCAACCAGTGTTGATAGTATACCTACAACAAAGCCAACTTTTAGAGTATTTGTAATAGCTGTTGTGAATGTAGGCATTTTAAAAATTCTGGAAAAAACACTAAAACCAAATTTTCCATCGCCTACAACTGAATCCACAAGCAGAATTGCTAATGGATAAAGAATAAATAACGTAAGGAAAGCGATAAGCACGACAATTGTTGTGACCATAATAGGGTCTGCAAAGAGTTTCTTTCTGTCGAGCGCTGCGCCTTGGCTTCTGACCATATATACTTTCCTCCTAGAAAAAAATCTAAAAAGGGATGTCAGCGGAATGCGCCGTCATCCCTATAAAATGATAGCTTAAACTAATTACTTAGTCTGGAATCTAGAATCTGATGTGTCAGCACCACTTGTAGCAATAGCATTCATGACATCCTGGATGTACTGCTTTGTGTTAGCTGTTGCATCTGCAAAGTCATAATTGATTGTATTAGCTGGGTCAAGACCAAACTTGTAAGCAATCTCTGGCTGCTCTGCATTGTCGATAACTAAGAACTGGTAAGAACCATTTTCCTTTGCAAGGTTAACACAATCTGGAGAAAGAGCATACTCAATCCAAAGTTTAGCAGCATTAGGATGCTTAGCTCCCTTAAAGATGGCTGTAGCACCAACTTCAAATGTTGTTCCACTTGATGGGATGATTAAGCCAATGTTGTCATAACCGTTATCAACGATCTGATAAATACCATCGTGTAAGAAGCCAATACCGATAACACACTCACCTGTTCCAACGTTCTTTGATGGACCAGAACCACTCTTTGTATAAACCTGGATGTTCTTATCGAGCTCTGTTAAGAACTTAATACCTTCATCATGGCCATACTTCTGAATGATTGTGTTCAAGAAAAGCTTAGCTGTTCCAGCTGTGTTGTAGTTACTTAACCAAATTAAACCTTTGTACTCAGGCTTTACGAGATCAGCAAAATCCTGTGGAGGTTCAATTCCAAGTCTCTTAACTTCGTCAATGTTATACATAAAGCCAAGAAGACCTGTGTAAATACCGAACCAACGATTTTCACTATCTTTGTAAACTGGGCTAATGATGTGAGAAGCATTCTTTGCATCATAAGCTTCAAGTAAACCTTCAGCGGCTACGATGTTATAAGGGTCTGTTGTACCGCCAAACCAAACATCAGCAGATGGGTTACCATTCTCTTCTTCAATCTTTGCCTGAACTTCACCAGTACTTAATCTCTGGTAAGTTGTCTTAATTCCATATAGTTTCTGGAAGTTCTCGCAAACAGCTGCAAGATATTCTTCTTCACAAGAACCATAAACAACAAGCTCGCCTTCAGCCTGAGCTGCTGCAATTAATGGATCAGCATTTGTTGTAGTTGTTGTAGCTTCAGCTGCACCCTGTGCAAAAGTAGTAGAAAGAGCAACTAGTAAACAAAGAGCAATAACTAATATCTTCTTCATAATTCTCCTCCATGAAGTTTTTAATACCTTTAGATTATCGAATGGAATAATGCAGAATGCAAGAAAAATAATAAAAAATAGCGACTTAAACCGGTAAATGTCGTTTAATAAACCATTTTAGTAAGAAATTTGCACAAAAAAAATGGTGACCTTTAAAGTCACCTTTTTACATGCAATAAATAAATCACATCAAATCCTTAGGCTTGCGAGCTGTGTTACCTGTCTTTTCACAATAAGCAACATGGCGAAGCTTACCATTCTCGAAAACACTCTTCATCTTAATGACGCCACCCCACTTGCTGAGGAGAGTTTTAGAACCTTCACGATGAGCGTTCTTTGATACGTTACCTGGCATATCTATATTCCTCCGACTTATAATTCAAGCTACCAAGCCATAATATACAAATTGCATCATTCTTTGTCAAATATCTGACCTGACAAGATAAAGTTGTAACATAAATAACCGCTACTTGTCATCTAATTTAATTATACTTTTCACTTTTTTTTAAAAGGTACTTGATTTTATTTTGAAGATTATTTTATAGTATCTCTCGTACTTAGGTATGCCGCCTTAGCTCAGCTGGCCAGAGCACGTGATTTGTAATCTCGGGGTCGTTGGTTCGAATCCGACAGGCGGCTTTAGAATAAGAGCTATTTTTAGCTCTTTTTTTTATGCCTAAATTTCACTTTCTTCTCAATTGAGAGAAAGTTTGTCTTAAAATTTTTATTTTTCATTAATATATTCCGATTTTCTTAGTTTAATTTTGGCTCATTCATTGAATGAATTTAAGCTTACAAATAAACTTTTAATCATGGAACAGTTAAAAATTGATGATTTCTTAGATTATTGTTATCTTTCTGGATTAAATGTTTCAGAAGACGGTGTTTTCTTTACTGTTAGCAAAGCTAAAAAAGACAAGAGTGGTTATTATAGTGATTTCTACACTTTAAGAGGAAGAGAAGTAAGACAGCTCACTAGCGATGGCAAAGCTTCTTATTTCACTACATACAAAGGGTCATTGTATTTTCTTGCTAAAAGAAGCGACGAAGAGAAGAAGGAAGAAAATAGCTTAAAAAGCACTATTTATAGTCTTCCACTAGACGGAGGAGAAGCCCTCCCCTTCTTAACAGTTGATGAAGCTATAACACGCTTTGATGTAATTGATAAATCAACATTAGTTGCTCTCTACTATGTTGATAAGCGTCTTGAAAGCCTAAATGGTGAAGAAAGAGCAAAAAGAGCTAAAGAAATAAAGGACTATGAAGAAATTGAAGAAAGCTCTTTTTATCTCAATGGTGGCGGATTTATTAATGGAAGAAGACAGCGCTTAGCAATAATTAGAGATAAAGAGATTACAAAGGTCTTTGATGATGATTTCTCTGTTGATTCTTACACTCTTAGTTCAGACAAAACAAAACTTATTGTTCTTGGTGAAACTAGAGTAAGTGCTAAGATGCAATTTACAACAGAAATAAGAGTTGTATCTATTAAAGATGGTTCATGGTATATAGCTCTTCCTCTAGGTCAACTAAGTGTTTCTGGTGCTTGGTTTTTGGGAGAATCAATTATTGCACTCGCTTCTGATTTAAAAGAACACGGAATAAACCAAAACCCAGATTTTTACACAATTGTAGACGGAAAGGCAAAATTGCTTACTAAATGGGGCGAAGCAATATATTCATCTGTTGGAAGTGATGTAAGACTAAAAGGTGGCTCTAGTACAGCTCTCGATGGTTCTTGGCTCTACTTCACAACAACTCTCGGACATTCATCATTCATATATAGAATAAATGCACGAGGAAAAATTGAAGCTGTTGTCCAAGAAGAAGGTAGCATAGATTGTCTATCTTCTCACAAAGGAAAACTCTACTTTATTGGCTTAAGAAAGCAAAAGCTACAAGAACTCTACTCTGCTCTTGATGGTGTTCTTACTCACTTTAATGACAGAGTACTAAAAGGAAAGTACATTGCTAAACCAGAAGAGATTAGATATGAAAACGATGGTGTTAAGCTTGTTGGTTGGGTCATTAAGCCATACAACTACGATAAGAATAAGAAATATCCAGCTATTTTAGATATTCATGGCGGGCCAAAAACTGTCTATGGAACTGTATTCATGCATGAGATGCAATACTGGGCAAATATGGGATACTTCGTATTTTGGACAAACCCAAGAGGCTCTGATGGACATGGTGATAACTTTGCAGACATACGAGGCAAGTACGGAACAATAGATTACTCTGACTTAATGGCATTTACAGATACAGTACTTGAAAAGTATCCCGCAATTAATCCAAGGAAAGTGGGCGAAACAGGTGGAAGCTATGGAGGCTTCATGTCCAATTGGATTTTGGGACACACAAATCGTTTTGCAGCTATTGCGACTCAGCGTTCAATTTACAATTGGATTAGTTTCTTTGGCACAAGTGATATAGGACCGTATTTTGCACAGGACCAGTGCAATGCTAGCTTTAGAGATTTAGAGAGTATGTATCATCGCTCTCCAATGGAAAGAATCATTACTAGTGCATCTACTCCTACTCTAATCATTCACTCAGATAAGGATTATAGATGTCCCGTTGAGCAAGCTTACCAGCTATATAACACACTTGTAGAGCTTGGCGTTGATTCTCGCTTTGTCTTGTTCCACGATGAAACACATGAACTAAGTAGAAGTGGTAAACCATCTAATAGACTGAAGAGACTAGAAGAAATCACAGCATGGTTTGAAAAGTATCTTAAGTAAGAAAAAGTAAAGAGTTCAACTCTTTCATCTGTTGTCAAAATAGAAGGAAAGATATGATACTATTATCGCTAATGAGAGCTGTCTCATAGTAAAGGAAGGAAATATGAATAAAAAAAGTCCTATCACAACAATTGTAGCAATTGCTATTGGTGCTGCACTTTTCTTCGTTTTAGGAAGATTTGTCGCTATTCCAAGTCCAGTACCTAACACAAACATCTCCATTCAATATGGTTTACTTGCATTTATGGCTGCTTTGTTTGGACCTGTTGCTGGCTGTCTTATTGCATTTATCGGACATGCTTTAATCGACTTCTCATATGGTTGGGGAATTTGGTGGAGTTGGGTTATCGCTTCTGGTGTTGCTGGCCTGATTATGGGACTCTTGATGAACAAGTTAGACATTGAGAACAGCTTCAAGGGCAAAGATATCGCTCGCTTTAATATCGCTCAGGTTATCGCTCATATTATTGCATGGGGACTTATCGCTCCACTTTTCGATATCATCATCTATGCTGAGCCAGCTAACAAAGTATTCTTACAGGGCCTTGTAGGTGGTATTGCTAACATCGTTACAACAGCTATTGTTGGTACACTTCTCTGTGCAGCTTACTCTGCAGCAAAACCAAAAGCTGGAAGCTTAAAGAAAGAAAATTAAAACTATTCTTAATCAAAATGCTTCTCGAAAGGGAGGCATTTTGTCTTTATTGGAGGAAAAGTGTCTAATCCAATCATTGAGTTCAAGGATTTTTCATTTAAATATAAAGTTCAAGCCGAACCCACGTTGTTTAATATAAACCTGAAAATATATGAGGGAGAAAAGATATTAATCTGTGGTCCATCTGGATGTGGAAAGAGTACCCTTTCTAATACTCTTAATGGTCTTATCCCAGAATCATATTCAGGTGATATTACTGGCTCCTTACTCATTGATGGGAAAAGCTATAAAGATTACGACATATTTTCCTTATCAAAAATAACAGGTACTGTTCTACAAGATTCAGATAGCCAATTCATTGGCTTAACTGTTGGAGAAGATATCGCATTTGCTCTTGAAAATGACTCAGTCGAACTAAAAGAGATGAAAGAGGCAGTTTTGGAAGCAGCGAAAAAAGTTGGCATGGAAGCATATCTAAACTCTTCTCCTCAAGCTCTTAGTGGCGGACAAAAGCAAAGAGTATCTCTTGCTGGCGTTATGGTTGATAAAGTAAAGATATTCCTCTTTGATGAGCCACTAGCTAATCTCGATCCTTTAAGTGGGAAAAAGACGATTGAACTTATTGATGAGCTACATAAAACAACAAATGCCACAATTGTAATTATAGAACACAGACTAGAGGATGTACTCTATCGTCCTGTTGATAGAGTAATACTCATGTCAGAGGGAAGAATTATTTCAGATAAGACACCTGATGAGCTTCTCTCTTCAAATGATTTGATTGAATATGGCATTAGAGAACCACTATACGTAACTGCTTTAAAATACGCAGGCGTAAAAATAACTAAGGAAATGAGACCAGGGCGAATAGATACACTTTCTCTTTTAGACGAAGATAAGAAAGCCGTAATAGCTTGGTTTAAAAACATTCCAGATAGCCCAGAAAAAGAAAAAGGCGAAGTCCTTTTAGATATAAAAAATCTCTCATTCACATACCCAGAAGGTAAAGAAGCTCTTAAGGACATAAACTTCACTCTAAGACGTGGAGAAATGATGAGCATCGTTGGTAAAAATGGTGCAGGTAAAAGTACCTTTAGCAAGGTAATTTGTGGCTTTGAAAAAGAGGACAAAGGAACTCTTACATTGCTAGGAAAAAACTTAGATGAGCTTTCCATAAAAGAAAGAGCAGATCACATTGGCTATGTAATGCAAAACCCTAATCAAATGATAACAAAGCCAATGATCAAGGACGAAATAGCTCTTGGCCTGAAGATCAGAGGTCTCCTCAGTGACGAGGAAATTGAAAATAGAGTACAAGAGGCACTAACAATATGTGGCCTCAGACCATTTAAGTCTTGGCCAATAAGTGCTCTTTCCTATGGACAAAAAAAGAGAGTAACTATAGCAACTATATTAGCGATGAAGCCTGAAATAATAATTCTAGATGAACCTACAGCTGGACAAGACTTCAGACACTACACAGATATTATGGAATTCTTAAAGAGTCTCAATGAAAAAGGTGTTACTATCATCCTCATCACCCATGATATGCATTTAATGCTTGAGTATTGCACAAGAGCTGTAGTCTTTACAGACGGAGAAAAAATTGCAGACGAAAGCCCTGAAGAGATTTTAACGAACACAACTCTCACAGAAAAAGCAAGCTTGAAGAAGACAAGCCTCTCGCTTCTTGCTTCTATGTGTTCGCTTAACGATACAGAATTTATTAAGCGCTTTATTCAATATGATAGGGAGGTAAGAAGAAAATGAACAATCTCTTTAATTACATCGATAAAGTCTCCCCTATTCATCGCCTAAGTGGAGCAACAAAGCTTTCGGGCCTAATTCTTCTTTCGTTTGCAGCAATGACTACATTCGACACTAGGTTTTTGTTTTTCTTAGTCATACTCTCTTTCGTTTTGTTTAAAGTATCGAAGATAAAATTTAGAGAAGTAAAGGTCCTCTTTATATTCACCTTCGTCTTTATGATTTTAAATAACCTTCTTATCTATGTTTTCTCTCCAGAACATGGCGTTGAATTGTATAATAGCAGGACAGTACTTTTTAATGGCATTGGAAGGTGGACAGTAACAGCAGAGCAACTTTTCTACCAACTAAATGTTGTCTTAAAGTACCTAGCAACAATACCTCTTGTAATGCTCTTTGTATCAACAACAGACTCAAGTGAATTTGCATCTTCTTTAAACAAAATAGGTCTAAGCTATAAAGTTGCGTATTCAGTCTCTCTTGCTCTTAGATACATTCCAGATATCATGAAAGAGTATCATGATATATCACTCAGTCAGCAAGCAAGAGGATTAGAAATGCAAGCTAAAAAGCAAAGCTTAATTAAGAGATTAAAGAATGCTGCAACAATGCTCTTTCCTTTAATTATATCAAGCATGGATAGGATTGAGATAATCTCAAATGCTATGGTTCTTAGAGGCTTTGGCAAAGGCAAAAAGAGAACATGGTACTCATTTAAGGGCTTTAAAAAAGGAGACTACATAGCTTTAATAGTCTCCATCCTATTATTTGTAATATCTATCTCTCTTAACTTTGTTAATGGTGGAAGATATTACAACCCGTTCATTTAACTTTCTTGTTTTCTTTATAGAAGAGTATTCGCCAATCCTCACCTGTTCCAATGTTATAGGTTGAGGAGAAGGAGCCTTGGTTTATAGCAACACCAACATTTAATAAACTGTTGATATAAATAAGTCCATCGCCCTTCTCTACTTCGGTAAAATTACGACAGAATCTTAGCTTAGAACCATAAACGATTCTGTCTTTGAAGTAGATGATTGTCATAATGTCATCGCCATAATTAAAGCCATTATCATTAAAGAACTTATCAGGAATATTTGACCAAAGAGAACCATAACGAGTATCAAGAATATCTATTGAGCCTGTAACAGCTCCATCTTTAACTCTTGGCTCTTTAATATCTAGCATTACGACATTGTTATCTAGTAAAGGGCCAACTTCATCGAATGAGATAATGCCACTTGCAAGTCTAGCGCCAGTATAAGCATAGACATCTCGGCCATAGAATGTATATGAACGCTGACTATTTTTGAGTCTATTGGTTGTTTCACTTATCGCTCTTCTCTCTAATATGCCAATGCCCTTAGAGATGTGAGAGAGAGTTCCATTGTCTGGGGTTACTACAATATGACCACTTTTAGTTAATACTGCAACGCTTTCTCTCTCTGACCCAACGCCTGGATCAACAACGCAAACAAAGACAGTTCCTGGCGCCCAATATGGCATCGTTTGAATCAACCTGTAGCTTGCTTCCCAAATATTAAATTGTGGAATTTCATGGGTCAAATCTTCAAGCCTTAAGCTATGAGATACCTCATCAGCAACACCGTGCATGGCACTTACAGCGCCATCAACAGTTCCAAAATCTGAGAGAAAAACTACTGTGCCTCTCTTTTTCCATGGGGCGTCTTTTTTCAAACTTTCGCTATTTTCGTAAATCATAAGACTCAGTTTCCTTTTTGATAATCAGGTCTAAGAGCGCTACTACGCTCAAGATATATCATCTTCCTTTTTTTCTTTTCTGGGTGACCAACTAAAATTAGAACTCTAATGCAATATTTAAGAGAATTCTCGACATCAGCTTCTTGTGTGCAAAAAAGCGGAACAGTTTGACCATATCCCGAAGCACGAAGAGCAGAAGCTGCATTAATTGTTCTTATGTCTTTTGTTTGAGAGAAGTGAATATAAACAAGCTCTTCTTCTTCGAGCTCATTCTCTCTAAGAATTGCTTCATAAAGAGCCTTAATATTTCTAATTACTTCCTCTCTATTATCACTTTCGACGGTAGTAGCACCACGAAGTGCATAAACAGGAGCTTCACATTCCATAGGAAAAGCCTCCGGTAATCAAACTATTTATAATATCTAATATGATTGAAATCAAAAAATAGACTAAAAACCTAACTAGTGTTTTTACTATTGGACTAAGTATTAAGACCTTTGAATAAATAGAACAGAGAACAGAGGCAAGAGCAATCCAAAGTCCAACGAGGAAGATTGTCCAACCCATAACCATCTGTGAAAGCGTAATTATATTAACTAGTTGCTCTTGCACCGGAAAATAAAGAAAGAGGACAAACAAAAGAGCAAAGAACATATATAGAGATAACAAATAAGTATGAACACGAGATGAAAACTCTATAATCCTTCGCATTTCTAACATACTAAAATAGTACCATAGTTTTATTCTTATTAATAGATTTGAATCATCAACACAAAAACAAAAATATGAAGTAAATTAAAATTGAAAAAATTTGATGCATACCTCATGAAACTAATGTTAGACTAACAAAAAAGACAAGAAATGGAGAATAATATGACGATTTCCGAAAAGCTTTTGAATTATGGAATAAAAGCACCAGATATTCTTCTTCCTAAGGAAGGAATCGATAAAAAGAAGTGGGCAGTTGTTGCTTGTGACCAATACACATCTCAGCCAGAATATTGGGAAAGTCTCTCTGAAGAAGTAAGTAGTGACCCTTCTACTCTTAGAATTATCTATCCAGAAGTTTACCTTGAAAGTGGTGACAAAGAAAAAATTATCTCTTCTATAAATGAAAAGATGAATGAGTACCTCTCTTCTGGAATTTTCACAGAGTACAAAGATTCTTTTATTCTCGTTGAAAGAACAACAGAGAGTGGTACACGTTATGGCTTAATGGTTGCTCTTGACTTAGATGCCTACGACTATGCAAAAGATTCAAAGACTCTTATTAGAGCTACAGAAGGCACAATTCTCTCTCGTATTCCACCAAGAAAGGAGATTAGAAAAGATGCTCCTATCGAGTTACCACACATCATGGTACTAATCTCTGACGCAGAGAAGAGAATTATCGAACCACTCGTAAAAGAAAAAGATAAGCTAGAAAAGGTTTATGACACAGACCTAAATAAGAATGGTGGTCATATTGTTGGCTACTTAGTAAATAGCAAGAAAGATAAAGAAAGAATTGCTGATGGATTTGAAGCTTTATATAAGGCATTAGATCCAAAGAATCCTCTTTTATTTGCTATGGGTGATGGTAACCATTCTCTTGCAACAGCTAAATCTTGTTGGGAAGATATTAAAGCAACACTAACAGATGAAGAAAAGCTTACTCATCCAGCTCGTTTTGCTCTTGTTGAATTAGAGAACATCTTTGATCCAGGCTTACTATTTGAACCTATTCACAGAGTATTCTTCAACATTAATCAAGATACTTTTGATTCTCTTCTCTCTTCATTCTGTACTTCTTTCAAGAAGGAAAAGGTCTCTAGCAAAGAAGAGATGCTCAAGAAAGTTAATGAGAAGGGTCAGCATTTTGGCTTGAATGAAGGCGATAATCTTTACGTATACACAGTTGAAGGCGGAGACAAAGCAATCAGTGCAGGAACAATTCAGCTTGTTATCGACAAAATGCTCGAAGAAAAGAAAGGTGAAGTTGACTACATCCATGGCGTTGATGTAACACTTTCCCTCGGAGCAAAGAAAGGTAACCTTGGCATTATTCTTCCAGATGTCTCTAAAGAAAACTTCTTCTCAGATATGCTCAAAGATGGAGCTTATCCAAGAAAGACATTCTCTATCGGACACGCTAATGAAAAGCGCTACTATATGGAAGCAAGAAAGATTAAGTAGTTAAAGAGTAAAGACATATGAGCCCTGTCGTAAAATGCGGTAGGGCTTTTTTGTTGCATCAACAAGCGTTGAACTCTTTGCTTCTCCCAGTATTTCTTTCTTTACAATAAAGTCAACTTTAGAACCAAAAACAGGGAGAATGTCTGAAAAATGTAGTAAAGATGGCTGTCCAGAAATATTAACAGATGTAGAGAAAATAGGTCCAGAAAGAGGAAGAAGAGAAACTAAGAATGGATCATCTGGGATTCTTACACCTACAGTTCCGCCATTTTTATCTTCGAGTATTGCGGTTAAAGCACATGGCCAAAGAGAGAGAATATCTTCAGGAACAATTAATGAAGATGAAAGCAAATCCTTCTTTGTCATAAGATTAATTAGATGTTTAGACTCTGGTCTTTCTTTTATTTCAAAGATTCTTTCACTATTAGCATCGCTAACTGTGGCACATAAGCCATAGATAGTATCACAAGGAAAAATACCAACTTCTCCTTTTTTTAATCTTTGAGCTATAAGTGGAATATTCTCCATTGAATAATCTATAATATCTGCTTTCATTTTTCCCTCCTAGAGTAGACTAAGTTTTATCTCGTTTTATGATTTTTTTGTACTACTTTCTTTTTAATAATTGGAACTAAGAGGCATATAATTAAACCATAAACAGTTGAAGATAGGAAAGCTAATAAAAAACACGTAAAGAAGCTAAATGGCTCAAAGCTTTCTATATTTGGGTTCTCTTCATCTTTTGCAGGATCAAAAATAGTATCATCGGAGAAAGAATGGATTAAAATAGCTTCTCCATTCTTTTTTCCTCCTTCTGAAGATTCACTTCTTGCTCTTAATGACGATACTTCGCTCTCTTTAATTTCGATCTCCTTTTCAATCATTTTTAGCTTTTCTTTTTCTATTTTATTTACAATAAAGCCATTATCTCCCAAAATAGAGCAAAAAATAGTCAAAAAAATAATAAAAATCAGAATAATCGATAAAACTTTAAATCTTGTAAACATAGTACTATAACGATATAATAATACAATGAATCGGCGTCGTTAACACGTCTCTGGAGGAAAAAATGGCAAGAGCCAAGAAGACATGGAAGCTCGTTTTGACAAGTGTTATACTTTCAATTCTAATTCTAGCTGCATTTACAGCAGTCTTTATTTCATTAATTGTTCCTGCTTACAAGATTACTAAAGAGCAGATTTACGGAGTACTTACTAAGGCACTTCCTATTCTTATAGGTCTTATTCTTATAGAAATTGCTCTTATATCATCACGTCGTGGAGATGATGATTACAAGGACAATATTGATAAGCTTGCGCCTAATGCCTATGATTCACCTCTCTACTCTAAGCCACTTGATGATCCTAAAAACAGTGCTTCACCTTCTGGAGATGAACTAAATCTCAATAAAGTTGAGACTGTAGTTAAAGAAGTCATTAAGGAAGTTCCTGTTGAGGTCGTAAAAGAGGTTGTTAAAGAAGTACCTGTTGAAGTAATCAGAGAAGTTCCTGTCGAAGTTGAAGTTATCAAGGAAGTCCCTGTTGAGGTAATTAAAGAAGTCGAAAAAGAGGTTCCTGTTGAAGTCGTTAAGGAAGTCCCTGTCGAAGTAATTAAAGAGATTGTTAAGGAAGTCGAGAAGGAAGTTCCTGTTGAAGTTATCAAGGAAGTTGTTAAAGAGGTACCTGTTGAGGTAATCAAAGAAGTTCCTGTTGAAATCATTAAGCATGACTACACACCTATAGAGGTTGAAGTTCCAACTGTTGTTGAAAAAGAAGTTGAGGTTCCAACAGAGGAAGAAGTCTACTACTCATTTAGAGAAGCTCTTGAAGAAGAAATTACTGAAGCAAAAGCAAATTCTTACCCTCTTACTCTTGTTGCCTTCAAGAATGGAGAGGAGAGTGTTGTTAACGAAGCTTTCGATGCTCCAGTCTTCAGTGAAAATGGCTTTGTTTATGCAATACTTCCTTATACAACTCTTAAGGGTGCACAGAAAAAAGCTAAGTCACTTGGTGGTAAGGTTACAGCAATGGCAAGTAACAGTACTGCACAGTCAATGATAAAAGAAGTATCTAAATAAGATATTCTATAGAAATAAATATGGCATAGGAAAAAGCTACCTATGCCATTTTTTAGTCTTTGAGTGGGATATTAAAGCTCATTCTATCTCTAGTCAGAATTGTATTAGGAAAAATCTCTGTAGCTTCGATAAGAAGCTTCTTAAGCTCTTTATCTTGATAGCGAGGCGAATAATGTTGTAAGCACAGCATCTTGCAATTTCCATCTCTTGCAATTGTTGCAGCGTCTGTACACGTCATATGCTTCTTTTCTTTCGCGGTCTCTTCTAATTCTTTCTCAAACATACCTTCACAAAAGAGAATATCTGAATCATGTACAAAATCTGAAATCTCTTTAAAGTATAAAGTATCTGTTATATAGCTAAATTTTCGTCCTGAGCGCTTTTCACCCATTACATCTTCACTCTTTATTACTCTTCCATCAGAGAGAGTTATTTCTTCGCCTCTCTGTAATCTTCCAAACAAGGGCCCCTTTTCTACGCCAAGGCTAAGCGCTTTTTCAGGAAAGAACTCCCCTTTCCTATCCTCTTCAACAAGTGAGTATCCATAGCATGGTTTTGTATGATCTAATGCATAGGCATTAATTGAGAAACCATCCCCTTTATATATCTCTCCATCACTTACAGGGATAAATTTTATTTCATAGTTTATATACATATCTAGAATGCGACGATTAGCGTCAATGTACTCGCCTAGTTTATTTGGGCCATAGATATATAATGGCTCCTCTCTATCAACTTGGCTCGATAACATCAAAAGTCCTGGAAGTCCTGTAACATGGTCAGCATGCATATGTGAAATAAAGATAGCTGTTATCTTTTTCCACTTTAAATTGAGCATTTTTAATGAGACTTGTGTTCCCTCTCCACAATCAAATAAGAAAAGTTCTCCATCACGCCTTACAAGGCAAGATGTCAAAAACCTTCCAGGAAGTGGCATCATGCCACTTGTACCTAAAGAAAAGACTTCTAGATTCATAGTATGAGAATACAACAGAGAATAAAATTATTCTACTTACTCCTCTTTTATCTCAAAGCTTAACTCTTCATTTCTTGTTCTATAAAGCTCTATAGAAAGTGTTATGTAAGAACAAACAAGCATCAATGTTAGCATTAAAAAAAGAGATTTGTATGGCACTGATAGAGTAAATGAAGAAATATAATATTCAACTAGTTCAGGTTCTTTCTGTGCAATCAATTTTATTAAAGATGGAGAGAATTGAGAGAGTAAAACGCCAAAGATTATGCCAAGTAAAGAAGAGAAGAAAACAGAGAAAAGTGTAATAAGCCTATATATCTTTCTTACTCTTTTTTCTTCCATCCCCAGTAAGCGCAAAGAAGCAATATCTTTTCTATCTTGTGATATATATACATGTGCTATATCTGCACTAAAGAAGGCAGCAAGGATTGCCACAAAGATAAGTATGACATTGAGTATCATAATCGATTGATTAACGTTAGCACAAAGAGAAGAATACCTGTCTTTATAGCTCTCTGCATAAATTCCTCTTTGCCATAGGTTAGTTAAAACTTCATCAATATTTGTTTTCTTATCTAAAAGGATTTCCCAATTTGATTCATCACTTGATAGTGAAATATCTACATAAGCGAGGTACTTATCTAGTTGCGAGTACCCTGAAGAATATATCCCTTTTACTTTCATTAAAACAGGACGTGCTCTCTCATTGTCCTTTTCATATATAAGCAATGTAAGAGATGACCCAAGAGACAACGAAAGGCTTTCAGAAAGAGAAGATGAGATAATAATCTCATTCTTGTAGCTTTCGCTTGTAGTAACAAGGTCGAGCGCTTCTCCTCTTTCTCCCTCAAAGTATTTCACTAAATCAACGCCCTTAAAATGGACTAGGCTCTTACCATTCTCACTGTAGATAATTCCATCGCCCTCTTTTACTTCATCAATTCTAGCTCCTTTAATGTCACTTACATTGACAAAAACTTTAGTTCGAATACTACCAGAACCAAGAAGTACAATCATTCTATCTATAGCACTCGACATTGATGAAATAAAAATCATGACAAAAGAAAGAGTCATAACAATTAAAAAGACTATCAGTGACGGAGAATAATGAGAGAAGATATAGCTAGTCCCCATCTTTGAACCGTTTTTACGGGACATGTAGAGTTTTTCGGCGTCACTCTTCATTTAAGACCCCATTTTCAAGGCAATAACATATGTCTGCATTTTTTGCAAAAGAAGGATTATGAGTTACTAGTAATAGTCCTCGTTTTTCTTTTTTGACAGTGTCAAATAGAAGATGCTCTATTGCCTTACTTGTTTCTTCATCTAAACTTCCTGTAGGTTCATCAGCAAAGACAATTGAAGAAGATGGAGAAAGGGCACGGGCTATTGCAACACGTTGCCTCTCGCCTCCAGAAAGAAGCTTTGGCCTGTATTGCATTCGGTTTTCCATTCCAACCATTTTCAGATAGTATTCAGCTTTTTCTAATGCCTCTTTCTTCTTTTCGCCTCTTATTAAAAGTGGCATAGCAACATTTTCTAAAGCAGAGAAATCCTCTAGAAGCATTGAAGACTGAAAGACAAACCCCATATTCCTGTTTCGTAGTAAAGAAAGAGATGAGTCAGTAAAACTATCAACACTCCTTCCTGAATAATAAATTGTACCAGAAGTAGCACGAGTTAGAAGCGCCGCAATAGAAAGAAGCGTTGATTTACCAGAACCACTTTTTCCTCTTATAGATATGGCCTCACCTTCAAGAAGAGTAAGATTAATATCTTTTAAGATTTCTAGCTTTTCTTTTGAATCAGGAATAGAAAATGATTTAGTTATATTTTCAAGTTTTAATAGTTCAGCGCTCATGAATCACCTCATAGAGTTCTTTTTTCTCTCTCTTTTTATTCTCTCTTGACGTAAATATTAGAGTACAAAAAAGCAGAAATAGAGAGAAAAAGATATAGCCAGAGAAAGGAAGAGATAGCTTTAGCGTCATAATTTTATCTGTGCTAATAGAATACCTTTCAATAGCAATTAGTGATATTTCACCTAAGAAAAGAGCTAACAGAATGCCAATGAGCGTTATAATTAGAAACGAAAGGGTAAAAACACAATTAACTCTTTTTCTTTCCATTCCAAGAATAGTTAATTCCGCCATCTCTTTTCTTCTAACAGATGAAAAAAGAACAACACTAGATTTTGTGGATACTGCAATTATTATAAAAAGAAGAGATAATACTCCATACATAAGTGTCTTCTCAACTAAGAACGCACTATATAAACTCTTTTCGCTCTCTTTCCAGCTCTTTAAAACGTAGCCACTATTTATAACGTTACTTAACTCTTCTTTACTAATATTTTTTATAGCAGTAACTAAGCTTACGTTTTCGTCCATTTCAGATAAAGGCAAAAATAGATATGTGTCATCAAATTCATTGCCAAGCGATGTGTAATAGATTCCAGAAGGATTGTAATCTATACTTTTCAGTGTTGTTACACGATTACCTTTCTTTAACATAGAAAGCGTAATCTTACTCATTCCGTTACTTTTGTATAAAGAAAAAGGAATAACCAAAGAAGAAGTATCGCCAATAAAGAAGTTGAGCCCACCTGAATAAGAGGAGTCAATGTAGCGAACTAAAAAAGAACCATCTTCGCTTAATGCTTCACCTTCTCCATATACAAACACAGTTGCATTAGGAGCTAATTGTTTTATTTCCTTTGAATAGTCTCCATTGATTATGTAATCAAAAGATCTCACATCTCTTATATCATCAAAGCGAGAAGTTTGAAGAAAATCCATTATAGATATTACAACAATTACAACAGTTAAGGAGAGACTAATAGTAAGAATAATTCTAATAGATCTACTTCTTAGTGATCTTGAAGATGGGAAGGCATAACGAAAAGAAAGATTACCTATCATAAAGAATATGCCTCCTTTATTCGTTTTCCATCTAAATCATATATAAAGCGATAGCGAGGAACATTATCGATATATCTAATTTCTTCAAAGGTCCCGTCGCTATTTTCTACTCTTTCACTTATTAAGACACCATCTCTTGTATAAAATATCGTTTTGTTATCACGATAGATGTAAATTCCGTCCTCTTTTTCTTCTCTCTTTTCCTTTAAACTCCCATCTTCGTTATAAGAGTAAAGAGTGAAAAAACCATCATTTATTTCTTCAACAAGTCTGCCTAGACTATTGTAGCGCTTAGATGACATATCTGTTTTTTCAGTATATCCACCATCATTATTTTCAATTGTTATGTAATCTTCTTCTTTCTTCACTCCAGTGTAGACAGATTCTAGTTCATCACTATCATATACGTAGTAGCTATCTGTTAAGTAAACACCACCATCTTTATCGGTGTAATACAACAATCTACCATTCGATGTTGTTACATACTCAACTTTCTCTATAAGAAGACCATTTTCCGAATAGTTATAGCCAATAAGACGTGATCTAGAATATAAATAATTGTACTCCTTAGTGTTTCCACTCTCTTTAACAATTTTCCTCTCTATATTCCCGTCACTATTGTATATAAGAGTTTCCTCTCTCTCTCCATTTCTTTTTATTGTTTTGCTTTCTTCTTCAACCTTTGAAGAGACAACTTGGCCATTATGGTATAGCGTCTCGTTTTTTCCATTAGTAGATAAGACCCACTCACTACCATTTACACTATCTGTAACGCCAAGCTTAAGAGCTATTGGAGATGATACATAGTAGGTAGCGAAAATAGGGAAGATTGAAAAAAGAAAAAGAAGAGCAAGAAGAACTCTTTTCAAAACTAATCCTCCAACCCAATAAGGGCATCAAGATACTCTTCTTTATTAAAAGGATGAAGATCTGTGTATTTTTCGCCAGTTCCTACAAAGAGAACAGGAAGAGAAAGTGTCTTGCCAATCTGGACGAGAGCCCCGCCTTTTGCTGCAGAATCATATTTAGTTAGAATAATGCCATCTAGCTTAACTGCTTGGTTAAACAAGAGAGCTTGGCTTAGGCCGTTTTGGCCAGTTGTCGCGTCAAGGACGAGAAACTTCTTATAGTTTTCTTCTTTAACGCCTCTTCCCTTTACAACTTTATCGATCTTCTGGAGTTCTCTCATTAAGTTCTCTTTGTTATGCATTCTTCCAGCAGTATCTACAAGAACTAAGTCATCTTTTTGGGCAATGGCAGATGTAAGTGCATCAAAAACAACAGCACCTGGATCGGAACCAGTCTTTTGCTTAACAATTCTCATATTCAATCGTTCAGCATGTATATCAAGTTGATCAACAGCAGCAGCACGAAATGTATCAGCAGCAGCAAGTAGTACTTTCTTATTTTCCTTAGTGTAAAAAGACGCCATCTTAGCAATGCTTGTCGTCTTTCCTACTCCATTTACGCCTAAAATCATAAAGACATTTAAGCCATCATTAAGCTCATATGGATAGGCATTGATATACTTAGAAAGAATATCTCTCATTAAAAGCTGTAAATCTCTAGAGTTATCTATCGACTTTGCTTTAGCTTCCTTTCTTAGTTCTGTAATAATTTCATCTGTTAATCTAGAACCCAAATCCCCTTCAATTAATGTATCTTCTAGATTTTCAAAGAATTCTTCATCTATCTTCTTTGAGGTAAAAATACTCTTTATTTTTGCACTAAATTTTGAAAAAAGACCCATTTTTTATTCCTTTATTTATAATCCTATTCTAGAACTATTATAGTAGTCATATGCACTTTGAATTAGATTAATTAATGATACAAAAGAAAGACCAGTAAAAACAACCTGTGTCACCTTTCCAATTGTTGGTGAATATAAATTTGATATGCTGCTAGATGCTGTATAACCACCGAAAGAGAGAAGAAGATAGAACAAATTCTTGTAAAAGTCCCCTTTTTTCTCTTCCATTAAATTTACACTATCTGTCCACAATGGCGGAAGCGTAAGAGTAATATGATCCTTTTTTTCTTTTTCTTGGTAAGATAGAGAAAGAAAACCATCTTTAACAGATGACAAAACAAATGGAGTATAGAGATTATCTAAAGTCTTGTTTTCACTCTTAATGCCATTTACAAATAATTCTGCATCATAAGGAATAGTAGAAACAAAGAGACTAAACGGCTTAATTTCTGTCATTGTTAATTCTATTCTTTCGTCTTCGCCATAAAATGATGCTGTATAAATAAGATTTTCGTATCCATATGAAGAGAGAGTAAATGTATGCTCTCCATTTTTCATTATTAAATGCTCTCCATCTCCCTCTAATGGTGAGTTATCTAAAAGTACTGTTGCATCTGATGGATATACCTCAAAGCTATACAAAGAAAAATCAGGAGAAAGAAAGAGAGATGCAAAGAATGAATAAAGAGAATCAATCTCATTTCTTTCTGCTTCTTTTAAATACCAAGATGAGTAAAGAATAGAGCCATCAATAATTAAATTGATTTTTTCTAGTCCATTTTGTTTTTCACTAGAAATATAGATAATTGCATCTAAATTATTTGTATTCTTTAAATAGTAATAAGCTGTACTGTCTAATGCTCTCAAAAAAGAGGAAAAGGAGGAGAAATCAGCAGTAACGATTTCAAGAGACAAGACGTCGTCTTCGTCTTTTTTCTCTTCCGTTTTTATCTCAGTAAATATCTCTTTTTGACTCATTTCTGTCTTTCTTTTGCTTAAAGAAATAAACTCATCCTTCGTTCTTCTCTCCTCTCTCTTTGTTTTAGCCCAAGAAGAAGAAAGAGAAGTAAAAGATGAAGCAACAGACGAAACAAGATTACAGTAATCACTGTTATCTCCAACAATTGAGAGACGAAAGCTCTCGGCAGCATATATAGGCGTCGAGAGCATTAAAAGGAAAATAAAAAGAAGAGCTATTTTAACTTTCTTTGATAAAGTGGAGATAACTTTCAATGAAATCATCAATTTCTCCATCCATGACAGCAGAGATGTTGCCTGTGCTGTAATTTGTACGATGGTCTTTAACTAGAGTATATGGTTGGAAGATATAAGATCTAATTTGGCTACCCCAAGCTATATCTTGCTTAGCAATAGCATTAGCTTCCTTCTCTTTCTCTTTTTCCTTTTGGTAATACTCATAAAGCTTAGCCCTAAGCATCTTAAAAGCAACATCTTTATTCATGTATTGGCTTCGTTCGTTTTGGCACTGAACAACAATACCTGTAGCATAGTGCGTAATTCTTACAGCTGAGTCTGTTTTGTTGACGTGCTGTCCACCTGCACCGCCAGCTCTATATGTATCGAGTCGATAGTCTTCAGGTTTGATATCTATCTCAATATCATCATCAACTTCCGCAGAAGCATAGACACTAGCAAAAGATGTGTGTCTCCTCTTTGCAGCATCAAAAGGCGAAATTCTGACAAGTCTATGTACGCCAGCCTCTCCTTTTAAGTAGCCAAAAGCGTAGTCGCCAGAGACCTTCATAGTGACAGATTTTATACCGCCTTCGTTTTCTTCCATATCCAAAACTTCACACTTAAAGCCATGGCGTTCTGTCCAGCGCATATACATTCTCATGAGCATGCTTGCCCAGTCGCTAGCCTCTGTTCCGCCAGCACCTGCGTGTACAGATAAATAGAGATTATTTTTATCAAACTTGCCATCAAGAAGAGTCTTTACCTTTAGTGGCTTAAAGGCATTGTCTATATCATCAATTTGCTTCTGTAATTCTAAACGAAGATCTTCATCTTCTTCACTCTTATATAGTTCAATTAGTTCAGATAAATCATCAATCTCTTTAATAAGATTTTTCCATGGATAATAACTATCTTTTAAAGAGTTTAGTTCTTGGAATGTTTTTTCAGCTTTCTCTCTGTCTGTCCAAAAATCTGGCTTAGCTGTTTCTTCCTCTAAAGCCTTTATTTTGCCTTCAGTATTAGCCGCTTCAAAGACGCCTCCATACATTATAGGCTTCCACTTTGATATCTTCAAATCTTGCTTTGTTTTCTATAAACATTTCTTTTTCTCCTTAATCAACTTTTTCTCCATCCTTCTTACTAGAGGATGCTCTTAATACTAATCTATAGGTTACCGACTCATCCGCTTCAACTTCAAGAGGAAAAGAGAATGTTATCTTCTTATAGAGAGTAAATTCTTCTTCGCCAAGAGCAGTATGGTGTTTTTCTTTGTTGCTCTCTTCTGTAAGCGTAAAGTTCTTTGTTGACGTAATAGTTAGGTAGCTATCATCAAGTCGAGAACCATACTTAACAGTCTTCGATTCAACAAAGCCCTTTGTTACTATATCCATTCTCTGTTCAGGTCCAACAATTACAGAGTCTGGTGCAGATAAGTATAGTGATAGCTTATATCGTCCCTTAATCTTCTTATTTTTATTTATAATAGTTGAATCTAAAATAAATGTATTAGATCTTAGCTTATAGCGCTTAGTAATTTGAAAAGGAAGAGAACTATCATCTTCCAAGGAAAAGAGAATCTCTGTTCTTTTCTTATCTATCGGTTCTGCTATAAAGAAGAGAGATGATGTGTCATATTCATCTTTCTCTACTTTAATAATATCTGAAAACGACTTATTTAAGCTATGTTTAATACTGTTATTAAAAGGTACCCGAGTATCAAAAAAATTAATACCTAAAGGAAGAGAATCAAACTCAGGGGAAGAAGCTCCTTTAGGTGATATCACAACGCTATATGTTTTGTTGGCCATGACCATGTCACTTCGCGAAATCTCTTCAAAGTCATACTCTTTAAAGCTAGGGCCATCTGTATATTGCCAAAAACAGTTTTCTGCTTCGATTATTGATCTCCAGAAGTTTCTTCTTGTTGTGTATCTTAAGGGAGAAAGCTCGCTATCATGGATAAATAAATTACCTAGTGCAACGTTAAATAGTGCTGTTGCAACATCTTTCTTTAAAAAGCGATTATTTCTAGTTTGAGTACTTTCTGCAAGAGTTATGTATCTGTTGTATAGGTAACGGAAGTTTTCATTATGCACAAATAGTGTATTAAATGAGTATAGGCCATAACTTACGCTATCTCTGCCATACCAGGCAGAAGACAAATACCCACTTTTATTAGGATTAATAGATGAGATAGAAGAAGAAGTAGCTCTATCAAGAATATCACTAATGAGGAAACCAGGTTTATTGCCTTTTGCTTCTCTTGAGGCACCTAAAACAAGCTGATCAATATTTAGAAAAATAAAGAGAAAATCATCTTTCTTATCTAGTAAGGCCAAGAGCCTACTGCGCAGTGTATCATAGTCAATAAGAGCTTCACTATACTCTTTTACTGCAAGAGAAGCTTCATCTGAGAATGGGAGGATGTTTTCTTTTTTACCAAGCTCATTCATAACAAATGGCTTATCTTCCCTTTCTACAGAATACGGAAGATATGTTGATATGACAACATTATCTAGCCCCGCATTCTTTAATGATGAAATGTAATTGGGTTGCCATACCTCCCCAAAAAAGAAAGCAGAAAGAGGCAAAACGCCATACTCGTGTCTAATAAAACTTGTTAATCGCTCTATCTGAGAGACTCTGTCTTTTGGAGGAAGGAGCGACAGGAGTGTCTGTGACCAAGAACCAGAAAGCATCTCTATATCACCACGCTTAGAGAGTGTCGCTATCAAGGCTTTGTACTCTTGTCTCTCACGCTGAATGTGCTTCATCATCTGTGAAGATTGATAGAGTGCTATATGTTGCCCTGGTTTATTGTACAAGTAAGCAAGCATTGGCTCATAGACAAGAGTCAACGTTTTTTCAAAAAGAAATGAAGGCGCAGCGTAGAGCGTTGTATATAGACCTAACTGAACCTTCATTTATATCTCCTCTAGTCTCTCCTACAGTTTAACTATGCACTTCTGAGGACACTTTTCACAGGCCTCATGAGCATTCGTCTGATCTTTAGTGTAATCGTTTTTCGATAAAAACGACTCTACACTAAATGGAGAAGACTCAACCTTAACTTCACATATTTTGCACCCAATACAAGCATGAGAGCAAACTTTTTTTGCTTTCGCTCCACTATCATGATTAGAGCATGCTACTACATATTCTGCACTGTATGGGATAAGCACAATAGTACCCTTAGGACATACTCGTGTGCAAGCACCACACCCAATACATTTTTCTCTATTAACTTTAATTGAGCCTTTTTCGTCTCTATAAATAGCACCAGTTGGACAAACTGAAAGACAAGAGCCAAGTCGTAAGCATCCATACTTACACTCTAAAGGACCTCCAAAAAGAAGAGATGCTGCGTTACAATCTTTGATTCCGTCATAGGAAAAACTATCAAGAGTAGAATCTTTGTCACCATCACACATAACAAATGCGACCTTCCTCTCCTCTTTTACGGCATCTACCCCAACAATTTGGCTCATCTTCTTTGCTAGCTCTTCTCCTCCAGGCTGACAAAGGCCAGGAAGGGCTTTTCCTGTTGCAACAGCTTCAGCATATGCTGAGCATCCAGCAAAGCCACAACCACCACAATTTGCTCCTGGCATGATTTCTTCAAGAGCAACTAGCTTTTCATCCTTCTCTACAGCTAGCTTTTTTTCTGCAAACGAGAGGCCAATACCCAATGCTAGCCCCAAAATGGACAATATTAAAAATGCATATAAAATAGCCATTTTATTCCTCCCTTAAGCTAGTTTTAGATTGGTCAACAAAGTTGAGTCGAAGGCCATGAATGCAAGAGCCATAATGGAAGCAGAGATAAATGTAATAGGTACACCCTTAAAATACTTTCTTACAGGTGTCATGGATAATCTTTCTCTGATATTTGACATTAAAACAATAGCAAGTGTAAAACCAAGTCCAGCAGCAAGTCCTGCAAGGAAAGACTCTAAAAGATTATGTCCCTGGTCAATGTTTATAATACATATACCTAATACAGCACAGTTTGTTGTAATAAGAGGAAGATAGATTCCAAGTGCATTATATAGCGATGGACTGAATTTTCTTATGACCATTTCAACAAGCTGTACAAGTGCTGCTATAACAAGAATGAAGGCAATTGTCTTCATATATTCTAATCCAAAAGGAACGAGTAAGCCATAGTAGACAGCCCATGTCGCTACACTTGTAACGCTTGTAACAAATGTTACAGCAATTCCCATTCCTAAAGCAGAGGAGCTATTCTTACTAACACCAATAAAAGGACAAAGTCCCATAAACTTAACAAGAATAAAGTTGTTAACAAAGATATATGCGACAATAATTCCAAGGTAACTCATTATTTCTCCTCCTTTCTTTCATTTTTGCTACTCTTCCAAATAAAGAATGCTTTTAAGTAGCCCATAACAAGAAGAGCTCCAGAAGAAAGTGCTATAACACGCATTGGAGATGAAGATAAAACAGGAATTCTTATTACGCCATCCCAAGATCCAATCTGAAATAGAGTTATTGTTCCATTACCAATAACTTCTCTTATAAGAGCAATGAATGTTAAGCCAAGAGTAAAACCTAAGCCCATACCTATTCCATCTAAAGCACTATCTAAAACTGTATTCTTGCTAGCAAATGCCTCTGCTCTACCTAGGATTATACAGTTAACAACAATGAGTGATAGATATATTCCAAGTGCATCATAAAGAGCAGGTAAATATGCATGCATTACCATCTCAAGTATTGTTACGAAGGAAGCAATAATTACGATGTAAGCAGGGATTCTTATTGAGTCTGGAATAACCTTCTTTAAAGCTGAAATAAATATATTAGAACCTGTTAAAACGAAGATTACACCAAGACCCATTCCTATAGCGTTAGAAACCTGTGTCGATACAGCAAGAGTTGGACACATACCAAGCATAATAATGAAGATAGGGTTTTCTTTAAAAATACCCTTCGTCAGTTCATTTATTCTCTTCTTCATAGTCCCATCTCCTTAACGTAGTTGCTTCCATTTCTAAGCGTCTCGCTAACAGCTCTAAATGTGAAGGATGCTCCAGTGACAAGAGCTTTTTCTTTTTCGCCTAAATCATTTTTTCCACTAGGAAATGCAATAGTGTCGCCCATACCAGTGAAGAGATCCATATACCATTCACTCTCTGCATTTTTTCCGAGTCCTGCTGTTTCACTATCTTGTGTCATTTGAGCCTTTAAAAGCGCTCCTTTTTTATCATAAGAAGCAATAATAGATAGATCGCCACCATAACCTTTTCCAGAAAGAAGAAGAACATAGCCAACAACGCTGTCATCTTTAGAGAGAGCTGTTATCTCCTTTACAGCAGCATTATTTTCTACAGTTTTAGTCTCACCAATAGTAAGACCCTGACTGACCTTTTCAAGTGCTAACCTATTTGCTTTTTCCATGTTTTCTTTGATAACAGGCGCTGTGAATGAATTGACCCATGCACAGAGAGAAGCACAGACAGCACAGATAAGGAACAAAACAATACCAGTTTTAAAAATTGACTTCATTGCTTCTCTCCTTTTACAGGTTTTACATAACCAAATTTTTTTACACTTACATATTTATCAATAGTAGGTGTGACCATATTCATTAAGAGAATGGCAAGAGACACGCCTTCAGGTAGAGATCCAAAGAAGCGGATAATGAATGTAAAGAAACCACATCCGATAGCATAGATTATTTCGCCTTTAGGTGTAGAAGGAGATGTAACCCAATCTGTTGCCATAAAGATAGCACCAAGAAGTAGACCTCCTGATAGAACAGATATTAAAACCTCTCCTTCAAATAGTCCTTTTCCATTCGCAAGTCCTCCAAATATGTAGCTCAAAATAGCAAAAGAAAGAACAAAGCAAACAGGAATACGCCATGTTATTACCTTTTTGTAGAGTAAGAATAAACCACCAATAATTAATAACAAGGCACTTACTTCTCCAATACTGCCACTAGCAAAACCAAAGAACTCATCAATAACGTATGGATTAATTCCTGTTTTAGCAGAAAGCGAAGAAGCAAAGTTTGTTACAGGATAGCCAGAAGAAGAGAGAATGGAATAAGAGGAAAGCCCCTTGCCCATCTCCATCTTCAATGCTGAAAGAGGAGTTGCTCCTGCACTTAGCTCGGCACTTTTGTTGAATACCCATGGAAGAGGGAAAGAACTCATTACAGAAGAGAAAGAGAAGAATACAAAGGCTCTTCCTGCAATTGCAGGGTTAGCCCAGTTGCATCCAAGTCCACCAAATGTCCACTTACATACTCCAATTGCAAAAATAGAAGCAATTAGGGGAACATAGAGAGGACAAGAAGAAGAAAGATTCATTCCAACTAGAAGTCCGGTAACTAATGCTGATCCATCTAAAAGAGTATCTTCATGGCTTATCTTATTTAATAAATACTCTGTTAAAAGAGATGAAACAATGGAGATTATAAGTATCAAGAAGGCTCTAAAGCCAAACATAACACAGCCCCATAGCGCAGAAGGAAGAAGCGCAAGAGAAACATATCCCATCGCCTTATCTGTTCTGATTTTATCATGAATATGAGGGCTAACTTTAACCTTAATCATTTCTTTTCCCTCCCAAGCTTCTTTCCAAGTTTAAAGGTCTGAACAAGATTTAAATGTGATGAGCATGAGTAAGCACAGCACCCACACTCTTTGCAATCCATTAACCCTATATCCATTGCTTCTTTATAATGCTTGTTAGTAATTAAGCGATACATTCTGTTTGGTCTAAGGCCCATTGGGCAGTGCTGTACGCATTTGCCACAGTTAACACAATTAAATGTCTTTTCCTCTTTGCTAAGAATGCAGAGTAGTCCGTTAGTACCCTTTACAGTTGGAATAGTAAGATTTGGTACTCCAAAACCCATCATCGGGCCACCGGAGATTATTTCATTGCATTTGCTTTCATCTCCAGAGCAATACTCAAAAAGAGTCTTAAATGTTGTCCCAATTGGAACAAGAAGGTTCTTTGGTTCACCAATTGCCTCCCCTGTTACAGTCATTACTCTTTCAATAAGAGGTTTATGGAACTTAATTGCTTCATAGAGCGCAATAATTGATGATGTATTACAAACTATACAACCAATGTCTAAAGGAAGCTTTCCAGATGGGATAGCTCGCCCAGTTAAAGCATAAAGGAGTTGCTTTTCGTCTCCTTGCGGGTACTTCATTTTCAAAAGAGCAACAGTTAGATTGAAGCCCATCTCTTTGGCTTTACTCTCTAAAAGAAGCGCTGCATCTTCCTTATTAGCTTCTACTCCAATAATAATGTTCTCAGGACTTAAGACTTTGCTAGCAATCATTATACCTTCAATAATGTCGCTAGTACGCTCTTTCATTAGACGGTAGTCGCATGTCAAATATGGTTCACATTCAACGGCGTTGATTACTAAGTACTCAACCTTCTTGCCCTCTGGAATGCTAAACTTAACGCTTGTTGGGAATGTAGCACCGCCCATACCAACTAGGCCATAGTCACGAATAGCTTTCAAAATCTCTTCTTTGCTTTCATTTCTCCAATCGTATGGAGTTGAGAATAAATCAGGTTGTTCTTCATCACTCTTTATTACAACGCAATCGGCAGCAACACCAGTTGCAAGGAGATTTTTTCTTATATCTACAACAGTACCACGTACTGGCGAATGGATAGATGCAGAAACAAATGACTGAGCTTCCCCAATAAGCTGGCCTCTTTCAACTCTATCGCCTTTATTTACAACACATTTAGCAGGCGCACCTATGTGCTGTGAAAGCGATACCACTAATTCTGAAGGAATTGGAAGGACTTCAATCTTTTTGTCTTTAGATAGACTCTTTTTATCTAAAGGGTGTATTCCTCCCCTCTTAAACGTAGCTCCTCTTAACACTACATCCTCCTTTGTAAAACTTATTTAATGTTAAAACAAAGATAAGTAAAACGCAAATTTGCTCTCAAATACGATATTTTTTTATTGCTATAACTATTTCTTTTTGTGGCAAGAAATAACAAAACAAATATGTCGCTAATTCTTTATTGATAAAGAAATAATTATTAAATTTTACATTTTTTGCTCATTATTTTTTTATTATTCAGCTCTCTTTTTTTCTTTTTTATCTAGAACTCTTTTGCATAATAGCGTTAGAATCAAGACATACTGATAAGGAGATAAACAATGGAAGACGGTCATGGTGGTAAGCCAATGATTAATCAAGCTGAGAAAGAAATGCCTCCAAGTACAAAGCCGTCTCTTCTGACGGTATAAATGGGGCCTTCTTTTCTGCTCTAATTATGGAGGGAAAAATGGAAGACGAAAAAGAACAAATCACACAACATCCAGACTATGTCCAAGAGTTAGTTAATATAATCAAGAGCAACATTTCACCAATGGCTCTAAAAGAGAAGATTTCTGACTATCACGATAATGATATTGCAGATGCTTTAGAGGAACTTGAGCCACAAGATAGAGAGAAGTTATATAGAATCCTTGATCAAGATAGCTTGGCTAACATCTTGGAGTACGCAGAAGACAATACATCTACATATCTAAATGAACTAAGTGTAAAGAAGAAGATTGCAGTTTTGAGTTGCATGGAAACTGATAAGGCTGCTGAGTATTTAAAAACACTTCCAAAGGGAGAAAGAGCTACCCTTCTAGAGTTCTTAGATAATGATAAAAAGCATGATCTTGCCCTAATTGCATCATTCGATGACGATGAAATCGGTTCAAAGATGAGCACTAATTTCATCGAAATCAAAAATGGCATAACAATTAAAGAGGCCATGAAAGAGCTTATCGACCAAGCTGCAGAAAATGACAACATCCAGACTATCTATGTTGTTGGTGGCAATGAACTGTACTATGGTGCTATAGATTTAAAAGACTTGATTAGAGCACGAGAAGGAACAACTGTAGATTCAATAGTCTCTACATCTTATCCTTACGTTTATGCACATGAATTAATAGATGAGTGTGTTAATAACTTAAAAGATTACGCAGAGGACTCAATTCCAGTCTTAGATTCAACTAATAAGCTTATCGGTGTTATTACTAGCCAAGACATGATGGAACTTATCGACGACTCAATGAGAGACGACTACGCAAAGTTCGCTTCTCTTGGTGAAGAAGAAGATTTAGATGGAAGTGTCTTTTTAAGTATGAAAAAGAGAATCCCTTGGCTTACAATACTTCTCTTCTTGGGTATGGGAGTATCTACAGTCGTAAGCTTCTTCTCCTCTATTGCATCACATATTGCTATCCTCATAAGCTTCCAGTCTCTTGTACTCGACATGGCTGGTAACAGTGGTACACAGTCACTTGCTGTAACTATTAGAGTATTAACAAGTGAAAGAACGTCGATGAAAGACCTCTTTAAGCTTGTATGGAAGGAAACGAGAGTTGGTTTCTTTAATGGTATTATCATGGGTGTTATATGTTCTGCTGTTATTGGACTATTTATCTATCTAACAAAACAGAGAGACTTGTTCTATGCGTTTAGTATCTCATCTTGCACAGGACTAGCACTTGTATTATCAATGACAGTATCTACCCTCATGGGTACAATCATACCAATCATATTTAAGAAGATACATGTTGACCCTGCAGTAGCATCTGGTCCACTCATCACAACAATGAACGACCTTGCAGCTGTTGTTGCTTATTATGGACTAGCATGGTTACTCTTAATTAACGTTGCAGGTATTGGAGCATAAAATGGAGGCAGAAATGCCTCTATTTTTAAATTCAACTTTACAAATTTGATTTTAGGTAAAATTCTCCCCCTATATATTGAATTGAAGTTAATTTTTTCCGTTTTTTTTAACGCAAATAGTTAATAATGTTAAAAGAATGCAAAGAAATTATTGTAATTCTTCCTCTCAAAACGATAATATTCTAGTGGGAGAAAAAGAAAATGATTTATTGTGTTGAAGATGAAGCGGCAATAAGGAATATGATGGTTTACACATTAATTGCTTCAGGCTTTGAAGCTGAAGGAATTGATTGTGGAAAAACACTCTGGGAAAGACTAAAGATTCGAAAGCCTAAACTCATCATGCTCGACTTAAATCTTCCACAAGAAGATGGTATTTCCATCCTAAAAAAACTTAAGACAACTCCAGAAACAGAAGGCATTCCTGTAATCATCGCAACAGCGAGAGGCACAGAATACGATAAGGTATTAGGTCTTGATAGTGGTGCTGATGATTACCTAGCAAAGCCATTTGGCATGATGGAGATGATTAGCCGTGTTAAAGCTGTTTTAAGACGTTGTGAACCAAAGATTCAGAAGAAAGTCTACTCTGTTGGACCATTAAGTTTAGATACAGGTAACCACTCTGTTACAGTTAACGGCGAACCTGTTAAACTTACACTTAAAGAATATGAAGTATTATATTTACTCTTACAGGAACCTGGAAAGGTTTACTCTAGAGAAGATTTAATGAAAGCTATTTGGGGGATTAGCAATATAGGAGAGACACGTACAGTTGATGTACATATTGCTACTCTTAGAACTAAGATTGGCGTAGCCGCTCCTTTAATTGAGACAGTAAGAGGAGTTGGATACAGAGCTAGCGAAAAGAAATAATAATGACAAAGCGAATCATCCTTTATGTTCTTATTGCTCTTCTTATAATTGCTGCATTTTCTGTAATCCTTACGCTTCAAGCAACAACTAATGTAATTGGGCAAAGGCAGGAAGCACAGCTAAGAGAGCTTGTTGGTATTGTTTATCGTGGTTACATAGAGCTAGGAGAAAAGTTCACAGAGGACTTTGAAAACAAAAACTACAATATAACAATCATTTCGCCTGACGGAAAAATCATAAATGATGAGTTCGAAGAAGCATGGTATCTTGTAACAGACCAAAGGGCTCTTGAGCTCTTTTTAACTAGGGTCTTAAACACTCCTGAAACAATTTGTTCAACTAATACAAGTTTCCTATTTGGAAGCTTAATACTTGCAGGTATCAGCGCAAAAGATGGTTCGGTAATCGTAGCATCCTCTACTTTAAGAACCTTCGCTGATACTTTTTTTGATATGAGGATAGAGATAATCTACATTCTTCTTCTAGCAATCTTAATATCTGCCCTTCTTGCGCGTCTTATCTCATTTTTGATTGTAAAGCCTCTTAATGACATTAACGTTGAGAGCCCTACCCCAGAAATTGGAAAAAAGTATAGAGAAATATTACCTCTTTTAAATAAGATACAAGAACAAAAGGGCGATATTGCGTTACAACGCGAACAGCTGAAAGAAGGACAGAATAAGTTTAGAGCTGTCTCTGAATCGCTAGTAGAAGGACTCATTCTAACAGAGGGAAACAATAAGATATCTTACATAAATAAATCTGCAATTGATATTCTTGAGCTGTCTGAAGACTCTTTAGATGAAGACTATCACTTAGTTTTTGATTCTGTAATTCTTAAAATTATTGATGATACTCTCCAAAAAGGCCCACAAACTACAATCATATATAGAAAGACTAGAACATACCAAGTTGATAGTACAAAACTAAAGAATGACGATGAGATAGTCGGCGTCTCCCTACTCATCTATGACATTACCCGTCGTGTTGAAATAGAAAAACAAAGACGTGATTTTACAGCCAACGTATCTCATGAGCTAAAGACTCCTCTTCATATTATTGCTGGAAGTGCTGAATTATTAGAGTCAGGACTAGTTAAAGAAGAAGATAAGAAAGGTTTCATCGACCAAATATACAATGAAACAAAGAGAATGAGCCAACTTATTGAAGATATCATAAGACTCTCAAAACTCGATGAAAAAGGCCTTACTATAGACCAAGAGGTAATAAATGTTAGAAAGGCCATCGTCCAAATTGTTGATAGCTTAAAGAACGTTGCAGAAGAGAGAAATATAAATATTCTCATTACAGGAAAGGATGTTTATATAAAATCAAATCCAAGTATGCTCACTCAAATTCTTTCTAACCTAATCGACAATGCCATCAAATATACAAATGAAGGCGGAAAGGTTGAAGTCAGAACAAAAGAAGAGAATGAAAAAGCTATCATTGAAGTTGAAGACAATGGTATTGGTATTCCTGACGAATACCAAGACAGAATCTTTGAACGTTTCTTTAGAGTAGATAAATCTAGATCAAAAGCCGTTGGTGGAACTGGTTTAGGTCTAGCTATTGTAAAACATGCTTGTATAGTTAATGGTGGAGATATCGAGGTTGAATCAAAGGTTGGAAAAGGTTCTATTTTCCGTGTAACATTTGATTCAGTTAAAGAGAGTAATAATCAAGATGATTAAAGAATATCTACGCCACGCAAAAAACAAGCTACATGAACTTCTCTTCTCTTATTTTAAGGGAATAACAGTTTATGGCCTTGTAGGAAGATCTGGCAGTGGAAAAAGCTACCATGCTAAGCAGGTTGCTGTAAAATATAAAATCAACTTAATTATTGACGATGGTCTATTAATAAAGGGAGATAGAATTCTTGCTGGCCACTCAGCAAAGGAAGAGCCAAACTTTATGGCTGCTGTCAAAACAGCTCTTTTTGATGACGATGGAGACCGCAATGAGATTACATCTGCTCTTCTAAAAGAAAAAAATAGGAAGATTTTGATAATCGGAACAAGCGAGAAAATGGTTAATAAAATTGCAAAAAGATTAGACTTACCTGCTCCTAGTAAGATTATCCACATAGAAGATGTATCTACAGCAGATGATATCGAAATGGCAATGCATATTCGCTTTACTGAAGGTAAGCACGTCATTCCTGTTCCCCCTATTGAAATAACACGTTCTGCCCCGCAAATCGTCTTTGACTCAATAAAAGTAAAACTATCAAGAGGAAAGCACTTAAAGACACAAAGTAGCGAAAAAACAATAGTGCGCCCAACCTTTTCAAAGCCACAGCAGGACGTCTTATCTGAAACAACTCTTTCTCAAATGGTAAAGCATTCAATTAGTGAATATGACCCAGTAATGAAAGTTAAGAAAGTTAAAGGCGTTAGAAATCCAGATAGAACCTACTCTATCTCTGTAACGCTACTTCTTCCACCAAGGCACTACATTCCATCTACAATTTCTGACTTACAGCAGTATGTACAGGATTGTCTCGAAAAATTTGGCTCAATTATGGTAAAATCTGTTTCAATAGAAATAGAAGAATGGAGTTAGATAGCCTCTTTGTTGCTATTGTTATTAGGCTTTCTTTTGTTCTTTGCTTTAGCTCTCACGGGTATCTTTTGGACTTTATTCTTCTTGTTTTTCTTTGGTTTTAGACCATTATATTTCAAAACAAGTGCAACAGCTCTCTCCAACTCATAGTTTGCAGGAGTAATTGGACTAAGCATAATCTTTGCTTGCCTAAACCCATCCTTCATATGCTCATCCCAACTTATCTGATGGCTTCTATCAACAATTATTGCGGCACGAATCATATAGTAAATCATCTCATCTCGACTAAGAGGAGCTGATGATTTCTTCTTTATTTCAATTACCTTTTTATCGAGTTCATCTAAGCTTTCCATTACAGATGGAAGCTCTGAATGAAGGGCATAAGAAGGAAGAATGTATTGCAACAAGCGATAATGATATAGCTCATGCATTATATCTTTTGCATGTCCAGAAGAGAGGATTTTCATAACTTCATCTGTCAATCTAGAGGGAGGACAAGAAAGAAGATTTTGAGCATTGAAGAAAATCGCAATTCTGACATTTAAACAAAGAGAAAAGCCTGTTGTTACCTTGTACTTAATTGCTCTAATCATTCTTACAGGATCTTCAGAAAAAGCATAAGAAAGAGGAATAAGACTTCTTATCTTCTTTTTCTCAAAATCCTCTAGACTTGAAGAGAAATCTAAAAGCTCAGATGTTCGTGGGTTATAATAAAGGCTATTAATAGAGAAGTCCCTTCTTCTTGCATCCTGCTCTATTGTTCCATATATGTTGTTATTGCCTTCTTCAAAGTTTTCTTCATCACTACGGAAAGTTGTTACTTCAATAATCTTAGAGCCAAAGAAAAGGTGGACGATTCTAAATCTCTTACCAATAATTCTGCTATTCCAGAATAGCTTCTGAACTTGCTTTGGGGATAGAGATGTTCCTATATCATAATCTTTAGGAGAGTTGCCTAAGAGAATATCCCTGAGAGCACCTCCAACAATATAGGCCTCTCCACCGGAGGCTTGTATTTTCCTGATAGCCCAAAGCGCATCCCTATCTATCATTGAATTTCGTATGGGATGTTCTTTAGCTGTATATATTTTGCAAACAGGGACACTTTTGCCCTTTTCATTTGTCTTATATCTAACAAACACGAGTTACTATCTTATACAGATTGCTTAAGCTAAACAAGTGATGAACAAATGAGTTTTCTACCTAGTGAACAAAAACTCTTTTTTGTTTACACTTAAAAAAGGAGAGAGAGATGATTGAACCAATAGTTTTAAAAGGTTTTCGTGATAGTCTTCCTAAAGAAGAAATTCCTAAAAGAAAAATAATTAATACACTTGAAAAGGTCTTCCAGTCTTATGGCTTTGTCCCAATTGATACTCCTGTTCTAGAGTACAGTTCTGTCCTCTTAGGAAAAGGTGGTGGAGAGACTGATAAGCAAGTTTTTCAGTTTAAGGACAATGGCTCTAGAGACGTTGCAATGAGATTTGATTTAACTGTCCCATTTGCTCGTTTTTTAGCTTCTCATACAGCGGAACTAGCTTTTCCTTTTAAGAGATACCATATCAACAAAGTATGGAGAGGAGAAAAGCCACAAAAAGGAAGATATAGAGAGTTCATCCAATGTGATTTCGATATAGTTGGCGTCGACGATGCCCAAGCTGATTACGAAATCCTTTCAATGATGGATAATTCATTTTCTGCTCTTAGTATAAAGGGCTACACATTCCATCTATCACACAGAGGGATTTTTAACTCATTCTTAGAAAAGATTGAGTTAAAAGATAAGTCTGTAGAAATTCTAAGAACAGTAGATAAGCTACGCAAGATTGGATCTGATGAAGTAAAAAAGCTTCTTATTGAGATTACATCTTCAGAAGAAAAAGCCGATTTGATTCTTTCTTATATCACAGCTGGAGAAAATAAAAGCTTTGAAGATACACTTCTCTCTCTTGTCGCTCTTGTGGGAGAAGAAAACGAGAGTTCAAAGAGACTAAGAGACATCTACTCTCTACTTGTTAATACAGGTTTAGAGAGCCACTTTGTACTAGACCCATCAATTACAAGAGGCTTAGATTACTATACAGGAATAGTCTATGAGACATTCCTTGATGAACTACCACAGCTAGGCTCTGTATGTTCTGGTGGCCGCTACAATGATTTAGCTAATCTCTATACAAAAGAAAAACTTCCTGGAGTAGGTTCATCAATAGGACTCGATAGACTTCTTTCGGGTTTGGAAGAATTAAATAGCCCACTACTCTCTTCTTCTGAATCTGCAGATGTACTAGTCATCTACAAAGAAGATAGCCTTGTAGACGCTGAAAAGACAGCAAAAGCTCTTAGAAAAGAAGGTATTAAAACAGATGTCTATCTTGATGAAGGAAAGATGAAGAAGGTCTATGATTACACAGAAAAGAATCGTATCCCATATCTACTGACTGTTTCACCTTCTCTCTCACTTAAGAACCTAGCAACTAGAGAGATAAAAGAACTAGGTAATATAGAAGAGGTAATAAAGAACTTAAAAGCGTGATTGATTATACTTCACTACCCGTATATAAGCATAAAGACCAAATACTACAAGCCCTTTCGTGTAACCAAGTAATCATTGTTGAAAGTCCAACAGGAAGTGGTAAAACAACACAGATTCCACTCATTTTAAATGAGGCTGGCTACACAGAAAAGGGAATTATTGGCATAACACAACCTAGGCGTATAGCAGCCATTAGCGTATCAGAGTTTATCAAAAAGCAAATTAATGATACATCTTCTTTTTGTGGTTATACGATGCGCTTTCATGACACAACAGATAGTACAACGCGCATTAAGATAATGACAGACGGTATCATTCTCCAAGAAGTAAAGGCAGACCCTTTACTCTCTCGTTACTCTGTCATTATGGTAGATGAAGCTCACGAAAGAAGCCTTAATATTGATTTCATTTTAGGATTATTGAAAGAGATAACAGAAAAGAGACCAGAGTTAAAGGTTATAATATCAAGTGCAACTATAAACACAAAGGTTTTTTCTGACTTTTTCTCTTCTGCTCCAATTGTCTCAATATCGTCTCATCCATTTCCCGTTCATATTTCTTATATTCCAATAAGACTAGATAAAGAAAATGAAGACAAGTATTACTTTGAAATAGAAAAGCTAGTCTTAAGTGCCCACAAAAGAGAAGATGGTGGCGATGTATTAATATTCCTCCTAGGAGAAGCTGAGATTAAGACATGCATAAATGCATTAACTATCTCATCTATTCTTAATCCCAAAGATTACGTAATCTACCCACTCTATGGTAGGCTCTCAAAAGAAGAACAAGAGAGAGTCTTTATACCAACACCGGAAGGCGCAACTAAAGTTGTTGTATCAACAAATGTTAGTGAGACTTCGCTCACAATAGACGGCATAAGAACTGTAATAGATTCTGGTTGGGCTAAAACTAACTACTACAACCAAAGAAACTTCACCTCATCATTAATTCCAACGCTCATCTCTAAAGCCTCAGCTGATCAAAGAAAAGGAAGAGCTGGAAGAACAAATAGTGGTATTTGTTATCGCTTATATAGTAAAGAAGACTACGAAAGAAGAAGAGAATTCAATGAGGAAGAAATACTCCATTCAGATTTAGCTGAAGTAGTTCTACGAATGTGCGAGCTTGGAATATATAACCCAACGTCTTTCCCATTCATTACTAAACCAAAAAAAGAGTCTCTACTTAGCGCAATTGAAACTCTCAAATACATTGGAGCAATAGAGGAAAACCTCCACCTAACATCAATTGGTGAGATGATGATTAAGTTTCCTCTTGTGCCGAGACTCTCTCGTGTTATTGTTGAAGCTATTCTAAACTATCCAAGAGTCTTAGAGAGAGTTTTAATAGCTGTTTCGTTCTTATCAACAAAGTCCCCTTTTATTCTTCCTCAAGGTGAAGAAGATATTGCTAGAGAGGTGCAGCATATTCTTGTAGATAACCCTAATGGAGATTTTGCAGCCTATCTTTCTCTCTACTATAAGTACATAGATAAAAAGAGTGAAAAGAGCAAAATGGAATTTTGTAAAAAACTCTATTTAGATAAGCAAACAATGGACGAAATAGTCCATATAAACTCACAACTTGAAGAGATTATCTCTCTTATGGGTATTCCTATTGCTAATCAATCAGATAGCATGAAGGATTACCTTATTTGTCTAGCTTCCGGCCTTAGACAATACATTTGCATTAAATCATCTGCCTATTCTTATCGCTCTATTAAGGCTAGTGAGATATATATTCACCCTGGTTCTTCATGGTTTAGAACAAGACCCGAGTTTATTCTAGCAGGCGAAATAGTACAAACAACAAAGATGTATGCACGCTCTGTTTCACCTTTAAAGGCTGATTGGATAAAAAGCATTAGTCCAGACTTATTATCTGCCCTTCTCTCTCCAATTAAGAGTGAGAAGAAAGCAGAAAGGAAAGAAACAAAAGTAATTAGAACTGAAGAGTTAAAGAAATACGAAGGAAGAAGAAAAGGACTCTACTACGTTCCAATTATCGACCTTAAGAAGATTAGTGACAGAAGCAATAACAAAATGTACCTTGTTTGTGGCTCTAAAGTTGGAGTTGAAGAATTAAAAACAAAAGACATAGACAACATTCTTTCACTCATAAAAAAGACAAAAACTCCATTAAGGAGCAAGCCAAGAGTTCACTTTAACGCTAACTCTAAGAGTTCTACTATTAAGGACCAACTTAACTATCTTCTTTCACCTTATGAGACAAAAAAGAACTTCTCATATATCTCACTAGAAGAAAATAATGGAGATTATTATTTAGGAGTAAAGAGCAAAATAAAAGATGCAATTATCTCTTCATTATATGCCCTATCTCTACTTGCAGATGACATTCCAAAAGAAGAGAAAGAGCTTAAGCGTCAGATAGAAGGAAGAATAAAAGCATACGAAAGGGCATTAGACAAGTAAGGCTAAAACTTGCTCGTCTGTTAGAGTCTCTAACACAGGTTTTCCAAGCTCCGAGAGAAGAACAAATCTAGTTTTTCCACCCTTCTTCTTTTTATCTTTCTTTGTTGCATCTAAGAATGCCATATAGTCATTCTTCTTTACTTTTTCATTAGCAGAAAATGGATAAGAAGAGATTAGATTAATTGCGTAAAGATAAAACTCTTCATTTGTAATACCGAGTAAAAGCCCCGCAGTTAGAGCTTTCTTCATTCCCCAAACAACAGCCTCTCCATGGCTAACAGAGTAAGAAGTAATGCTCTCAAGTGCATGACCAAAGGTATGGCCAAAATTAAGGGCACTTCTTATCCCCTTTTCTTCTCTAGGGTCTCTTTCTATATAGCTCTTTTTTACATAAAGTGAGAGCTTAACAATCTTTTCTAATTCATCACCATTACGAGAAAGAATTTTATCCTTTTCATCTAGAAGGATGTTATATAACTCATCATTATCTGATAAAAGAGCATGTTTAACAACTTCGCCCATTCCGGAAAGGAACTCCCTATCGGAGAGGCTCGAGAGTGTATTGATGTTTATAATAATATCATCAGCAGGATAGAATGTTCCAACGAGGTTTTTTAAGCCGTTATAGTCTATTGCAGTTTTTCCCCCAAGGGTTGCATCGACCATACAAAGTAGTGTTGTTGGATACAAGCATAGCTTTGCGCCTCTCATATATAAAGACGCACTAAGAGATGTCATATCACAAATAACACCACCACCGAGAGCAATGAAATAGCTATCTCTCGCAAGTTCATTTTTTAAAGCGAATGAAAGAATTTTGTCTACACTCTCCCAGTTTTTATTCTCTTCACCACTCTTTAAAACAATAGTTTTCTCTGGGAATGGGGAGAGATAAGATGTATTTTCATCTGCAACAATCACAAATGAATTAAGGTTTAGTAGGTAGTTTTTTAAGCTATTGCAGTCACGTGTGAAATATAGACTCGTTTCCTTATCAAAGCACTTTAAAACAAATTCTTTATCCATTGTTTCATTTTAGCTAATTGAGATTCTTCTTCCAAGCCTCATTTTGCCTTAAGCGTTACAGAGGATGAGAATTCAGAGTTTATATATGCATAAGAGAAGACACCATTATTCTTTTCAGCTAAACGTTTCACAGACTCAAGAGCAATATTATTATTAGACTTAAAATCAAAATCGTCATTAACTGTATTCTTTGTTTGAATTAATAAGACACTCTTTGAAGGCATATATAGAGTTAACTCTACTTTCTTTTTACTGTCTCCTATATCTTTTATCTTTTCTAAAGCATACTCTAATAAGTTCGATAAGATTAAAGATACATCTGTTTCATCTATAATGAGTTCTTTTGGAATATTTATTTCAGTAACAAGACTAACTCCCTCGCTCTTCATAAGACCATAGTAATAGCCAATAACACTATCTATTTGCATATTAGTGCAAAATGTTTTCTCTACATTAGGTATTCTTTTTACCGCTTTAGATAGATATTCTTTAGCCTCTTCCACTTTGTCTCGCTCTAAAAGTTCATAAACATACATCAAATGATGACGCATGTCTTGGCTAGCTTCTTTTGCCTCTTCTATTGAATGCTCTAATTCCTCATAGCGATTACGCTCGATAGACAATAGCTTTTTCTCTTTCTCTAACTTAGCGTTTTTATTTAAGTTTGATGCCATAAAGAAGAAAAGAACATAAAACAAAAGTAAAAGTAACAAGAGAGAAATGTTTAAAGCAAGGTAACCAACTTTTACTCTTCCAACTAAAAGAGTTGATGTATAGCGTGGCGTAGTAAATAAATTGAGGATGATAAAAACAAGAGGAAGGATCCAAAAAACATACCAAGTTTCCGCAAAATTATCATCTTCAATTAATTGACTTACTCGCTCTTTAACAACTTTATGCGAAATAAGTAAGAAAAAGAGACAAACTAAGTTGTAAATTATTGCCGCCAATAAAGTAAGCCATACTTGGCTTTCTTCTAGGTATTCACTATTGATGAAAAACACATTAATTGACCGAACAAGGCTCTTAAGAAGAGCAAAAAGAGCAACAACAGAGAGTGCAACGCTTACTTTTTTTAATAATGGCTGCGCTATCGTTTTCGAATAAAAAATAAAGAGAATGACTGACGAAAGAAAAGCCAAATAGGAAGTAGGAATTTTAAAATAATAGGCAATAAAAGTAGATAGTGCGATAAGACTTGCAATTAATATTGCATAAAAAACCTTTAGCTTTTTCTCTTCTTTTTTTATACATGAATTGAATGGTAGATAGGAAAGAACAAGACCTGGAACAATAACAGATAGTTCAAGAACAATTCTAATTACATCTACCATCCTTCACCTCAAAAAAAACAATAAGATTTTTATTCAATTCATGCAATAAAGATCTTTATTCTATTTTAATTTTTGTCGTCTATGGAAATTGACACTACTATTTTATGCCCAAGGATCAAGTGTTTTTGGTTCCTTAATAGCTGTTAATAGATATTGCTCCCATAAAAACCATTTTCCATCACTATTACGAACTCTTAGCTTAATTGGCCTTGGACTATCTGCACCAGAAGATGAAATAAATAGCTTCATATATCCATTCTCTTCTCCAGAAGTGTTACTGCTTTCAACAATAACTGTATATGGTTTATTTGGTGTGTAATTATTATCTGGAGTTGCTCCGAGAAAATAAGAGAAAGGAATATATGTCTTTCCTCCCCTAAAACGATCATTTATGAATGAAATCTCCATTCCATTCATTGGTCTGGGGCCACGAAGGAAGTTTAACATCTCTAATCCTTTTTCTTTGTCTTGTGCATATACACAAAGAGCACATAGAGTGAGAGAAGCTGTCTTAAAAGGTGTATCAAGACTGGCTTCTGGCAACATTTTTAGCTCTTCAATGCTTGATGGAAGCGCACTAAAGACGAATGTTTCTTTTTCTTTCATTCCTTGTTTGCCAATACCAAAAGTAGACATAATTAATATTCTCCTTTATTTTTTTATTTCTATTTCCTAATCGAAGAAGTCACCACAAATACGCCAAACAGGTTCCTTTTCATAGTGTTGTCGTATGCTCATCTTCGAAAAAGATGAGACATTGTTTATATCGGCTCCAGAACTGATGAGCAACCGTAGTATGCGAGTTATATCTTCTCTCATCTCATCTGTGATTGGATGGCCAGGATAGTCAAGTTGTGTTTCTTGGTTTACTTTGGGACACAATCTATTTATTTCTCCAATAGCTTCCATAAGAACATTTCGACCATAATAATCTGTTTTCTTAACATCGGAACCTAATTCAATCATCCTCTTAAGAAATGAAAAGGCCTCATCTGACTCCTCTTTTGTATGCTTCCATACTAAGTTTTCAATGTTCTTTCCGTCCCACTCTAAGCGCCTTGAGTTCCATATCGCCGTATTCACTGCATCAAAAAGGACAGGATAGCCATCTTTACATAGTTTCTTTTCTGCGATGTAGTTTACATCAGCGCCGTTTTCCAAAAGAAAGACCGCAATCTTCTTATGCCATCCTGTACAAAGTGAAACTTGTAGTGGTGACATATAGCGTGTATCTAAAGGTTTCTTTGGGGCGGGAATATTCACTAAAAGGGGATTATTTTTGACCATGGCCATAATACTCTCTAAATCATCATTTCTTATGAATGCAAAAAACTTATAGTCTTTATCATTAGACATAATATCCCCTACATAAAAAGCTTAGTAAGCTTGTACTCTATTATTAAAATGCACTTCTATAATACGTCAATAAATATTTATTAATTTTTTAGTGTTTATGTTAAAGCTTCCTTCTATTGGCATATTTTCAAATTAAACTGAAGAGCATTCATCTTCTTTATCCCAAATACTCTTTTTCTATAGACCAAAAGAGTAAAAGAGAGAAAAATATGCTCTATGGAACTCTATTTTGATAATGCAGCAACCACAATGATGAGCAAAAAAAGTATTGATAGCTATACTAATACTGCTCTTCTCTTTCCAGGTAATCCTTCTTCTAATCATCGTTTAGGAGAGAAAGCTAAGGAGGAATTAGAAAGAAGAAGAGACCATATAGCTAGCATTCTCAATGTCGATAGCTCATCTCTTACCTTCACCTCTGGAGCGACAGAATCTATTAGTCTCTTCTTCTCTTCTCTTTTATGGTTAGAGAAAGGAAGAGTAATCATTTCTCGCATAGAACATGAAGCTGTCTCTAGTTGGTCAGTATACTTAAAAAAACAAGGTTGGGATGTTGCTTTTTTAAAGACAAAAGGTGGTTTTATTGATAAGGAAGAATTAAAAGCATTACTCACGCCTGAAACACGTGCTGTTTTTGTTATGAGCGTAAACAACGTTGTTGGCGCAATAGAGCCAGTGGAAGAACTAGTAAAAACAGTTAGAGAATTTGAAAAGAGTATAAACCATAGAATTTATTTCTTCTCAGACTCTGTTCAGGCCCTTGGAAAGACAGACTTAGACTTAACAAAGTGGGATGTAGATGGAGCTTCTTTTTCTGCACACAAAATTAATGGACCAAGAGGCATTGGACTTTTATATTCTAAAAACCCCAATATGATAAGACCCCTTGCAAAGGCAGGTGGACAAGAAAATCAAAGGCGTGGTGGAACTGAAAATCTTCCAGCCATTGCTGCTTTCGATACTGCTTTAAGCGAGTGGTATGAAGAAAAAGACGAGATAGAGAAAAGAGCTAGAAGCATAAAAGAGTATCTAGTAAAAGAGCTAGAAGCTTTAAACCTGAAGATTCTTTCTCCAGAGAATTCTTCTCCATTTATTCTCTCATTCGAAGCACCTCTTCCTTCGGAGGTTTTTACTAGAATCTTGATGGATAAGGGAATATGTGTCTCTGCGGGTTCTGCTTGCTCTAATAATGCAAAAGGTAAGACGGAGAACGTACTAGAAGCAATGGGAATAAAAAACCAAAGTGCAAGAAAAGCAATAAGAATAAGTCTCGGGCGAACAACAACAATTGAAGAAGCAAAAGAATTGAGCAAAGCTTTAAAGGAAATATGTAATGGGTGAACATTTATACCTCATCAAGGAAGGAGAGATATCTCTTAAAGGTGGCAATAGAATCATCTTTGAAAGACAGTTAAGAGGAAACATTAGAGCCAAATTAAAGGGCTATGACTGCCATATGGATAAAACAAAAGGGAGGATTTATCTCTTTGTTGATGAGAGTTGCCCTAAAGAAAGAATTGAGATGGCACTAAGCACAACTTATGGTATTACTGGTTGGGCTGAAAGTTTTAAAACAGAAGAAAAAACTATAGACTCTATTCTTTCAAAGGCTGAAGAAATTCTTTCTCAATCTCCATTTTCAAATGAAGGAAGCTTCAAAGTAGATGTCAGAAGAGAAGATAAAGCTTTTCCATTCTCTTCTCTTGATATTGCAATAAAAGTTGCAGACATAGTTGAAAAGTATTACCCAAATCTTTCTGTTGATTTAAAGAATCCAGATTATACATTAACTATTGAAGTAAGAGATAATTGTTATCTCTACACAGATAACAAAAAAGGCTGTGGTGGCCTTCCTGTTGGAACTGCAGGCAGAGGCCTGTTACTTCTTTCTGGTGGAATAGATAGTCCCGTTGCAGGTTCTCTTATGGCAAAAAGAGGAATAAGAATGGATTCTATATATTTCCATGCTTATCCATACACATCAGAAAAAGCATTAGAAAAGGTAAAGAAGCTAGCATCTTTAATTGCGCCATACTTACAAGGAACAAGACTCTTTGTAGTACCATTTACTAAGCCACAAGAGTACATTAGAGACAACGCAATCGAAGAAGAAGCTACTCTAATGTTTAGGGCTGCTATGTTAGAAACAGCTGACTTAATAGGCAAAAAAACACATAGCCAAGCTATCATAACAGGAGAAGCAGTTTCTCAAGTTGCATCTCAAACATTGAGTGCAATGGTCTTTACAGACAGCATGACAGACTCTCTAGTATTAAGACCTCTTTGTGGAATGGATAAAGAAGAAATTATCGATAAAGCAAAGGCTCTTGGAACATATGAAACATCAATTCTTCCATATGAAGATTGTTGTGTTGTCTTTTCTCCCAAACACCCTGCAACAAAACCAGATAAAGAAGAGACAAGAGAACACTACTACAGCTTGAACATGACTGCTTTAATAGAAGAAGCTGTCTCAAATAGCACTGTATATACATTCTCTCCAACAGGAGAAGAAAGATTAAACGAAGAAACAAAAGATAATGAATAAACTAAAACAATATTGGTATTTGGTCTTTTTTGCACTTATTACAGTAATTCTTTTTATTATCCACCCACTAAGTGGAAGTGAATTAGTTTCATTGAATTGGCAAAGTATTATAACCATAGTTATCTTTTTCTTTCTTGAAGAAGGAATTAGAAAAGAGAAGCTAATTCTTCCACTTTTTAAAGTTGCTAATTCAGTTAGATCCCTACCTTTTTTATTTTTCTTATTACTATTATCCTCTTTTGTTTTTTCCCTATTTATTTTTGACTTTTATACAGTACTAATTTTCATTCCTTTTACTTTGAAACTACTAAAAGAAAGTAAAAAAGAAAGCTATGCTCCGCAACTTTGTGCTTTAATAACCCTTTCTTCGATAATTGCTAATGCAATATCTCCACTAGGAGAAGCTAACATATACTTATTTTCGTCACAAGATTTTAGCCTTTCTTCTTTTCTCTCTTCTACGCTTTCTTTTACAATTCTTTCAATTGTTATTTTTAGCATTGAAGCTTTATTGGTGCTAAGAAAAAGCAAAGGAGAAGAGATCTATCTTCATATTGAAAACGAAGACTATTGGGAGAGTGAAAAGAAAGGCTTAAGAATCTTTTACTTAGCATTCTTCTTAGTATTAGTGTTTCTTCGTCGTTTCAATACAATAGATATCTTTATTGTTGTCGCCCTTTCACTAATTATCTTTGATAGATCTATATTTAAGAAAGCTGACTACTCTATTTTGCTAACTCTTCTATTTGTTATGCTTTCGTCTTCAATTCTCCAAGTGGCTAATTTTAATCTTAATGAAATTGTGTCTGTAGTTCTAACGAGATTAGGAGCACTAACTCTCTTCGGTGGAGATAAGGCAACACTGAACAAAACACTTATTAGTAGTTTTGTTTCTATCTCTTTGCCTCTAATTTTTAGCATAAGAGAGTTTAAAGAAAAGAAGAGAGAGTTTTCTCTACTATATCTACTACTCTCTCTTCCTTTTATTCTTTTGACGCTAATTATATTCTTTATCTTTTAACGTGAGCTTTTTACTCTATACTCGCTAACGCCTAGAATTGTCTCTCCATCAATTTGGAGAGCTGTTGGACGATCAAACTTAACGTGTATATCTTTTCCTTCGTGTAGCGCAACCATTTCTTTATGATTAACATGTTCTCCTTTAAAGATAGAAGGAAAGACCATCAGTGTTTTTAGCTTTCCTTTTCCGTAGAAGAGCATAGATGTAAGCTTACCATCCTTATTTAATCTATCTTGTTTAGGTGTTGGCATCATTCCTCCACCATAGAATCTACCATTCATAGTTGGGCAGAGCCAAACTTTTTTGTATTCATACGTTTTACCATCAACAGTAATAGTACAATTAGTTGGATGATAGAAGAATAGTAAGCCTTTAATAGCAATGGAAGTATAGTTTATATTCTCTTTTCCCTCACTCTTTTCCTTATCGCCAACTTCACAACAATAGCCATCAATACCATAGCCAATACCATTAAGAAAACGATATGTCTTATTGTTTACTTCAACTATAGGAAGATCTTTAAGATACTTATTTATTAGTACTATCTCCCCTTCTTTTCCACCTATATCGTGAAAGAAGTCATTGCCAGTACCATATGCATAGTAATAGATATTATTCTTATAATCTAAACCATCTGTATCATTAACAAAGCGGTTTATTGTGCCGTCCCCACCAACGAGGTAAATATCATCAGAGTCGTCAGAACGTGAGAGTATTTCTTTATAGTTTACCCCCTTAGATACATCAAAGAATTCCAAGCTCTTTCCACTTAGCTTTTCTGATAAAACATCTTTACCGCTTTCACCATTCTTTCCTGCTTTGGAATTATAAAATACAATACTTTTATTCATTTTATCCCCTTAAGTTTTCTTCCATTTTATTTTTAATTTCGTCACTGAGTTCACAGCTACGAAGTGAAACTACTCTCTCTGTTGGTATTACATCTACAACCTTTAAATAAACATCTGAAGGCTTTAATCTTTTTATATTCTTAAATATCTTCTCCGTTCCTTCTATTGTAAGAACAACAATTGGCTTTTCGGCCATTTGTGCAATCTTGAACATACAATTATGGAAAGGAAGAAGAACGCAGTTCTTGCTTCTTGTGCCTTCAGGATATACAGCAATAGATACCTCATCTTTCTTTAAAAGCTCTGATGCTTTTACTATTGTAGGGACTGCATTTCTAATGCTCTTTCTATCAATAGCCATAAAGCAACATGCACGAATAAAACGGCCAAAGATAGGAATCGAAAAGTTTTCTTTCTTTGAAAGGAATGCTAGATGATATTTCTTAAAAACATACCAAGTTATTATTGGATCATAATTTGAACGATGATTTCCTACAAATAAAAACTTTCCTTCTGGTACCCTTTCTAATCCTTCTGCATGTACTCTAATACGAAGGAATTTTAATACCCTTTTTGTCGAAGAATCGAGAAGGAATCTATAAAACTTACTCTCTTTTTCATAGTCCTTATTCTTTACAAAAAGAGAGGCAACAAATAGGAAAACTATATATAAAAGGTACAAAGCTAAAAGAGAGAGCAATACATATAAAATGACCATTAGTTGTTCCTCTGAGAAAGCAAGAAATTATCAACACTACTCTCTAAGTCACATGAAAGGCTCTTGAGGTAATATGAACGATTCCAAAGAGAAGGAAGCTTACTCTTTAGACCTTTAAACTCACCTCTAAGTAAAAATGATGAGCTTCTTTTAAATTGCTGAACTAAATAATGCGGAGCATTTAGAGCAGATGATGATACTATCATCTCAACTCTATCTTCTTTAATGCTCAGTCTCTCTATATTTGTATCTATGCTTTTTGCTCTATTAAAGAGTATTTCTTTGAGCCTTTTTTGGACACTTTCATCTAATACTGGTCGCCTGTACTTTGTGCACCAAAGTATATAATACTTAGCTTTAGCTATTGTTAAACTTGACTCTTTCCACCTAGTTTGCATAGTTCAACATTATATATGTGGCAGATATCGAATTCAATATAGAATAAACTATTTGTTTTTTGATAGCTCTTCGATTGCAAGATGCAAATTGTTATTTACTTTTTCTAATGTTTCATGTGCTTTCTTTCCGTCTATTTTAAACATAATCATTAGAACGGCAGCAGTAACGCTTTTAGAACTACTTACCCACACATTCTCCACATCTGTATCAGAACAATTAGTAATTTTCTTTATTAACATCTTGGCTCTATTTTCAAGTTTAATATTAGTTGGCATTAAATTAACCATGTAATTATCATAAACAAGACCAAGCTTAATCATAGAAACAGTAGTAAGCATATTTAAGACCATCTTCTCTGCAGTTCCTGACTTTAATCTTGTACTACCACTGATTATTTCAGGACCAACATCAATGAAGATTGGGTAATCTGAATACTTAAAACTTAAGGCATCTCTATTACAACAAACAGAAGCAGTTTTGCATCCAATTGATTTTGCATATCGAAGTGCTGAAATAACATAATTTGCATTGCCCGATGCAGAAAGACCAACAAGAACATCGTTAGAAGAAAGCCCTATTCTTTTTAATTCCTCTACACTTTCATCACTATCCTCTGCTCTTTCGATAGGAAGACGTAGAGCTTTGTCTCCTCCAGCTATAAGGCCAACAACCATCTTTGGTGAAACACCAAATGTGGGAGGACATTCAGAAGCATCTAAAACACCAAGTCTTCCTGAGGTTCCTGCACCAATATAGATTAGTCTTCCATCTTTCTTAAATGCACTGACTATCTCATCTATTAGTGGATAGATACTATCTATAGCCTTTTCGACGGCATAAGCAACTGTCTTATCTTCATTGTTCATTATAAGGCATATTTCTTTTGTTGTTTTTGTATCTATTGCTTTGGAGTTAATGTTTATTGATTCTGTTTGAAGCATTATATTTCCTTTCTACTTTAGTTCGAGAAGTAAATCTTTATATCCTTGCATTATTTCATCTGGCGTTTTGCCTAGTTCTTTCATTACAGCAAGATATAAAATATCTACTAAAGCAAATTGGCCGTAGCGAGAATAGATAGCTGTAAGACGAATAATCTTTGATTCAGCAAGAGGTATAGAAAGGACATAATCACTAATTGATGACAGCCTATTCTTTTTTCCTCCAGTAATTGCGACAACGGGACAATTTTGTCTTTTAGCCTTTTTTACAGGAACGAGGACCTCTTTAGTTAATCCACTATAACTTATTGCAATAACAAGATCATTTGATGTGCATAATGAAGAATTCAAAATAGCAAGATTTGCATCGAAATTAAAGATTGCTCTTTTTCCTAACTTTATTAATTTCTGTGCAAAATCTTGTGTAGCTAAGCCAGAAGCTCCTATTCCAAATATATAAATATTCTCGCTTTTAGCAATTAACGACGCAACTTCGCTTATTGTCTGAACGTTGTTTAATGCAATTACCTCTTTCAAGACTTTATCTATATTATTAACAAGTTTCTTTTCTATTTGATAAAGACTATCTGTTAACTCTACATTGTAATCGTGTTTTTCGTCATTTTCTGCCCTACTAATACTTTTAGCTATTGCAACCTTAAACTGTGGAAAGGTCATTCCAAACAATAGCTTTGCAAATCTACTAACAGAAGATGAGGAAACAGAAGCCCTCTTTGCAAGTTCATTAATATTCATGGTAACAACTTCTTCGGGATTAGCGATAATGAAATCTGCAAGAAGTTTGTCGTTACCTGTAAGCGTCGAGTATATTTGCTTTATTTTGTCTATCAAAGAGAAATCTCCTTTTTACCACTAAATTTGAAGAACACAGTAAGCGCAATAATCGTTGTTAATAATAATATAGAAGAAAGGGCACATGCTACTCCCTCATTACCTCTTATTACCTCTTGATATATAGCAATAGAAAGGGTTTGTGTTCTTGTTGTATAAAGTAGTACAGTCGAACTTAACTCAGTAATTATACTCATCCAACTCATAAGAGCACCTGATAAAACACCAGGAATCATAACAGGGAAAGTAATCTTCCAAAAAGCACGAGACTTATCGGCACCAAGAGAAGATGCAGCTTCTTCGAGAGCTGGATCTATCTGCCTTAAAATTGCACTACTACTTCGTATTGTATAAGGCATTCTTCTTATTATATAGGCAACTATCATTATTAAAGCTGTTCCAGTTAAAACTATAGGCTTATGGTTAAAACCAAGGATTAAACTAATACCCATAATTGATCCTGGTATAATGTATGGTAATGTTGTAATGGCATCCATAATTTTTGTGATTTTACTTGGTCTTCGTACTGTTACATAGCTGAAGAGAACACCGATTATAAGAATAAATACCATTGCTAAAATTGAATAGAAGAATGTGTTAAAGATTGCCCTTCCACATGTTGAGAATGCTTTTGTGTAGCTAGCCAAAGAGAATTCATTGTAGTATATAATTCCGTCTGTTTTCTTAAATGATTGAACTACAACTACAGCCAATGGTAGAGATGCTAGAAGTGCTACTAAATATGCAAATATGTGACATACAATATTATATAATCCCTTCTTTTTTTCTGGTTCAATTGGCCTTAAAGAACTCATCTCTATTGTTGTTCTAGATGCAAAAAGTTGCTGCAATGAAAAGATTATTACGGAGAAGAATACAACAATGACACTCATTGCTGAGGCAAAAGCATAATCCTGATTCATCTCACCTATAAATGAATTATAGATTAAAACTGGAATAGTTCTATATCCCTCACCTATAAGCATTGGTGTACCAAAATCACAGAATATTCGCATAAAAACAAGGAAAGCAGAACTGAGTATTGTTGGTAGAATAAGAGGAAGAACAATTCGTCTCATCTTTCTTATTCCTTTACAGCCCATCCCTTCTGCACACTCTATTAATGAAGAATCCATTTTCTTTAAAGCACCTGAAACAAAGAGGTACATTAGCGGAGTCATCTTCACCACAAAGACTAAAAGAATACCAGAAAAGCCATAAATACCAGGGAAAGAAATTCCTATAGATTTAAGCAATTTTGTAATTATTCCAGCTCTTCCTAAAAGAATAATCCAAGAATAAGCTCCAATAAATGGAGGAGAAAGAATAGATACAATAACAATCATATCTACAATGGCCTTTCCTTTAATGCTAACTGTCTTCATTATATAGGCCATTAATGTTCCAGTAACCATCGTTATTAGAGTTGCAGCTAATGTAACCTTAAAGCTGTTTAAGATAGTTACTGTATAATATTCCCTACTGAAAAACTTTTTAAAAGCAGAGAATGAAAGCTTGCCAGTTTCACTATCAATAACGCTATTAACAAATATTTTTGATACTGGGTAGATAAAGAATATTAGAAAAAAAAGAATAGAAACAATAGTAACTATACTCCAATAGTCGAAGCGTTTTTTATTATTTTCCATCTATAACGCCTCCCCTATAGAATATCATTCATCATAGATTTTTCACTTTCACTGTCAAAAACATTAACAAGCTCTTTGTCAAATGATAAGAATACAGTTTCTCCATCATTTTTTGGAGCAATCGATGATTTAACACTCACCTTTACCTTTTGACCGTTTTCAAGTTCAACAACATAATCATAATTTGTACCAAGGAAAGTTCTCTCAATTATCTTTGCTTTAATTCCAGATTGAGAGAATTCAAATTCATCAGGACGAATAGAAAGCTTTGCTTCCTTGCTTTTTATTTTTCCACTATCAATACGTGGCAAAGTAAATGCATAGCCTGATCCATTTATCACTACGTTTTTATCATTTGAAATAGAGCAATCTAGGATGTTACTCTCACCAATAAATGTTGCGGCAAACAAGTTTTCCGGATGGCGATAAACATTCCATGGTGTACCTATTTGCATGATTACACCCTTATTCATTATCGCAATTCTATCCGAAACAGCTAATGCCTCACTTTGATCATGAGTAACATATACGGTAGTTATTCCTGATTTCTTTTGTATTTCTCTGATTGCAGAACGCATCTCAACTCTGAGTTTTGCATCCAAATTAGATAGTGGTTCATCCATTAAGAGTACATCTGGCCTTATTACAATAGCACGAGCAAGTGCTATACGCTGTTGTTGCCCGCCACTCATGTTTTGTGGTTTACGGTCTCTTAGAGAAGAGATTTGGACCATTTCAAGCATCTGGTTTACTCGTTCTGTTTTTTCAGGATCCTTAATTTTTCTCTCTTCTAAACCAAAAGCAACATTTTGAAAGGTTGTCATATGAGGAAATATTGCATAATTTTGGAATACCATTCCTATATTTCTTTTATCTTGGGGGACATTATTGATTAATTTATCATTAAAATAGAACTCGCCGCCTTCAATTGAGTTAAAACCAGCAATCATCCTCAATAAAGTAGTCTTTCCACAACCAGATGAACCTAAAAGGGTAAAGAACTCGCCCTCTTTTATTTCAAGTGACAAATTGGGAATAATTGTGTTTTCACCATATTTTTTGACAGCATTTTTTATACTAATAGATACACTCATATGACCACCCTTTCATTTTTTATTTAACAATTGATGTTAGTAAATCTGTAAATCTTGTCTGAACAGCCTTCTTAACTTCACTAGACCATACAGAGTCAACTGTAAAGATGTTTGCAGTTTTCATAATTTCTTTTGAAGAAGGAAGATTTACATCAACTCTAACAGGACATGCGCCTGAACTCTTTTCAGCAAGGAGGGCCTGTCCTTCTTTGCTTGAAAGGAATTCAGCAAAAAGCTTTGCGTTATCAAGGTTCTTAGCTCCCTTAATTATACAAACACCACTAAGCTTACTTGCAGCACCCTCTTCCATATAACAGAAATCTACATTAGGTGTATTTGATGCAATTAACTGAAGAGCAGGAGCATCCCAAGCAAGACCTACTGCATATTCACCAGAAACAACGCCCTTGTATGTTGCTGAAGAGCTATTTACTACTCTACCATCTAACTGTTTTAAGAGTTCTTCAACATAATCCCAACCTTCTTTTGCTTCGACATCACCATTACCAAAATCGATAAGCATGTTTTCAAGATGGTTGTAAGCAGAAGATGATGTACCAGCATCCCCAAAAGCAATCTTTCCTTTTAATGATGGATCTAATAGATCTTTATATCCCTTGATTCCGTTAGGAACAAGATCTGTGTTCCAAACAATTACTGGACAGGTTCCATTGATTGCAGTAAAAACACCACTCTTGTTCTTATATTCCTCAGGGTATTCACTATCTGTTGATGCAATATATGTTTCAAATAAATCTTTGTCTGTAAGTGCTTGGTATTCACCTACCCAAGTAACATCACAAGAAGGATTATCCTTTTCGGCTTTAATTCTTGCCATAACTTCACCAGTACTTCCAGTGATAATTTCAACTTTAATTCCATACTTTTCTTCAAAAGCAGGAACAACAGCATTAAGATTATCTGAAGATGTAGCTGTAATTAATACAAGGTTCTTACTCTCTTTTTTTTCTGAACTTTCAGCTGTTCCCTGTGCAAAAACTACTGACAAAGCAAGAAGAGCAAATGCAATAACCATTAAAGTTTTTTTCATAAAAATCTCCTTTTTTATAAAAACAAATTTAATTTAGAATAGTACACATAAAAAAATTTGCAATATTTTTTTATAAACTTTAAAATTTATTTTCACGACTTCTTGAGTATTATTATCTTTAGCCGTGTATTTCAAAGTATTGAGTTTAGTCTTTTTGTAAATAATCCTTCTTCTGAGAGGAGAAGAAGGATCTAGGGATTTATGTTCGAAACTATCGTCTAGAGTATTGGTTTAATGAAAAAACTTATTTCTTGAGAGCAGCTTAAACTAGAATCTTAATCCACTTCCTATATGAAAAGAATAATAAATAGATTTAAAGATAAAACCATAAGAGCAATTTACTCCTGATCTTAAAAAAATAACTCGCTCTTTGCCGAAACTATAACTTAGTGATGCCAATGCTCCAGCTGTAATATCGAAAATAGGGGTTTTAGAAATTGCCCAAAAGAGCCCTGGACCTAAAGATAGATTAATATCGAGGCCACCAAGCGGGCGAATTAATACACCTGCTCCATTAAAATAATTACAACAGATTCCTGAAAGATTACTTTCATCGATGGTATATCCAACATCAGTCCTTAAAAGTGTCGTAAAATTAATAGTACTCTCTTCTCCAAAAACTAGGCCATCTTCAAGGTAGCCACCGACAGCTATACCATCTCTCTTCTCTTCCTCTAAGCCTTTAACGGCCATAACTGAAATACCAAATGAAAATGAGTTTTCAGGAAAAGCAAAGAGAGAAAAAGTTAAGAGTGAGATAAAGAGAAAAATCACAAATGCTTTTTTCATTATGGACCCCCTAGTTCTTTTATTTTAACATAGGTATCCATAAAGGCAATGTGAAAAAAAACGCTCAAAAGAGCGCTTTTCAAATCATAATATGCATCTTTTCCATTATGGAATCGAGATTCTTATTACCTATTTCATTGGCCTTTTTTGTGCCACTCTTGATGATGTCTCTTACATCGCTCTTGTGTTCTTCGTAGTAATGGCGACGCTCTCTAATTGGATCAAGCATAGCGTTCATCTTTTCATTTAGAATCTTCTTACACTGAACACAACCCATTGATGCAGATGTACAATTGCACCTAATCTCTTCTACTCCCTCTTCATTGAATGCTTTATGATAAGCATATACAGAACAAACATCAGGATTTCCAGGAATCTTTACACTGATGCGATTTGTATCTGTCTTTGCATTTCTAATTTTTGACCAAACTTCATCTGGAGTATCAGAAAGATAGATTGCATTACCAAGACTCTTACCCATCTTGGAGTTTCCATCTAAGCCACAAAGACGAGAAACGCTACTTAGTCTATATTCTGGCTCTTTAATAGATGTGCCATACATCTCATTAAAACGTCTAACAAGACGGCGTGAATATTCAATGTGTGGAATCTGATCCTCTCCAACAGGAACTAAGTCTGCATTACAGAATGTTATATCTGCTGTTTGAGAAACAGGATAGCCCAAGAAACCGTATGTTAATTTCGAAAAGTCATATTCCCTATTTTCACTCTGAAAACCATAATTACGAGCTTCGCTCTTAATTGTAGGATTAATCAAAAGGTGATTACATGTGGTAATCATTGAATAGAACATAGTAAGAACATGAATAGATGGAACTTGAGATTGCTGAATAAAAGTAACCTTCTCTGGGTCTAAGCCGACAGAAAGGTTATCCATAGTAATTTGATATATTGAATCATAAATTAACTCAGGTCTTTCAAAATGCGTTGTAAGGGCCTGAACATCAGCTATGAGAATAAACTCCTCGTATTCATCCTGAAGTGCTACTCTATTCTTTAAAGAACCACAATAATGTCCTAAATGGAGTCTTCCAGTTGGTCTATCTCCTGTTAATATTCTCTTCTTTTCCATCTTATTTTCCTTTGCATCCGCTACAATTACATCCACTTGAATGTGGGTGATCTGTACAATAGTAGCCACTACCTTTATATATTACAGCTCCCGGTTCTGCAATAACTCTCTTAGCTTTAGCCCCGCAAAGAGGACAAACATCATCCTTATCTGCATCTTCAAAGTCCTTCATTGCATCATAAGAGTGTCCACAAGAAGAACATTTATAAGAATAAATTGGCATTATAATAATCCTCCTAGACCTTTCGAAAGAATTTCTTGGGCCTTCTCTTTCATTTCGCCAGAAAGAGGATAGTCATTAATTAAAACAGTACTATCATCTGTTGTAAAAATACTAGCTAGAGCCTTTGTATTTAAGCTTTCACCACTACGTCTGATGCTTTGCACTAACTGATTGCGAAATAGAGTATTAAGTGCTCTAGCTGTGCCTATGCTCGTCGTATTTATATATCCCGAAAGCGTCAATACTCCACTTCGATTATTAAAAAGCAGACAAGTTTGCGTTATTTCATCAATAACTGCTTGAGTAATATCAAAGCCAAGATCGATAAGAGTTTGTGGCTCAAAGACATATAAAGAAAAAGCACTTGATGCCATTAGCTCTGCTGTCTCATCATCTATGAGCATTCGTCTCTCTGTATAAGAGCGTTTAAAGAGCTCAGGGAAACTTCCATCAGTGAATAAAAGTACCCCGTTTTGTGGAGAGTAGAGACTAATATTACTATCACTATACCACTTTATTTTTTCTTCTTTTTCTTTTTTGAATGAACGAGATAATCCAAGTGCCGTGTTAGTCATAAAAGATGAAATATTACCCTCTACAGCACCACTAGTAACATAACTCTCATCTTCATCGCTTGGCAGGAGAGACAATGAGACTCTTGTTGCTTTCTTTACAAAAGAATTTTCCTTTATGCTAGTATCAAGAATTTCGTCTAAATCTCCTTCTTTTATCTTCTCAACATCTGTTGTTACAACAATCTCTCCACTCTCCCCAAGTGCTTGATAATAATACTCATCAACAAATGGAGTCTTATGAACACAAGAAGAGAGCAATATGAGAATTGAGATAAGAAGGAGATAGACTTTTTTCATATTTAAATCTTTTCAACCTTTACAGAAACACTCTTATCTGCTATTTCAGCTTTCTTTCCATCATTTTCCTTAATAGCAAACTTAGAAGCTAGCGTTTCTTTACTAATGAAACTCTCAAAGCTAGAAGCAGCCTTATTGAATGTCTCGTCTCCCCAAACAGTAAGAGAAATATGATCTGCTACATCAAAGCCAAGATCCTTTCTTTCTGTCTGAACGAGTCTAACTAAGTCACGTGCAATTCCTTCAAGAAGAAGCTCTTCAGTTACTTCTGTGTCATAACCTACAGTTAAATCTCCTTCATTTAGAACCTTGACATGCTCTTTCTCGCTTCTCTGAATTACAAGATCTGCTTCTGTGATATCAATTTCACCTTCTGAATATTTTAGCTTTAGAGGCTTCCCTTCCAAAATACTCTCAATCTTATCACCATCAAGAACCTGGATAAGAGCAGCAACTTCCTTCATACTCTTTCCTAGCTTGCTTCCAAGAACCTTGAAGTTTGCCTTTGCAGAATAAGAGACAAGATCAGCTTCATTTTCTCTAACAAGAACGTCTTTAACGTTAAGTTCTTCTTTGAGAATGTCGACATCTTTAAGGAGGATATCTCTAACGCTCTTATTTCTACTTACAACAATAAACTCTTTTAAAGGCTGTCTAATCTTAAGGTTAGAAGATGCTCTGAGAGCTCTTCCCATCTCAACGGCCTTCATTACAAGTCTCATCTCTTCTTCTTTCTCTAGGTCTCTTTCATCCTTGTTATACTCAGGATAATCGCATAGATGGACAGAGAGAGGCATATCTTCTGTTCTAAGGTTCTGATAGATAGTCTCAGTAACAAAAGGAATCATCGGAGCAGCTACCTTACAAACTGTTAGAAGAACTCTATAGAGTGTGTTATAAGCATCTTTCTTGTCGCTATCGTTTTCACTGCGCCAGAATCTACGTCTACTTCTTCTGATGTACCAGTTATTGAGATCATCAATGAAAGAAACAACAGCTTTAGTTGCTTCTTGAATATGGTAAGAATCAAAGCCATTTGTTGCCTTTTCAATTAATGCCTCAAGATCGCTGATAATCCACTTATCTAGAGGATTCTTAAGATCTTTAGTTGCTGTTACGCTTGGTTCATAGCCATCAATATTTGCATATGTGACAAAGAATGTATAAGCGTTCCAAAGAGGAATAAGGAGACTCTTTAAAACATCTTTAACAACATCGTCGCTGTACTTCATATCATCAGCTTCAACTAAGTTGGAATTGATTAAAGCAAAACGCAATGCATCAGCACCATAGCGGTCTACAACCTCCATTGGGTCGGTGTAATTACGCTTACTCTTACTCATCTTTGAACCGTCTTCAGCAAGTACGATTCCTGATACGATACAGTGTTCAAATGCAGGCTTACCATATAAAGCAGCAGCAAGAACTGTTAGAGAATAGAACCAACCGCGTGTCTGATCCAAACCTTCATTGATGAAATCTGCAGGGAAAAGCTGATCCCATTTATCTTTATTTTCAAAAGGATAGTGCTGCTGAGCATATGGCATAGAACCAGACTCAAACCAACAGTCGAAGATATCTGGAATACGACGCATTGTTCCCTTTCCATCTGGGCTTGGCCAAGTAAGATTATCGACAAAATGCTTATGCAAATCTTCGACTTTCTGACCACACTTCTCTTCTAGTTCTTTTACAGAACCGATTACTTCGATGTAGTTAGAACCATCGCATTTCCAAATTGGAATTGGGTTACCCCAGAATCTATTTCGGCTGATAGCCCAATCGCGTGCACCTTCAAGCCACTTGCCAAATCTACCATACTTAATATGCTCAGGAACCCAAGTAATCTGATCGTTACACTTGAGCATTGTCTCTTTAATCTTCTGAACATTAACGAACCAGCAAGACATTGCTCTATAGATAAGAGGCTTACCTGTTCTATAGCAGAAAGGATATGAGTGGAGATAGTTCTCTCTCTTTACAAGCTTTCCGTTTGCCTTTAGCCATTCGATGATTGACTTATCTGCATCCTTGACAAAAACACCCTTCCAAGGTGTAACAGGATCAGTAAACCTACATTCTTCATCCACAGGGCAAACAACAGGACACTGAGGAATCTTACTCTTCATTGTCTTGTAGTCATCTTCACCAAAGCCACTAGCTGTATGAACAATACCACAACCATCTTCAGTTGTAACGTAATCAGCTGTTACAACCTGGAAAGCCCCCTTCTCCTTTAATTCACTAAAGAATGGGAATAATGGTTCATAGCGCATACCTACAAGGTCATTACCCTTGACAGTACGAACAATACGGCATCCTTTGCCATCTTTGTAATACTTACTTAGTAGATGTTCAGCAAGATAGTAGTGACACTTATCGTCTTCATCTTCAACTTCAACATAATCGATATCTGGACCAACAGCCAAAGCAAGGTTAGATGGAAGAGTCCAAGGTGTTGTTGTCCAAGCAAGGAAGTATGAATTTTCTTCTCCTTCAATTTTGAATCTTACAGTAACAGCCTGATCAACTACATCTCTGTATCCACCAAGAGATACCTCCATGTTTGATAGAGGTGAAGCAAGAAGAGGTGAATAAGGTAAGACATTATAACCTTCATAGATTAATCCCTTTTCATAGAGAGTCTTAAATACCCACCAAACAGATTCCATGTAATTTTTATCCATGGTTCTGTAGCCGTTATCAAAATCTACCCATCTTCCTGTTCGAGTAATTGCCTTCTTCCATTCAGATGTATAACGAAGAACAATGCTTCTGCATTCTTCGTTAAACTTAGCAACGCCATACTGAACAATATTGCTATGACCAGATACGCCAATTGTTTTCTCCATCTCAGCTTCTACAGGTAAGCCGTGACAGTCCCATCCAAAACGTCTAACAACCCTATGGCCCTTCATTGATTGATAACGAGGAATAGCATCTTTAATTGTTCCAGGTAAAATATGACCAAAATGAGGTAAGCCTGTTGCAAACGGAGGTCCATCATAGAAAACATATTCATTATCAGCTGGACGATTTTCTACAGATTTTTCATAAATCTTGTTATCAGCCCAAAACTTCAGTACTTTCTCTTCTTCTTTAGGAAAGTCAACTTTATTTGTTACTGGTTTAAACATCTTTGTTTCTCCTAGCGTTACCTTCTATTGTAAGAATTTACCTTCTCCTTCTCAAGGGTAATAAGCATTAATCTTGTATAGTTAGACTTAGGAAATTTGTGATGCTTTTTATCACCAAGAATGTTTATAAAGAAATATACTAAGAGCATAAAATAGACAAATGAGTGAAAAAGATTCGGATAGAGGCTACCATATAATAGGAGAATCA
>SAMEA104315422__coassemble_91_pt1 | contig 72814 bp, 72 predicted proteins | sample SAMEA104315422__metabat2_low_PE_015 | metagenome-assembled genome bin SAMEA104315422 (sample SAMEA104315422) | gut metagenome | biome: Monkey gut; feature: monkey-associated habitat; material: faeces | place: China | collected 2013
TAATGAGTAGAATGAGTCAAGAAAAGAGGATAAATGATTTCATTGATTATTCTGTTAAAGAGAGCCGAGAAGAAGGAAAGACTGAAGGCAGAAGAGAAGGTGAATTATTAACTCTATTAAATCTTGTTAAAGAGGGACTTTTACCGTTAGATAAGGCTGTCGTAAAATCAGGGCTAACAGAAAAAGAATTCAAGGAAAAGCTAAGTAAAATATAGCTTTTAGCTTAACTTTTTAAAATAGTATTCTTTGATTGAGCCTATTAAGGTTGGTTTGTGACTTTTTTATTTAAACTATAAAAATTAGGCTGTATAGCTTGAGGATTTAGTCTTCTTGCATACAGCCTTTAATTTTTATAATTCTTCGCTTATTTTCTTTGCAGCCTCTTCGGCAAGGAGTATTGTTTCTTCTCCAGGCCTTATTGCTACTCCTTCACAATCTACGTGGACCATAACAGGAGATGAGATAATATTCATTTGCATGCTGTCAGCCCAAAGTTGGAGCCCTGTTATACAACTAGTTCCTTCTTCACTGCTTATGCTAGAAGAACTGAAGGCATAGAATATTTTACCTTCTAGTTCTCTTTCTTCCCACAAAGGTAGAGTTTGGTTTAAAAATGTAACCATCTCTGCAGAAGGAAGCGAAAATATTGCAGGACAAGCAAGAATGATGGCATCTCCTTTTCTTAGTTTTTCATTTGAAGCTAAAGGGAGAGAGATTATTTCTTCATAGTATTCGTTAACTTGATTATCTTTAGCTGCTGCTAAATGCAAATCTGAGTCTTCGATTCTATAGATTCTTGCATCTATATCTCTCTCTGCGAGTTTTTCTTTTAGAGCTTTTGCCATAAGAAATATGTTTCCGTTTATAGAATGGATGATGATATTTGCTCTCATCGTGTCCTCCTTACAATAAGAATAAGGGAATTATTTTTAAAAACAAAGAAAATAAAAAAGATTAAGAATGGAGTTTTTCTGAAGAAAAGGCATAAATAATCTTCATAAGGTTTGACAGCATAAAATACAAACGAATAATATTAAATAAAATACTTCTAGGAGGAGTAAAAATGAAAAAACTTATTGCTATTGCTCTAGTTCTTTTATTATCTTTCAGCGTTTTTGCTCAGGGTGCTGCAGAAAGTGCAGCTAAATCAACTCTCAAGGTTGGTATGGTTACTGACAGTGGAACTATCGACGATAGATCCTTCAACCAGGGAACATATGAAGGCGTTAAAAAGGCTGCAGATGAACTCGGTTTAGAGTGCACATATCTTAAGCCAAGTGGAACAACAACCACAGATTATCTAACAGCAATCTCTGACCTTTATGATGCTGGTTACAGATTTATTGCTTGTCCTGGATATCTATTTGCTGATGCAGTTAACCAGGCTCAGACTATGTATACAGATTTAAACCTCGTAATTATCGATGATGCTCTTACTGCAGGTATTGGCGCTAATACAGTTGCTGTCGTTTTCAAGGAACAGGAATCAGGCTTCCTTGCTGGTCTTGCAACAGCTTTAAAGCTTAACGAGGGTAGTGTTGGATTTATTGGTGGACTTGAGATTCCAGCTGTTCAGAAGTTCAATTGGGGCTTCCAGCAGGGTGTTAAGTATGCTAACGACAACTATGGAACAAAGATTGAGATGGATCCATCTAACTTTGTTTATTCTGGTTCTTTCTCAGACCTTGCTCTTGGACAGCAGCTTGCAACAGCTATGTTTAATAAGGGTGTAGATGCAATCTTCGCAGCAGCAGGTGGTGTAGGCGTTGGAGCTATCAACGAAGCTAAGAATAGAAGATTAAGTGGCGAAGATGTTTGGGTTGTTGGTGTCGATGTCGACCAGTATTCTGTAGGCGATATGGGTAATGGTTCATCTTGTATCCTCACATCTGCTATGAAGGATGTCTCTGGTGTTGCTTATGACATGGTTAAAGCTTGTGTTGATGGAACATACCCAGGTGGAAAGCTATTAACTCTTGGTATTGCAGAAAACAGAGCAGGTATTCCAGCAACTAACCCTAACTTAAATGCAGACATTGAGAAGATTGTTAGTGAAGTTTCTACTTTAGTTTCTCAGGGTAAGGTTGTTGTTGCTGCTTCTAGCGATGGCCTAATTAAGTAATTATTCACACGATTATATAGCCGCTCAAATCATCGGGCGGCTTTTTTAAAATTAAATGGAGTAGTAATGGCTCACGTAATTGAGATGCTGGGAATAAGAAAAGAGTTCCCAGGTATAGTTGCTAATGATGATATCTCTCTTCAAGTTGAAGAGGGTGAAATCCACGCAATACTTGGAGAAAATGGTGCAGGAAAGTCTACTCTCATGAGTATCCTTTTTGGTTTGTATCCACCAGATAAAGGCGTCATAAAGATAAGAGGAAAAGAGGTATCTATAAAGAGTCCAAATGATGCATTTGCACTTGGAATTGGAATGGTACATCAACACTTCCAACTTGTTCATAACTTTACCGTTGCTGAAAACATTATTTTAGGTAAAGAGGGTGGCTTTGTTTATGATATAAAGAAGGCGTCCAAAAAGATAAAAGAGATATCACATAAATATGGCTTAGAGATAGAGCCTGATATGGTTATTGACAATATTACAGTAGGTATGCAACAGCGTGTTGAAATATTGAAGATGCTTTATCGCGATGCAGATATCTTGATATTTGATGAGCCAACGGCTGTCCTTACTCCACAAGAAATAGATGATTTAATTGTTATCATGAAGAATTTGAGTAAAGAGGGTAAGTCAATTATCTTAATTACTCACAAACTTGAAGAGATAAAAAAGGTTGCAAAGAGGTGTACTGTCATCAGACGAGGTAAACTTATTGGTGTTGTTGATGTTGATAAAACAACTCCAGATGAAATGGCAACAATGATGGTGGGTCATCCTGTTTCCTTTAGAGTTAACAAAGAAAAAGCACACCCTGGCAAGACTATTTTAGCTCTTAATAATCTAAATGTAAGAAACAACAAGGGCGTTCTTGGTGTTAAAGACTTCTCTCTTTCTCTTCATGCTGGAGAAATTGTAGGAATAGCTGGTGTTGACGGAAATGGACAGAGTGAACTTGTTGAAGCAATTGCCGGACTAAGAAAAGTTGAGAGTGGAACTATTGTTTTCAAGGGTGAAGATATTACCCACTCTTCAATCCGTGAAAGAAATGATATGGGAATAGGACATATACCTGAAGATAGGCAAAAAAGAGGCTTGGTATTATCTTTCCCAATCTACAACAATATGGTAGTAAAGCTCTTTGATAAAAAGCCTTTTAGCCATAACGGATTACTAAATGATGAAGAAATTAGAAGCTACGCGACAGATATCGTAAAAGAGTTTGATGTTCGTAGTGGTGAAGGTATAGACAGCTTAGCTGGAAAGCTAAGTGGCGGAAACCAACAGAAGGCAATAATTGGAAGAGAGATTACTGCCAATCCTGAGCTATTAATGGCTGTTCAGCCTACTCGTGGTTTGGATGTTGGTGCAATTGAATTCATTCATAAGGCACTCGTTAATCAACGAGATAAAGGCAAGACTATTTTGTTAGTTTCCTTCGAACTTGATGAAATATTTAACCTCTCTGACCGAATTGCTGTAATGGCTTCTGGAAAGCTTATTGATGTAGTTAAGACAGAAGATACCTCTATAGAAGAGGTTGGTCTCATGATGGCTGGAATAAAAGGAGATAAAAATGAATAAAAAGGTTATGGCTCCAAAAACACTAAAAGAGAAAAAAGCATCTCCTTTTCTTGTTTCTATCTCTGCTGTTCTTCTTGGTATCTGTGCTGGGGGAATTCTGATCCTTTGCATTGGAAAAAATCCTTTCCTCGGATTCGAACGTTTGGCTTTTGGTGCCTTCTCTAATAAAAGAAGAATTGGAAATACACTAGGAATGGCAACCCAGCTTATCTTAATGGGCTTATCATTTTCGTTTGCATATAAGACTGGCCTATTTAATATTGGTGGCTCGGGACAAATGCTAATAGGTGGCATTACCTGTACAATCTTAGGTCATCACCTTCCTCAAGCTATGTCAAGGCCAATCTACTTGATAATTGTAATACTTGCTTCTCTTTTAGCTGGTGGACTATGGGGATTCATAGTTGGATTTCTGAAAGCTAAATTTAATGTCCATGAAGTTGTTTCTTCTATAATGCTAAACTGGATAGCTTTCTGGCTTGTTTACGATTTTATTCCACGTTTTGTTATCGATCCAACTATTGCTGTAAAATCTAAACCTCTAGATTTTTCAAGAACGCTAGGAACAAATACTCTGCGTAAGATTACTGGAATGTCCACACTTAATATTGGTTTTTTCTTAGCAATAATTTGTTGTTTAGCAATCTGGTTTATACTCAATAAGACAACGCTTGGCTTTAATTTAAAGACAGTTGGTGCTAATCGCTTTTGTGCTGAATACGCAGGCATTAAGACAGATAGATCCATAATGATCTCTCTCTCGATAGCTGGTGCTTTAGCAGGACTTGCTGGACTAACATACTACTGTGGATATTCTTCAATCATGGAAATGGGAAAAATGCCTAATGAAGGCTTTGATGGCATAGCTGTAGGTCTATTAGGTAATTGCAGTCCGTTTGGCGTTTTCTTGGCAGCTCTTTTCTTTGGTGCGTTAAAGATGGGTAGGGGAAGCTTAGCTGCGATAGGAATCCCGACAGAGCTTGCCGATACAATTATTGCTGTAATTATATATTTTGCAGCAACAAGTACTATTATTGCTTCTTTCTGGAATAAAAGATTCAAAAAGAGCTATGAAAAGAAACTAGAAAAAGAGGAGAAGAAATAATGGGTAGTTTTTGGAATATAATTCAAATAATAATACCAGGAGCAATAGCATATACTATTCCTCTTTTAATGGGAGCTCTAGGTGGTTTATATTCAGAACGAAGTGGTGTGACTAACCTCTGTATTGAAGGTTTGATGCTCTTTGGTTGTTTCTCTGCCGCAGCAATAATTGTGAAGTTACAAGCACTTGGCGTTAACTACACAGTTGCTATTATTATTGGGCTACTAGGGGCAATGTTCTTCTCTGCTTTATTATCTTTTTTCCACGCACTAGCTTCAATAAAGTTTAAAGCGGATCAGACAATAAGTGGTACGGCCATTAACATGGTTTCTACAGCACTCTCTCTCTTCTTAGCCCAAACAATTACTGGAAGTGGAAACATTACAGTTGTAAGAAGTATTATTCGCTACAATATCCCAATTCTGTCAAAGATTCCGCTAATAGGGCCATTGTTTTTCTCTCAAACATATTGGACAACTTGGCTTTGCTTATTAATTTGGCTTCTTTCTTGGTTCCTGCTTTATAAGACAAGCTTTGGTTTGAGATTGCGTGCTAGTGGTGAGCATCCATCTGCAGTAGCATCAGCAGGCGTTAGCGTCCATAATATGAGATATATTGGAGTATTAACATCTGGTATTCTTTCTGGTCTTGGTGGCGCAGTAATTCTTGTTACATATGCCGGTGAATATAACTCATCTTCTGGAATAAATGGATTAGGGTTCTTAGCTATTGCTGCATTAATCTTTGGACAATGGAAGCCACTAGGAATACTTGGTTCAACTGCGTTCTTCGGACTTTGCATGACACTTGCAAATATGGGAAGAGTAATTCCAGGCTTGGATACAATTCCAACAGGAATTTTAGGTGCTTTCCCTTATATAGCAACACTTATTGCATTAATCTTCTCAAGTAAGAAGAGCTCAGCTCCTGCTGCTTCAGGTATTCCTTTCTAACTTGTTGGCTTATTTCTCATTATTCTTGCGAAAAGCTTTGGGAGATAAGCCGATTTTTTCTTTAAAGCACTTTCCAAAATGGCTAGATTGGCAAAAGCCCGTATCTATGGCGATTTCACCAATGGAATTATTTGTATCTTCTAGCATCTCTATTGCTTTTGATAGTCTGTACTCCATTAGGTATTGGTAAGGTGCTTTTTTTAATAAAGATTTGAAGCATCTGAGACATTCTGTTTTGCTTACATTTGCGCTTTGTGCAAGCTCCTCTAATGAAATAGGCTCTGAAAAGTGTTCTGAAATAAAGCGTAAAAACATTGTCATTCGTTCTTCCTGAATGGTTTTTCTTATCGCACTTTTTTGCAATGCTGTAATGTGGCAGAATTCTAGCCATAGGGTGCAAAGCGAAGAAAGAACTTCATATTCATATAAATCTGTCTTATTTTTTTTCAATAATTGATAGCTTCCTTAGTAGAGATATTATCTTGTGATTTTGATTGCGATTCTCTATATGACAAATTGGTAAATTTTTGTTTTCTACAATTCTTACTACAGCTTCATTAGCAGGACAACCATCATAAAATTTAAGAAAATAATCAGGAAAAATAAAACTGTTGTAATGGCAGGGACTTCCTCTCTTTATCATGTGAACGACATTTTTGTTTAGAAATGCTCCTTCGCCTTCATAAACAACAGTTGTAGTTTCTAATGTTACGATATCTATTTTTCCAGACAGAACATATATAAACTGCAAATCCTCATGCCAATGCATAACATTGAAGCCAGCATTGAGAGGGGAGCTAGTATCATTTATGACATCCAAGACAAGATATGGAAAGCTAGTATTGTTTTTAAGATTGATTGAATTCACATATTGCTTTTTCTGTTCCATCTTTTTCTTGTCCTCTTATTTGGTGTTATTATGATATTTTTTGGCTCTGTTTTTATAGTATCACAAAGTATAGTGCGATATAATAACAAAAACTATGGATAATGCTAATTGTGATAGTCATAAATACTTTTCATATGGCGAGACGGAAACTTCATATTTAAAGAAAAAAGATAAAAACTTTCCAAGGTAATAGATCAAGTTGGTCATATTTACCGCGAGGTTGATAGTGATATCTTTTCGTCTGTCATTCACCATATAATTGGCCAACAAATCTCCACTAAAGCTCAATTAACTATTTGGAAAAGAATGCAGGATAAGCTAGGCAATGTAAATGCCGAAACAATACTTACATGCACGGATAACGATCTTCAATCTCTTGGTCTGACCTTCAGAAAAGTAGAGTATATTAAGGACTTTGCACAAAAAGTCCATTTAGGTGTGTTCGATTTAAACGCAATTGAAAGAATGGACGATAATGATGCAATTAAAGAGTTAACAAAGCTAAAAGGTATTGGTGTTTGGACTGCAGAAATGATTCTGTTATTTTGCCTAGAGCGTCCAGATATATTTAGCTATGACGACTTAGCTATTCGCCGAGGACTATGCATGCTCTATCACCATAAAAGCATAAGCTCTAAGTTGTTTGAAAGATATCGTAAGCGTTTTCACCCATATTGCAGTGTTGCGAGCCTCTATTTATGGAAGGTTTCGAATGGCGTGCTCTTGGAAGAAAAAGGAGAGGAAAAATAGAATGGAAGGCATTGTTGTTTTATTTGAAGTAAAGCCTACAAAAGAAGGCTTAATGAGATATTTAGAGCTAGCAAAAATGCTTAAGTCATCTATTGCTTCTTGTGATGGCTTTGTCTCTTCTGAGCGCTTCTCTAGTCTTAGCGAAGACGGAAAATTGTTATCTATGAGCATATGGCGAGATATTAAAGCTGTAGAAAAATGGCGCAATTGCATCGACCATCGCATGTGTCAAAAAGAAGGACGTGAGAAGCTGTTTGAGAGCTATCAAATAACAGTATGTTCATCCATTCGCTCTTATTCGCTGAAAAATAGAGAAGAAGCGCCAAGCGATTCAAATAGCTTTTTTATGGAGAACGAGAAATGATATATCAAGTACATTACGATTCCCCAATAGGAGGAATTCTTCTTGCCTCTGACGAAGATGGCTTGACAGGGTTATGGTTTGATGGAGAAAAGTATTACCCATCCAAAGAAGGGGTGGAGAATATGAAAGAAGAAGAAAATACGATTTTAACTGAAACAAAGAGATGGTTAGATATATATTTTACAGGCGTAAATCCCGATTTTATTCCTCCTCTTCATCCAATTGGTTCTACATTTCGTAAATATGTATGGGATATCCTATTAGAAATTCCATATGGAGAAACAATAACCTATGGCTCAATAGCTAAAGAGCTAGAGAAAAAGCTTGGTTATAAAAAGATGTCTGCACAAGCAGTTGGTGGCGCCGTTGGCCACAACGAAATTTCTATTATAATTCCATGCCACCGTGTAGTTGGTACAAATGGGAACCTCACGGGATATGCTGGCAGCATTGATAAAAAGATAAAACTATTAGAACTAGAGCATGTAGATTTGTCTAAATTTTTTGTTCCAAAAACGGGGACTGCTCTTTAATTGTTGGTAATGCTTTTGTGTATTTATATATTGCAAATGCAGCATAAAATGCCACTATAAGTTCTGTTAGTGGCATGCTAAACCAAATAGAATTTGCACCCAAAATAGACGGAAGGATCATAATTAAAATTCCACTAATAACAATGCCTCTCAAAACAGAAACTATACTAGCTTCTTTTGGCCTCATTATTGATTGAAAATAGTACGTTGAAAAAATATTAAATGGCAACAACAAGAACGATAGTCCATAAGTTCTAATAATAGATGGTGCTAGTGTTAATATTTCCGGTGTAGGGGACATAAAAATGCGGATATATAAAGAGGGGAAAATAGTGCTGAGTACTAACCAAAATACTCCGAAAGCAAGAGTTGTCATTAGAGCAAGAGAAAGTGTTTCTTTGATTCTTTTGCCATTTTTTGCTCCGTATGAAATAGAAATAATTGGTTGGGAAGCTTGTCCAACACTATATGCACAACATTGAACAAAGGTGCTTACTTGAATGATTACTCCATATATTGCTAGAGCATTTGATCCAAGATAATTCATTATCTGTCTGTTGAAAAGGATTGTTAATATACCCATTGCTATATCAATAAAGAAGGAAGAAAAGCCTGCAACAGAGATTTCTCCTATCTTTTTTATTGGCTCTTCTGTTTTAACTAGGCTAAGGCTGTTCTTACGAGATAAAAAGTGCGTTAGCATGATAATAAATGAGATAGCAGCACCAAGTGCGGTGGCAAGCCCAGCGCCATAGATTCCCATATTACAAACAAAAACGAAGAAATAATCACCAAAAACATTGAAGATTCCTCCAGAAAGCACACTGATTGTTGCAAGTCCGGGATTGTTGTCATTTCTTAAGAATGCAGATAATAACTGGTTGAAAAGAAAGAGTGGAAATACATACTTAATTGGACGAACATATCGTTTAGCTAGCGCTAATAGATCCTCGTTTGCTCCAAAGAATCTTAAGAGATGTTCTTCAAAGAGAATAAGTGTAGCCCATACTATGATAGATATAATAACAGCGCCAAGAACGGAAGATGTGAAGTACTTATTTGCTTCTTCTGCTTTTTCTCCACTTCCTCTTTTTGTTGAGAAGATAACGCTTCCTCCAATACCTAGTAAAAGACCCAAACTGTATATTATGTTCCAAAGAGGGGCAACAACAGCTAATGCTGCTGTTCCTTCCGGCCCATGATAGATGCCAACCATTGAAGCATCGACAATAGAATAGATTGATGAAACAAGAGCACTACCAAAGGCTGCTGAAAGATATTTAAAATAGACTGTTTTTATTTTGTCGTGTAATAAATCCATTTTCTTATACTCCTAATAAAAATGGACAAGAAACAGTCATTTCAAACCGTCTCTTGTCCAGCTATTACTTCTATGAGTAAATCACCCTCCGAGCGAATAGAGAGTTATACAACACAACAAAAACCATCAGTCAATAGAAGTCATGATGTTCTGGTCAATCGAAATATATTCTTTTCTGAAAGAATCTTTAATAATGAGATTATAAATTCGAAAAAGGAGTGAGATTTATTTATAAATTATTAAATCACGTACACGTTGTATCTTAAAAAAGAGACTATAGTTAAAAATATTACCACTAAACCGTTTTTATAGTAAAAAAAGATTGCAAATTCTATACACGGAGTTTAGATTCTATTTACATCGAAGAAATGAGATTTATCTGTGTGGGGGAATGATAAATAGCGTAGGAATTGTTTTGGGGGGATAAGAAAAGATAATTCCTCTATTTATCATTTGGAGAAATGCTTTGGGTTTTGCATTTCTCCTTTTTTTTGATTTGATGGGCAGTTTTTTTATTGCGTGTTTTTATAATGTATGTGAGAATGTTTCTGTTGCAGGTAAAACTGTAGCTCCCAGCAAAGGGACAAGGAGGTTGCCGCTGAAGAATTATTTCCAGCGGTTTTTTAATGTATTCTTTTGCTAGGTAGTACTGTTATACTGTAAGGGGAAAGTAAACAGGATGGAAAAAATGAAAAAATTTTTATTATTGTTCATTGTATTAGGCTTGGTCCTAGTGTCTTGTGGAACAACAAGGTTTTCCTTTGATAGAACTGAGAGAAATATAGTTGAACTTGGTGGCAAATACGATAAAAAAACAGAAGAAGATATTAAAAAGCTTTACGAAAAGGATGGCCTCGATGAGGTTATTAAAGAGGTCTATGAGGGGACATATACTGTAATTGATGTACAGGGCTACCTTGGAGATGATATTTGGAAAGAATATCAGAAGAGAGACGAAGAGCTCCTTAAAGAGATTGAAACGCTCCGTAAGACAGAAGGCTTAGATGCTGTAGTATCTGCAGTGCTTGACGAAACATATCCAGAGAACATGGTTGTTGCAGCTTTTGGAGGAGAAGAAAAGAGACTTGCCGCTGACTTTAGAGCTAACTTAGAGGAAAAGACTAATCTTCGTGATGATTTAAGACAAATTCTTGAAGAAGAGGGCTATGAAGGCATTAAGAATGCTCTTGTTGAGGGTATTTATGATGAAGAAACTATTGAAGAATACCTTGGAACAAGCACTCTTGATGCTGCAAAAGAAATATATGCAAAAGAGACAGGAACAGATGGCTTTACTCCATTAAAGAAGGGCGAGGGTATAAAGAATAGCAATAATAATGGCGAGATGGAATTTGTTTCATCTTCAAAAACATCAGCTAATAACCAAAAGAGTAGCGAAGAGCAACTGATTATAACAATTGTTTCTATCGTTGTTGTTCTTATTGTTATCTATGTCTTAGCTGCAGTTGCTCGTAGCCTAAATAAGGGACCAATAAAGGTTGTTATAGCTATACCTGTAACGTTTATCGTAACTGCTCTTGCTGTAGGAATTTCAACATTGTTGACAGGTTGGACTATATATTACCTAGCATATCTACTTGTCCTTCCTGCTTATTTCATTCTTACAGCAGAAATGAGGGACTAGACTCTATAGCTTTTAATTTTTCTAAAATCTCAGAGGAGTAGAAGAACTTATCGAGTGCAATTATTCCCGCACCCTCTAAGACACCCTTATCTCCTCTTTCTGCTCTATAGATTGTGACACTTTCTCTGTTTGGAGGGAGTGTCATTTTTAATTTGTCACTTAGTGAAGCATATAAATCACTTGGCATGTTTGACAGTTCACCTGTAATAACTATGCTCTCTGCCCCTAGTGCTTGGACGGCCTCTGCAAGCGCAAATGATAGTGCTTTCGTTGCATCATCAATTGCTAAAAGACCTCTTTCTTCTGTAGTTAGTTTTCTATATTGATTTATGCCTGTACTACTCTTTAAGGCAAGGCCAGAAGCAACTACATTTAAGCAACCATTACCACCACATGAACAAGTAATTCCATTTGTTACTTTCATATGACCAAATGTAGGAATGGAAAAAAGGATTTCATTTTTATATGCAGCTTCAATACTATCTGACCAAGAAACGTATAAGCACTTTTCTCTCTTTGTATATTCTTCTTCGGCTTTTGCTTGGCTTATGACATGAGAAGAGTATGTGACTGGCCAAGGAAATGCTGATGATGGTACTTCATCTTTGTCTTCTGAGACAATTGTCACTCCATAGACAATAGGATTATCTGCTGTCATTTTATTAATAAATGAAGCGATTTGATTAATCATGTTTTCATCTTTTGGAAATCTTTCAAAACGAAGCACTTGTCCAATAAGATTTGACGCAGAAGCTGTGACGGTTGATTGAGAGAAGACGAAAGAAAAGACTCTGCCCCCATTTTTCTTTATAGATAATTTTGTTGATGGACGGCCAGATGTTGACATATCTTTCTCGCCACTCTCAATTAGGCCATCTTTTATTAATGAATCTGTTATCTCAGATATAGAGACTTTATTAATAATTAATTCTCGCGATAATTCGGCTCTAGATAGAGAACCCCTTCTCAAAGCATTAAGGACTTTGAGCTTATTTATTTTTCTTGCATTGTCAGGTCTTGAGAAATCCATATCACTATTATAACAAAAGAATGTTGCCTTCCGTCATCTTTATTATTATTTTTTGTTGTGAATTATGGAGGAAAAGAATGGCAAGTAAGAAATTTAAGACAGAAGTTGCGGACCTTCTGCATCTATTAATCCATTCACTTTATTCAAATAAAGAAATATTTGTCCGTGAATTAATATCTAATGCTTCAGATGCTATAGATAAACTAAAGTATCTTTCCCTTACAGATGGAGCTCTAAAGGGTTATTCATTTGAGCCAAAAATTCAAATTTCATTTACAGAAGATGGAGAGAGAACTCTTTCTATTAGTGATAATGGTATTGGAATGAATGAGCAAGATTTGAATGACAATCTTGGAACTATTGCATCTTCAGGAACAAAGAAGTTCTTGGCTAACTTATCTGATGAAGCAAAAAAGGATTCTAATCTTATTGGTCAGTTTGGTGTTGGTTTCTACTCAGCATTTATGGTTGCTAAAAAGGTTGAAGTTCTCTCTAGAAAAGCTGGCGAAGACAAAGCTTATCTTTGGTCAAGCAATGGTGAAACTAGTTACACAATCGAAGAAGCTCAGAGAGATGAACAAGGTACAACAGTAACTTTATATCTCAATGATGATGATTCTACTTATGCAACACGTTGGACCCTTGAGAATTTGATCAAGAAGTATTCAGATCATGTAGCTTATCCTATTTATCTTGAATATGACCAAGTTCATTATTCAGATGAGAAAGATGAGAAAGGTGAGAGCAAGAAGACTGTAGAGCATAAGAATGAGCAGATTAACTCTTGTTCTGCTTTGTGGAGAAGAAATAAGAGTGATCTCAAAGAAGAGGACTATAACGAATTCTATAAGAACAATTATAGCGATAGTGAAAACCCTTTGTTCTATATTCACACAAAAGCTGAAGGTGCTACAGAGTATACAACACTCTTCTTCATTCCAGCTAAAGCTCCATTTGACATGAACTACGCAGACTACAAGCCAGGCGTAAAGTTGTATGTAAAGCGTGTCTATATTACAGATGATGATAAGACATTGCTTCCAACATACCTACGTTTTGTTCGTGGTGTTATTGATAGTGAGGATTTACCTCTTAACGTTTCAAGAGAGATTCTTCAAGAGAATAAGATCATGGCTACAATTCGTAATGGTTCAGTTAAGAAGCTATTATCTGAATTTAAGAAGATTAGCGAAAATAATCCTGAACTATTTGAAAAGTTCATTAATCAGTACAATAGACCTCTTAAGGAAGGTTTGTATTCTGACTATGCCAATAGAGATGCTCTATTAGAAATTGTTCGTTATCATTCTTCAGAAAAAGAAGGATGGGTATCTCTAAAAGAGTACAAAGAAAGAATGAAAGAGGGTCAGAAGGCTATTTATTATATAGCTGGCGCAGACGAGAAGATACTACGCTCTTCTCCTCTTGTTCAGGCATTTAAGAATAAGGGCTATGAAGTATTACTACTCGATGAAGATATCGACGAACTTGTAATTAACATGGTTCCTGAGTATGATTCTGTACCTCTTAAGGCTATTAACCGTACCGATGCTTTAGATGAAATTTCTACTGAAGATGAGAAGAAAGAGAATGAAAAGAAGAATCCATTAAGAGATAAGATTGCTTCTGCTCTTGGTGACAAAGTAAAGAAGGTTGTTATTTCTTCTCGCTTGGGTGATGCTCCTTCTTCTGTCATCCTCGATGAGAATGATCCAACTCTTGGAATGCAACGCTTAATGAAGCAGATGGGCGGACTTGAGGAAGATATAAAACCAATTCTTGAAGTAAACCCAGAGGCTAACCTTGTTAAGAGAATTGAAGAGAGTGAGAGTGAGGACTTAACAAAGAATCTCTCTGTTGTTCTTTTAGGTCAGGCTCTTCTTTCTGAAGGTATTATGCCTAAAGATCCTGCAGAATTTGCTAAAGCACTAACTGCTGTAGTTTAACTAATGATAAACGGTGTGACTTTTGCCACACCGTTTTTGTTTCACTTTTTATCTAATCCAACTAGATATATTTCGAACGAATCGTCTCGGCAAGCTTTAGGCTTAAAAGCTTTAGCTTTAACAAACATCTCTCTCATTGACTTGAGAATTTCAACTTGTCCACCACCTTGGAATATTTTTATTACAAGGTTTCCATGTTCTTTTAATTGTTCTTTTGCAAGTATTACAACTTGTTCACTAAGCCACTCTGAGCGAGTAGTATCAACAGTTCTATTTCCAGTCGTCATTGGTGCTGCGTCAGAAATAATAGCGTCATATGGACCATTCTCAATTAGTTTTGCTCTTATTTCCTTGCTAAAAGCATCTCCAACGAAAGCTGTAACAGTAGGCGGAACAGGATTTAAGTTTAGCGGATTGAGGTCTACTGCAACTATCTTTCCTTTCCCTTTAATGAGCTCTCTGTGTGTGTATAGTGTCCAAGAGCCAGGCGCTGCTCCTACATCTAGAACACTGTCACCAGGTTTTATTAAGTGGTGAGAAGCATTTATCTCCTCTAGTTTATAAACAGAGCGTGCAGGGTAACCCTCTTTATGAGCGCGTTGTGTATAAGAATCAGCTTTATCTCTTCTGCTATTTGCCATTTTTCTTCCTCAAGATAAATTAAAGCTTGTTTTTTCTCTTTTTAAAAGACTCTATTTTTCTATTGCCCTGTTATCATTCTTCTTTTTTGCTATACTGACAGGGTGAAGAATTCAATTATCAATCGACAATTTAAGTATAGTGACAATAATGCAACATTAATTCTTGTTTTTATTTCATCAGCATTTTTTCTTCTTTCGCAGATATTTCCTTCTCTTATCTATTATGCTTCGATGATTCCTGTCTATATTCATTTTAGACATTGGTATTGGCAATTTGTAACATATATGTTTGCACATGCCTCATTTTGGCACTTGTTGTCTAACATGTTAGCTTTATACATATTTGGAAGAGTAGTGGAGAAAAATGTTGGAACAAAAGAGTTTTTACTCTTTTATTTTCTCACCGGAGTTCTTTCTGGCGTTGCTTCTTATTTTACTTACTTTTATACAGGGCGCCCTTATGCTGTGATTTTAGGTGCATCTGGAGCTATATATGCCCTAATGTTTTTGTTTGCACTTTTATTTCCTACTGCAATAGTTTATGTATTTGGGCTTATACCAATTAGGGCTCCTTTATTGGTTCTAATTTACTTCTTTATTGATTTCTTTGGGCAATTTGCATCTGATGGTATGGCACATTTTGTTCATTTATATGGACTTTTATTTGCTCTATTATATGTAACAATAAGAATGCGAATTAATCCGTTGAAGAGATGGGGTATCATATGAATGTGAATGATATTTTAAAGAGGATAAAGAAAGCAAAGCCTGATAGGGATGTATTATTATTTGAAAGAGGAAAGCTTAATGTAAGAGTAACCTCTTCCTCTCTTTTTTCTGATATAAATTCAGACCTTCCCAATAGTGATATTATCGACTACCTTTATGATATCGCTTCTTCCACAACAGATGACTTGAGAATAATTTTCCCTAAAGAATGTGATATAGAGAGAATTAAGACTGTATACTTAAACTATCTTTCTCTTGCTATAAAGAGAGATTTAAAGGAACTTAGATCAATCAGATTCAAGATACTAGGATTCTTATTTTTTGGAATTATTGTTTTAACGCTTTCATATTTTCTAGAGGGAATTTCTGCTCGTTTTGTCTACGATAGCGTAAATATCATCGGAGGCTTCTCCATTTGGGAAGCTGCCGATGTATTCTTCTTCGCTCGCTCTGAAAAAAGACGCGAGATGTTTGTTAGACTTAGGCTTGTAAAAAGCGATTGGGTGCTTTAAAGGCCATACTCATAGCGAATATCTGCATATTGTTTTTTTATTACGTTATAAATGATATCTAGCTTTTGATTGTGGTGAATGAAGGCACTCTTCATTGCATTAATGGTAATCTTCTCTAAATCCTTTAAATCCATAGTATATTTTTCAACAGCGATGCTCATCTCTTTAGTTAGATTTGTATCGCTCATAAGACGGTTATCAGAACAAAGGAATACTCTGAAGTGATTTCTAAAGAAGATAGGGAAAGGATGCTCTTCGTAGCTCTGGACTGCACCTGTTCCAACATTAGATGTAAGACACATTTCTAGTGGAATACGCTTGTCTTCTATATAGTTAGCAAGAGAACCCATCTTTAATATTTGTCCTTTTTCTATTGTCATGTCTTCCATTAGTCGTGTTCCGTGTCCGATTCTATCAGCATGGCAAATCTGGATAGCTTGCCATATTGATTCAAGACCAAAAGCCTCTCCTGCATGTATTGTTATGTTAAAGTTTTTATTTCTAATGTAGTTGAAGGCTTCGATGTGCTTCTTAGCTGGGTGACCACACTCATCTCCTGCAAGATCAAAGCCAACAACGCCTCTATCTGAAAAGGCAACAGCAAGCTCTGCAATTTCTAAAGATAGGGCAGGGTTTTCATTGCGCATTGCACACAAAATTAAGCCAAATTCCATTCCAGTCTCTTTTTTTCCAGCTTCTAAGCCCTTTAGAACAGCTGTTACAACTTCTTCAAGATTTAAGCCTTTCTTTGTGTGGAGCTCTGGCGCAAAACGTATTTCTGCATAAACTACATTTTCTTTACTTAAGTCGATGACAGATTCTTTAGCTACTCTAAAGAGCGCTTCTTTATCTTGCATTACAGCTGTTGTTATCTGAAATGTTTCTAGATATAAAGAAAGAGATTTTTTCTTACATCCTCTTATAAACCATTCTCTGAGTTCTTCGCTATCATAAGAAGGAAGTTCAATATTTCTTTCTCTAGCTAATTCGATAATAGTAGAAGGACGAAGACCACCATCAAGGTGTTCATGTAATTCAACTTTTGGTACTTTTCTTATAATATCTAAATCTAACATAAATCTATTATAACGAGTTATTTTGATTTCTCAAGAAAGAAGTAATAGTCCAAATAGAGTTATTCTTTTTAACATTTGTCTTGTATTTTCTTTGTTTGTTTGTATTTAATTATAAAAAATTGAATTATTGATTTTAAATTCTCTTTACAAAAAAACTAATGTTATTCATTATTTAGCTATGGAGACAATTTAATTATGGCAAAAGTAAGTGAATCATTAAACAAGAAGCTTCTCCAAGCCGCAGTCTCTGCTACTAAGGCAAGAGATATTAGAGAATTGGTTGAAAAAGGTGCTGACATTAATGCTCATAATGAATGGGGGCTAACTCCGGTCATGCTTGCAAGCCAGTATAATCATTCTGTTGCCGTTTTAAAGGAAATCATTAATGACGGTGGCGACATTCATGAATGTGAACCTAAGTACAAATCAAATTCTCTTCACCTTGCTGCTAACAGCTCAAAAAACCCAAAGGTTATAGATGCACTTTTAGAGGCTGGTGCTAATTTAGAGGCAAAGAACTATCTTGGAGAAACAGCATTAATCCTTGCTGTTAATACTAACAGCGAAACAAAGATTACAACTGAGCTTATTAAGCTTGGTGCAGACATTAATGCAAAAGATTACCAAGGACATACTGTACTCGAGTATGCAAAGGCTGTTAAGAAGACATACATTGTAAATCTTCTTAAGGGCATGGGGGCAGTTTGAGTTCTTCTTTTTCTTGTGGGGTGCTGCGTTTGTGGCACCTTTTTTATTCTTCAGGCCAAACAAAGTGAGATGAGAGATGTGCTTCTCCGTTATCAACAAGAATATCTTCTCCACTCATCGATTTATTAACAACACTTAGAAAGTAAATCCAAGAGGCAATCTCTTCTTCTGTTGCCCACTTCTTTAATGGTGTAAGTGTCATTATTTCGTCCCAAAGTTTTTTATCATCCATTACAGGACGATTAGATTCTGTTAAGACTCCACCAGGAGAGATTGAATTGCAAATAGCTCTATATTTAACAAGCCTTAGCGCTGTGTTCTTTGTGTATGCAATTACTCCTCCCTTAGAAGCACAATAGATGGGAAACTCGGCTCCCGTATGACTTGAAGCTGACGCAACATTCACAACAGCTTTAATTCCGTCTCTGATTGCATATTTTTCTGTCGTATTTATAGTTCCTATAAGATTTACTTGGATTTCTTTTCCTGTGTTTTGTACACCAGCTGAGTTGATTAGAATATCTACATTGTCAACATCTGGTAGAGTAGAGGGAATAGAGACATCGGCTATATAATGAGAGTAGTTTTTGTCTTCGATAGTACTATTTTTAATATCGAGTCCGACAACAGTATGCCCTTGTTTTAAAAATAGGATGGCAGTTTCTCTACCAATACCACTACTAGTTCCACTAATTAATACTTTCATGTGCCTCTCCATCTTTTATCTTTTGTATGTGCCTTGTAAGAGGAATTGTAATGAAAGGCACAAAGAATGACTCAACAACTAATTCTATTATTGTTCCAGATATTACAGAAGAGAAAATATCTTTTGCATTCATCTCATAAAGAGATAGTCCTATTGGAGCAAAAGCTAATGTCATAAAAAGAGCATTATCTATAAGCTGTCCAACTAAAGTAGAAAAGGATGCCCTGAAGAAGAACTTTGCTTTATTGTCTTTTGTTTTAATCCTGCCTTTGAATTTTGCAATTATATGAACATTAATTACGTTACCGCACCAAAAGGCTATTGCTGATGCAATTATAGTTCTAGGTCCATTTGAGAAGATAAGAGAGAAGGCATTTGCCTCTTCTTTGTACTCTGGTAGTGTTGGAATAAAGACTATTAATCTACCAATAATCATGGCAATGAAAGCAACAATTGTGGCAAAGCTAATTATCTTTACACTTTCTTTTTCTCCCCATACCTCAATTATAACATTTGAGACTAAGAATATACCCCAACTAATAATTAGGCCCCCATCACAGATAATAATAGGAGAGCCAAAGGAAAGGGCCTTCATGCAGAAGATGTTCATAGTAACAGCAATTGTCGTGTAAACAACTGCTAGGTATGTGAGGTAGTCGTTTGAGTTTAGTTTAGTTTTCATTTTATTCCTTAAAAAAAGGAGGGTATTAACCCTCCTTGCTGAGTTAAAAAGGGATTAGTTTCTTTGCCATTCTTTTTCAACGATATTGCTATTAATCTTGTCTGTTTCTTTTTTGATTTCTTTCTTAATTTCATCTGCAAGATCAGCAATATCATAAGTGGTTTCTTCTCCACTATGGCGGTATTTAACCTCTACCTTTCCTTCTTTGTATGATCTATTACCAAGAGTAATTCTAATAGGAATACCAATTAAATCTGCATCAGCAAACTTAACTCCTGCTGTTTCTTTTCTGTCATCATATAGTACTTCGATGCCAGCCTTAACAAGCTCATCATAGATCTTTTCTGCGCAAGCTGTGTCTTTGACAAGAGAAACAAAATGTACTTGGTATGGAGCAACAGTAATAGGAAGGGATAGTCCTCTTTCATCATTGTATTCTTCACACAGACAAGCAAGAAGTCTGCCAACTCCAATTCCATAGCAACCCATTATTACAGGTTTTTGCACGCCATTTTCATCTTGGAATGTACAATTTAAAGCTGAAGAGTATCGTGTTCCAAGTTGGAAGATGTTTCCAATTTCGATACCTTTACTTGAAGTAAGAGGCTTTCCACAATGTGGACACATAAAGCCAGCACGGGCTGATGCGATATCGGCAACGATGCCACCTTTGTAGTCTCTATTGTAGTTTGTGTTGATGTAGTGATAGCCTACGCTATTTGCTCCAGCAACAAGATTGTTAGAGTAGGCTACAGTCTCATCTACGCAGAGGATAAAACCTTCCTTTGCTCCAATTGGAGAAGCGAAGCCTGGAACCATGTTGTATGCCGTAATTTCTTCTTCGTGTGCAGGTCTGAGGTCGTTAGCTTTAATAGCATTTGATAGCTTATTCTCTTCGACTTCCAAGTCTCCCCTAATTACAGCTGTAACAAGTTTATCCTCTTCTTCTCCTGTCTTATCATTAATAAATGAGCCAACGTAGAAGACTACTTTAGCTGTCTTCTTTGCATCAATCTTTAATAGTGCAGTTAGGTCTTCAATTGTTTTTGCCTCAGGAGTAGCAATCTTCTCTAAAGGCTTCATCTCTTCTTTGAAGTATTCTTTCTTAAACTTAGCAACCTGCCTGTTTTCAGTGTAACCACACTCCTTGCACATTATGATTGTGTCCTCTCCAATAGGAGATAGATACATATATTCGTGGCTAATCTTTCCGCCCATCATTCCTGTATCTGCACCAACGGCAATACAAGGTAGACCACAGCGAGAGTAAATTCTGAAATAAGCTCTATATTGATCAGCATAAGCTTCATCAAGAGATTCTTGTGTAGCGTGGAAGGAGTAAGCATCCTTCATTGTAAATTCTCTTACTCTAATGAGACCAGCTCTTGGACGTGGATCATCTCTCCACTTTGTTTGAATCTGGTAAACCATAACAGGAAGACGCTTATATGAGTCTATTTCTCCCTTAGCACAATCTGTTACAGTCTCTTCATTTGTCATGGCAAGGACCATATCTCGACCATTTCTATCCTGGAATTTTGTCATTTCCTTGTCGATAGTATAGAACCTTCCAGTTTCCTTCCAAATGTCTGCAGGGTTAACGACACTCATGAGGATCTCTTGTCCTCCAATTGCGTCCATCTCTTCTCTTATAATTGCTTCAATCTTTTTTACAGATCTCATTCCTAAGGGAAGAAGGGTGAAGATACCGGCACCTAGCTGGCGAATAAAACCTGCTCTAAGAAGATTTTCATATCCTTTAGTATCTGCACCATTAGGAGCTTCTCTAAGGGTCTTTGCAAACATTTTTGACATTCTCATAGTACAAACTCTCCGTCTAAAGGCATTATAGAAGATGTCGCATTATGAAACAAGGCGCACTATTCTTTTTCTTTTCTCTTTTCTTTCTAGTTGTGCTAATATTTTGACTATGACAATAGAAGAAACTAAAAGGAGCGTTGCCCTCTTTATGGCGCGTTCATACCAAAGGGGATTGACAACAACAACCGGAGGTAATATTAGTGCTAGATTTGGTAGCTTAATGTTAATAACGCCATCCGGAAAAGATAAATCTAGCTTAAAAGAAGAAGATATTGCAGTTGTAGATATACAAAGTGGTGAAAATCTAACACCAGAAAAGAAACTGTCGATTGAAACAGACATGCATAGGTTAATATATTTAAAGAGAGATGATGTATATTCTGTAGTACATTCTCATCCAACCTATAGTTGCCTTTTTTCTTGCTCAAATGAAGAAGTTAATACCTCTTTAATTGCAGAGAGTTGGTATTTATTAGATAAGGTTGTTAGAATAGAGTACCGCAGAATGGGTACAATAGATTTAGCTGAAATAGTTAGCGCTGAAGTTGAAAAGGGTAGTAATGCAGTGCTTCTTGCTCAGCATGGGGCACTATGTGTTGGAAAGAGCGTTACTAATGCTTTTGATAGGTTAGAGTGTTTGGAGCAAGCATGTAAGTTAACACTATTGTCTCATATTGTGAAAACAGATAATTTGACTGAAGAACAAAAAAATGAAATAGCACTAATGCGCTAAGGAGTAAATATGGAAAAGAAGATGCTTGATGATTTGAACGAAAAGGCTTTCTCAATAAGGTGTGCAACTATTAGAGAAATTGCTTCATTTGGTTCTGGTCATATTGGTGGAGCAATGAGCATATGTGACTTACTTGCTCTTCTATATTTTAAAGAGATGAATATCGACCCAAAGAATCCTAAAATGGAAGATAGAGATAGACTTGTAGTGTCAAAAGGACATGCAGGTCCTGCTGTCTATGCAACTCTTTCTCTCAGAGGTTTTTTCCCAGAAGAGATGTTAAAGACACTAAACAGAGGAGGAACAAACCTTCCTTCTCATTGTGATATGCTCAAAACTCCAGGAATAGATTTTACAGCTGGTTCACTTGGTCAAGGATTCTCTGCTGCAATGGGAATAGCACTAGGCAACAGAGTAAAGGGCGTAGATAGTTGGACATATACAATCATTGGAGATGGAGAGAGCCAAGAAGGCCAGATTTGGGAAGCTGCAGAGTTTGCTGGTGCCCAGAGGCTAGATAAGATTATTGCTTTTGAAGACCTTAACGGTCAGCAGCTTGATGGCTATACAAAAGATATTATTCCTGAGGATGTAGATAACGTAAAGAAACGCTTTGAGAGCTTCTTGTGGGATACTCAGGTTGTTTCAGGTCACGATATTGATGCTTTAGATAAGGCTATCGAAAAAGCAAAAGCAACACCTGGTAAGCCTCATATGATTATTATGGTTACAGAGAAGGCCCATGGCTATGTATTTGGAGAAGGCATTAAAGCTAACCACTCTATGCCTATAACTGCTGAACAAGCAGAAGAGGCAATTAAGGTTCTTGAAGAAAGGAGAAAGAAATAATGAAAAGAGATGCTCATGAATTTAATCACTATAAGGAAGCTGTAATTGGTGCTGCAATAGACATTGCTGCACAGGACGAGCGAGTAGTATTTGTAGATTCAGATCTCTCTTCTTGTATCGGATCAACTTCCTTTGAAAAGAAATACCCAGATAGGTTTTTCAATGCTGGTATTGCTGAAGCTAATATGGTTGGCATTGCCGCTGGACTCTCTAGCGTTGGCCTTGTACCTTTTATCCATTCTTTTGGATGTTTTATGTCTCGTCGTGACTATGACCAGCTATTTATTTCACTTGGTTACACTCATCAGAGAGCAATCTGCATAGGATCTGACCCTGGTATTACAGCTCAATACAATGGTGGAACTCATATGCCTTTTGAAGATATTGCTCTCTTTAGACAGATTCCATCATTTGTAATTATCGAGCCATCAGATGCTCAGAGCCTCTATGATTTAACTTGGCAAGTATATAAGAGCGGACAGAATGCATATATCAGAACTCCAAGAAAAGGCATTAATTTTCGCTATACTCTTGATGATAAAATCGAACTAGGTAAGGGCATTGAGTTAAGAAGCGGAGAGGATGTCGCAATCATAGCTACCGGTATTGTTATGGTAGATGAAGCTCTTGCTGCTGCAGATCTCTTAGCCCAAAAAGGCATAAAAGCAACAGTTGTAGACCTCCATACAATTAGGCCATTAGATACCGAATTAATTGAAAAAGTTGCTGCTAGAACCAAGCACGTTCTCGTTTGCGAAAACGCTAGATATGCAGGAGGAGTTGGTGAAATGATTAGTTATCATCTTTCACAAACTAACCCAGTTAAAATGAGCTTTGTTAATGTTGGTGAAAGATTTGGCGAAGTAGGTAACTTAAGCTATCTTAAATCAGCATTTGGTTTTACTGCTGAGAATATTGCTTCAAAGGCAGAGGAACTTATTAAGTGAAGGTCGTTTTAGAGACAATCCCACTTTGGGATGCACTTAGGGAGGACAGCGAATGTCCTCTCTGTTCTTTAATGAAAAAAGCAGAAGAGGATAGTATTTCTTACTATCTTTCTTCCGCTATTATGACACCTGAAGTTAGGGTCGAAACTAACACAAAAGGCTTTTGTTCTAAGCATTTTTATCTTCTTACTTTGAAAAACAAGCCTCAAAGTCTCTCTTTAATGATGGACACATATTATGGTGAAAACGAAAAACAATTTAAGAAGGGTTTTACTTTAATTGAAAAGGCTAAGTCTAAAAGAGATAGCCAAAAGGCAATAGAGGTTTTTTCTAATGAAGTAAAAGAGAGAGAAAAGGGTTGCTTAATTTGTTCTCGTATGAATGATAGACTTTATCGCTATGCATTCACTCTTGCTTCTCTCTTCGTCCAAGATGATGAGTTTAAAAAGACATTTCTAAACTCTAAAGGACTATGTTTGCATCACACACTCATAGAATCAAAAATAGCTTGGGAGGCACAAGATAAAGATGAATGTGTTCTTTTCCAGAAATCGTTATTTGCTCTTTTAGAAAAGAATCTAGAAAGAGTAAGAAAAGATGATTGGTGGATGACTCAAAAATACAAAGGCGAGAATTATGATAAGCCTTGGAATGGCTGTGAGGATGCCCATAAGAGAGCTGTATTAAAGCTTATTGGTGAAGCTAACGTTATTGATCCTCTTTAATCTTCTTTACCTTTTTTCTTCGAGTAAATAGTGAAGGCTCATTGCTCTTTTTATTCTCTTCAATCATGCAACGCTTTAATAAGTATTCTGAGAAATCAATCTTGTTGATATGAAGATACTCAAGATAATCATCTTCAAACCTGTAGATTAGGATGTAGTCTTTTTCTTCTAAAAGAGAGAAGGCTAGAGTTAGCATTGGCTTATGTTCTAGATGGTAATGCTGAGCCTTTTCCTTCTCCTTCTCTGTTAGATATGTGTTTGACCAGAAGATGGCTAAAACATCTTCTTTTTTATCATTTCTTACGAGGATATCTGCCCCATTGTAGTCGATATCTACAAAGGAAGAAGAGAAGTTGTTTTGAAGTACTAAAGCAATTCTGTGAGAGATTGTTGATTTTTTCTTTTTTCCTTCTTCGTCTTTATATGATGAAAAGTATTCAAGCATAGAAGCTCTAAAAGAAGAAAAGCATTCGATTTTTTCTATAGTTCTTGCCATTATTAAATCCCTTTTAATCTCTCAACCTCTTCTATTATTACTAGATTAATCGATTTTTGACTACAAAAATGGCTCTCAAAAGAGAGCCAAGTCTTTATTTTGTAGTTTTTTTCTTAGGATCAATAATCAAGCCTAATTCATCAAGCTGACTCTGGTCTACCCAGTTTGGAGAGTCGTCCATAGGAGAGAGCGCTGCAGTATTCTTTGGGAAAGCAATGACTTCCTTAATAGAAGACTGTCCTGCACAAATCATACAGAGTCTGTCGATGCCAGGAGCAATTCCTCCATGTGGTGGTGGAGAGAACTTGAAGGCATCAAGCAGGAATCCAAACTTGTGCTGAGCAACATCATCTGGAATATTACAGATACGGAAGATTCTCTTCTGTAGTTCTATATCGTGAATTCTTATAGAACCTGAAGCAAGTTCATAACCGTTAAGAACAAGGTCATATAAGTCGCCCTTAACAGCTCTTGGATTAGATTCAAGTGTATCAAGATATTCAACCTGTGGCATAGAGAACATATGGTGAGCAGCTTCCCAGTGACCTTCATCTTCATTGTATTCAAAGAGAGGGAAGTCGATAATCCAGCAGAACTCATAGCCTGGTCTGATTAAGCCAAGGTTAGCGCCGAGCTTACTTCTTACTGCACCAAGAGAGTTACAGCACTTCTTCCAATCCTTATGTGCAACGATGAGGATAATATCTCCATCTTTAGCACCAGTTTCTTCTAGTACTTCTTTTTCTTTTCCAACAAAGTACTTTGAAACACCTCCACTAAGAGTGCCGTTTTCAACCTTCATCCAACAGAGTCCCTGAGCACCGTAAATCTTTGCAGCATCTTCAAGCTCTGTAATATATTTACGTGTAAAATCATGACCTTCTGTCTTAGGTGCGACAATATACTTTATGTACCCACCATCAGAGAGGATGTCATTAAAGAGACCAAATGTTGAATCTTTTGTCCAAGGAGAAGCATCTCTCATAGGAATGTCAAATCTTAAATCTGGCTTATCACATCCATATGTATTCATTGCATCATGGTATGTAATTCTTCTGAAGTGAGCAGGAAGAGTTGTATTCATTACATTCTTAAATACGTAATTGAAGAGATCTTCCATAAGAGCAAGTACATCGTCTCTCTGAACAAAGCTCATCTCAACATCTAGCTGTGTAAACTCAAGCTGACGATCTCCTCTTGGGTCTTCATCTCTGTAGCAACGTGCAACCTGGAAGTATTTATCAAAACCAGAGACCATTAAGATTTGCTTATAGAGCTGTGGAGACTGTGGAAGAGCAAAGAACTTTCCTGGATAAATTCTAGATGGAACAAGGAAGTCTCTAGCGCCTTCTGGAGTAGATCTAATGAGAGTAGGCGTCTCAATTTCATAGAAATCTGTCTGATAGAAATATTGTCTAATAGCCTTAACGATTTCGTGGCGTAGTCTGATTCTATCCTGCATTCCTTTTGTTCTTAAATCGAGGAAACGATACTTAAGACGTAAATCTTCTCTCGCATTGTTTTCGTCTTCAATCATGAATGGTAGGACAGCACACTGACTAAGTACTTGAATGTCTAATGCTTTTACTTCAATCTCTCCAGTTAACATATCTGGATTAATCATTTCATCAGGACGACGTCTGACAATGCCTTTTACCGCGATACAATACTCTAGCTTGAGTTCAGATGCAGTCTTCTGAAGAGCAGGGGATGCGTCATCATCAACAACTACCTGTGTTAAACCATATCTATCTCTTAGATTGATAAAGTGCAAAGCACCATGGTTTCTGTCTCTGTGAACCCAACCGTTAAGGACAACAGTCTTTCCTTCATCTTGGGCTCTTAGAGCGCCACAAGTGACTGTTCTCTGCATAAAAGCTTCTTCCATAATTCTATCTCCTTTGGAGTTGGATTATATTATCATCTGTCTAAATTATTTGCTAGACGTCAAACTACAATAACGTTTACGCCTTTGTTTTTTAATTTTTCAATAACCTCTTTGGAAGCACCACTATCGGTAACAATTGTGTTTACATCTTCGACAGGAAAACAAATACAAAATGCTTTACGAGAAAACTTTGTACTATCTATAACAATGATTGTTTCTCGGGCATGCTTCATCATTAAATGCTTAACACTTCCTTCTTCTGGAATAGCGGAGTATCCACCGATATCTGGGTCTAAGCCTGTAACGCCAATTATACATTTGTCGACATAGTATTTTCTGATATGATTCTCTGCATCAGGGCCAATAGTTGAATGTGTATCTTTGTTAACTTCTCCGCCAATTAAAATTGTGCGATTGCTTTCGTTTTCGATTAATATTTGTGAAATTTCAACAGCATTTGTTACGAACAACATGTTTTGTTTGTCTTTGAGGTAAGATGCAAGTATTTGTGTCGTACTGCCACCATCTATAAATAGACTTTCGTCATTTTTGATTAATGAACTAGTAATCTCAGCTATTCTTTCTTTTTGTTCTCTATTTCTATCGAGTCTGTTTACTAAAGATGATGTTTGCCATATCGATTTTTTTTGCTCGTTTCTTATTGCACCACCATGAGTTCTGAAGATTAAATTAGTTTTTTCTATCTCAATTAAGTCTCTTCTTATTGTTGACTCTGTTGTGTTAAATAGCTTAACAAGTTCCGCCACTTCAGCCACTTTATTTGTTGTGATGTATTCAAGAATTTTCTTTCTTCTTTCTGCAATAACTAATCTATCTGACATGCGTTTTATGATATCACAAAGCGATAAAAAACAAAATAATTAGTCAGAAAAATTGAATAAATGCAAAAAATCATTCATAAAAATGCATGTTTAATAAACAATACTTCATAAAAATGCATTTTTTTCTTTACTTCACACATATGTCGTTTTATACTGCATTAAATACGGAGGACGTAATTGATGCTTGTTTCTGCAAAAGAGATGCTAGATGCTGCTGAAAAGGGGCACTATGCAGTTGGTCATTTCAATTTAAACAATATGGAGAGTGTCAGAGCTTTCCTTTTAGCTGCTGAAGAGGTTAAATCGCCAATTATTTTAGGAGTTTCTGGTGGTACAGCAAAATACATGGGTGGCTATAGAACTATTAGCGACATGGTTAAAGATTTTATTAACTTCCTAAATATTACAGTACCAGTCGCACTACATGTTGATCACGGTAAGTATGCTGAAGCCTTAGACGCTATCGAAAATGGTTTTTCTTCTGTCATGTTTGATGGTTCTTCTTATCCAATTAATGAAAATATCGAAAAAACAAGAGAAGTTGTCAGACTTGCTCATGCAAAGGGAATCAGTGTTGAAGCTGAAGTTGGTGGCATTGGTGGTGAAGAAGATGGTCATATTTCTCGTGGTGAATGTGCAGACCCAAAAGAATGCAAGATGATTGCATCTCTTGGTGTTGATTTCCTTGCTGCAGGAATTGGAAATATTCACGGAAAATATCCTCTTGATTGGGAAGGTTTGCATTTTGACTTATTAAAGCAAATCAAAGATGAAGTTGGGTCTCTTCCTCTTGTTCTTCATGGTGGTTCTTGTATCCCAGATGATCAGATTAAAAAGGCAATCAGCTTAGGTGTAAGCAAAATCAACGTAAATACAGAATGTCAGATTGCATTCACAGAAGCTACAAGAAAGTACTTTGAGGAAAACAGAGATAAAGAGAGTAAGGGCTATACTCCTCGTGCTGTTCTCGCTCCTGGCTTGGAAGCAACAAAAGCAATGTGTATCAAAAAAATGACTCTATTTGGAAGCGTTGGCAAAGCGTGAGGATTTAAGATGAGAGATAATGCTTTTTTAACCCAAAAAGCTAGAGAGCTTAGATTAGATGTACTAGAGATGGTCTTAAAGGCAGGCTCTGGTCACATTGGTGGATCCTTTTCCTGTGCAGATATCTTAGTTGCTCTTTTCTACGATAAAATGGATTTGAAGGGTGGGGCATTAGACCCAGAGAGAGATAAATTTGTTCTTTCTAAGGGTCATGCAAATGTCATTCTCTATGCAATTTTAGAGGACCTTGGTTTTATCGAAAAAGGCACTAAAGATACATTAAGAAGACTCAATAGTCCATTGCAAGGACATCCAGACAGCGTTAAGTGTCCTGCTTTAGATTGCTCAACAGGCTCTCTAGGACAAGGCCTAAGTGTTGCTGTTGGAATGGCTCTAGGATTAAAGAAGCAAAATAAGAATAGTAAAGTTTATGTTTTAGTTGGAGATGGTGAACTAGATGAGGGCATTTGTTGGGAAGCTTTTATGGCTGCCAATGCTTTTAAGCTCGATAATCTTACAATCATTATTGATAGAAACCATCTTCAACTAGGATCAAAGACAGAGGATTTAATTCCCCTTGATGATCTAGAAGCAAAAATGAAGAGCTTTAATTTAAGTGTCGATACAATAGATGGTCACAACTTCAATGAAATTTTTAAAGCTCTCGACCATACAACAAAAGATAAGTGTCATTGCATTATTGCTTCAACTGTAAAGGGAAAGGGCGTTTCCTTTATGGAAAATAATGTTCTATGGCATGGAAGCGTTCCTAACAAAGAAGAAGCTGAAATAGCAAGAAAAGAACTAGGGGGAATCTGAAGATGGAAGAGAAAAAAGAAGCAACTAGATTTGGATTCTATTTGGGCTTAGTCGAATTAGCTAAGGAAAAGAAAGATATTTATGCTTTGGATGCTGATTTAGCAAAGACTACTGGCAGTGTTGCATTTCAGAAGGCCTTCCCAGATCGTTATATTGATGTTGGAATTGCGGAACAGAATATGGTCGGAATCTCTGCAGGATTGGCTAGAGTAGGTCTTACTCCTTTTTGTTCTTCCATGGCTGTTTTTGTTGCAGGACGTGCTTTTGAGATAATAAGAAACTCTGTTTGTTATCCAAACTTAAATGTGAAAATTGTTGGAAGTCATGGTGGTATTACAGCTGCAGGAGATGGTGGCACTCACCAAGCTATTGAAGATATAGCAATTATGAGAGCTCTTCCTAATATGGTTGTTCTTTCTCCTTGCGATTCTAATCAGGCTAGAAAGATGGCCTCTTTGATGTACAACCACAATGGACCTTGTTATCTTCGTACATCACGTGAGCCTGTTGAAAACGTTACAACTCCTGACGATGAGATAGAAATTGGAAAAGCTCAAGTAATAGAGAAGGGTAGTGATTTAACAATTGTTTCAACTGGCATGATGACGATTTTAGCTCATAGAGCACTCTCAATTTTGAAAGAAAAATCTATAAGTGCAACATTAATTAACATCCACACAATTAAGCCTTTAGACAAAAAGACAATTATTGAATCTGCACGAAACACAAAAGGCAGAGTTCTTGTTTGTGAAGAAGCTAATTATGTTGGTGGCTTAACTGAGGCAGTCGCTTCTGCTCTTGTTGAGGAGAATAACGTAAAGTTTTCTTCTGTAGCTATTTACGACAAGTTTGGTCAGTCTGGTTTAACAGGGGAACTATTAGAAGCATACGGTATTACTAAAGAAAATATCGCATCTAAAGCCCTTGAGTTAGTTAAGAGGTAGCTAGAATGAAAGAGTACGATGTTTGCGGAGTAGGTCACAGCTGTCTTGATAGAGTTTGTATAGTAGAAAATTACCCTAAGGAAGATGATTCTACTCATATTACCAGCATAGATATTCAAGGCGGTGGCGCAGTTGCAACAGCGCTTGTCGCTTCTTCTAGATTGGGTAAAAAAAGTGTCTTCATAGGAAACATCGGCTCAGATTATGTTTCAAAAGAGATAGTCTCTCTTTTTAAAAAAGATGGTGTTGATACTTCATTCATGATTGAGAGGGCAGATTCATGGGGGCTTGAATCATTTGTAATGGTTAATCCACTAAATGGATCTAGAACAAAGTTCCCTGAGAGAGATTTTAATCCTCCTATTGAGTGGAATGAAAAATTAGAGAAAGTAATTGGGTCTTCTAGAGTTTTGCACTTGGATGGAACCAATTGGACTAATGCTGTTAGGGCATCTGAGATAGCCCACAAGAATGGGGTTATTGTTTCTTTAGATGGTTGCTCAATGCAAAGCGACAATGAGAAAAACAAGATCTTAGCTTCTCAGGCAGATATCTTAATCATGAATAAAAAATATCCACTACGTGTAAGTGGAAAATCTAGCTATGAAGAAGCGCTTCTTGAGATGAAATCATGGGGACCAAAGGTCGTGATGTGTACTCTTGGAGAAGAAGGCTCTCTTGCTGTGATTGGTGGGAAAGTAAAGAAGTTTAAAGCATATAAAGCCAACGCTGTTGTCGACACAACAGGTTGCGGAGACGTATTTCATGGGTCATTCCTTTCAGCTTATTTAGATGGAATGGACACAGAAGAAGCAATTTATTTTGCTAGTGCATCTTCTGCTCTTAAATGTGAAAAGAAGGGTGGAAGAGCGGGGATCAGAACCAAAGAAGAGGTTCTGAGTTTCATGGGGAAATAACTGCCTAGGCAGTAAAAAGGAGAATAAAAGATGAAAAAAGCATTAAGTATTGCTCTTATCGCACTCGTTGTTCTTTCTTCTGTTTTCGCACAGGGAGCAGCAGAAAAGGACACTTCAGGACCTTCTGGAGAACTTATTCTTTACACAACAGTTAAGGATGCTCACTATGATTTGACAGTTGGAAAGTTCAATGAATTATATCCAAACATTAAGGTATACTCTACCTATGGTGGCGCTGGAGATTGTAAGGCTAGAATCATGGCTGAATCTGCTAATCCTCAGGCTGACGCAATGTTTGGTGGCTTGCAGTATGCAGACCTCGCTACATATGGCGACTATTTCGAATCTTATGTAAGTGTTAATGATAGCAAGATGTCTGAAGGCTACCACAACACAACAGGTAAGCTTACATTCCACGATATCCAGATTCCTTGTTTAATCGTCAACAATAAGCTTGAAGAAGAACTTGGTATTAAGGTTACTGGCTGGAAGTCTCTCTTAGATCCAAAACTCTACGGAAAGGTTGTTACAGCTAACCCAACAGCTTCATCTTCTGCATGGAACAATTTGCAGTGTCTCTTAACAGACTTTGGTGGCTGGGATAGCGAAGAAGCTTGGGACTATATCGCAGCTCTTATGCAGAATGGACTTGTTGTTGTTTCTTCTTCATCTGTTCCTGCTAAGTCAACATTCGCAGGCGAATATGTTGTTGGTTTAACATATGAACCTCAGGTTGTTAAGATGATCGATGGTGGAGACACATCTGCTCACATGGTATTCTGGGAAGAAGGCACAACAAGTGTTGGATTTGCTTCAGCAATCATCAAGGGTGCAAAGAACCTTGAAAACGCAAAGCTCTTTATGGATTTCTTACAGTCTGATGCTGGACAACAGACATATCTTGATGCTGCAGCTCGCCCAGCAACAACAACACATCTTGAAGGCGGAAGCCCAACAATGGTTGACCTCAATACTATCAACGTAAAGGTTGCTGACACTGAAGCTCTTGCTCTTCATAAGACAGAAATTTGTGATAAGTGGAATTCTTACTGGGCACAGTACGGAAAGAACTAACTCTAATTATGTGGTGGCATTTCGGCCACCACACTTAAAACCTAAAAAATAAAGCTATGAATGTTAAAATATCTATTAATCACGCATTAAAAAAATACGGTGACTTTGTTGCCATTCCTGATTTGTCACTTGAAATTAAGCCAGGAGAATTCTTTACACTCCTTGGGCCATCTGGTTGTGGTAAAACAACTCTTCTTAGAATGATTGCGGGATTCAATTCTATCGAGGGTGGTGATTCTTACTTTGGTGATAAGAGAATAAATGATCTTGATCCTGCAAAGAGAAATATTGGTATGGTATTCCAAAACTATGCTATTTTCCCTCATTTAACTGTAAGAAAGAATGTCGCCTTTGGGCTTCAAAATAGAAAACTACCAAAAGAAGAGATTACTGAAAGAACAGAAAAGTTTATGGCACTGATGAAAATAGATCAGTACGCAGATAGACTTCCTGAAAAGCTTAGTGGAGGCCAGCAGCAACGTGTTGCTCTTGCTCGTGCCCTTGCGATTGAGCCAGATGTTCTTTTAATGGATGAACCATTGTCTAACTTGGATGCTAAGCTTCGTGTTGAAATGAGAACAGTTATTAAAGAAATTCAGAATAGGCTTGGTATTACTACTGTCTATGTTACTCATGACCAAGAAGAAGCTATGGCCATTTCTGATAGAATTGCTGTTATGAATCAAGGTGTTATTCAGCAAATTGGTACACCTAAGACTCTATATCAGAGACCTCTTAATTCATTTGTTGCAACATTCATTGGAAGAACAAATATTCTTCCTGCAACAATAGAACTGAAAGATGGCGCTTCATATGTCGTTTTTAAAGAAGGTTATAAGGTGAAGATGGATAACCTTATAAATGTAAAGAATGGTCAGAATGTAAAGGTTTCAGTACGTCCTGAGGAACTCTATATATCAGGAACAGGTCCCAAGGGAGATGAAAACTATCTTTCTGGAAAAGTTCTTTATTCTACATTCTTAGGTCTAAATACTCACTATATCGTTGAGCTAGATGATGGAATGAGAACAGAGATTATTCAGGAGTCTCAGATTGATGACATTATCAAGAATGGAACAGAGATAAAGCTTTCACTTAAAGCTGAAAAGATCAATGTTTTTACAGAGGACGGAGAGTGTAGTCTCATAAAGGGAACTCAAAAATGAAGAGAAAGGTAAAGTTTGATTTCTGGGTTGTAATAAGCTTAGTAATTCTCGCTCTTTATCTATTATTTATGGTTTATCCATTATATAAAATCGCACGTCAGTCTGTAATTGACGAGAAGAGTGGTGAGTTTACCTTAAAGTACTTTATTAAGTTTTTCGGCCAACCATATTACTTTAGAACTTTAATCAATAGCTTTAAAGTTGCTATATGTACATGTGTTTTTTCACTCATAATTGGAATACCTCTTGCTTATCTATATAACGTTTACGAGATAAAGGGTAGAAAAACACTGCAAATGCTTATAGTTCTTTCTTCAATGTCTGCTCCTTTTATTGGTGCTTACGCTTGGGTAAAACTATTAGGAAGAGCCGGTGTTATTACAAAGTTCTTTAGCTCAGTTTTTGGCATAACTATGCCAGATATCTATGGCTTTAATGGTATTGTTCTTGTTTTGTCTCTTAAACTTTTCCCTCTTGTATTCTTGTATGTTTCAGGTGCAATGAAAAATGTTGATAATTCCCTTCTAGAAGCATCTGCTAATATGGGAATAACAGGAGCAAAGCGATTCTTTAAAGTTGTACTTCCACTTTGTATGCCATCAATTCTTGCTGCAGCTTTAATGGTATTCATGAGAGCTATTGCTGACTTTGGTACTCCTCTTATGATTGGAGAAGGTTACACAACATTCCCTGTTATTATATATAATGAATATGTTGGAGAAGTTGGAACTAACCACAACTTTGCTGCTGCAATCAGTGTAGTTGCTATCTTCATTACTCTATTCTTCTTCTTGATTCAGACATATTTAACAAGAAAGAATAGCTTCTCAATGAGTGCTATGCATCATATTGAAAGAAAGAAGGCAAAGCCTGCTCTAAATATCTTCATTCATTTATATGCATATCTTGTTGTTTTCATTGCGCTTCTGCCTCAGGTTTATCTTATTTATCTTTCATTCAGAAAGACAAATAGTGGAGGTGAAGTATTCTTAGATGGTTATTCTCTTGATAGCTATAAGTACGTCTTTAATAGAATGGGTAATACAATTTGGAATACAATTAGAATTTGTGGAATGGCTTTAATCCTAATTATTATTGTTGCTATTCTCGTTGCATATTTGACAGTAAGAAGAAGAAACTTCATCAATTCATGCATCGATACACTTTCAATGGTTCCATATATTATTCCAGGTGCAGTTGTTGGTATTTCTCTTATTCTTGCATTTAACAATCCATACATTCCTCTTGTTGGAACAGCAACGATTATGGTTGTTTCAATGTGTATAAGAAGAATTCCATATACAATTAGATCGAGTGTTGCTATTCTGTCTCAAATCCCACTGAGTATAGATGAAGCGGCAGAATCGCTAGGTGCTAGCAAGGTTAAGACACTTGTTAAAGTTACTATTCCTATGATGTTTAGTGGTGTTTTTGCAGGAGCAATTATGAGCTGGGTCACACTCATCACCGAGCTCTCATCCTCCATTCTCCTTTACTCCTTCAGAACCCAAACTTTAAATGTGGCTGTCTACAAGGCTGTATCTAACGGAACAGATGGAAGAGCGTGTGCTCTAGCATCTATTGTCACTGTCTTTACCATTGTCTCTCTACTTATCTTTAATAAGGTCTCTAAAGATGGAGAAATCATGGTGTGATGGTTGCACTTCTCCTTTAAAGCTGTCTTCGGGCAGCTTTTTTTATAGAATGGATTGCTAGGTACGTATGAAGACTCTAATTTTCTATCAGCAAGGAAGAAAGAAAGGTGAAGATTAACTAAAAACAAATTTGGGGTTTTGAAAACAAGAATTAAATAGTTCTTATATCGAGGGTTACTTAGGTACCGTCTATGAAGAAAACATCGACAGTACTATGCTCCTCCTAATAAGAATATTATGGGAATTATTCTTTTTTAGTGCCATCATTTTTTACTTCGTATGAGTGCATTAAAATTTGTTTTTTTAAGAAAGGACGCCACAAGAAAAATTAGAGAGGATTCTCTTCACATCTCACAATTGCACTTGTCTGTATGTCATTCATGATAGCAGTAGCACTACACTAAAAGGCGTAGTTGGTATTGTTAATGATTTCGATGATTTGAATGTGCATCTACTGTCTATGAGATGCAATGCTTTCGATTACTCTAACTTTGACTTCTTTGTTTTACTTATTTGCGAACAGGCACATTTTACAGCATTTAATAAAATTACTCATCTTCCTATGTAAAGAAAAATATAAGCCTTGAACAAAAATAATTAATTCGCTTCTAAATAAACTATTTACATAATGGAGAGACAAAAATGGTTATCTCCTAGTTTTATAAAATCATCTGAAATGATTTTGAGCCATTATTTATCGGATGCGTCTTCTTTGGTAGTCGCTGCACTGGCTTCAATCATCTCTGTAACTACATGGTTGAGTTGACGTGCGTTCTGACTTGTAATAATGGGACGACCGAGTTGAGCTTCGAGATCTTTACGAGCGTTACCAGCAACAGAACCTCCTCGCTGAGCAATGCTTCTGCTTTGTTCAAATCCAACTGGTTTCTCTTGCTGAGAAAGCTCGCGAGTTGCAACTTCAGCAAGCTGATTAAGCGTTAACTCTGTTGTGCTCATGTTGTCGCGTAGACTTTCTTTTTTTAGTCCCTTAAGTTTCTTGTATTGACGAGTAGACATGCCAGACCATGCACAAGTCAGTTCGTCGGTAAGAATGGCATATTCTCGTCCCTGAGTAATGCCACGATCTTTCCATTCATCTGTGAGCTCTTTTCTAGCACTGATTGCCTGCAGACGTTGATTGATCCACTCTCGTGTATAGCCTAGTCGTTCATAAGTAGAAAATAAGTCTCTCTGCAATCAGTTCAGGATCAAGAGTCTCATTAATACGATCTTTACCGACTTCTGCAAGCCACAACTTAAATGGCTCGGCTTTTTTTTGAAGGAATTGACTGAATGAGACGAAGAAGCTGATCTGTATTTGCAACGTCAGTAATTCTATGCTTCCCATCAGAGGCTCTTAATTTCAAACTGTGACAATTTGTCACGGTTTCATTTCCTTCTGCTTTAAGGCGTTGTTTCAGCTTGCGCCAATATGCAGAGGGATCTTTACTTTCGGTTAAAACTGAAACGACATCAATTATAGAGAAGAACCATTCTTCGTTTTTTTCATCCCACGCTGTACGAATGGTAGAGTTTTCAAACAGCTGAAGATTTTCGTTATCTGACATGGACCTTTCCTTAGAATTTTGTGTGCATTATTCTATCATAAAAGTGGATATAAATGAAGAATTGATAGGTCGTGATGACCCAATATGTTGTGCTGCCAGACTAGTTGCCAGCGCTTGTTGGACTCGTATCACTTTTGTAAAGAGTAAACTCAAAGTCTAGAAAAAGGTCATCTCAAAATGTTGGTTTTTTAAGCATTCTTCTCATAAATATTTACATCTTTCATGCGGTAAGAAAGACCATCAATCTTAATAACTTCACTGTGATGAAGAAGCTTATTAATTTCGGACTATTTGTTAAAAGACTAGTTAGTAGTAAAGATTGTAGTCTTCTTCTCATAGCTACAGTCGTTATGCAAGGGTTTCTGTATCTTCATTAATATTTTTATCGTGGATAAGTTTTTGTCTTTTAAGAACTAATTTTGAGAATAGAAAAGAGTAGGGAATTATGTTATCTTACTAGAGAAGTTTTCTATTTCAAAAGGAGTCTTTTTCAAGTGTCTGAAGCTCTTGGAATAAACATGGATCGTTATTGAATGCCTGTAATTGTTAGATAAAAACTATTAATTACAGGAGAAATAAAGTATGAAATTAGAAGAAAACTGTGCCCTCTTAGTTATCGATATTCAGCAAGAGGACTTCTTGGATATGAACGAATCTAACATTGATGATCCAAGGTGGAACGTTATAAAAAATGGAAAGCGCGTACTGGATGTTTTTCGTGCAAAAAGATTACCTGTTATTCAAATAAAAGAATGTCATCGTCCTAATATGGTAGACTTTGGTCGTGAGCTAGATGGATCTGAAGGTATTCATTGCATTGAAAACCGTCCTGAAAATGATTACGCAAAGCTAACATACCCTATAGAAGGGGAATACTTAATCTCGAAGCGTCGCTATAGTGCTTTCTTTCAGACCGATTTGGAGATTCTCCTTAAAGGACTTGGTGTTGATACTCTCTATATGATAGGCGGACTAACAGATGTTTGCATTCATTATACAGCAGTAGATGCACATCAAAATGACTATCATATTCGTGTTGTTACAGATGCCGTTGCTGGCTCTTCTGAGGAAGCATCAGAGGGTTCACTACGTGCAATAAAATACTTGCAACGCGATTCTCTTATAACAACAAAAGATGTTGAGTCTGCTTTGCTAGATGACGTTACGGCAGAAGATAAAATTTTTATGCAAGAGGCTATAAAGCTATCTGAGAAAGCAGTTGAGCATGGCAATGAACCTTTTGGTGCTGTTTTAGTTAAAAATGGAGAAATTGTCTTTACTAGTGAAAATCAAATCTACACTAAACATGATCCTACGTATCATGGAGAATCTGGGTTAATTAGAGAATTTTGTGCTCAAACTTCAATTACAGATTTAAGAGAATATACCTTATATTCTAGCTGTGAGCCTTGTTATATGTGTAGTGGTGCTCTCGTTTGGGCAAAGCTTGGACGGTTAGTCTATGGCGCTAGCAATATTGACTTGGAAAGCATTTTTGGTAAAAAAGGTTCTAATTGTTCGAAAATTGTCTTTGATCATTCATCCTGGAAGCCTGAAGTTTCATCAGGGGTTCTCCGTGACGAAGCATTTATTGTTTTAAAGAAATACTTTGCAGGTCATATTAAGGGGTAAAAGATGAGTCCCAAAAAATTGTGAAACTATGATTAACGAGAGCAGGGCTCTTGTTATCTCTTTCGCTTTTTATAAGAATTATAAAGAAAGGAAGTAAGGGACAAACCTACTTCCTTTCTTTTTTCTCTATTGAATAAGGTAGCCTACAAAGCTCTTTATTTTTTCAATAGAACTATCTGACAATTTATCTGTAGAGAATTCTTTTCCATTCATAATCAGACTTTTAAGTTCAAAATTTGAATATTGTTTGTTAGATATTTGGTAGTTTGCTTCAAATGACAAGGCTATCTTATCGTTATCCTTTTTAAATGTTAGATTTGGTTTTACATGTATTTTGCAAGGATCATCATTGATATTATCACCATATTTTTCTATTTTGATCGTACCATCAAGAGAATAAGGGCCGGCCTTATAGTCTTCAAATGAATAATTGAAAGTACTGCGGTTGTAACTGTATATATCATCTATGTATGTGATATCTTGTTTTGTACCATCATAAAGAAGTGCTACAAAGTAAGATGCAAGCTTCTCAAGTTCAGCTTGGTCATTTGAAATATCCTCCCCATCCTTTAGAACGTTGCTTGCTCTTATATTTGTTGCACATAATTTTTCACCAGAATTTGTTACATAGAATGATATATATGAATAGAAATTATCTTTATCCATTACGTAATAAATAGTTTTGTCATTGTGTGTAATTTCAATGCGACCACTTATACTGTTGTAATTATTGTCAATGGTCTTATTTTTGATTGATTTATGTGTTGTTAGCTCGATAAATTCGTTATCCCTTGTGCTTAATATGGCATAAGTATTATCTGAAAGTAAAACATTTTTATTTTCTAATTCACATCTATTTTTTCTGTTTTGTACGGAAGAGGAAAGGATACCACAATCATAGTTGTTTGGTAGCGAATTTATAGCATCAGACAAGGAATTCTCTGTGACGCAATCAGTTACATAAAAATGAAAATCTTCTGAAGCTATTGTCTTTGCCTCATTTATATTTCCAATTTTTATAGAAAAGGTGAGGACGTTCTTTCCTACTTTTGGAATAATTCTACTTGATTCTAATTCCCAAATTAGTGGAATAGAATTGCCGTAGGCTAGAATCTCATCATTGTACTTCCACTCGTAGAAGATGTTGTTTATAGAATAGTTTTGATGAAATATAGTGGGATTTTGAGATAATGTGCCATTCAGAGCAACTGTGATTTCAGCAGGTTGAAACATTACAACCGGAGTCCTAGCAAGCTTGCTTTTAATCTTTGTAGTATCAACGCTATCACCTAGATCTCCAGAGAAATATGTTATTTCTCCATTGATTATTCTTATTTTATCAGAGAACTTTACGTCATTGTTTTCAATGATATCTACTATATAACACCATTATCGATATCAATTGCGGTTGAATAGTACATATCTCCATTTGCTTTGTCTTCTAAAAGTTTTTCCCTCACAGTATTATCTGGGTCTTTCTCAGAAGTAACTTTTATTTCTGTTAAAGCAGAAGAGTTATATTTAACATTTACTACTAGTTTTCCTTCTCCTGCTTTCTCTTCGATATCAATTGTTACAAAATTCTCTTTTTCTTCTTCTATTCTAATATTAGCAGAACCTTCTCCAATAGTTACGTTATTAGTGTCTATTGCTTCTACTTTTATATTCCAGTTTCCAACTAGCATAGAATCAAAAGATGCTGTTGCTTCATTTGCATCTACTGTTTTGCTAATCTTTTTACCATGAGGACCATTTGCTGTTATTATGTACTCTTCAATAAAAACTGTTGTTGCATTTTTTGATGTTTTCTCTACATAGATAGAAGAGTCTTCTATCTTGTTTTCTATAGAGATAGTTGCTTTGCCTGTTTTTAATAGAATCAAATCACAACTTGTGAATACAAAGATTACGAACAAGCTAAAAACAAGTAGTAAGAAGTTCTGTTTTCTCATTTCTAATAATCTAACCTCCGGAAATGTCGAACAGGACATGCTACATGTTATGTATGGTTAAGTCAATAAATTTTTATTAAATGATAACGTACTTTGTTATTTAGTTTTTTTAAATGAATTCACTCTTTTTCAAACAATTTAGCTTACATTGAATACTTGCATGTTAAAAATTACATAAAGAAAAAGCTGCTTGTTAAGCAGCTCAAGACTAAACTAATAATTCTTGACCATTAATATAGATCTTTGTTTTGTCTAATTCATTTGGAATGTAGAGCGTTAAATCCTTCTTAAATATTGGAGAGATATAAATAATTCTTTTGTCTGCATAATCAACAAAGAGCTTGTTCTCTTTCTCACTTAGTTGCATCTCTGTTTTCTTTGTGAGAGTTGTATATGAGTCTTCAGCTATAAGAATCTCTTTATCATTGGTTCTAACGAATGATATATCGCCATTCTTCCAATTTATTATTATCTCTTTAGGACTCTCCTTTATTGTTTTTTCTGTGTGAACAACACTATTAATATCTCCGCTTAAGGCGTGAGAAATTCTGCTCTCGATTACACCGCAACTAGTAAAAGCTAGCATAATGATGAGCGAGAGCAGTAATAGTGAGAAGCTTTGTCTTCTCATATTTATTTCCTCAAAATTAATTATTTTTCGTCAGCGTTAAAGCGATTATCCCAATCCTTCTCTTTATCGAAGACGTCGTTTTCCATTGTTTCGACTTTCTTCTTAAGGTTTTCATATTCCTTTTCTAGGTCGCTGTCCGGAGCATCCCTAAAAGAAGCATTTTCAGCATCTCTAGAGTAGCTGTAGCTCTTTTTCTTCTTTGAAGAAGAGAAGATATCGTCATTATAGCCATCTCTTCTCCATTCGTCAGAACTAATCACATCACTAGGCATTTGCTCAGGGAGCACAACAGCTAGGACTAAGTATATTAAGATAGCTGGGAAAACAGCTGTGAAAAGCGAAATAAGCAGGACGATTAATCTTGTAGTATCAACAGGAAGTCCCCTCCATTCAGCTAAGCCTGTTACAACTCCAAATATCTGTCCCCTTGGGGAGCGTGTCCATCTCTTTGTTCTAATTGACATCTTTCTTTCAATCCTTATTTTTTCTGTTCTTAAGTATAGTATCTAGATTCTTAAGCCTTTCATCTAAATCCTTAATACCTTCTTTTAAATCCTCTCTACTCATATGACTTGTGCTCGCCTTTGCATCAAAAGCTTTCTCATCCTCGTCACTGAAGTTAGAATATGTACCAGGATTATATCCTTTAGCCATCTCTTCTTCTCTAAGCATGGCCATGAGTTTCATTTTCTGTCTTTTTGTTTTTTCTTTCTCATCAACAGTTGAAACTATGATGATGAAAGTAAAAATTACTAGAAGAATCCATACAGCTGTCATTTTACTCCAATCCTTTCTCTTTCTTTATTCGTAAAATCTCATCCTCGATTTCTTGATTTGTTTCCATTTTCTTAAATCTAGATTCAGCGCTTTCTTCTTCCTGCTTCTTACTTAATTCTGTATAAGCATTCATTCTGTTAATTCTGTTCTCTAGATCCTCAAAGCGAGCATTTAAGTTTACAGTTTCATTGTGCTTTTCTTCAGCTCTCTTTGCTTCTCTCTGAAGATTTTCAAGCTTGTCTTTGGCAACCTTTACCTTTTCTTCGAGAGTAGCAATTTCTTTCTTTCCTTCCTCAACAGCTGTCTTTACACTTTCCAAAGAAGCCTTTGTTCTATTTAAGTTTTCAGTTGCTGTTCTCTTTTCAAGAAGAGCTTCTCTAGCTAAATCTTCCTTTCCTTTTTCAAGTGCAAGCTCAGCTCTATCCTGCCATCTTTTTACTGTATTTTCTGCTTCAGTAACTTTTTTGTCTAGTCTAATAGCCTCAGCCATTCTGCTAGCTGTACTTGTCTTAAGATCGATTACTGTATCTTCCATTTCTGTAATCATAAGTCTCAACATCTTCTCTGGATCTTCAGCCTTATCTAAAAGGGAATTAATGTTTGAATTAACGATGTCTTTAAATCTTGTAAAAATACTCATTTTTTTTATTTCTCCTATGTCTACTAAAATGCTATAAGCGTGCCAAAAATTGTAATTATATATAATATAAGTAATTATGATTTTGTTATTGTTTTAGATTTTAGTTTTTACCTTATTGTTATTGGTTAAATTTACCTTTAATGGTATTATTTGCCTATGAGTGATTTTGATTCAACACTAATAGAGACAATAGGAGAGAGTGAAGAGTATCTTGTTATGCAAGATAAGATAGCTCTTCTTGCTCAAGTAGATAGACCTGTTCTTGTCATCGGGGAGAGAGGAACAGGAAAAGAGAAGGCAAGCAGAAGACTTCACTATATGTCTTCTCGTTGGGATGGGCCTCTTGTAACACTAAACTGTGCCTCTCTTCCTTCTTCTTTAATAGAGTCTGAACTTTTTGGTTATGAGAAAGGGGCATTCACTGGTGCAATAAATACGAGGAAGGGAAGATTTGAAGAGGCAGATGAAGGTACCTTATTTTTAGATGAAATAGGTCTTATTCCTCTTTCTGTTCAGGAAAAAATACTAAGAGTAGTTGAGTATGGAACATTTGAGAGAATAGGGTCCTCTGAAACAAGAAAGGTAAATGTAAGAATAATTGGTGCGACAAATGCAGATTTAAAGAAGATGTGTCTTGAAGGTAAATTCAAAGAAGATTTACTTGATAGGCTCTCTTTTGATGTTATTTTTGTTCCACCATTAAGGAGAAGAGGTAATGACATACTCCTTTTGGCTGAAAACTTTGCATTTCGTATGGCTCATGAATGTGGACGTTCCTATTCGCCTTATTTTTCCGATGGAGTAAAGAAAGCTCTCCTTTCTTACTCCTGGCCAGGAAATATAAGAGAGCTAAAGAATACGATTGAAAGAGCTGTATATAAATCGACAAATGCTGAAATAACAGAGGTTGTTTTTAATCCTTTTGAAAATCCATATAGTGAAAAAGAGAAAGACGATGAAGATGATCCTTTTAGTTCATATAGCTTAGAAGAATTTGAAAAAGCTCGAGAGGACTTGGATCTTAGTTTTATTCGTCGTTCTCTAATAGAGAATGATAATAACCAAAAAAAAGCAGCAGAGAGTCTATGTCTTAGCTATGATCAATTTAGAGGTATATATCGTAAATATCAGAATAGGCTTAATAATCAAAGCGAAAAAAGGTAGAGTAATAGAATGAGCACTTTATATATGGTTGCAACACCAATTGGCAACTTGGAAGATATTACATATAGGGCAATTAGAATACTTAATGAAGTTGATATAATTGCATGTGAAGATACTAGACATACATCTCTTTTGCTATCTCATTATTCAATACAAAAGCGTCTTATTGCTTGTCATTCATATAATGAAGAAGAGAGTGCGAAAGGTATTATTGCACTTTTAGATGAAGGCAAAAATATTGCCTATTGTTCTGATGCTGGAACTCCAGGGATATCTGATCCTGGCTCTAGACTTTGCGAAATTGTACGTTCTGAAAGTGACCACTCTATTGTGCCAATTCCTGGTGCAAGTGCTTTTGTTTCGCTTATTTCTGCTTGTGGAAGGGTTGGAAAAACAATTACATTTGAGGGCTTTTTGTCTCCAAAGAAGGGAAGAAGATTAAAGAGGATAGAAACTCTCGTAAACCGAAAAGATACCTTTATTATCTATGAGTCTCCTTTTAGAGTTCTAAAAACTATGGAAGAGTTAGCATCTTTTCCTGAAATAAAGCGCTTAGTAGTTGGTAGAGAGCTAACAAAAGCCCATGAGGAGATAACTGTAGCCTCTCCTAAAGAGGTTCTTCTCTCTTACTCTAATCGCCCAGCAATAAAGGGCGAGTTTGTTATTGCTGTAGTCATGGGAGAGGATGATGATAACAATCAAGAAGATTAAAACTCTGAAACCCCGAGTAAGAGTTCGTAAGCTTGGAGAGATATTTCACTTAGCTACATATTCAACACTTGATAAAGACTATGTAGACGGTGCATACAAGGCTCTCTTAGAAGAGGAACTTCTTTCTGCTGAAGATAGAAGACTAATAGAATCATTCTATAAAAAAGGCGAGAAAGAAGATTTGGATGATATCTACTACAGAACACTTACTATCTTAGGAGAGAGCCCTGCAGATTGGGATATAAGAGATGATAGTGGTAACATAAGTTGGAGTGAAAGAACTGTTTTTGACCATTACTTGTATTTAGATCATCTTCGTTCTCCATATAATGTTGGCTCAATCTTTCGTTCTAGTGAGGCCTTCGGCGTGAAGAAAATATTCCTTTCTCCAGGCTCTGCATCTCCTTTACATGAAAGAGCAAAGAGGACAAGTCGAGGAACTGTTGATGCCATAGAGTGGGAGACTGTAGAACTAGAGAATATAGATATGCCAATCTTCGCTCTTGAAACTGGCGGTGAAGATATTACATCTTTTCCTTTCCCTAAGAGAGGGCTTTGCATTATAGGAAGTGAAGAAGAAGGAGTTTCTCGAGAAGCGCTAAAGAGAGCAGAGTCTTCACTTGGACGAGTATCTATAAAACAATTTGGAGTAAAAGGTTCAATTAATGTAGCATCAGCCGTGGCAATTTTATTACACTATTGGTCAAAAGAGGGAAATAAGAATGAGTGAGAGAGAAAGTTTTAAGAGTAGATTAGGCTTTTTGCTTGTTAGTGCTGGTTGTGCTATTGGAATAGGAAATGTATGGAAGTTTCCATGGCTTGTTGGCCAGTATGGGGGCGGAATCTTTGTTCTCTTTTATTTAATCTTCTTAGTTATTATGGGAGTTCCAGTTCTTTCTATGGAGATTGGAATTGGAAGAGGAAGCAGACAAAGCACAGTAAATGGCTTTAAAGCGCTAGAGAAAGAAGGAACAAAGTGGCACTTTGAAGGCTATTTGTCTATAGTTGGATGCTATCTACTTTTAATGTTCTACAACTCAGTTGCAGGTTGGATGGTTAACTACACATATAAGTTCCTAACAGGTGTTTTTGCTTCTCCATCTGTTGATGTAGAGAGTGTTTTTAACTCTATGCTTTCATCTCCTCTTGAATCACTTATATTCTTATTTGTTGTAGTAGCCATAGCTGTCATTGTCTGTGCTAAGGGATTAGAGAACGGAGTAGAGAAGGTTAATAAGGTAATGATGATTGGACTACTATGCCTTATTATCATTCTTGTTATTCACTCATTTACTCTTCCAGGTGCTAAAAGTGGCTTGTCTTTCTACTTAGTTCCATCTTTCAAGAATATTGAAGAGAAAGGCTTAATTAATACGCTTGTTGCGGCTATGAACCAAGCCTTTTTCACTCTTAGCTTAGGTATCTGCGCAATGGAAATCTTTGGAACATATATGAGTAAAGACAATACTCTTTTATCTGAGTCTATCAGAATCTGTGCTCTCGATACCTTTGTTGCCTTTGCTTCTGGCTTAATTATCTTCCCAGCTTGTTTTAGCTATGGCGTTACACCTGACGCTGGCCCATCTTTAATCTTTATGACACTACCAAAAGTCTTTATGAATATGCCGCTCGGTTCTCTTTGGGGTACTCTTTTCTTTGTTTTCATGTCATTTGCGGCACTAAGTACAGTAATTGCTGTTATGGAAAATATTGTTGCATCCTTTATGGATACTTGGCATATATCTAGAACAAAGAGTGTTATAATCAACGCAATAGCTCTTTCTATTCTTTCTCTCCCTGTTGCCTTTGAAGGTAATCTTTTAAAAGGTGTTACAGTAATAGGGAATAGAGCTTTCTTAGATAGTTGGGATTTTATTGTCAGCAATCTCTTGCTTCCTATTGGTAGTTTAATAGTTTGTCTATTCTGTACTCAAAAGAGTGGTTGGGGCTTTGATGGCTATATAACGGAGGCTAATACTGGAAATGGTATTAAGTTGAAGAAGAATAAAGCTATGAAGATTTACTTAAGCTATATTCTTCCTCTCTTTATCGTTTTGATTATTGTTTTAGGTCTTATTTAAAACTCTGAGAAACTCTGCAGAGCGTTCTTAGTTCGTCATCAATGAGACGATTAAAAGACCCTGGCGTATAGTTTCCTTTTCTATCTCGCTCTCCTGTCTTGAGCCCACTAAGAAGCTCTAAGCCTTCATCTATTGATGATATTGTCCAAATATGGAACATCCCTTTTTCAATAGCTTCCTCTATTTTATATGGAAGAATAAGGGATGTTTTATTTTGGTAAGGAATTATGACGCCCTGTGTTCCTGTGAGATGACATGTTTCACATGCATTATAGAAACCTTGTATCTTCTCATTTATTCCACCAACAGGTTGTAATTCTCCCATCTGATTAACACTACCAGTTACAGCAATGTCTTGCCTTACAGGGAAGCGACCAATGGCAGATAGAAGGGCATAGAGTTCTGCAGAAGAGGCTGAGTCTCCGTCAACGCTAGCGTAACTTTGTTCAAAGCAAATTCCGGCATAAAGTGAGAGAGGAAAATCTTCAGCATAGCGATGTCTAAGGTAGCCTTCAAGGATTAGTAGTCCCTTGTCGTGAATATTGCCACTTAGTCCCGCTTCATGTTCAATGTTTATAATACCTTCACTTCCAGGAGCAACTGTTGCTGAAATGACGCAAGGAGTTCCAAAGCTAGTGAGACCTCTATCCATAACAGCTAGTCCATTTACAACGCCAATCTTACTTCCCTTTAAATCCATTACCATTGTGCCATCTTTAATTTCGTCATTAATATGTTCTTCGGTAATGGAGCCGTAGTAATCTCTCTTATCTAAAGCAGAGCGAACGTTATAGCCTGTTATCTTCTTCTCTCCATTAGATAAAGCGTCAATTTCTGCTTCTTCTAATAGGTCGCCAAGAATAGAAAGCTGAGTTGTTAGTCTTGTTCTGTCTTCTGCAATATATGATGAATAGCGAAGAATCTCTCTGTAAGCGCTATCTTCTTGCTCAATCATTTTTTTACCACATTTTTTCAGGTAGCTTACAGTTCCGAATATATTTTCTTCATTCTGTGCCATTGAGTAATCAAATTCAGGTGAGACTTTAAAATACTTGAAGAATGTTTCGTCACTATCGGTAAGTTTGTCGTAAATTTCTTCCGGTCCAAGTAGAATAACCTTCGTAAGAATAGCAATAGGATATGGCCTAATAGATGACATCATTTCGCCTTGAACGGCAGTACTTGTAAGCGCTCTCATTGTCATTTCTAAGTAGCGCTTGAGGGTTGTCCATAGCTCTTCGTTTTGCACTATTTCTCGTGCAGATAGTACAAGAAATCCTCCACAAGCTTCTTGGTAGCTACCACATCTAATTGAAAGGTGTGGCGCTGTCTCTTCTTTTTCTATAAAACCGAAAAGAGATGAGCGAGAAGGATGAGCCTCGATAATTAATGGACGACGAAAAGTTTTTTCCCTATCTATAGCGATATTTATTTTCCATGCATCTGGGTTATCTTCAGCGCTTGGTAAGAGATTTAAAAACTTTACTATTCGATTATTACTTTTCCATTTTTCTATTAGAGTGCTTTTATCTACTTTGTTTTCTTTAAGGCTATCCAAATCTCTTTGAAATTCTTTTGCTTTTCCTCTTTCAAAGAGAATGCAAATAGGGCGATTAGGATGGGTCTCATTATGTAGGTAGGCAACATCTTTTAGTGTTGATACGTCATTTTCTATCTTAGCAATCTCTTCTTTTAAAGCTGTAAGTCTGCCTGAGCCTTCATCCCCTGAAAGGAAGATATTGTATCCTGGTCTTTCGATAGATAAGCCTAGCTTTAAGAGTCCTAAGGCCTTATCTTGTCCGATTATCTTCTCACCACTTTTAACTGAGGAAAAATTATATTTATTAAAACTTAATTCTATATCTTGTTTCTTAATTTCAACTAACACGCTTAGAATTTTAGTAAGAGCCTATCTCTTAGTCAAACGATATGGATTTATTTATAATTTTTTAGCATATGCAAAAAATTAAATATTTTTTCTTTAAAAACACTAAATTTTTGTAAAATTATTGAAAATTAATTGATATTTAACTCTTTTTTAACATATAAGACATAGTAAATATGATAATACTTTGTCGAGAAGTGTTAAAAAGAGGTTAATATGTCACTTGAAATCAAAGCACTAGCAATTACTGATGAAAAAAGAATCGAAACACTTAGCTTAACTACTCCAGATTTGGCTCCAAATGAGGTTCTTGTTAAGGTTAGAGCTGTTGCTCTATGTACACTAGAGCAAAGAGCTTTTAAAAGAGAAATGAAGATGCCTCTTCCTTTCTTGGGTGGCCATGAAGTTAGTGGCGATATTGCTCTTTTAGGAAGTGGTGTAAATAAAAAACTTTGGAAAGAAGGACAACGTGTTGCTGTGAGAATGCTTTATTCTTGTGGTGAGTGTTATAACTGTAGAACAGGTCACACAAATATGTGCACGTATGCACAGCGTAAGCCTGTAAGAGATGGTCTTATTCCTGGTCCTGGTGGACTATGTGACTACATTATTGTTCAAGCTAAAGATCTCTTCTTAATTCCTGATGATGTTAGCTATGAGGAAGCATCTCTTACGGAACCTCTTGCTTGCTGTGTTCATAGCGTTGAGAAAGCAAATATCCAATTTGGTGAGGATGTTGTTGTTATTGGTGGTGGCATTATGGGCATTAACCACGTAATGCTTGCAAAAAAGAAGGGCGCGAGAGTAATTATTTCTGAAGTTGACCCAAAGAGAAGAGCGCTTGCTCTTTCTTTAGGTGCAGATAAAGCAATTAATCCTGTGGAATGTAATGCTGTAGAAGAGGTAAAAAGACTAACAGATGGTAGAGGTGCTGATGTTGTTTTTAATACAACTGCAATCAGTTCTGTTGTTTCAGATGCCATCGAAATGACAGGTGCGTGCGGAAGAATGATTCAATATAGCTCAATGCATCCAGATTCTCCAATTTCTGTAAGTCCACAAATGCTTCATTCTTCAGAGAAGATTATTACTGGTTCTATTAGTCCAACAGAAAGAGACTTTTTTACTGCAAATAGATTAATTAGCAAGCATATTATAGATATGAAACCATTAATTGCTGCTTCATTCTCCTTTAATAATGCTCAAGAAGCATTTGAGAAAGCTATTGTTCCAGGAACATATAGAGTAATTATAACAGACTGAAAATAAAAGGAATTTTAGGGCTATGGCAAGTGTCACACTAAAAAATATTAGAAAGGTCTATCCTCCTATTGCTGCTTTAAAAAAGAAGAAAAACAAGGGCAATAGCTTAGTTAATCTAGAAGAGACTGAAGATGGTGTTGTTGCCGTTCAGGATTTTTCCATGGAGATAAATGACAGAGAGTTCGTTGTTTTAGTAGGACCCTCTGGCTGTGGAAAGAGTACGACACTAAGAATGATTGCTGGACTAGAAGATATTACTAGTGGTGAACTCTATATAGAAGATGAGCTAGTGAATGAGAAAGAACCTAAAGATAGAGATATTGCTATGGTCTTTCAGAACTATGCTCTCTATCCTCATATGACTGTTTACGACAATATGGCATTTGCATTAAAGAAGAGAATTAAGTCAAAAGAGGAAATTAGAGAGAAGGTCTATAAAGCTTCTGAGATATTGGGCATTACCGAATATTTGGAACGCAAGCCAAAGAATCTTTCTGGTGGACAGCGCCAACGTGTTGCCATAGGACGTGCGATTGTTCGTAACCCGAAAGTTATGTTGATGGACGAACCATTATCAAATTTGGATGCTAAGCTTCGTAATCAGATGCGTTCTGAATTAATTAGACTACGTAAAGAGATAAATACGACATTTGTCTATGTAACGCATGATCAGACTGAAGCTATGACGCTTGGCGATCGTATTGTTGTGATGAAGGATGGATGGGTTCAGCAAATAGGAACGCCTGAAGAGGTCTTTGATGAACCAGAGAATGTATTTGTAGCAACCTTTATTGGAACTCCTCAAATGAATTTATTTGATGGAAAACTGAAGAGAAGGGGAGATGAATACACTGTTTTAATAAAGAATAAAGAACTCAAGCTTTCTGATAAAGCGAACAGAATTCTTTTAGAAAAAAAACAAGAGGAGACAGACGTTTTACTTGGCGTAAGACCTGATGACATCACACTTTCTTTCGATGGTGGTGACTTTAGTTCTGTAATAAACGTAGTAGAACATATGGGCAATGTGATGCATGCACATTTTGATTTTTGCTCTAAAGATGTTGTGGCTCTTTTAGATAAGAAAGATGACTCTATCTACAAAAACTTGGAAATAGATAAGAGTATTTTCTTCTCTTTTTCTCCTTCTTCTATCTACCTTTTTGATAGAAAGAGTGGCAAGAATATTGCTAAATAAGGAAAACTAAATGAAAAAGGTTCAATCGGGTATAGCTAAAAAAAAGAGACGTGACAGGAAAAGAATATTCTTGCTTCTTCTTCCTATTCTCTTGTTTTCCATACTTTTTATCTATTATCCATTTTTAAAGACCATTGTTAATGCCTTTTCTCGTGTAAACGCCAAAGGTGTAATAAAGGGCTTTGCTGGGCTAGACAATTTTAGATATACCTTTGCTCGTAAAGATTTTCTTCCAGCTTTAAAGCATACTCTGACAATTGCTATTATTAATGTGCCAATAACACTTGTAATAACGCTCTCTTTAGCACTTTTAGCAAATAAAAAAAGAAAGCTAAGTGGAGTCTATGAAACGCTATTTACACTTCCAATGTCAGTATCTATGTCTGCTGCTTGTATGATCTTTAAATCTATGTTCAGCCCAAGCGTTGGCTTTATTAATAGCTTCTTTGGCTTGAAGCTAGGCTGGTTTGAGAGTAGTGATACTGCTCTTATGACATGTATTATTCTAACAGTTTGGATGGGTATTGGTTTTGATTTTCTCTTAATGCTTTCAGCTTTAAGAGGAATACCGAAGCACATTATGGAAGCAACATATGTTGATGGAATAAGCACATTCAGAAGAATATTCTTTGTTCAAATTCCACTTATTAGCCCAACTATATTCTACGTATTCTGCACTAACTTAGTTCTTGCGATGATGACATCGGCTCCGATGATCATCATCATGGGAATAAGTGCTGAGTCTGGAGCAACGAATACGCTAATGAGCATGATGTATCAATCAGGGTTCTCAAGCTCAGATTATGGCCTAGCTGCAGTACTTAGCTTGACAGCTTTTGTTCTGACACTTGGCTTTACGATCTTGTCATTTGTATTTGAGAAAAAGAAGGTTCACTATCAATGATGAAAAGAAAGACTAAACTATTAATTGAAGATATTGTAGTAACCACATTTGCCATTCTAATTGGACTTATTATCGTCTTTCCAATTATCTATTGTGTCTGTGGCGCTTTCAAAACACCTTCCGAGTTCCTTTCTCCAGGACTCTTTCCAAAGAGCTTTACTAATTTTGAGAACTTTAAAGAAGCCTTAGCTAAGGGAAACCTTCTTAGATATACAGTCAACTCCCTTATTATTGCATTCTTTGGTACAGCTATAAGACTTGTTATATCAATCCTTGCTGCATATTGCTTCACTTATTACGATTTTAGAGGAAAGAACTTTGTCTTCTTTCTTATTCTTGGAACAATGATGATTCCGGGAGACGTTCTCCTTGCTACGAACTATCTTACTGTTTCTAAGATGCATCTTTTAAATACGTATTTAGGTGTAATGATTATATCTTTTGTCTCTGCATCTCAGATGTTTATGCTAAGACAACGATTTAAGAGTGTACCAAAAGATATGAGAGAAGCAGCTGAAATTGATGGGTATGGAGACTTTTGGTATATGTGGAGAGTCTTGCTTCCTATCTGTAAGCCTGTAATAACAACGCTATTTGTTCAAAGTTTTATTGGCTTATGGAATGCATATCTCTGGCCACTTATTGTCACAGCTTCTTCTCCAAATATGAGAACAATAATGGTTGGTATAACAAAGCTTAATTCTTGGGAAGATGAAAACTACCAGCTAGTATTAGCAGGGGTATGTATCTCTCTTATCCCTTCTTTGATCTTCTTCATTATTATGAGAAGGAATATGAAAAAGGGAGGCATGGATGGCTCCCTTGTTGGATAAATAATATTTTATTTGGCGATGCCAAATAGGAGGATAAAAATGAAAAAAATAGCTTCGACAATGCTTTTGTTAGCTCTTTCGCTAACACTTGTTTTCGCTCAGGGCTCACAGGAGAAGGCTACATCATCTCAAGAGCTTGGTTCTGAACCAGTCACAATCACATTCTGGCATTGTGCTTCAGATGATGCTGGAGTCTTAATGGATAAGTACATTAAGGATTTTAATGAAAACAACCAGTATAAGATTACTGTTAATGCTATTTATCAGGGACAGTATTCTGATGCAACAACTCTTATGAAGACTATTATCAGTGCCGAAAACTACAAAGAGCTTCCAGATATGATGCAGTTAGATGCAACAGGTAAGGTCGATTATTATAATTCAGGAAAGGCTTTTACTATCGATGACGCAGTAAAAGAATTTAATGATGACGTTAAGGGCGATTATGTAGAAGCTGCATTAGGCAACTGGCAGTTCAAAGGAACTCAGCTTGGTCTTCCTTTCGCTTCTTCCACAACAATCACATTCTACAATGCAGACTTGCTTAAAGAGGCTGGTTGGGATCACTGCCCAGATACATTCCAGGATGTAATTGCACTTAAGAAAGATATGGAAAAAGCAGGACTCAGTGCTGCAACATATGGCACAGTTCCAAGCACACCAACACTCGCTAACTGGCTTGGTCAGCTTGGTAGCTATGTTGTTAACAACTCAAATGGTTCTGAGAGCACAGCAACAAAGCTCGATTGTATCGACAATGGCGCTCTTAAGACATTCCTTACAGAATGGAAGGCCATGTATGACAACGGAGCTGTCATGAACCAGAGTCTCTCTGTTAATCAGTTCATTAATGGTGAAGTTGCTATTGTTACAAACTCTTCGAGCAACGTTAATGCAATCTTAGAGAAAGTTAATGGTAAGTTTAATGTTGGCGCAAGCACATTCCTTCGTGTAAATGATAGTGCTTCTTACGGTGCAACTGTTGCTGGTTCTTGTCTTGTTATGTTCGATTCTTCTGATTCATTAAAGAAGAAGGCAACATGGGAGTTCATGAAGTATCTAACAGGTAAAGATGTTCAGACAGACTTTGCTATTAACACTGGATACATCCCATCAAATAAGGCTAGCGCTCAAACAGAAGAGTATCAGAATCTTCTTAAAACAAACCCAATGTATAAGGTTGGACCTGAGCAACTTGAAAAGACACCATCTAGCATGAGAAGTGTTACAGTTGGACCTTCTGCTGATTTCTACTATGGAATCATGAACGGAGTTTCTGACATGCTTAAGAATAATAGCACAGTTGATGATGCACTATCATCAATCTCTACTAACTTACAGGGACTCTTAGATCAGTACGCTAGAAACAATATGTAAAGGAAATGGCTGCAGCACTCACTACTAGGGTGTTGCAGCAAAAATTATTATGAATTTATCTACATCAACAAATATTGCTGCCTTTTCTTCAACAAGAGCACGCTATCCAATGACCTTTTGTATCGAAGAGTGCGCAAAGGCTGGATACAAATACTTAGATGTTAATTTTTGTGAGTGCATGAATCCTAATTCTAGGATGCGTGACGACGATTGGATGGATTATGTAAAAGAGATTGCAACATTAGGAAAAAAGCTAGGTGTAACTTTTACACAATCTCATCTCCCTTATTATGATATTTTTGCCAAAAATGATGAGGAAAAAGTAAAAGTAATGGAGGAGCTTATCAGACGCTCCATTATTGCTTCTGCATATCTAGGCATAAGATGGACTGTTACCCATCCTGGTACTGTATATAGTGCCGGACCAGATATGTCTGTCTCATTAGAGCGAAATCTTGAATACTATTCAAAGCATGTTAAAACAGCAAAAGGGCATGGAATAGGTATTGCTCTTGAAAATGATTTTGAATATAAAAGCGCACCTTACCAACACATCTTCTGCTCAAATGTCTATGAACAGTGTGCTCTAATAGATGGTTTTAATGACCCCGAATACGTTGGCGCATGCTATGATTTTGGGCACGCTAATCTTGTTGGAGGCTTCCATAGACAAAACCTTAACATTCTTGGTTCTAGGCTTAAAGCTGTCCATGTACAAGATAATAAAGGACTTAGCGACGAGCATCTTCTTCCTTTTCATGGAAACATTGATTGGAAAGAGGCAATGAGGGGATTAGCCGATATCTCCTTTAAAGAAGACTTGACATTCGAAATTCAGGAGTGGGGAAGATTCTATCCTCCTGAGCTAAAAGAAATGATGATTGAATACTCTATAAAGGTCGGTAATATTTTGATTTCTTACTATGAAGAAGCTCTAAAAGAGAAGGAAGAGAAAAAATGAAAAGACGTATGAATAATATATTCCGTAAGGATGGAAAGGCTTTCATTCTCGCTATGGATCATAGTGCCATGATGCCATCTCCAGATTTAGCTAATGCTGGAAAGATTATATCTGAAGCAGTAAGTGGTGGTGCTGATGGCTTTTTGACAACATATGGTATTGTTAAAAACTTTCAGAAAGAGTTTGGCAACACAGCTATCATTTTAAGAGCTGATGGTGGAATAAGTGCTATTCGAAAGCCAATGGCTGAAATGGATGCGCTCTATACAGCTGAAGATGCAATTCGTGTTGGAGCTGATGCGCTTCTTTGTATGGGTTACCCAGGAAGCCAAACTAATGAGCATACTCTTAAGTATTTAGCCCAGCTCTCTGCTGATGCTGAGCGCTTTAATCTTCCCGTTGGAGCTGAAATGCTTCCTTATGGCTTTGAAAAGCCAGAAGGCATCGACACGAGAACTGTTGATTTAATGAGCTTTGCTTGCCGTTTAGGCGCTGACCTTGGCGCAGATTTTATTAAAGCTGAATTCGTTGGTGGCCCAGAGTTTAGAAAAGTTGTTGATAATTGCTATGTTCCAATTCTTGTTCTTGGTGGTTCTAAAGCTAAGTCGTTAGAAGAAATATTTACAAATATTCATGACGCAATAGAAGCCGGTTCAAGTGGAATCATCATGGGACGCAATATTGTAAGGCAGCCTAATGTTGCTAAAGTATGTGAGGCAATAAGTGCTATTGTTCATGAGAACATAAGCGTAGAGGATGCATTAAAAATTGCTAAATAAGACGGAGGATGTTGCCTATGGTAGCATCCTCAATTCTTTAATAAGACATTAGCTAAAATTGCACATAATATTTGCTTGAAAAGTGCGTAAGAAATTGTATAATTATACTTGAAAAAAATTAAGTGAAAAATTTTCAAGTAAAATAATATGTTTATTGGACGAACGGAAGAAAAGAAAGTATTGCATGATTTTTTTACAAATAATAGTAAGAAAGCAGCACTTATATTTGGTAAAAGAAGGGTAGGTAAGACTACACTCATTATAGAAGCATCTAGAGACTTTGATGGTATTGTTATATTCTTCGAATGTGGTAAGGTGAGCCTTGAAAGGAATATAGAATCCTTTTCGAAAGCAGTTTCGTCTGCTCTTAATATAAGTCTTAGTTCTTCTGATTTTGAGTCTATTTTCTCTGTTTTGAAACTCCTTAACAAAAAAGTTCTAGTCATTATCGATGAGTTTCAATACTTGAAAAGAAAAACAGATGATTATGAAGCTGAATCGGCCTTTAAGAGCGTGATTGATAATCTTAGCACCAACATAAAGATTATTCTCAATGGTTCGTCAGTCAGTGTAATGAAAGACACTCTTTCTTATTCAAATCCTCTCTATGGTCGTTTCGATACAATAATCAATCTTCTTGAATTTGATTATTATGACTCATCACTTTTTTCTCCAGAGCTTTCTGTAAGAGATAAGATATCTTTTTGGGCAATCTTTGGAGGATCCCCCTATGTTCTTTCCTTGGTTGATTATTCCTTATCTTTAAAGGAAAACATAATCAATCTTATTCTTAATCGCAATGGATCTATTCGCACATATATTGAGTATGTAATTTCATCTGAATTAGGTGGCATGAATTACCTTAATGACATCCTTGATGCTCTAAAATCATCTTCTCTTAGGTACAATGAAATAGAAGACAAGATTAAAATTAGCAAAACAGGAATATTAGCTCGTTATCTAGATACTCTATTAGATTTGGATATAATTGAAAAACGTACCCCTATAAACAAAGAAGGAGACAAAAAAAAGAGATTCTATACGATAAAAGATAATCTTTTGAAGTTCTATTTTTCATATATCTATTCCCTGAGAGGACTCATAAATACTATTGGTGAGGAGACATTCTACGAAAAGAATATTGCCCAAAGCATCAATACATTCATAAGCTATCGCTTTGAGGAGGCTGTAAGACAATACTTCTCTCGTCAAAGTAGAAAAGGAAATATCGATCTTAGTAATATAGGTACTTATTGGTATGATGACAAAATAAAGAAGACAAATGGCGAGTTTGATTGTGTTATAGAGAATAGTAAAAATAAGTATTCTGTATATGAAGTCAAGTTTTATTCTTTCCCAATGACAAAAGAAAGTGTTGAAGAGGAGATAGATAAAATAAAACAAATTGAGGAGATTGATGTTATAAAATATGGAGTCGTTTCTTCTTCTGGCTTTATTGGCTCTAAACTTGATGGTGTAGATTATATTACAGGTGAAGATCTTTATAATTAACAACTTTCTATTTTTGCTTGTTTTAATAAAGCATAGATTAATATACTGATTAAATGACTATAAAAGAATATATAAGTGAATTAGAGACTCTTTTAGATGTTTCCTCCTATAGCGATATATCTCTTAATGGTATACAAATAGATACAGAGGATAGAGAACTTAAAAAAGTTGGGTTTGCTGTTGATGCATGCTACACAACAATAGATGAAGCTGTAAAGAATAATTGTGATATTCTCGTCGTTCATCATGGTCTTTTTTGGGGCTCTCCATTAGCACTCACAACATCGCACTACAACAGAGTAAAGAGAGCACTTGATGGGGGCCTATTGCTTTTTGCTTCTCACATTCCTCTTGACGCCAATATTCCATATGGCAACAATGCCCAGATTGCAATATCTCTTGGAATGAAAGAATTTGATGGATTTGGAGAATGGAAGGGAAAGCTTATCGGGGTAAAAGGCAAGCTTCCATTCAGCATGACAATTGATGAAATAAAAGCACTTTTAGGCGTCAAGCATTCTGTTTTTATTGATGGGTGTGGCAAAAAGAAAATAGAGAGCGTTGCTATTGTCTCTGGTAGTGGATCAAGTGACATTAGCGATGCTATTAAGAGTGGTGTTGACTTGTTTATTACTGGCGAAATTCATCATGAAGTTTACCACCAAGCAAAGGAGAATGGCTTAAGTGTCCTTGCTTTTGGCCACTATGACTCCGAGACTTTCGGTGTTAAAGCTCTTAAGAGAATGACAGAAAAGAGATATAATGTTGAAACAATTTTTATTGATGCGGAGACTGGACTTTGAACGATAAATGGAAAAGATTTAAACCTTTGATACTTTCTCTCGCTATTATCATAGTGGACCAAATAACAAAGGCGCTAATTGTTAAAACAATAGGGGAAGGATCAATTGGTTGGAGAAGCAAGAACGATTTTTTGTGGATTGTTCATGTTAGAAACAACGCTGTTGCTTTCTCTCTTGGAGAGAATGCTCCGATTGTTTTGAAGTACGTCCTCTTTGTAGCTCTTCCTTTAGTTGCTATGGCCGTAGTTTGCTACCTAGTAGTTTCTAAGAAATACGATAAAGAATTTTCTACTCTAGAGCGATGGTGTCTTGCAGGCATTCTTGGTGGTGGATGCGGAAATCTGATAGATAGACTCTTTAGGTCTCTTAGAGTTGTCGATTTTATTAGTGTAAAATTTTATGGATTATTTGGCTTAGAACGTTTTCCTACATGGAATGTTGCAGATAGTGCTGTTGTAGTATCTGTAATACTTTTATTATTATCATTTATAATAAAGGAAATTAAAGGAAGTAAGAAAAATGGGCGAAAAGAAAAAGATTAATACAATTTTATTTATGGTAGTTGCTACACTTTTTAATGTTGCACTTATTTTTGTCTTCTTTATCCTACTTATGTTCTTATTATCACTTATTATGAAATATACAAACATGAGTGAAAATGCTTTCACAATTGGCTCTGTTATTGTCATTGTATTGTCGTTTGTACTCTCTTTCTTTGTTTATAAAAAAGCTGTTGAATGGGCAAACAATAAGTGGGATATAGGACCAAAAGGTAAGAGCGGGAGAGACTAAAGAATGCGCTATCAGACGCTAGAAAAGCTCACTGGTGCCTATTGGTATTCATTTAGTGATGAGCCAATAGCAACACGCGGGGCTTTAAGACTATGTGATCCTGCATATTTACTTCCAGAGGAATCTCCCGACGGACTATGGCATATGTTTGCCCATACTGCCGTTGGAGTTGAGCATCTTTCTTCAACTTCTGGTTTGGAGTGGAAAAGAGAACACTTAATCGTTGCTCGTGGCCACTCTCCGTGCATTTTCAAAGAAAACAACATGTACTACCTCTTTTATGAGATACATGACAGAACTTCCTTTTTCAAAAAGGATGACAATAGCTTCTCTTCTTCTCGCATAATGCTCACATCTAGTACAGATTTGCTTCTTTGGTCTGAGCCAAAGACAATTTTGGATTCAGAGAAAATAACAAGAGCGCAATATAAAAATGGCCCTGTTAGAATCTCTCGCCCTCAAATAATTGAGTGCGACGGAGGCTACCGACTATATTTTGGTGCAGGGGAGACAAGGCTTTACGATACAAACCAGAAAGCCACAGCACGCTTAATGTATGCTCAGTCTGATTACTTAGATAGAGACTATAGAGTTAATCCAGAGCCCATTTTAGATATCGAACCCGATAGTTTATATCGTAACTTAGCAACAGGCTCTGTCCATATCGTGAAGTGTTCAGATGGAGTTGCTGCCTTCGAATGTGCCTTTTCTTATGATGAAGAAAGACGAAAATCTACAACAAACTTGTTGCTTTTAACAAGTGAAGACGGAACAAGCTTTACTTTTAATAAGCTAATACAGAAAACGCCAACAGAGGGATGGGCTAGTAGATACATAACAAGCGTAGATGTACGCTACAAAGAGTCTGAAAACAGTTGGTATTGCTATTATTCTGCTAATGGTTATGTTCCGATTCTTGGCCATAAGTTTGTAAAAGAGTCGCTTGGACTTCTTCTTGGAACAGACAGATAAGTAAAGGTGCCAAACGGCACCTTATTCATTTCTTATTTTCAAGAGAAGCTTCAATTAATCCAACAAAGAGTGGGTGAGGGCGCTGAGGTCTGCTCTTAAACTCTGGGTGGAATTGAACAGCAACGAAGAAAGGATGGTCTTTAATTTCAACTTCCTCAACAAGCTTTCCATCTGGACTTGTTCCTGCAATATCCATCTCGCTATTGTCAAAGAGTTCTCTATAGTCATTATTAAATTCATATCTATGTCTATGTCTCTCATCAACGCAAGATGCTTTATAGAGCTCTTTTAATACGCTTCCTTCTTTTATAGAACAAGGGTAGGCACCAAGTCTCATTGTTCCGCCTTTCTTAACGCCCTTTTGGTCAGGCATTAAGTCTATTACGCTATACTTGCCATATTTATCAAACTCTGACGAGTTAGCATTCTCGAGTTTAAGAACATTTCTTGCAAATTCAATAACAGCAACTTGCATACCAAGACATATTCCTAGGTATGGCACTTTGTTTTCTCGAGCATATTTACATGCACTAATCTTTCCTTCAACTCCTCTGTAGCCGAAGCCTCCTGGAACAAGAATGCCATCAACATCGCTAAATATGCTTTTAGCATTTTCGTCAGTAACGGTTTCACTATCTACCCACTTAATAGAGCAATTAGCACCAAGAGACCAAGAAGCATGTTTAAGTGCCTCTATTACAGATAGATAAGCATCATGAAGCTCCATATATTTACCAACCATGGCTATTCTTACTTCTTTTGAAGCCTTATGAATACTCTCAACCATATTCTCCCATTCTCTAAGGTCTGGTTTTTTGTTTTCTAAGTGCAATATACGACAAACAGAATCATCTAAGCCTTCGTTATGAAGCATTAATGGAGCTTCATACAAGACAGGTACTGTCTTATTCTCTATTACGCAATCTCTTTTAACATTACAAAATAGAGAAACCTTCTCTTTAATTGACTCTTCTATAGGCTCATCACTTCTAAGCACTATGATATCTGGAAAGATTCCGGCAGCCATAAGCTCTTTCACAGAGTGTTGAGCTGGCTTAGATTTATGTTCTCCTGAAGCTTTTAAGTAAGGAACAAGAACAACGTGGATAAAGAGGCAATTTTCTGGTCCAACTTCATGGGAAATTTGCCTTATTGCCTCTAAAAATGGTTGAGACTCAATATCTCCAGTTGTTCCTCCAATTTCTGTAATAACAACATCAGCAGAACTTGTTTTTCCACATGAATAGATGAAATCCTTAATTTCATTAGTAACATGAGGAATAATCTGGACAGTATGTCCAAGATATTCTCCATTACGCTCTTTATTAAGAACATTCCAGTAAACTTTTCCACTTGTAAGGTTAGAGAACTTACTTAAGTTTTCATCAATAAATCTTTCGTAGTGGCCAAGATCTAGGTCTGTTTCAGCACCATCTTCAGTAACAAATACCTCTCCATGTTGTAATGGCGACATGGTGCCTGGGTCTACGTTCATATAAGGATCAAGCTTTTGTGAGGCAATTTTATAGCCACGTGCTTTTAAGAGTCGACCTAGAGACGCTGCAGTGATTCCTTTTCCAAGTCCAGATACAACTCCACCTGTTACGAAGATGTGTTTAGTCATAAAACCTCCCTAAAAAAATAAGGACACCTAGATGGTGTCCCCTATATAGAGTGAGAAAGAGCCTCTCTCGCTACAAAAGCGAGTGAGAATTGAAGAGAAAGACAATTCTTTCTTTTCTCCTTTCTATGCCATTGTTGCACTTTTTGGCTCATCTCTTAATTCCTAAATATGGTGTGATAATGATGCTTTTTAAGCCACATTGTCAAGAAGGAAAAAACTTTATTTTTTTAATAACTAGGTCAGAATTTGACCTAGTGGCTAATGTAAAATAAAAACACAAATCGAAAAAGTGATTTATAATTGTCTCTATTGGGTGGGATAGACAGTGTACATAGCACATATAAACGACAGAAATGAAGAACAAACATGCAATGAACATAGTAGAAATACTGCTCAGATAGCTGCCAATTTGTTAAAAGATGTAAATCTTTATAATGTTGGTTACCTATCTGGACTTCTTCATGACATGGGAAAATATAGCGACGAATTTTTAGAATACATTCAAAGCCGTGGGCAAAATGGTAAAAGAGTAATTCATTCTTTTACAGGTGTTTCTTTCATTCTGGGAAAGTATCACAATGGAGATCTATATAGAATTGTTACTGCAGAGATAATTGCACTTGTAATAGGTTCTCATCATGGTTTGTTTGATATATATGATGAAGAAACAAATAGAGATAAATGTACTAACAACAATTTTAAATATAGATGTGCATACAAATCAGAGTATTCACAAGAAGCTATTAAAAATTTTTTTTCGGAATGTGCAACAGATGATGAAATATCAAAACTGTTTGAGTTGTGTATAGCTGAGATTAAAGAGTATCTAGAACTTCTGTATTTTGAATGCTCCCCAAAAAATGGAGAAGAAATATTTTATTACTATTTGGGTATTCTTTTTAGACTGATTCTTTCTGCTGTAGTTGAAGGTGACAGGCAAGATACTGCCTCATTTATGAATGGTAGAAAATTTAACAATTATAAAAAAACTGAATGGATGCCATATTTAGAAAGTATTGAATCTTATTTGAAAACATTACCTACAGAGAAAGAAATACAAAAAGTAAGGAGAGCTTACTCTGATTGTTGTTCGAATTTTTCAAAAGAAAAAGGAGCAATTTATCTTTTGGATATGCCAACGGGAGGAGGCAAAACAATAGCAAGTGTTCGCTATGCTATTAATCATGCGGCAAACTATGAAAAAAAGAGAGTTTTTTATGTTGCACCTCTCCTAACTATATTGGAACAAAATGAAAAAGTTATCCGAAATTTAGTCGGTAGTGATAAAGATATCCTTTCTCATTATTCAAGTATTATAAATGAAGATGATGACGAAGAAGATGCCTGTTCCGAAAAAGAATTTCTACAGGAGTCTTGGGATAGCCAAATAATTATCACTTCATTAGCTCAGTTTCTTCAAACGCTTTTCTCTGGAAAGATGGCTTCAGTCAGAAGATTTAATGCATTAGCAAATAGTGTTATCATTTTTGATGAAATACAATCGTTACCAATCAAAGTATATTCGATGTTTAATTTAACAATGAATTTTTTGAGTAATTATTGTGGTGCAACAATAGTGCTTTGTTCTGCAACAATTCCTAGCTTTGAAAAAGCTAAGTATCAAATGAAGATTTCTGACAAGAAAATGATAAATAAGGATATTTTGAATGAAACAAAAAATGTCTTCAAACGGACGGATATAAAAGAATGGGATAATGATGTTTTTATTGATGATATTCCTAGTATTCTTATCGCTAAACTAGAGCATTTTGATAGTATCTTGTTGGTCTGCAACAAAAAAGATGAAGCTAAAAAAATATACTGCGATTTAAAAGAAAGGACATCAGTTAAATTATTTCATTTATCTGCTTCTATGTGTCAAAAGCACCGTAAAGATGTGTTAAATGACTTAAATAAATCCCTTCAAAAAAAAGAAAAACTAATTTGTGTTTCAACTCAGGTTATTGAAGCGGGAATTGATATTTCTTTTTCTATAGTTTTTAGATTTGCTGCAGGTTTGGATAGTGTAGTACAGAGTGCAGGACGTTGTAATCGTAATGGTGAATCAATAGTACCAGAGCCTGTTTTTATACTTAATGTTAAAAATGAAAACCTTAAAGCATTGAGAGAAATTCAAGAAGAGAAAAATGCATTATTAAACCTTCTTCATAATTTTAAAGAAAGACCGGTTGATTTTGCTAATGATTTGGCTTCTGAAGCTTCAATATCTCATTATTATCACGTTTTGTTTGATTCTCAAGATTTTTGCGCTCAAGATTTTCCTAATCCAAGTGGAACCGGAAATCCAACATTGTTTTCCCTTTTATCCATGAACAGACAGGTTATTAAAACAGGGAAAAAAGAAGATTTAGATAAGTATATTTTTCGACAGAGTTTTAAAAAAGCAGGCCATTTATTTTCTGTTTTTGATAACAATCAAAAATCAATAGTTGTACCATATTTAGAAGAGGGACAAGATATTATAGCTAAATTACAAACAGACACTTTAAAATATGATTACGATTATAGAAAAAAAATCCTTGAAAGAGCAAAAGAGTATTCTGTAAATGTTTTTGATTTCACGTTTAATAATTTATGTAAGATTGGGGCTATTACATCTATTGAAAACATAGGTGTTTTTTGCTTGAAAGATGGATATTATGGTGAAACAGGCGTTTCAGAGAAGGAGGATGATGAATGCAATATGCTAATACTGTAGAATTCGCGATAAAAGGAGAATATGCTCTCTTTTCTGATCCGATTACTAGGGTTGGAGGGGAAAAAACTAGTTACCAAATTCCAACGTATAGTGCAATTAAAGGTTGTTTAGAGTCAGTATATTGGAAACCAACTTTAATTTGGATAATAGACGAAGTAAAAGTACTTAATGAAATAAAAACCGAAGCAAAAGGGATAAGAACTTTAATCTATAATTCGGAAGAAAGTGGTAAAAATGCCTCTGCTGAGTTGTCAAACTACACATATTTAAAAGATGTTTCATATGCTGTAAAAGCTCATTTTATATGGAATGAAAATCGTCCTGATTTAAAAGAAGATCGAAATGAAAATAAGCATTATTTGATAGCAAAAAGGATGATTGAAAAGGGTGGAAGGCGTGATGTTTTCTTGGGTACAAGAGAATGTCAAGCTTATGTTTATCCTTATGAATATGATAGAACTAGAAGTTACTATGATAATTCTGGGACTCGAACATTTGGACTAATGTACCACAGTATTTCTTATCCAGATGAGAATGATAAAAAGGAAATGATAATTAATTTCTGGAATGCAAAAATGTCAAATGGCGTAATTGTTTATCCTCCTCAAAATGAATGTTTGTTAAAGAAAGTAATTAATTATAAGAGAATCAAATCTTTTGCGATAGGAAAAAATTGCGTAATAGATAATTGGGATGTTAAGGAGAACGATTAATGGGTTTATTTAGTGAGGCTGCTAGAACATATGATGTTTTGGAAGAATATGTTGGCAATTTTAATCATAGCATAGAACCAATAGCTCCGTTGTATCATAAAACTGAATCTATTGGAATTTCAGTGGTATTAACTAGTAATGGAGATCTTGTGGACATCCAACAGATAGATGAAAGAGGAATAATCCCAATTTATTCTGGTGAGGCAAAAGGAAGATCTGGAAAAAAAATCATTCCATATCCATTAAGTGATGCTGTAAAAAACTTATATTCAAAAGATAAATGCAAGCTTTACCTTTCTCTTTTGAAAGATTGGATTGATTATTCTCCTTCCACTGTTGAATTAGAAGCCATCTATAGATATATGTCAAAAGAAACATTTAAAGATGATTTAAAAAGGCGAGGAGAAAAAACAGAAAAAAATTCAGCATATGTTGGATGGGTCATTATAACAAAAGAACAAAACATAAAAACTTGGAAAAATCCAAATTTGATTAGTTCCTACATAAGCTACTGCCAAAGTAAGACTATTAATAAAGAAAAAGTTTTAAGTATGATATCAGGAATACATGATATTCCGATTTTAATTACACCTCCTGTCCAAGGCTTTGGTACTGCAAAAATAATTTCTAGCAATCATGAAAAAAACTATATATACAAAGATATTATTAAGGATAAAAGTGAAGCATTAACTTTAGGCTATTCAGACACTATTAAAGCTATCAACGTATTATCGTGGCTTTGTGTTAATCAAGGATATATTATAGAAAAGGATAAAAAAACAAAAAGGCAAAGACTTCTGTTATGCTGGTCTCCTGATGGAGAAGAAGAGTTGAAAAGCCCAATAGATTTTCTGTTAGGAGTTCAAAGACAGAAACACATTGAACCTTCTGACTACAGGCAAATTATCGAAAAGTACATAAAAAATGGCCAATATGATAAAAACTTTTTCAATAATAAGAAGAAAATTATTACAGCAATTTTATGCAACACGTCTCAAGGGCGAATAGCAACAGAATTTTACAGTGAAATATTAGATAATGAATTTTTTAGAAATGTTGCAAAATGGAATAATGAGTGTTGTTTCTATAATGCATATACAAAAAGTATTGAAGTTCCCTCTATTGAAGCGATTGCAAAATTTTCTATGGGAAAAGCAAAGAAATCTAAAGAAGAAAAAGATGATTTTAATTCAGAAAACAATGCTCTTTACGTGTTCGCTTTTAAAGAATTAATTGAAAAAAAAGTAAGCGGAGGGAGAATGCCTTTAAATATAAAAAGTAGTCTCATAAAAAAATGTGAGAATTTGCAATTATATGAGGCAAAAGATGTTAATGCTTTGTTGTTTATAACTTGTTCAGTTATAAGAAAATACTATTTTAATAAAAAGGAGTACAAAATGAATTTAGAAAAAGATCTTTTAGATAGGAATTATCAATTTGGTAGGTTACTTGCAATTTTTGAAAAAATTGAGATAGATGCTCAATATGCTTCAGAAAATGATAAAGATTCCAAAAGAGTTCCTAACGCAATTCGGTTACAAAGTATGTTTGTAAAACAACCAGGTAAAACAGCAAAGATTCTTTTGGAAAAATTGAAGGTTGCATATTATCCTCGGCTTATGAATTCAAACCCTGGATTGTTAGTTTATTATGAGCAATTAATTGGAGAAATCATGGAAATATTATCAAAGATGCCAATAAAAGATTACAATCGACCTTTAGGCGAAACATATGTTCTAGGCTATTATCTGCAAAAAAATGATTTTTATACAAAAAAAATAATGAGGAGAAATAAAAATGAATTTAGAGAAAAAGATTGACTATGTAGCATTGGTAAGTGTCACAAATGCTAATCCAAATGGAGATCCATTAAATGGAAACAGGCCAAGAACAGATTATGAAGATTTTGGGGAAATATCGGATGTATGTATCAAAAGAAAAATCCGAAATAGAATGCAAGATTTGGGATATGATATTTTCGTACAATCTGTTGGATCTATAAACGATGGGTTTGGAAACTTAAGTGATAGGGCTGCTTCTATAGGCTTTGAAAAAGATTCAGATGTATATGCCAAGAAAGCTTGTGAGAAATGGCTTGACGTTCGTAGCTTTGGACAAGTGTTTGCTTTTAAATCAGGTGTTTCTATCGGAGTAAGAGGGCCAGTTTCTATTCAGATTTCTCCAAGTATCGATCCGGTTGATGTTTTTTCAATGCAAATAACAAAAAGCGTTAGCAATGAACCAGGAGAAAAAAAAGGCACTGATACAATGGGAACAAAGCATTTTGTTAGATATGGCTTATATGAGATAAAAGGTTCTATAAATGTTCAGTTGGCAGAGAAAACAGGATTCTCAGAAGAGGATGCAGAAGTTATCAAGGAGTGTTTAAAAACTTTATTTATGAATGATTCATCAGCTGCAAGACCAGATGGTTCTATGGTTGTAAATAAACTCTATTGGTTTAAACATAATTGCAAAGATGGACAGTATTCTTCGTATAAGGTACATAACTCGATAAGAATTACAAAAAAAGAGGGTATAGTGTCTCCAAAAAGTTTTAACGATTATGTAATTGAACGAGAGGCTTTACTAGGTCTAGATTGTCTAGAAGTTGATGGTGAATAAGTGGAAACATATCTTCTTATTTCAGGAATTCAACATTTTGTTTTTTGTCCTCGACAGTGGGCTTTAATTCATGTTGAACAACAATGGAATGACAATTATTTTACTTCTGATGGTGAAATAATGCATGAAAGAGTTCATGATAATAATTCCTCCTTTAAACGGGGGGAATTATTACAATTGAACTCATTACATGTAAAAAGTGATTTATTAAAAATTGAAGGAGTATGTGATGCGGTTGAGTTCAAATTTTGTAAAGATGGTATAGAACTCCATGGTAGGATAGGAAAGTGGTCAATTTTACCAATTGAGTACAAACGAGGAAAAACAAAGGTAGATGACTCAGACATACTACAGGTAGTTGCCCAAACTATTTGCTTAGAGGAAATGTTCTGTTGTTCAATAAAAAAATGTGCCATTTACTATGGAAAAACTCACAGTAGAGACTATGTTGATATTACTGATGATTTGAGAAATAGACTTATAACAATGGTATCAGAGATGCATAAGTATTATGATCGACATTATACCCCCAAAGGGATTCAAACAGAAAAATGTAAATCTTGTTCACTTGTTGATATATGTCTTCCTAACTTATTTATTCTTAAACAAAGTGTAAAAGACTACATAAAAAAACACATTGAGGAATAAAACCATTGAGAAAATTATTAAATACATTATACATAACCACTGAAGATGTATATTTATCTCTTGACGGAGAGTGCATCGTTATAAATTATCCCAATTCATCAACAAAATTAATTCCACTACATACCCTTGAAGCTATTATCTCTTTCACATATAAAGGAGCCTCTCCTGCGTTAATAGGAAAGTGTGTAAAAGAGGGGATATATGTTGCTTTCTATAGTCCTCAAGGAAAATATTTATATAGTGTTAGCGATGAAGTAAATGGAAATGTTTATTTAAGAAGAGAACAATATAGAATCGCAGATGATAAAGTTAAAGCTTTGAAATTTTCCAAAAATTTTATTATTGGAAAGCTATACAATTCAAAATACGTAGTAAGCAGGTATCTAAGAGATCATCCATTGCAAGTGGATTGCGAGAAAATAAATAGAATTGTTTTGAATCTTAAAATTAGTCTAAAAAATGCATATGAGGCAAAGGATTTAGATGAATTAAGAGGTATAGAAGGAAGAGCTGCCGTTGAGTATTTTTCTGCATTTTCAGAGATGATTTTAGCTAACAAAGATACATTTAAGTTTAAAGAAAGAACTCGAAGACCTGCAACGGATCCTACTAATGCACTTCTGTCTTTTGCATATACTCTTTTATCAAATGAATGTGCAGCTGCGCTAAGAGGAGTCGGAATTGATCCTTATGTTGGTTTTATGCATAGTGATCGATCTGGAAGAAAATCTTTAGGATTAGATTTGGTTGAAGAACTTCGTCCTATTTTTGCAGATAGGTTCGTTTTAATGTTGATAAATAATCGAATTTTTAACTCATCTGATTTCGTAAAAAAAGAAGATAATGAAGTAACCCTAACGGATACTGGTAGACAGCGATTTTTGCAGGAGTGGCAAAAGAGAAAGCGAGAGGAGATAAAACATTCCTACTTGCAAGAAAAGATAACATGGGGACTTGTTCCATATGTCCAAGCTTTGCTTCTTGCTCGAACTATTAGAGGAGATTTGGATGAGTATCCAGCCTTTTTTATCTAAGGAAAATTATGCTTTTATTAATAACTTATGATGTTTGTACACAAACTAAATCAGGAAAGAAACGTTTAGCTAAAGTCGCAAAAATTTGTTGTAATTATGGGCAAAGGGTACAAAACTCTGTATTTGAGTGTGATTTAGATTCATCTTTATATGTTCTTGTGAAGGATAAATTGTTAAAGACAATTGATTTTGAGGAAGATAGTATTCGTTTCTATAATCTAGGAAAAAACTATAATGCCAAGATTGAAGAATATGGTACAAAAAAGGCATATGATCCAGAAGGTACGTTGATACTATGATTTGCGAAGATAAGGATATCATTTTTTATCTATATCGTTCGCACATTTTTTTTATTAATTTCACTATACTTTTTTGAAGCAGCATATAAGAAAAAGATTAAAAAGTGCTAAAAAGTAAAAAAAATAGTACTTTTAATGAAAAAATGCTAGATTATAGCTGTCGCTCCTCTCGTAGGAGCGTGGATTGAAATAAAATAATCTTTACGAGCACCAGACTCACTAGTCGTCGCTCCTCTCGTAGGAGCGTGGATTGAAATAGGAAAGCTTACTCGGTTTATTAAATTTAAATCAGTCGCTCCTCTCGTAGGAGCGTGGATTGAAATTGCAAAAAATAGAAGCAATAAAGCTCTTATCAGAGTCGCTCCTCTCGTAGGAGCGTGGATTGAAATAACCCCTCAAGGATTGGCAGTATACACAACTCATGTCGCTCCTCTCGTAGGAGCGTGGATTGAAATTTTGGATACGACTAAATGGTACGTAAATGGATACGTCGCTCCTCTCGTAGGAGCGTGGATTGAAATAACCTCTGCTTTGTCAAGCTTACCTTGACGGAGCGTGTCGCTCCTCTCGTAGGAGCGTGGATTGAAATTTAAGAAGGCCATCAGAAGAATCAACATGAATAGAGTCGCTCCTCTCGTAGGAGCGTGGATTGAAATTTAAATTTTGAGCAGTAAACTGAACTTGTCCACCGTCGCTCCTCTCGTAGGAGCGTGGATTGAAATCTAAAAATGGTGATATTGCTAATTTTGTGCCTATGTCGCTCCTCTCGTAGGAGCGTGGATTGAAATTTGACTGAAAATTACAAGAACGGAGCTCCTCAAGTCGCTCCTCTCGTAGGAGCGTGGATTGAAATTTTAAAGTCTGTATATCTACCAATGCTAAGTAGCGTCGCTCCTCTCGTAGGAGCGTGGATTGAAATAAAGTGAACTAAATACTTCTAAGAACACAGCTCTGTCGCTCCTCTCGTAGGAGCGTGGATTGAAATGACGATACAGAAGAGAAGATTAAGTCTTTAGAAGGTCGCTCCTCTCGTAGGAGCGTGGATTGAAATCAGGAGTTGCCGACATGATTGTTTGGTGGAAGAAGTCGCTCCTCTCGTAGGAGCGTGGATTGAAATAAGGAAGGCAAACAAACATGAGAAACGATTTTTAGTCGCTCCTCTCGTAGGAGCGTGGATTGAAATTTGAAGAGCTATGTAATAAGGGAAAAGCAAAACGAGTCGCTCCTCTCGTAGGAGCGTGGATTGAAATCTAGACGGAACTCCTGTTGGGAAGAAGGTAGAAGAGGTCGCTCCTCTCGTAGGAGCGTGGATTGAAATAATCATGAAGAAGGCTTGAGGTCTGAGGTCAAAGAGTCGCTCCTCTCGTAGGAGCGTGGATTGAAATAAAAAAGTCGAGTATTGGAACAAGTCACAAGTGGAGTCGCTCCTCTCGTAGGAGCGTGGATTGAAATACGTTAGAAGAGGTGAAGAGAGCACCCCTGTTATTGTCGCTCCTCTCGTAGGAGCGTGGATTGAAATATCTTTGGGCAATTACTTATTTGCGAGAAAAGAAGTCGCTCCTCTCGTAGGAGCGTGGATTGAAATAAGAAAAAGAAGATTTAAAAATTACACAAATAAGGTCGCTCCTCTCGTAGGAGCGTGGATTGAAATCTCTAGGACATCTATAAATGGCAGTCCTGCATATGTCGCTCCTCTCGTAGGAGCGTGGATTGAAATACTCCATTCACTCGGCTCTATAGTGTCAGATACTGTCGCTCCTCTCGTAGGAGCGTGGATTGAAATTATGCTCCTCTCTGTAAAATTGGAACCACTGCGGTCGCTCCTCTCGTAGGAGCGTGGATTGAAATCCATCCGACTGTTGCTTGTACAGTCATGTTTTCGGTCGCTCCTCTCGTAGGAGCGTGGATTGAAATAATTTGATAACAAACTTATTGGAGATTTCCCTCTGTCGCTCCTCTCGTAGGAGCGTGGATTGAAATTGTTGGCAATGGAAAAGGTATTAAGAACCTTGTGTCGCTCCTCTCGTAGGAGCGTGGATTGAAATTATAGAGCCAAAGACCGCCTCAACCAACATCGGCAGTCGCTCCTCTCGTAGGAGCGTGGATTGAAATTATTGCAGGTGGCAAGTATCTATGGATGAGAACTCGTCGCTCCTCTCGTAGGAGCGTGGATTGAAATAACCACCTGCATACAAAGTCTATGTTTGGAGACGGTCGCTCCTCTCGTAGGAGCGTGGATTGAAATTCTCTTTTATGATTTATTAGTAATGGTTATGTTGTCGCTCCTCTCGTAGGAGCGTGGATTGAAATTACAAAGCAATTATAAATAAAAAACTCCCTGATTGTCGCTCCTCTCGTAGGAGCGTGGATTGAAATTCGGTTACTCCCGACATGGTCACGGGGAGATATCGTCGCTCCTCTCGTAGGAGCGTGGATTGAAATTCTTTTCATACTTACACGGTAACCAAGTCTGACGGTCGCTCCTCTCGTAGGAGCGTGGATTGAAATAACAACTAATGTATTTACAGATTTATCAAGCATCTGTCGCTCCTCTCGTAGGAGCGTGGATTGAAATTTGCAACTAGTAAAATAAAAAAAAGAGAAACGCCAGTCGCTCCTCTCGTAGGAGCGTGGATTGAAATTTGTTAATGCTATTGCTGTACAGATTCTTGAGTCGTCGCTCCTCTCGTAGGAGCGTGGATTGAAATTAAAACTGGTTTTATTCAGACTCAAGTAAATGGGTCGTCGCTCCTCTCGTAGGAGCGTGGATTGAAATCAACAATAGATTGACACGTTATATCATCTCGAAAGTCGCTCCTCTCGTAGGAGCGTGGATTGAAATCCCTTTTGGTATAGTCGAAGGAAGAGAAAAGAAGTCGCTCCTCTCGTAGGAGCGTGGATTGAAATCTCTCCATCTTTAATAGCATCTGCACATGTAAGAGTCGCTCCTCTCGTAGGAGCGTGGATTGAAATAGGCAACTACCTCTTCCCACAGAATGAAGAGCTTGTCGCTCCTCTCGTAGGAGCGTGGATTGAAATGTGTAGGACTTCGGCGGCGCAACTTCCACCAGTATGTCGCTCCTCTCGTAGGAGCGTGGATTGAAATAGTGGATGTAATCGCATCCATCTGAAGGACTGGGGTCGCTCCTCTCGTAGGAGCGTGGATTGAAATCAAGATACAACGATTATGCCTATGAGATACCGTGTCGCTCCTCTCGTAGGAGCGTGGATTGAAATATTCCTGCAACTCATCTTGTGACAAAGAGAACAAGTCGCTCCTCTCGTAGGAGCGTGGATTGAAATCTATTGTTCAAGCCCCTCATAGTCACCACTTTGAGTCGCTCCTCTCGTAGGAGCGTGGATTGAAATTGATGTATCAGAAAATTTATAGGTCCAATTATCTGTCGCTCCTCTCGTAGGAGCGTGGATTGAAATTCCGAGCCTCCTGTAAGAGCCCATAAATAATGTACTGAAAAAGTCAACAAATAATGTAATGAAATA
>SAMEA104315422__coassemble_108_pt1 | contig 63688 bp, 63 predicted proteins | sample SAMEA104315422__metabat2_low_PE_015 | metagenome-assembled genome bin SAMEA104315422 (sample SAMEA104315422) | gut metagenome | biome: Monkey gut; feature: monkey-associated habitat; material: faeces | place: China | collected 2013
AAAGATAGCTAGGCTCTCTATCATTCTCAACCTCTGTATATGCTTCTTTCTCTTCTGTTACTGTCCAATCTCTTTCGTCTAATGAGTAACGATAATACTTACTATCGCCATCCCATGTCCATTTAATTGTATATGCAAAAAGTGACGAAGAGATAAACAAAAATAGGAGAAGTACCACTATAGCTTTTACTCTTAAGCTTGGTCTTCTCCTATTATTTCTATCTGTCTTTTCGGTATTACTTAGTAGGTGTACCCCCCCCCACTTATATTAGAAGAGAGATAATTTAATGTGTTTGAAATATTATACATTCTAATATTACCCCCAGAATATTCGAATCAACTACACTTAGGTTTATCACAATATGTTGGAATTACAACAACATTTATATATTAAAAATCTGTTTTATTTTGTCGTATTACTGATAAATTTATTAATTTTTAAACACTATGTTTATTAATTTACTGATATTTTAACTTCTATTATATTTATTTCTTTTTCTATGTTTTGCATTTTTAACTTATTTAGATAGCCTATTATTTATTTGTAATTTCTCAGTTCAATAGCTTGTAATTCTTTTAATTTAGCCAATCATATATTATTACCTTTCTTTTTTTGCAGAATACTTTTCAATCTCTCGATTTAACTCTCGTGCAATTGATAGTCTCTTCTTGAAATAGTTAGAAAGTTCCTTATCCTCACAATATATAAAACACCCCTTTTGACCTCTAGATAAAAGTGTTTTATATGTGTTTCTAATTATCTTATCGGCAAGAATTCTATCCTCTTCTGTCCTTATTCCTTTTATTGATTTATCTGTTTTTGCCCTCTTTTTGTAATTAGTTCGAACATGACCATTAGAATAGAAGATATCTAGGCCCATTATGATTCCGACGTAATCGAACTCAAGACCTTGAGTTGAATGAATGCATCCTACTTGATCGAATGAAGTTGGGTCTGTCGCAAAACTGTTTGTTGTAAAATTCCATTGGGCATTAAAGCCATCTGGGAGGATAATATCAAACTTAGATTTATCGTTTTTACTAAGCCATGGATAGCAATACCCAGCTATCATTCTTGCTTTGTTATTTTGGTTATGCTTTCTTAACTCTTCTCTCATTAGAGTAGGATTATCAAAAATACGAATATCATAATCGTATTCAGAAAAACTCTGATTTGCAGTTTTTCTTATTTCAAGCGTGTCGTCTAAGAAAGCCAAATAACCATCACTACCATTACATCTAAACTGTGATGTTAGCCTTAAACTCTCAGAACAATACACTTTAGAGCCCAAAGCTTCAGCTTGTTTTTTTATTTCTCCAACTCTGCCTATATCGTCTGTTGTAACAATTTGATCTTCATCTACAAAGAAAACACTAATCTTTGCAGCATTAATTATTTCTTTTACTTGGTTCTCTCCTAAATTGCCATACATACCAGATTTAAGTTTTAGTCTATGAGCTTCATCAACTAAAATGCAGTCAAAAGTATTGGTCTTCACATCATAAAAAGAACCAGAGCCTTTAAATAGACCTTTTAAATAGCCTATTGTATAACGACCATTTCTTATTAAGCTTTGAGAAAATGTAAATCTAGGAGCGGAATTTTTAGAAGCATATACGCAAGAAAAACCACTATTAATTATTTTTGCCAAAAGATTAATGGCTATAACAGATTTCCCTGTTCCTGGACCACCTTGAACAATTATGGTGCTTTTTCTTTCATCAGTGATAGAAAGTTCCACTAGTTTTAGTATAGTTGCGTAAGCTACTTGTTGTTCGTCAATCATTTCAAAAGAGGTGTTTCCATTAAGAACAGAACCAACAACATCCTGCAAAGATTTCGATGGCTTCAATTTTCCATTTTCAATTATGTCAAACAAATTCTTTTCAGATTTTGTCTTAACTTTGGAAGCTATGAAATCCGAAAGCTTTGTTCCATCATGTTGAAGAAAAACAGGAGCCTCTTTTATTACGTCTTTATATCTTTCGTTACATATTGAATTGCGATTCTCTTCTTTGTAATTATGGAGGAAAGCACAAGGAATAAGGTTTACAGCATTATCGCGTACTGACTCATTAAAGTTTTCAATTAGCTTTGAGTATGAATATGCTTGTTGAGAAGGATGGGCTACTTCTCTCTCTGCACCACCAGTGAAAGCAATTACAACACACTCTCTCTGTGTTGCCTTACAGTTTTCCCATTGCTTTAACTCGATAATGACAACATTGTCATTTACACCATCATTTCCAGCAATCATGAAATCAACACGCTTAGAAGTCAATGGAATTTGATATTCCAAAGCAACACGAACATCATCATCAATTGCCCTGTTGGAGATAATACTATTAATCACACTTAAAGAATTTTTCCATGATATATACTCTGCCCTACTTTCCTTGGTTATTCCAAGGTAGCGAAACAGGCTATCTAAACGATCAGCTATCATGCCATTGCTAATATCATCTTGAAAACTTTTTTTTGAACCTTCGTAAACAATCATTTTTCTACTCGAGGTTTATTTTAGCTTCTTTTTTCTATTAATAAAAAGCAAAATTAAATTATTACTATATAGAAATGCCTATTTCATAATATAACATCTATATTCTTTAACTCTAGAAGTCGTGAATATTGCTTTTCTAAATCATTGTAGCTTAAGAAACTCACTCTCTTGTTATCTCTTAAAGACAAGAAAGCAGAATATGAGTACTTTGTTTCAAATTCTCTCAGGCGCATTTGATCTGCAACAATAACCATCCTTGTATTGAAATCTTGAAGATCAGAAAACTTAAGAAGGGAATTTTGTATATCAGTAGTACTCTCAATTTCAAAGAGGGATGATGGCATCTTTCTTTCGTTAAACCATATTACATCTACACTTTTTATTCTGTTTACAAAAATATCATAGGAAAAATGTGGAACTATTTGAAGAGAGCGCATACTCCCAAGTTTTGTATTTGAGAAGACCTTATTTTTATCTTGATCAGGAATGAAAGTATCCATATTTTTCATATTTCCAATTAACACAATTAGACCTTGATAATATGTATGATTGAAACTTTTTAATTCATTTGAGTCTTTATTCTTTTCTGTTTCAACAACTATACCAATAGACTCTAACTTCTTTTTATAGGATACAAGAGCATATAGTCCGGGTTTAATTCTATAGATGTTATCATCTTGTTGAACAATTCGTCTAATTGAAGCAAATGGTGTTTTTGTCTTCCAAGAACAGCTTTCTATTAAAAATGTTTCTCTATATAGTTGGCCAAGTGTTGCAATGCCACCTAGTCTTTCCAATGTTTCTTCTACAGCCTGTCTTTGTGTCATTTAATAATTATAGTCTATCTTTTATTTATTTTGTTTCTTATTTCATACAACTATGTAGAGTGGACATGCAGTTTTTTTTAGATTTTGACTAATATTCAGAGTTTTCCAATTTGTCATCAAGTTTTGGATGCTGCATATAAAAAATACTTTTCTGCCTTTCAATTTCAATCCGTAGTTGTTCTTTTGTTGGAAGATATGTCAAATACTTTGACATGAAAAGATGGTCATTATCATGCAAGACAGAATATCGCGCAATATCCTTGCTAGTTTCACCACACAATAGAATTCCAATTGTAGGGTTATCTCCATCTTTCCGTTTAAGTTCATCATACATACGAACATACATATCTATCTGTCCAACATCTTGATGTGTAATTGTTCCCATCTTTAAGTCAATTAGAACATAGCACTTTAGTTCGATGTTATAGAAAACAAGATCAATATAATAGTCTTCTGTATCCGTCACAATATGCTGTTGACGTGCTACAAAAGCAAAGCCCTTTCCCATTTCCATGAGAAAGTCTCGAATATGGGAAAGAATTGCGGACTCCAAATCCGACTCCGCGAAGGAATCTTCAATGCGAAAACCCAAAAATTCTGCCACAATTGGACTTTTAAGAAGTTCAAATTGGTGTTTCTGGTCTATTATCGTTTTTTTGTTCATCTCGGCAATCATGGCTTCTTTTTTGGGAGATTGAAGTAGTCGATAGTAATATTGTGTGCCTATATTACGATCAAGAGTGCGAGTACTCCAATTTTCGTTAGATGCTTCATTCATATACCAAAGACGAGCGTCTTCATCTGAAACACGTAATAAAGCACGAAAATGTGTCCAATTAAGATTTTGAACGCGCGCGTTCCAAATCTCATAGTTTGGAAAGCACAAATAAAACTGTCTATAATATCGAAGGTTTCGACTAGAGTAATTACTTCCAAATTCTTTAGTAAAAATATCAGCAAGAACCGAGATTAATCGTTTGCCATACTCTGCACGCTCAACACCATTCTGTTCTTCTTCAACAATTCGTTTTCCAATATTCCAATAGGTCATAATCATTGCCCGGTTAGTTGCGTTATAGGCAAGACTCTGCCCATTGGTAATCAATTTCTTAATATCTGAGATTATTGGCTGATACAAAATAAAGTTGTCATCCATTTGAAAAATCTCCTTTTTAGCTGAGAACTTTCCTTATAAATCATTGTTAAATCATAACAAATGTTATTTTAACTGTCAGCCAATCATATTGCACTTCAAATGGAATATTATATTGATGTAAAAAAACTGCCTGTTCTCATTATTAAAGGACAAGCAGCTTTTTATTAAGTTATGTAATGATTATTAGCATGCACTATCAGCAAAAGCTTTGATGTTGGAAGCATTTGTTATAGTTTTAGCTTCACCACGAGTAAAGGCAACAAGAGTTGGCGCCATCTTAACTCCATACTCCTTGCAAAGCTCTGGATTCTCTTCAGCATCAACGACTTCATACTTTATACCTTTTTTATCCAAGAACTGTTTAGCCAAGCGGCAATTAGGACAAGTCTTTGTAGTGAAGAGGAGAATCTTATCTGTCTTCTTTGCTTCGTCATTTACTTTTGCAGTCTCTTCAGTATGCTTTCTCTCATGCTTTAGCTTTGAAGATGGAATATCATACTCTCTTCTCTCTTTAAACTCTTCACTCTTTCCTACGTTCCAGTTCTGTACAGGACGATAGTAGCCAGTAATTCTTGAATAAACCTCAGTCTTCTTCTTACATACTGGGCATTCATATACCTCCCCTGCTATATATCCATGCTCCTGGCAAACAGAGTATGTTGGGCTAAGAGTATAGTAAGGAATCTCATAGTTCTCAGCAATCTTTCTTACAAGAGTTGCGGCAGCTCTCCAATCAGGGAGTTTTTCACCAAGGAATGTGTGGAAAACAGTTCCTGATGTATAGAGTGTTTGAAGCTTATCCTGAATATCTAAGGCTTCAAATACATCATCTGTATAGTTAACAGGAAGATGAGAAGAGTTTGTATAGTATGGGCTCTTATCATCAGAAGATGCTGTGATAATATCAGGGAACTGCTCAACATCGTGTTTCGCAAAACGATAAGATGTGCTCTCTGCTGGAGTTGCTTCTAGGTTATATAAGTCACCATATTCTTCCTGATAATCCGACAGTCTTTCTCTCATGTGGTTCAAGCATTCAATAGCAAAAGCCTCACCCTTTTCATCTGCAATATTGCATCTGAGCCAAGAAGCATTAAGACAAGCTTCGTTCATACCAACAAGACCAATTGTAGAGAAGTGGTTATTGAATGTGCCTAAGTATCTCTTTGTATATGGATACAAGCCTTCATCCAAGAACTTTGTAATAACAGTTCTCTTAACCTTCAAGCTTCTTGCAGCAATGTCCATCAAGCGATCAAGACGGTTGTAGAAATCTTCTTTGTCTTTTGAAAGATATGCCAAGCGTGGCATATTAATTGTTACAACACCGATACTTCCTGTTGATTCACCAGAACCAAAGAAACCACCTGTCTTCTTTCTTAGTTCTCTAAGGTCTAAGCGGAGACGACAGCACATACTTCTTACATCACTAGGATTCATATCTGAATTGATGTAATTAGAGAAATATGGAGTACCATATTTAGCTGTCATAGTGAACAAAAGCTTGTTGTTCTCTGTTTCAGACCAATCAAAATCCTTTGTAATTGAATATGTTGGGATTGGGTACTGGAAGCCTCTTCCTGCACTATCACCTTCAATCATAACTTCAATAAAGGCTCTGTTGACCATATCGATTTCTTTCTGACAATCGCCATATGTGAAGTCCATATTCTTGCCACCAACAATAGCTGGTACATTCTTCATATCCTCAGGGCAAACCCAGTCAAGCGTAATATTTGAGAAAGGTGCCTGGGTTCCCCAACGAGAAGGGGTGTTTACACCATAGACAAAGGACTCAATGCACTTCTTTGTCTGCTCAAAAGATAGATTGTCTGCCTTAATGAAAGGCGCAAGATATGTATCAAAAGAAGAGAAAGCTTGAGCGCCAGCCCACTCATTCTGAAGAATGCCCAAGAAGTTTACCATCTGATTACAAAGTGTTGCTAAGTGTTTAGCAGGAGCAGATGTAATCTTTCCAGTAAGACCACCAAGACCTTCCTGAATAAGCTGTTTAATTGACCAACCAGCACAATATCCTGTCAACATTGACAAATCATGAATATGGAAATCGCAATTGCGGTGAGCAGATGCAATCTCTTCATCATAAATTTCACTAAGCCAATAGTTAGCTGTGATAGCACCAGAGTTAGAAAGAATAAGACCGCCAACTGAATAAGTAACAGTACTATTTTCTTTTACTCTCCAGTCATTAAGATTAAGGTAGTTGTCTACAACACTCTTATAGTCGAGAGTTGCACTCTTCATGTTTCTGATTCTTTCTCTCTGCTTTCTATAAAGAATATATGACTTAGCAACATCTTCGTATCCAGCTTGAGATAAGACCTTTTCTACAGAGTCCTGTATATCTTCTACGCTAATCTTGCCATTCTTTACTTTACTAGCAAAATCTGAAGTAACTTTAAGTGCTATGAAATCTACAATATTCTCATCGTATTCCTTATCAATAGACTTAAAAGCCTTCTCAATTGCAAGAGAAATCTTTTTTATATCAAAACTAACTTCTTTACCATCGCGTTTAACTACATAGTACATTATTTATTTCTCCATTGTGGTGAAGACAGTAGCACATTCGAAATTGATTTGCAATAGTAAATTATACTGTATAAAGTGTATCAAATTAACACACACGCTATATATAGCGTTATGCCCTATCTCTTATTGATACATTTTCTATATAACATTTTAATTGATTAACATAGTTTTTTAACTCTTCAAGGGAGGGGGAAGTAAAGCCTTTTTCGATTGTATCTTCTGACTGTACAAAGGATTGCAAGAAATACCTTTTTGCTCCTTTAATTTTTCTTCCAATTTTTTCAAAATTTTCGCTATTGTGTAGTTCTTTTACGACAGTCGTCCTAAACTCATAGTCAACCTTCCCAGAAAGAAGATAGTCAATGCTTTCTTCTATTCTGGAGGTATCTACTTTGACGCCAGCAACCCTATCATAGTCGTCGAGGCTTGTTTTTATGTCCATCGCACAATAGTCACATACTTTACTCTCTACAGCTTCTTTTAAAACAGATGGCATATAGCCATTTGTATCTAGCTTAACAAGTAACCCTAGATCTTTTATTTTCTTCATAAAAGGAATTAAATCTTTGTTGAGTGTTGGTTCACCGCCTGTAACAACTACGCCTTCAATCATATTTCTTCTCTTCTTTAAAAAAGAAAAGATTTCATCTTCTTCAATTACTGGTTCATTTTCTGGAGCAAGTACTAATGGCCCATTTTGACAAAATGGACAACGAAAATTACATGCCCCAGTAAAAAGTATTGATGCACAATAACCCGGAAAATCAACAAGAGTTAGTTTTTGTATGCCATGGATAATCATCTTATTTCTTCTTCCTATTTTTTCTCTCTTCTTCTCTTTCCTTAGAAAGCTTAAAGAAGTCAGCCATAGTAGCATTACCACTATCTTTTCTATCCTTAGAGAACGAGAATGAAGAGAAATCCTTACGCTCCTTATTGTCTCTTTTATATTGAAGCTTTGATTCTCTTACAACTTCAGTCTTTGTCTCATAGACAGTAGGAACTTTAACAGCACTCTTTTTGCTTATGACAACTTTTATCTTGCCACTTTCAGTTGTGCTAAATGTCTTTTTACTAGATGCAATTGGAGAAGAAACCTTTACCTTATACTCTCTCTCTTCATATTGGCAACTAAGTTTTTGACAGATAAAGTGTATGGAGCCATCGCTATCTTGGCTTCTCATCATCATCGAGCCACAGTAAGGACACTTCTTTCCATCTTTAAAGTCAGGAGAGAAGACAAGAGTAGACTTCTCTACGTCGGCAACAAGCTCTGTTGCAATCTTCTTTATATCCTTTATAAAAAGATCTGGACTCTCTTTTCCTTTACTTATGTTTTCGAGTCTTCCTTCCCACACGCCTGTTAGCTCAGGAGAACGAAGAAGCGTTGGAGAGAGTCTTACAACTTCCCTACCCTTAGCTGTTGGAACAAAGTATTTACCATCTCTTTCTACATATCTATTTTGAACAAGCTTTTCGATTATATCGGCTCTCGTTGCAACTGTTCCAAGACCACAAGTAAGATTTGCCTTCAATTCCTTATCCTCAACAAAACGCCCCGCATGTTCCATTGCAGAAAGAAGTGTCGCATCTGTATATCTCTCAGGAGGCGTAGTGCTGCTCTTACGAACTTTAATAGATTCGACTGTAACTTCATCCCCTTCTTTAAGTGATGGAAGGAAGAACGAGTCTTCATCATCACTAGTTAGAAGAGGGCTCTTCATACCACTTGAAAGGCTGACGCCTCTGTATCCTCTTTTTAGTGGAGTTGAGAAACGAGCAATAAAGATTTTATTCTCAACATTTACTTTAAGAGTTGTCGTTCTATACTCATAATTATCGCCAAGAACCTCTAAGAAACGAAGGGCAATGAGAGACCAAAGTTTCTTTTCGTTTTCACTAAGATTTTCTAAGCGAACAGTCTCTTCTGTTGGAATAATTGCGTGGTGATCAGAGACATCCTTTTCATTTACGAATCTTGGATTGTTTTCTCTAAAGCCGTTTTTTAAGTACTCATCAACCTGTCTTGAGAAAGGTGTATTAGAAAGAGCTTTAATTCTATCTTTGAGAGTTGGTACAATATCTGGAGTAATGCACCTACTGTCAGTTCTAGGATAAGTAACTATTTTGTGTATTTCATATAAGCGCTGTAATGTTTCAAGTGTATCTTTGGCTGAAAAACCATAGCTTATATTTGCGTCTCGTTGAAGCTCTGTTAAGTCATAACCTAGAGGTACGTCTTCGCTTTTTTCTTCATTTACTATAGAGACAATTCTTCCCTTCTTTCCCTTCCACTCTTCCATTTCTTTTGCTAAGTTTTCATCTGTAAATCTGATGGAATTATCTTCCGGATAGTAGGAAGCTGAAAACAAACCAAAGTTCGCGCGGCAAGAATAGTAGAAAGAACCCAAGAAGCGCTCTATTTCGTCTTCACGCTGTGTCATCAAAGCAAGTGTTGGAGTTTGAACTCTTCCACAGGAGAGTTTGGTATCATAATAGCAAGTAAGAGCACGAGTAACATTCATGCCAACATACCAATCAGCTTGAGCTCTACACTCTGCTGCATGGTACAGATTATCGTACTCAGAACTTGGACGGAGAGTCTCAAAGCCTTCTTTTATTGCTTTTTCTGTCTGGCTTGAAATCCATAGTCTCTCGCACTTTCCATTCCAATTTGCTTCTTTCAAAATCCAACGAGCAACAAGTTCACCTTCTCGTCCAGCATCTGTTGCGATAACGACAGATGAAACATCATCTCTCTTTAATAGAGATGCAATAACATCAAATTGATCTTTAGTCTCTTCGATGACTGTCTCATCTAGCTTTTCAGGAAGCATAGGAAGATCTTTAAGAGACCATCTTTTATATTTTTCACTGTAGTGTTGAGGTGGAGAAAGCTCAACTAAGTGACCAAGAGCCCATGTAACAACATAACTCTCCCCTTCTATATAACCTTGACTTCTATCAAAACAACCTAAATTTTTAGCAATTTCACGGCCAACAGATGGCTTTTCTGCAATAACAAGTTTTTTCATACGGCATTATTCTTACATAAAGATATTGTAAAAATCAAATCTATTATCCAATTGACCCACATAGTGTAGTGGAATATACTCTAAGTAATCTTTTTTAAGGAGAAAAATATGGCTTATAAGATTACTGACAAGTGTGTTGCATGTGGTACATGCGCAGGTGAATGCCCTGTTTCAGCTATCAGCGAGGGAGATCCTATTTACACAATCGATGAAAGTGCTTGCCTTAGCTGTGGCACTTGCGCTTCTGTCTGTCCACAGGAAGCTATTGTCGAAGACTAATAGATCTACTCTGATTATTACTGCCCATTATTCGGGCAGTATTTTTTTTGCTTTTATGTTATATTAAGACTATGCCTTACGATGAACTTACGAAAATCATAACTGTTAGCGAGATGAATCAGCTGATAAAAAAGGTTTTAGATATCAGCTTCTATCAAATCATCGTTAAGGGAGAGATTTCATCATATAAGCCTAGCCAATCTGGCCACATATATTTTGATTTAAAAGATGAAAGCTCTTCAATTAACTGCGTTATCTTTCGCTCTTTTACGCAAAATCTTCCTTCATTAAAAGTTGGAGACTTAATTATAGCTACCGGAAGAATAGGATTCTATGAAAAAACAGGAAAGCTTAGTTTTGTTGCAACAACAATAAGAAAAGAAGGAGATGGAGAGCTTCAAGCACAAATTGAAAAGAGGAAGTTATATTACCAAAATCTAGGTTGGTTTGATCCAAAGAACAAGATTCCACTTCCAGAAACAATAAATAAGGTTGGTATAATTACCTCCGCAACCGGTGCTGTTTTTCACGATATACTTGATGTAACAAAGCGTCGTGCTCCTGCTTTGGATATAGTTCTTTTACCATGTGCTGTTCAAGGCGAAGGCGCAGAAGTAACAATTAGCTCTAGAATAAGGCAGGCAAATAACTTCTCCCTTTGTGATTGCTTAATTGTTGCAAGAGGTGGTGGAAGCCAAGAAGATCTTGCGCCTTTTAGCACTGACGAGGTTATTATTGCTATCCATGAATCAAAAATCCCTGTTATTTCTGCTGTCGGACACGAAACAGATTGGTCACTGTCGGACTATGTCGCATCTGTAAGAGCAGGAACTCCTTCAATTGCAGCAGAAATTGTTACTAAAACAATATTCTTACGCAGAGAAAGATTTAACTCAACATATACTATGATGCGAATGCTCATGGAAAAGAGAGTAAGCGATACAAGAAGAAGATTAGTTCAAAAAGAGCTTCTACAAAGCATCTTAAAAGAAAAACTTTTAAGAGTTAAAGCTTCAGTGCCTGACAAAGAAAGGCTCTCGCTTATTATTGAAAGAAAGAAGGAAAATGCACTTATTTCTTTTAATTACAGGGAAGAAGATTTAAGAGAAGCTTACCTATCTAAAATTAAAGAAAAAAGAAATAAGTTAGAAAATCTAAAAGAGAGAATGGAGCTAACACTACCCCATTTAATTGAAAGAGGAAGAAAAGTTGTAGATAACTATCGCAATACCTCAACTATTCTTCTTCAGTCATGTTACTCAATTAAGAAAGAGAAGGCACAAAGTACAATTAAAGAGCTTAAAGCACTTTCGCCTCTTTCTGTTTTAAATCGTGGCTATGCAATTGTCACAAAAGAAAACGGTAAAGTAGTATCATCAGCTAAAGACGTAAAGAATGGCGAAATAATTAATATACGAGTAAAGAAGGGATCTTTCTCTTCTATAGTTGAAAAGGAGAAAAAAGAATGAGCTTTGAATCAGATTTAAAAAGAATGGAAGAAATTACAGAATTATTAAAAAACCCAGAAACAGGACTAGAGAGAAGTGTTGAATTATATGAAGAAGGAAACAAACTTGCTTCAAAGCTCTCTAAGACTCTCGATTCAATTGAAAGAAAAATAGAGAAAGTAACAACAACAGACGAAAATGAAGTTGAAACAGTACCACTTGATGACGATGGGAACGAAATAGAGGATGCTCCCTTTTAAAGAGAAATTCTAATTCTTTCACCTTTTAATACAAATGAGAGTGAATAGGAAGTGAGGCAAAGCTCACTGTTTTCCTCTCCGTTGTATTTATCGTCTCCTATGATAGGAAAGCCAGCCCAAGATAAGTGACATCTTATTTGATGTCTAAAGCCCCGCGTTATTGTGCATAAAAATAATGTTGGACTTATTTTATGAACAAATGTTTTATAGACTACATTAGAGTCGCTTCTTTTTTCATCAAGCGTAGGTCTTACTTGCGCTCCTTTTGGTCCATAAGAACGAAAAAAGGAAGAAATTGTTATATCCTCACCATTCCAAAAATAAGGAAAAGATGGAAAACCAGGAAGAAGTGAATCTTTACTTGTTACTTCAGCTCTATATTCCTTTTCAATTCTGTCTTTTTTCTGTTCTTCAATTAGAGAAGAGTAAGTCTCATCATTTCTAGCACATAAAACAAGGCCCGATGTGGGAGTGTCTAAACGATGAATAATACCTCCCTCCCAACTATTGAGCCCCCTAACAGAAAGTACTTCAGGGAAAGAAAGGCTAATTCTTTTTAGTAAAGAATCCCCCTCAATGTTACTTTTAAGGGGGACTGTTGGAAGACCTCCTTCCTTATAAAAACAAAGAAGGTCTTTTGATTTATAAACGAGTCTAGTTGTCACGGCGAGAAGCAAATATTCTAACTAGATAAAGTAGAATATTGATAAAGTCTAAGTAGAGTTCTAATGCACCAAGAATAGAGATCTTACTAAGCTCATCCTCGCTCATCATAGCGCCATAGTTATTGTTCATAGCCAATACTTTCTGGCTATCCCAAGCTGTGAGGAGCGTAAAGATAGCAACACCAGCGATGCTGATAATCATATCTACTCTGCTTGAGCCAATAAACATATTTATTAGTGACACAACAATAATGGCAATTAGTCCCATACTGAGCCAACCACCCCAACCTTTAATGCTTCTCTTTGTAAATGTTCCATAAAGAGCTGCAACAACAAAGACAACGGCTGTTGTTACAAAAGCTAAAGGAAGAATATTTGTTCCTGCATATAAAAATACAAGAGAAGAAAGCGTTGCGCCATTAATAGCAGAATATGCAAAGAAGCATCCTATTGCAGCACCGCTAGATAGTTTCTCTATTCTCCCTGAAAGAACAAATACAATTGCAAATTCAGCAACGAAAAGTAAAATAAGAAGAAGAGCATTAGAATAGAGTGCTCTCATAAGTGTTGCACTTGAAGCAACAAGAAAAGCTGTAAGTGCAGTGACAAGTAAACCACTTGCCATCCATAAATATACTTTCTTTAGAAATATATTCTCTCTTTGTTTAGCTGAAGAAAGAACAGAATTGTTATCCATTTTTTATCTCCTATAGCGTGTAATATAACAACAAAACTAAAAAATAGTAATTATAGAATTGTTTCTACAAACAAAATACATCAGTTCTTGAAAGAATGAACAGGAGAAGGAATGCGACCTCCACGGAGAATAAACTCTTTAGGAGAGTACTCATTAACCTTCATGATTGGAGCATATCCTAATAGACCTCCAAATTCAGCCCTATCTCCTACATCTTTACCTACTACAGGAATAATTCTTACAGCTGTAGTCTTCTGGTTAATCATTCCAATAGCCATCTCATCTGCAATTATTCCACTGATTGTATATTCATCTGTCTTACCTGGAATAGCTATCATATCCAGTCCAACAGAGCAAACGCATGTCATCGCTTCAAGCTTTTCAATTGTAAGAGAGCCACACTCTGCACCTTCTATCATTCCATGGTCTTCGCTAACAGGAATAAAAGCACCAGAGAGTCCTCCGACATAGCTTGATGCCATAATGCCACCCTTTTTAACTTGGTCATTTAAAAGCGCAAGCGCCAGCGTTGTTCCTGGACACCCTACCTTCTCTAAGCCCATAGACTCAAGTATTTCAGCAATTGAATCGCCAACTTCAGGAGTTGGAGCTAGTGACAAGTCAACAATACCATATGGAACGGAGAGTCTTTTTGAAGCTTCCTTTGCAACAAGTTGCCCTAGTCTCGTAACCTTGAATGCCGTCTTTTTAATAGTATCACAAAGAAGTCCAAAGTCTTTGCCTTTAACAGAGGCAATTGCATGGTTAATGACACCAGGACCAGATACTCCAACATTTATAATGGCATCGCTCTCAGTTACACCATGAAAAGCACCAGCCATAAATGGATTGTCATCAGGGGCATTACAAAAGACAACTAGTTTAGCACAACCTATACTGTCTTGGTCTTTTGTTTTCTCTGCAGTCTCTTTTATAACTTTTCCCATAAGAGCAACCGCATCCATATTTATTCCAGTCTTAGTTGAAGCAAGATTAATAGATGAGCAAACATTTTCAGTCACGCTTAAAGCCTCTGGAATAGACTTAATAAGCATCTCTTCGCTCTTTGTCATTCCTTTAGAGACAAGAGCTGAGTATCCTCCTAGAAAGTTTACCCCTACTTTTTTTGCAGCTTTATCGAGTGTCTTTGCAATCTTTACGTAATCAGATGGACACTTACAGCTAGAGGCTCCAATAAGAGATATAGGAGTAACAGATATACGCTTGTTTACAATAGGAATTGCATATTCTCTCTCAATATCTTGTCCAACCTTTACAAGGTCTTTTGCCAAAGATGTTATCTTGTTGTAGATATTATCACAGAGCTTATCTACATCATCACTAATACAATCTAAAAGAGAAATTCCTAGCGTAATAGTTCTAACATCTAGGTTTTCCTTCTCTATCATCTGATTAGTTTCTATTACTTCATTAATGTTTATCATATTCTCTGCATGCTCACAAAAATATCTTCTCTCTGAAGTTTTATAATTACACCAATCTCTTTTCCTAGATTCTCAAGTTCCTTTGAAAGCTCCAAGAAAGGCTTAGTTGCTGACTGTGTATCAACTATCATCATCATGTTAAAGTAACCTTCAACAATGGATTGTGTAATATCTTCGACATTAACGTTGTTTTTATAGAGGTAGGTTGTGACTCTTGCAATAATTCCAACCTGATCTTTTCCTACTACTGTAATAATGGATTTACTCTTATTCATAATTTCCTCTTTTTTATCTTATTAAACTCTTACTATTCGTTCAATAAAACTAAGAAAAAAGATATTTCTCTTTTTTCCTGATTTACTTAAGGTTTTTGATTATATTTTAAGTATGAAGAGAACTCTAAAAAATATACTTATCGCTTTTTTACTAATAATTGTAGCTACTATTGTTGTTATAGCAATTTATGCTTCATATCTGTTTTTATCATATTCAAGAATAGATGACAAAACAGAATTAACGATAAAAAATCAAACTCAGGCAAATGTAAAACAAGGAGAAGAATATAGCATCGTTACATATAACGTTGGCTTTGGCTGTTATTCGCCAGAGTTTTCATTCTTCATGGATGAAGCAGATTGGAAGAATGGCAAGCATACAGTCGGAGTTTATGGTAGAGGCATAAATAAGAATGATGTAATAAAAGACACACTTGGAACAGGTGATGTACTAAGAAGCATCAACCCTGACTTTATTCTTCTACAAGAAGTTGATGAGAAAGCAACTCGTTCATTCAACATCAATATGAGAAGTTACTATGAAGACCTTTTTTCATCTATGAATAGCATCTATGCTGTTAACTTCCACTCTCAGTATCTTAATCTTCCTCTCTATGACCCACATGGAATTGTTAATGCAGGTCTTCTTACATTATCAAAATATAAATCATCAAAAGCAGAAAGAATAAGCTATCCAGTATCTTCTGCCCTCTCTAAAATTGCCGATTTAGATAGATGCTTCTCTATTGAGCGCTTTATTACAGATGATGGAAAAGAATTAGTCATAATAAATAACCATATGTCAGCATATGATGAAGGTGGCGTAATCAGAAAAGCCCAACTTGATACGCTTAATAGTTATCTTGAAACTGAATATAAAAAAGGAAACTACGTAATAGTTGGTGGAGACTTTAATCATGCTCTTGGCGAAGAATATGCAAATGCTTTCAAAACAGATCAGCTTCTTCCAGAATGGGTAAGCATCTTAAATGATAGCGATTTACCGAGTGGCTTTAGTATCGTAAAACCAGAAAATGGCTTTAGTGTTCCTACAGTTCGTAGCTGTGATATTCCTTACACTAAAGGCGTAAACTACTTAACTATAGTTGATGGTTTTATTGTCTCAGACAACATAGACGCATCGTCTTACGTCTACGACACAGACTTTTCATACTCTGATCATCAACCTGTAGTACTTACTTTTATTTTAAAGTAGATAGCTTCTTATAGCCACAATCGCAATATGGGCCACCGGACGCAAGAGTGTATTTACGAATAAACTCAGAGCATCCTCCCTCTTGGCTCATAGTGTAATCAAGCTCGCATAAAGCTGGGGTTAGATCGAATAGATTTAGCCTCTTTGTTAATGTACAGATTCCACACTTTGTAAAGCGTGCTTCATACCCACTATCATCAGAGTATGGATAGAACTCCATATTCCATGAATAGAGATTACGATTTGCTGCCTTAAGTTGCTCCGTCTTTTTCATTAGCTCTATATCTAACTTTGAGAACTTTTTCTTTGCTTTAATTCGGCAAAACTTCTTCATTAGCTTTGTCATCATAGCTTTTCTATAGTATATAGTTAGAGTTTCAACATCGGGCCGTTTATGTAGTGATAGAACAAAAGCTGAAAGCATCGAAGCGCTTACGATATTCATCTTAAATCTGTCTTTCTTTTCAAATTCAGGGATAGATGAGATTATCTCCTTGTATTTTAGCTTAGCTTTAGCTGTTATAGTCCGAGCGTCTTTTTCATCATAAGCAAATGTATTAGTTAGCTCTTTTTCAAATGAAGGCTTAAAGATAATCCACATTAACGAAGGAAGCGTATGATACTTCATTAACTCTCCTTCCACAGATGAATTATTCTTGTTAATCTTCTATCTATATCTACTCGAGTCTCTTTACACTCTTTTGGATAGTCTCTTGCAGCCTTAAAGGCAAGTTTAACAAATAGACCAGAGCCTATAGGAAGCATAGTCTTAATCATCCCTTCAGGAAAAACGAAATGAGTACCATGAGGATACACTACAGACTCAACAGAGCATTCGTGTTCATGTTCCTTTAACCTATTCTCCATTCGCCTTATGTACATTGCAGTATCCCACAGAGAGTCATCTTCTGCGCCAACGACAAAAAGCATTCCCTTTATATTCTCAACTTTAATAAACTCCGCCTCTCTTATAGGATGAACCTTCTCTGAATCATCAAAAATCTTGCGAGAGGCTAGCATATTTCCCGTGCTTTTACTCTCTTCTTCTATCATTTGCCAATACTTTGGATGAGAGTAGCAAAATGGCATATATGGTAGTGGCTTTCCTTTATAGGAAAAGAGAGATTCATTTTCGATAGGCCACTCTTTTGATCCATCCTTGTTTCCTTGCATAAAGCCTTGCCAAATAAAGTCACTTGGTGTCATAGCAACTGTCAGCGTTATTGAAGGAAAGTAAGAGGATGCAGTTAGTGCAAGCGTTCCTGTTGTTGAAGCGCCAGCAATGCCAATTTTCTTGTTTCCATTCTTCTTTAGCCATTCTATAGCCTTTTCAATACGTTCCAAGGGATAGTTATGGTGGCCATAGTCTTTTTTCCCTGGCGACATTGTCATAATGTTAACGCCTTGTTTTAAGAGCCATTTTGCGGCAGAACGAGCCATATAATCTTCACTATCATCGCCAAGCATTGCGATTATAACTGAGTCTGTCTTTTCTTTGCTTTTCCAATATGCCCCATGAAAGCCATCTCTTTCTAAATCAAAACTAATATGTTTCATACACCCTCCTTAAAAGTAATCTTCACTATTTGCATCTTCATTACTTTGTCGCCAACCTTAGCAAGGAAACGAGAAAATGAGCTAACAGATGGATCCTTTAAATTATTGTAGCCAAGCATATAGCCTTTACTTAAAACATCTATTTTATTACTCCAAGGAGAGATTTCTTTTTTTGCATTTGACACAGAGAAATATGCCCCAACATTTTTTATTTCAGCTTTTTTCAGCCATGTTTTAGTTATCATTTTGACAGCAAATGAATTTGCTCCATCAAAGATTAACACAGAGCCAGGGAAACGGCTTTCCAAATTACATACAAGACTTTTTACTTGCTCTTTTAGAAAATAGTAAAAAACACCAGAAGCAAAGAAAATGATGCCAGAAGAAGAATCTATTTTATCCATCCATTCAGTGTTGTTTAAATCAGAAGGGATATTTTCTTCTCTCTCTTCTGGAGGCAAAAGCTTGTTTCGTAATTCTATGACATCTGGAAAATCTATGTTGTAAATCTTTATTCTTCCATTATCACATAAGCGAGCACTGTTATCGAGACCACAACCAAGATTAACAACACTACACTCAGGATGCTTCTTAATATATTCTTTTATTTCGGTAGTAAGATCATATTGTCTTACAGCAACTTCCAAAAAGCCAAAACGTTCAATGAAAGAAAGCTTCTTTTTTTCAATCAAGGAAAAGTCATAATCGATTTTATCTATCAAAAGAGATGCTGTTTTATCTTGATAGATATTCTTATATATTTCAGAGCATATCTTTCGAGCATATAGAGGAATTATTAGAGTTTCCTGCACGGTGTTTTTTTCTATTTTGTATTTCATTTATTACTTATTCCTTCTAAAGCCACTAGAATCAACATATTCAGGATGTTCCTTTATAAAAGGATCCTTATCACCACAAATTGTATAGTCGCATTTTATTCCATTAGCGCATGTTGTCTTTCTTATTAGACGTGCTTTGATATAAGCCATTGCGTCATAGTCTGGATTGCAAAATGCTGGCATTATTTCCTTTACTCCATGACTTATTGGAAATTCAGCAACAGGACATGATGTAAACTCATAGCTAATAGGCTTATCATCACTATATGTACTAACGTTCATCTTATAGTCTTTCCATTGATCACAACCTTTCTTTGCGCGGAGGAAAGATTTATACATCAAACGCTTAAAAAATGGTTTATTACAATCAACAAACTTTGAAAGAAAAGAAAAAGAGGGAAGAAAAAGACTTTTCTCCATCTCCTCTATTTCTGCTATCGATGTAACATCTTTGCAAACAACATAATAAGAAGTAAGTGCAATACAGTCGTAGTTTCCTCCACTCTTATTATGGAAATTCTTCTTTCCTCCATAGTTTGTCTTTAGCCCTGAAAGATAAAATGAATATTGATTTTGTACGCTCTTCCAAATTTCTTCTCTTTTCTCCTTTTCATAGTGAAGAGCTATCTTTTTCAAGATCTCTTTTTTACATTTTTTTGAATAAGGAATATGGAACGAATAATCGATATCTAAGCTTTTATCTTTCATTTAATCTTCCTTGATGATAGAACTATATGAATATAGTTAGCATCAACTAACTATAATAAATTAAAAGAGTTTTGTACATGATTTATTAGACTTTGCTTAAAAAAAAGAGGGAGCTTTTAAACTCCCACAGTCATTCACTTCAATAAGCTTTTTACCTTAACCATAATATGAACCATATTTTCCATACTTACCATATTTTCCATATTTTCCATAACTAGAGCCCTTAGTTTTAACACCATTAAGAATTAAACCTAAGACCTTTCCTCCTACTCTCTTAATGCTACTTATAGAGTCTTGTAGCATAAGACGCGTTGTTTCGTCAGCACGAACAACAATAACATAGCCATCAATGTGAGGCGAAAGCACTAGCACGTCCGATACTATTCCAATTGGAGCTCCATCGATAATTACGTAGTCATAGTTCTTCTTGGCTTCTTCTAATAGATCTACCATACGTTCAGAGTTTAATAGCTCAGATGGATTAGGCGGATTTTTTCCTGAAATGATGATATCTAAAAATGAATTGTTTCCAATGTGTTGGATTATTCCATCATCTGTAATCTTTTTTACACCAGCAAGAACTTCTGCAAGCCCTGTCTTTGACGAAAGAGAAAGATCTTTGGCAATTCTACTAGCTCTCATATCTCCATCGATATATAAAACCTTCTGTTCTGTTTCACTAATAGCAATTGCTAGATTAACACTAGTACTACTCTTTCCTTCATGTGCAACAGATGATGTTACACAAATTATCTTGCATCCTTCATGAGGACATACAAACTGTAAATTCGCTCTAAGAGTCTTGTATGCTTCAATTACACTAAAAGGAGAATTAGAATCGATAATATTTAGTTTTTCTTTTGGATCTTCTGTTTTGCTCATCTCTTAATCCTCCTCATAGTCATCATCGTCGTCATCGTCATCGACTTTCTTTAGATTATTACTGCTCTCACTTTCTTTACTCTTAGAATCAGCTCCTCTTTTATTACTACTAGTAAAAGCCGGGATAACTCCGATGATAGGAGTATCTTTAAACTCTGAAGTTAAGTCATCTTCATTATGAATTCTTGAATCAAGAAGAGATGAAACAACAATAGCTCCGCAAGAGAGTACAAAGCCAAGTAAAGCTCCAAGCACAGTATTCTTCATAATACTTGGGCTACAAGGCTCTGTGGCAATACTTGCCTTGTCGATAATTTCAACAGCACCAGCCTTAACTACTCTAATAATCTCTTCTGGTAAGAAATAGAGAATAGCATCGTTGATAAACTTTGCTTCATAAGGATCAGTTGCAGTAATTACAACTTCAAAAGATTCTGTATTATTTATAGAAGAAGCAGAAAGCATCTTTCTTATTCTTTTAGGAGTATATTCCTCACTACCTAAGAATTCATACCCACTCTTTCCTTGATACTCGCTTATTACATCGCATACTTGTCCAAGAACAGAATCTGATTCAAGTATTACTATATAGGTATTAACCAATATTTTAGATGTTGAAATATCTGAAGATGATACTTGCCCTACTACTTTTTCAGATGTATTAAAAACATAAAGTTTTGATACCGCTTCGTATTTAGGACTAATAAAAAACTTTGTATATCCAAAAAATAAACCAGCAAAGAGAATTGTTATTAGAATGATAATCCATATCTTTGATAACAAAACTAGAGCTAGCTTTACAAGATCTATTTCTTGTGGCTGTCGATTATCCATTAATTTTCCCCCTCGAGAAATACTATGTAATTATAAATGTCACCATATTGATATGTCTAGAGAAAAGATTTCAAGAAAAGCTATTGACCAAAAGAAAGGAAATCTTTATTGTTTCTTTGTTACGGCAAGGTAGCTCAGTTGGTAGAGCAACCGGCTCATATCCGGTCGGTCACAGGTCCGAGTCCTGTCCTTGCTATATTAAGCTAGAGTTTGTTAGTTCAAATTCTAGCTTTTTTTATTCTCAAAGAAAGCCAAAATACATTAATTAGCCCATTAAAAATGAACTACCATCAAAGAATCACTTCGACAGTAGTTCACTAAAGGTTTTTAAGTTTGAATTATCCCATATGTCGGATTGTCATACCACCCGCACCATCGGTTACCACTCTTATTACAATGTAACAAGACTCATCATTACTAATATTATAATAATGATATTTTTCATCCTCAGGTATATCCACAAGATTGCTGCCATTAATCTTAAACACACTTATATTAGTCTTCAAATTTAAATCTTCAAACTCAAATAGTATTGCAGAACATTCATCATCGTTTATTGTGTGTCTCATTAGGAAATAGTCATTAGCTTTAAGTTCTACACCAAGGAGCCTTGTATTATATGAAACCTCAGGAATATCAGTATAGTTAACAGATACCTTCATTTCTAAATTATCTTCTTTGCATATCCATTTACCTTCGGAATCTGTATAACCTGCAACATTAGGTATAAAATTTATCTTTAAGTGTGCTTCTGTTCCTTGATCAATCAGGTCAGCATTTTTATACTCATGAGGTATTTCAACATAATGTGTTCCAACACGATGTCCTTCTGCAACCACAGTGTCATTAACCTTAACTGCAAAAGTTAGTTGATAATCCTGATAATTCTTGTATTCATTTTTTGGGTCTGCTAAATTTGCAACAAAATCATCTTGAATTCCTATTATTTCAATAGCAGTATCATCGTATGAAATATCTGATATACTTTCTACATAACCATAAATTGTATTGCTATTACATTTAATTTTTGTTTTGGAATGACAATGAAGAGTTGCATCAAGTTTTCCTTCAATATTTTCAAGGTCATAGTTTTTAGCATCATCTCCAATTAAACTTACTAACTCAATTGTTTCAGACTTCTCAGAGCCTTCTAGATAAAGATCATATTCTTTTCCATGTTCCCATGTATTATCTTTTAGAACTTTAATTGATACCTTATCGAGAACACCATCTTTTTCAACTAGTCCAGAAGAGTTTGTTTTATTAAGTTCAAAAATAGTCTGCCATTCACCCTCTATATAACATGAAGTAAATTGACTGTGACCAATATTTAAAGTTCTCTTTTTAATAGAGAAATGTTCTAATGCATACTCTTCTTCAATATCTCCTGAAGCACTAATGGTAATCTTTAGTTCATATTCCCCTGCATTTTTTGGGAGAATTGGAGAATAAGCATCTTCTGAACCTTTAACTTTACATTCGATAGTTACATTAGCTACATCGCCTTTGTATTCAATGTCATCTTTAGTTAAAACTATTGTTTCACCGTCATAGGTTTTATCAAGAACACGCTTAACCTTTATTGCTCTCTTTGATGTAGTAGGAATATTTTCTTCTTGTTTATATTTACAAACAGAGCATTCTCTTTCTCTTTTACCTTCTTCTGTCTTAGTCGCTTCAGTAATAGTTATCCATTCACCAAAAGTGTGTTCAGCCTTATCCTTTACTTCACTAGTATGTTCACAAGTTGCTTTATGATAGTGATAAGTATCATCAAATGACTATTCTTTTTCAAAAGTATGTTCATGTTCCTGTGGAGGTTTTGCCTCATTTTTACAAGATATGAAAGCAAAAGCTATAAGTGCAATTAATGCAAAAACAAAAAGGCTTCTTTTCTTCATAATAATTCTCCTTTTTTAGTATTGTGGGTGTCGATAGTATCATGGCGAGAATGGAATATGTCAATAAATATTTAATAAATATTTTCTAGAAAATAGGCCGTTTTTTGTTACGCTGATAACACTTTTAATTAGTTTTAAAGAGGAAAACCTTCTATATATTGAGTTTTTTACTATTTTTTTACTTATTTTCTTGTAAAAATATAAGTTTTTAAAAAACTGAAAAAATTTATTCTTTTTTTGTTGTTTTTCTTTTTCTTGCCTTCTTGAGACCAATTCTCTTTTCTTTTTTTCTTTTCGATACATTATTTTTAGTTGTGTTAATAAAAAAATGTTACTATTGTAACTTTTCCTCAATATTCTTTTGATATAAATTTAAATATTTCAAATTTCTTAATTTTTTTTGAGATTTAACATAATTTATTCTTTTTATTTCTTTTTTGTTCTGTTACTATCGATAGAAAAAAATAATCTTTATAACAGAAGGAATTAAAAGAGGATGAAGAAAAATCTTACATTTAAAGAGTATGTCTATGTCGCAAGTATGCTCTTTGGCCTTTTCTTTGGCGCCGGCAATTTAATCTTTCCTGTTCATATGGGACAGGAGGCAGGAAGAAACTTTCTACCTGCAACTATTGGCTTCATTATCACTGGAGTGGGACTTCCTCTTTTAGGTGTGGCAGCACTAGGTGGAAGCAAAAGCGATGGGCTATATTCCCTTAGTAGCAAAGTTAATCCTTTCTTTGCAATTTTCTTTACATGTGCACTCTATCTAACAATTGGGCCATTCTTTGCAATCCCAAGATGCGCATCTACTTCATTTACAGTTGGAATTGATCATCTATTACCTGAAAATAGTAATACATCGCTAGCGCTATTCTTGTTCTCGCTTTTCTTTTTTATTGCAGCATTGCTATTCTCACTCTATCCATCAAAGATTCTTACATGGGTTGGAAAGATTCTTAATCCATTCTTCCTACTCTTCTTATCTATTTTGGTAATTGTCTCGCTTATTAATCCAACAGCATCACTTAGCTCAGTTGAGCCAAGTGCATCATACCAAACAGGATCATTCTTTAAGGGATTTTTAGAGGGCTACAACACAATGGATGCCCTTGCTTCCCTTGCCTTCGGCATTATTGTCGTCAATGTTATTAAGGACCTTGGAGTAACAGAAGCTAATGATATAAGCAAGAATACCATTCTATCAGGCTTCTTTAGCTGTTTATTAATGGCACTTATCTACTTTGCAACAACAGTTGTTGGCGTTCAAAGCAGAGGAGTTTTTAGCGTCTCTGCTAATGGTGGCATTGCCTTAGCTGAAATAGCTCATTACTACTTAGGCACATTTGGCTTTGTTATTCTTGCAATAACAGTAACACTCGCATGCTTGAAGACAAGCGTTGGCCTTATTACAAGCTGCTCAGAGACATTCTCAGGGTTATTTAAGAAAGGTCCTAGCTATAAAGCATGGGTATATATCTTTACTCTAACATCATTCTTAGTATCTAACGTAGGACTAACAGCTATTATTAATATTTCGCTTCCAGTACTTATGTTCCTGTATCCATATGCTATTACACTATCTTTACTTGCTATCTTTGGTAAGCTTTTTGATAACAGCAAGATTGTATACAATTGGGTTATAGGACTAGCAACCGTAAGCTGTATTTTCGATTTAATTAATGCACTACCAGCGTCAGTTAAAGAGATGAAGGTCTTCAGTGCAATTTTAAATGCACTATCGTCAATCTTGCCATTCTCAGATTTAGGCTTAGGTTGGGTTGTGCCTTCAATTTTGGGTCTTGTTATTGGCGTTATCCATTACATCATTCACAAAAACAAAAGCGTAGCTACTTGCTAATATATTAGCCAGGGTCAACCTGGCTAATTTTAACGCTTAATAATATTTCTTATTTCCTCTATTGGAATTTTTTCCTTACGATTATTATATAAAAGACCATTCACTTCTTGGAAAGTATCACAAAACTGAGTATAACAGAAACCTGAAATATTAGGTATTTTATATAGGGCATCAACAAGGCTCTTTAAACGGATAAGAAAGCTCTCTTTTGTCGCTTCCTTTCCTTCGTAGCCCCAACTTTCACTCTCTGTATTATTAAATGCTATACCACCAAACTCTGATATAAACACAGGCTCTCCGTTGTATTTATAACCAACTGCATATGTCTTTCTAGAGGGAAGAGCTATAGGAAAGCCATTCTTCCATTCTTCTTCCATTACCTTTCCATTTTTTGCATAGTCATGCAAAGAAGAAAGATCGCTTATACATTGCTCCCATCCGTCATTGGTGCTAACAAGACGAGATGGATCTAGCGCTTTAATTAAATAGTAAAGGCTGTTGGCAAAATCTTGCGTTGGCTTGTCATTTACAATCTTTCTGACTCCCCACGATTCATTTAATGGGACCCACGCAACTATCGAAGGATGGTTATAATAGAGTTCAACATAATTATAAATAGTTGAGAGAAGTTCCTTCCTTTCGACCGAAGAATAATTGTATCCACTTGGACACTCAGCCCAAACAATTAAACCAAGCTTATCAGCAAGGTAATAGAAATATGGGCTTTCTATTTTTTGGTGCATTCTTACACCATTAAAGCCCATCTTTTTTATTAAGAGTAGATCTCTCTCATATTCCTCTATCGTTCCTGTTAGGAGAGAATCATCAAAGTATCCTTGGTTAAGAATCATACGAGAAAAGAAAGGCTTATTATTTAATAACACCTTTCCATCTTCTACTCTAATATTTCTCAAACCAAAGCTTGTAGATTTCTCATCTCCATTAGAAAGAGTAAGAGTCAAGAAGAAAAGAACTGGATTATCTGGCGACCAATAGTTTAATTCGTCAACAGAGTCTCCAAAAGGAAGCGTAACTCTAATTCTTTTTTCAATTCCATCGACAGCGAAAGAGATACTTTCTACCTCTCTTTCGCTCTCATCTCTTACTAGAGCTTTACACTCCCCTTTAAACTCTTTATTAAAAAGAATAGCTATCTCAATAGATTGAGAATCAACAAAAGGAGTAACAAGAATCCTATCTATGTAAACATCCTGTCGCTCTTCAAGATAAACACTTTGCCAAATGCCTGATGATTGAATATACCAACACCTAGTTGGTCTTTCTTCCCAACTTTGTTTTCCTCTGAGTTGATAATCATTTTTATAGTCTTCAACTCTTAAGACAATTGTGTTTGTTTCGCCTTTCTTCTTTAAATAAGGGGTAATATTTACCTCAAAAGGTAAATAACCTCCATTATTACTTGAAACAAAAACACCATTCACATAAAGAGTTGCATGGTAGTCTACACTGGAGAAAATAATATAAGTATCATTGGTAAAAGTAGATTTTATCTCTTTTGAATACCACAGAATAGGATGATAACTCTCATCTCCTATTCCACTTTTAAGAGAAGAATAGACATATGGAACATTTATCCTCTTTGAGTAGTTATGACTTAAATACCACTTTTCTTTTATTCCAATATTCTCGTCATCATAATCGAAGAGCCACTCTCCATCTAAAGAGATGAAGTTAGCTCTTCTTCCTATAGCTCTATTTATATCTATCATATCTCGGCAACACTTAAAAAAGATGAAGGGAGCCAGCCTCTTTCAACATTTGATCTAAAGTCCCAGCCAAGTTTGTCGTAGCATTTAACTTTATAAGACCAAAAATAGAAAGCAAAAGCACTCTCAAAAGTCATAAGCTCTGCGCTAGCCATCAATCGATAAGACTCGTATCGCTCTTCTGGTGTAAATGATGGAAGTATATTATGTGGAAGCGACCACTCTCCTATCATTACAGGAACATATTTTTGACACTCGTTAATATTGTTCTGCCATTCAAAAAGAATTCTATATAGATGATTGAATGTACTTGTTGTCTCTGTTACTCCCTCCATATCTAAATAAGGATGAGTGTCTAAAATCACATTTTTAAAGTTTGATTCCTTAATAAATGTTTTTACTTGCATAAGTCTAAAGCCATCATGAAAGACTATATACTTGTCATCACCCATTATTGCTCTGAGCTTATCATATGCATTTGTATAGAAATCTAAAAGCAAAGGAAGAGGAACTGCAGAAGAACCTTTTGCTCGCTCTTTGTCATGTGGAGTATAAAAACGTTTATTTCTCTCCCAAACCTCTTCACTTGCAGGCTCATTGAGTAACTCTAGGCCCAAAAAGTTATCTCTTTTTTTATATCGCTCTGCCAACATCGATAGTACTTCTATTACTCTATCTATGTTCTCTTTTTTTTGGTGCCATTTAGAGACAGCACAAATACCGCCATTATCATAACCATTTTGGCTGTCTGGTGCGGTATGCAAATCTAATAGCACACTTAAACCATACTTTTCTGCCCAAGAAAAGAGCTTATCTACATAATCAATGCACTCGACATATGGGTAACAGAAATGTGGATTATCCCCAAAAAGAAAGTGGGGAATAGGCAATCTAATTGAGTCTAATCCGCATTTCTTAATAAAAGCTATATCTTCTTCAGTAATGAAGGTATCTCGATGCTCTTTAAATCTCTTTATCTTCTCTTCTTCACTTAAAACTCTACAGAGATTATCTTCATCTCTAGATTCAGTTCCTCTAAAGACATCTTGGTCCATCCATCGCTCTAAAACTAGCCATTCGCCAAGATTAACACCACGTATTTTACTCATAGTCCTTCTCCTCCAAAGTAAGAACAATAAGGCTATTAGGCTTACTCGTGACAGAAAAAACCTTCTCCCCAACTCTTACATTTATTTTTCTCTTTTGACACTTTTCTGTTTTCATTACTAGCGAAATAGAATTATCGGCATTTAAAAAAGCAACCCTATCTAAAGTGCTATCGAAAGAAGTGGTAAACAATATCTTGCTATTCTCTTTTCCTGCCAAACTAAGTGCCTCGATAACAAAATATGCCATATTCTTTTCACTTTTATTTTTCTCGTTAACCATAAATGGAGCCATGCAGAAATTACCTACATGATTAGGTCCACCTTCATTATCGAGAATAATATTCCAGTCAATTAAAAGATCAGCTCCATGGGAAATATCATTGATATACTCATGGCCATAGACTTTGAGTTGCTTTAAATAATCATAGCGATCTTTAATATTCATGCAGAATTCACTCATAATAACTCTCTTATCGCTATGCTCTCGTCTAAACTCATCTAAAGCCTCAAAGTGATCTCCACAGTATCCATGGAAAGCAATACCACTTACATCTTTTGATTCTGAATTTAAGAACTTCTCTGTTCTAGAGAGAAGTCTCTCTTTGTTGTGATCCCAATAAAAAACTAAAGTGTCAACAAAACCTTCATTTTTTAGTTCCGCTTTGATTAATAAATAGAGCTTTCTCTCTTCCTCTGCTGTATAGATACAGCTATCCCACCTCTGTCTTGCGTTTGGTTCGTTTTGTAGCGTTAAAGCCCAAACGTTAAAGCCCTTCTCTCTAAAGGCTGAAAGATAATGGACAACATACTTTGCCCACATCTCATAACACTCTTTTTTTAACTTACCGCCTTCTATTCTCTTATTGGTTGTCTTCATACAAGACGGTGGAGACCATGGAGAAAAGAGAAGCGGAATCTTCTTCTTTGTCCTTTCTTCTATCTCTTTTAAGAGAGGAAAAATGTATTTCTCTTCGTTTGAAAAATCAAATCTATTCTCTAAAAAATCATCTATCGTATTTATCGTAGAATGTTGATAAGGAGAGAAATCAGAACTATCGATAGCAATTCTAATATAGCGATAGATAGGGTTATCTCCAGAAAAAAGTGAGTCTATTACATCTTCCCTATCCTTTTTATCTAGTTTAAGCAGGACAGATGCGCTAGCTTCTGTCAAAGCACCACCAAAGCCGTAAAAAGAATGCTTAGTTTTTTTAGGGAAGATCTCAAGAATGCCCTCTTCCATCTTTCTTCCATTAGCTTTCTTTACAACTTCAATATTTTCTTTCTCCAAATCTGTATTGATTAAATAACAGTTCATTTTACAGCTCCCATTGTTAGACCGTTGATTATGTATTTTGAAAGGAAAGCATAGATAATAATTACTGGAATGACAGATATAGCTATTGCTACATACATAGCTCCGTAATTAGATAAAAAGACTCCCTTTATTGTCGAAATTAAGATTGGCATAGTGAACTTCTTTGAATCACTAAGAATGATTAAAGGCGATAGATAGTTGTTCCAACATGAAACGAAATTGAAAATTCCTATTGTTGCAACTCCTGGCGTAATACAAGGAAAAACTATCTTATTAAAGATTCTAACTTCACCGTAGCCCTCAAGTCTTGCAGCCTCAATCAAAGAAGTAGGAATAGTTTCTTCTATGATTCCTTTCAAAAAGAATACAGCTGACGAATTAGCTATGGCTGGCAAAATAAATGGCCAATAGCTATTAAGTAAGCCAAGCTTCAAATTAAGCTTATAAAATCCAATTACTACAAGCTGAGACGGAATCATCATGCTTGCAATAACAAGGCCAAAGAAGAATGAACGACCTTTAAACTTATATTTTGCAATTCCATATGCTGTAAAGGAGCCAAAGTAACAAGTAAGAACAACATAAGGAACAGCAATAAGGAGGCTATTGAGAAAGCCTCTCCAAATATTTGTTAGTTCTTGAAGCTTCTTGTAGTTATTTAAAAGATAAGATCCTGGAGTAAACTTTATCTTTGTGACAATTTCTATTGAGTTATATGTTGAGTTAATAATTACTAGATAGAAAGGTATAATACAAAGAATTAATAAGAAAACAAGCAAAATATAGATTAGCGCCTTAATTATTTTATTCTTCATAGTTAACCTCTTTTATTATTCATTGCCTTATAAGCAAAAAAGCTTAAAAGAGCTATGATAAAGAAGAGAACAACAGAGAGAGCTGAAGCATAACCAAAGGAATTATTTTTAAATCCCTGTTGATAGATATACATGCTACTTGTTAAAACTGCTTTCTGTGGATCTCCTTGAAGATTTGTCAAATTTACAGGTACGTCAAAAATTTGCATACCACCAATAAGAGACGTAATTGTTATATAAATAAGTGTTGGTTTAATCAAAGGAAGAGTAATCTTAGTAAATGTTTGAGCTTTACTACATCCATCGATTTCAGAAGCCTCATATAAATCAGGCTCTATTGTACTGATTCCCGCCATAACAAGAATCGTTGTATAACCAAACCACATCCACCAGAGGATATATGACGCAATTGCCTGCGTAATATTTCCATTCTTAAAGAACTGGATTGGTGCATTCTTAAAACCAAGCATTACTAGTAGTTGGTTAATTGTTGATCTATCTCCATTAAGAAGTATATTGAAAAGTAAGCCAATTGAAGCTGCCGTTATTAAATTTGGAAGATAATATACAGCTCTAAAAAGCTTCATTCCTTTAATTTTATATAGAGAAAAAATAAGAGACAAAAGAAGTGCTATTCCAAGCTGTGGAATAAAGTCACATAGCCATATCTTTAGCGTATTTAAAATAGTTTTGGGAAATGTAGAATCTTTTGCTATACGCAGAAAATTACTAAATCCAACCTTTGTTTCTGCACCAAAGCCTTTCCAACTATGAGTTGAAAGCTGAAATGTGTAGATAATAGGATAAAGGTTAAAAATGATAAACGTAATAACAAATGGCAGAATGAAGAAATATCCATAACGGTTTATTCTTCTATTTATTCCACTCTTTTTCATTCTACATCTCCCTCTTTATTTGTTATTCAACTATTAATTCAGGGAATGCAATTCTTACATCATTTTTGAAGCCTTCAATTGCATCGCTCTTGCTCATGCCATTTGCATATGCTTTTATAGCTGAAATAAATGCATCATTGAGCTGAGAATCGTACTCTGTATTGAGAGCCTTAAAGTCATGGTTCATTGCCTCAATGAACATACCATTTGGATTCTGGCCAGCTAATACCTCTTCGCCTTCTCCTTCTGCTAAACGCTCACATACACTCTTAAGAACAACAAAGTCTCCACTCTTTTTTGCATATGAATAGAGAGCATCTTCATTAAGCATTACATATTCAAAGAATGCCCATGCTTCTTCTTTATGTGGAGTATTTTCATAGATTCCAAGGTAAGAACCACCAGAAATATATGATGTGCTAGGTGTTGTAATAGCCCACTTGCCTATTGTCTTATTTGCTGCTGGTTTAGCAACATACTGGTAGCCCCAAGGAGGAAGGATGTAGCAGAAAAGATTATCTGATTCTACTGCAGCAATCCACTCGCTTGCCCACTGGTCAACGCCAAGATCATAGCCTTTTGTTATAATCTCTTTCGCTTCGTCCATAAATGAGATTAACTCATCATCGATAACAAGCTTTCCATCCACTACCCAAGGCTGTGTTCTAGATGCAACTTTACTATCATAAAGATCTTTGAAGCATGAGACAAAGCTGATGCCCTTCTCTTTCATCTTTTGAGCGACTTCCATCATCTTTTCATCACTATCGAGTGCCTCTGCAACAAGAGTTGGATCATCGGTTCCAAAGAACTCTTTTGCAATGTCTCTTCTGTAGATAATAGCGCCTGGGTTAGCTTGCCATGTTAATGCTCTGACAACACCATTCTTATCTGTTCCAACCTGCATAACAGCTTCCCAAATGTTGTCTTTATAGTCATTAATGTGGTATGGTGCTTGGTTGAGGTCTGCAAAGCATCCTGCTTCTACAAGATATGTAATATAGCTTGCTTCTTGCATAAAAAGGTCTGGTACGCCTTTTCCGCTTCCAAGGACAGTAATAAGCTTTGCTGTCATTTCCTGATCTGGAATTACTGTTACATTTACTTTGATGTTTGGATGTGCAGCCTCAAAGCCTTCTACCCATTGCTTAATCTCATCTCCTCTTGCCCAAACTTCAAGTGTAACTTGTTCATTTTCTTTGCTCTCTTGTGTACCTTGAGCAAACAAGAAAGATGATGTTAACGCTAACATCAATACGACAAATAAGACTTTACCGATATTTTTCATACCGCCTCCTTATATTACTTTTGTAGATTCCTCTTCATCCAAAACGCCTTCAACCAACCTATATGTCGGCTTTAGATTTGGATTTTTGATTCTATCTAACAAACATTTTGATAATTCCTGTGCTATTTGATAAACAGGTTGCGCCATTGTTGTAATCTTTGGACTACTCATTAAGTGATGTCCAAGTCCATCAAAACCGACAACAGATATGTCAGAAGGAACTCTATAACCAAAATTCTTTATTCCAATTACAAAACCAGTTGCAAGCATATCTGTAATTAAGAATACAGCTGTTGCATCACAGTTTTGCTCAATAAAAAGACGAGACGCATTGATTCCACCTTCTATTGAATTATCTACTGTAAAGACATAGTTTTCATTAAATGGAATATTATTTTCTTTTAAGGCTTCTTTATAACCTTCAAAACGTTCAGATACGTAAACACCGTTAACTCTATTAAGGACAATAGCTATTTTTCTGTGTCCACGAGATAAAAGATAAGAAATAATCTTTTTTGAAGACTTCTTGTTATCTGTATCGATACTATCAACTTCACTATCTCGAAAAGAGCTAAACATGGCAACAGGCTTACCTGTTTTTTTAGCATCATCTAAGATATGGTCGCTATAGTTGTAGCCTGAGAGAATATATCCATCACAAAACTGTGTTGGTTTTATTTCATTTATTATTTGGAAAGAATAATTTGCATTCGATAAGTATGCGCCAACACCAACTAAGAATTGCTGAAAAAACGGATCTAAGTATGGTAAATCTTTTGAAGCATAGATGCATATAATACCAGATTTATTTGAAGCAAGATTATGAGCAGCGGTATTATGTGTGTATCCATTTTCTTTTAGGATTTTTTCTATCTTTTCTCTTGTTTTAGGCGATACTTTTTCTGGAGTATTAATTACTCGAGAAACAGTTATCATCGATACTCCTGCCTTTTCGGCTATATCTTTTATTGTCACAAGAGATCCTTTATGTTAGCAAATGTTAGCGTTAACATAATGTTAGTATATTCTTCTCTTTACCAATGTCAAGAAAAAATTTATTCAATAAAACCCTCAAACATTTCGCCTCGTTCACAGCATTTACAGAAGATACCTGTGTCGAGTTTGGAGTAAGCAAGCTTTTTTAAAATTGGAATACTGTTATTATTTTCAGAGACATGGATAAAGTAAACTTGATCTCCATGTTTACTAACTTCTCTTGCAAAATCTACAGCTACTCCATTAGATAGGTGACCATAACAACCTTTAACTCTCTCTCTTAGCCATAAGGGATAAGGGCCATTATCTAGCATCTCTGGGTCGTAATTAGCCTCTATAAATTTAACTTTACTCTGTTTTGCATAGACGTAAGCATCTTCAGGTATAAGACCAGTATCTGTCATAAGAAAGAGACTTGCGTTTTCATGTTCAATGTAATAACCAGAGCTACCGGGAGAATCATGGCTTGTTTTAAATGGTATGACAGTAAATGAGCCAACAGTAATTCTATCTCCCCACTTAAAGGTAGAGATCTTATCTAGCTCTATCTTCTGCTTCAACATTTCTGTCTTACCTTTTAAAAATGATTCGCTACTAGTAAAGACAGGAAGCATGGTCTTTCTTTGAAATACCCCTACCCCTTTAGCATGGTCTGGATGTAAATGAGTTAGAAACATTGCTGATACAGTTGAAAAATCTATATCGTGTTTTGCTGTCTCTTCACCTAACTTCTTAAATGTTACTCCACAGTCTATAACAATAGTTGTCTTTTCATCTGAAATCACATAGCAATTACCACAACTACCTGTTGTTAAAACGACATAGTGAATCATCACGAATTCTCCTTGATAAAATCTTCAGAAAAGCCAATAGAGCATTTATTGCCGTTACGAAGAATTGGATTAATAAGAAGCTCTTGATGTTCTTCAACCTCTTCCCTTGGATTATACTCTCGCCATTCATAACCATTTTTTTTGTAATACTGAGATGAAGCATCTATTACGTCATAAGGAGAATCGAGAGACGAAAAAATCGAATCAAGCTCTCTTTTAGAGAGTTTATATATCTTTGTATTTACCTCTTGAAAATTAATCCGACGTTCTTTACAAAAACGTACAGCCTTTTGATAATCTTTCGATTGATTAGTTCCAATTATTTGAAGCATGACTAAAAAAGAATATCTAATGAGCTTTTTTTTGTGAATATAAAAAAGAAAAGTATTATCTCTTATTGACCCTTCTCGAGAGATGAAAGAAGATATCAACTAAATTATTTATTAGGAGATTTATATGAAGGAAAGAATCAAAGACCTACTAAAAAAAGAGCCAAGTGATTCACTTGTTCTTGCTGAAGGTTGGGTTAGAACAAAAAGAGACAGTAAAAATGTCTGTTTCTTAAACGTTAATGACGGATCCTGTTTAAAAGGATTACAGCTTGTTATAGATAAGGCTACCTTTAATAATGATAATCTCCTAGACAAAATATCAACAGGCGCTGCTATTTCAGCTGAAGGAAAAATCGTTGAATCTTTAGGTGGAGACCAAAAGGTAGAAATGTCTGTTTCATCTCTTACTCTTGTTGGTGATTGTCCTAATGACTACCCACTACAGAAGAAGAGACACTCTGTTGAATTCTTAAGAGAACAGGCTTATTTAAGACCAAGAACAAATCTATTTGGTGCTGTAACAAGAGTAAGAAACACAATGGCATATGCAGTCCATCAGTTCTTCCAAGAAAATGGCTTTGTCTACGTAAACACTCCACTTATTACAGCTTCTGACTGTGAAGGTGCTGGAGAACAATTTCAGGTAACTACTCTTGATTTATTGAATGTACCAAAGACTGAAGACGGAAAAGTTGATTACTCAAAAGACTTCTTCGGAAAGCTTGCTAACCTCACTGTTTCTGGTCAGCTTGAAGGCGAAACATATGCAATGGCTATGAAAAATATCTATACATTTGGACCAACATTCAGAGCTGAAGAGTCTAATACATCAAGACACCTAGCTGAATTCTGGATGATTGAACCTGAGATGGCATTCTGTGATCTTGATGGTGATATGGAAGTAGCAGAAAGCTTCTTAAAGTATATTCTTAAGGCTGTACTCGAAAAAAACAGTGAAGACATGGCATTCTTTGAGCAGTTTGTTCTTAAGGGCTTAATTGAATCTCTAGAGCATGTTGTATCTACTCCTTTTGAGCATATGACATATACAAAGGCAATTTCTCTCTTAGAGAAGCATAACGAGAAGTTTGAATTCCCTGTCGAATGGGGATCAGATATTGCATCTGAACATGAAAGATATCTTACAGAAACTATTGCTAAACGACCTGTTATCGTTACTGATTACCCTAAAGAGATAAAGAGCTTCTATATGAAGCAAAACGACGATGGAAAGACTGTAAGGGGCATGGATGTTCTTGCTCCAAGACTTGGTGAAATAATTGGAGGAAGTGAAAGAGAGAGCGACTATGAGAAGCTCGCAAGAAGAATGAAAGAGCTTAACATGGATCCTACATCTTACTGGTGGTATATGAATCTACGTAAGTATGGCACAGCTCCTCATGCTGGCTTTGGACTTGGCTTTGAAAGAGCTGTTCGATATGCTACTGGCGTTGAAAACATCCGTGACGTTATTCCTTATCCAAGAGCAGTTGGAACTTGTGAATACTAAATCTATATGGGGCTGTGAAATACAGCCTCATTTCTTTTAGGGATTATTCTCTTTGTATTTATTGAATGTACTATCAAAAGCAGCAGAGAAGAGCTTGATAGTTTTGCTATCTATTTTCTTAGTTTTGTTGCTTTCAAAACCATATTCTCTGAGTTCTGTAAAGAAGTCCCTCTCGCTCTTCCTTTCTCTTATATTTTCTTTTGTGTAAATGTTGCCTCTATCGTCTAAAACTGTTAGCCCCTTCTCTACTAGACGAAAAGCAAGAGGAATGTCGTGAGTAATAGCAAAAGAAGGAAGTGTCGCTATTTCTACTATCTTATCATCAGCGCTATTAGCTCCTTGCTCTACTACGATGTATTTAATATTGCTTTTTACCTTCCTTCTTTCCTCTTTATCGAGAATACCTTCTCTTAACAGAGCTGTATGATGCTCACTAGTATTTCTGACTTCAGCTATTACCCTATCTGAGACAAAGACAATCTCACCTATGTAGCTATATTCTTTTACAGCTCTTTTAAGGACAATTTGTACTAATTCACGAGGAAAAGAGTCAGCATCAATGTAAATATTAAACATATGTCTATTATAGTAGTAGCAAAGTACTCTTAGAAGTATGAATTAATAATTCTTTTTTTACTTATTGAATTTGCTCTAATAGTAATAATCAATTTTTTTTATTATTATTTCCATACTAAGGAGAAAAATAAAGATGGAATATTCTAATTTGCAACTTGCACGTTATTCTTACTCTCCTAAACTTCCTAAAATTCTTAGGGAGGATATGGACAAAATAATGGCAAAAGAAGGTGCTAAGACAACTAGCGCTAAAGATGAAGAAAAAATCAAAGCATTATTCCCTAATACCTTTGGACAGAAAGAAGTTGCTTTCACACTTGGAGAGAGCAAAGCAAGGAAAGATAAGTTAACCGTTGGTGTTATTCTTTCTGGTGGTCAGGCTCCTGGTGGTCATAATGTTATTTCAGGACTTTATGATGCTTTAAAGAAAGCAAATAAGGATAATGAGCTCATTGGTTTCTTAGGTGGACCAAGTGGTCTTACTGATGATAAAACTGTCCTCTTTAATGATGAATTTATCAATGAGTATAGAAATACGGGCGGATTTGACATTATTGGATCTGGTAGAACAAAGCTAGAGACTGTTGAGCAGTTTAAGAAAGCAACAGAGGTTTGCAAGAAGCATTCTATTTCCGCAATTGTCATAATTGGTGGAGATGACTCTAATACTAATGCTGCCGTTCTTGCGGAGTATTTCAAGGCAAATAATGTTGGTGTACAGGTTATTGGATGCCCTAAGACTATCGACGGCGATTTAAAGAATGATGATATTGAAGCATCTTTTGGTTTTGATACTGCAACTAAGACATTTAGCGAGCTAATTGGCAATATTGAAAGAGATGCTAACTCAGCTAAAAAGTATTGGCATTTTATTAGAGTAATGGGAAGAAGTGCTTCACACATCGCTCTTGAGTGTGCACTACAAACTCAACCTAACGTCTGTTTAATCTCAGAGGAGATTGAAGAAAAGAAGATGAGCCTTTCTCAAATTGCTTCTTATGTAGCTGACAGTGTTGAAAAGAGAGCAAATAAAGGAATGAATTTTGGTACAGTTATTGTTCCAGAAGGTTTAGTTGAATTCGTCCCAGAAGTAAAAGCACTCATTAGTGAGATTAATGATATCCTTGCTAAAGAAGCAGATAGCTTTGCCATTCTTAAGACAAGAGATGAAAAGAACAGCTTCATGAAGAAGTATCTTACATCATCTTCTTATTCTGTTTTTGCTCTTCTTCCTGGGGAGATACAAGAACAGATGATGGCTGATAGAGACCCACACGGAAATGTTCAGGTTTCTAAGATTGAATCAGAAAAGCTACTCTCTTCTCTTGTAAAGAATGAACTAGATAAGAGAAAAGAAAATGGAAGCTACAAAGGAAAGTTTAACCCACTACACCACTTCTTTGGTTATGAAGGAAGATGTGCTTTCCCATCTAACTTTGATGCTGACTATTGCTATTCTCTTGGCTATAACGCATTCATGCTTATTGCTAATGGATATACAGGATATTTGTCATCTATTAAGAATCTATCTGCTCCTGCAGACGAGTGGCTTGCTGGTGGCATGCCTATTACAAAGATGATGAACATCGAACGCAGACACGGAGAAGATAAGCCTGTTATTAAGAAGGCTCTTGTTGAGCTCGACGGTAAGCCTTTTAAGTATTTTGAAGAAAGAAGAGATAAGTGGAGTGAAGAAACACTCTATCTATATCCAGGTGCAATTCAGTACTTTGGTCCTAGTTCTGTTTGTGATACTACAACAAAGACTCTTCAACTTGAAAAAAACTAAAATGAATTGTGGCTGTTGAAAAACAGCCACTTATTTTTAACTCGAAAACTAAATACGATATATTCTGTCTTCACTCTTAGGATCTTGTCGGAAGAATACAGCAGTGAAGCCTGTAATAGCAACTATAGTGCTTTTGGTTGCTGCTTCAAGCTTTCTTGAAATCTCATCAACAGCATCCTTATTATTTGAAAACCTTACTTTAACTAATTCATGATATGTAAGCTGATTGTCTAGTTGGTCAACAACATTCTTGGTAAAACCTTCCTTGCCAACGTAAACAACAGCATCTAAGCTTTGTGCATGCGAGCGCAAGAAAGCTCTCTGATAACTCTTTAATTCCATAACTTCATTCTAATCCACTTTGGACAACACTTTCAACAATAAAGAGGAGGTGAAAACCTCCTCTTCTCTTTAGTCTAATTTATATTTTTGAGCAACAACAAAACGTTTAATCTTCTTCGTACTTGTCATTTCTAATGGTTCGTCTGTAACTGTAACCATTGTAATCTTCTTGTATGACTGAAGTGTTTTGTTAACTTCTTCAATAATGGCAGTAATACGTGCTGTAATCTCATCTTTCTGCTTAGTGTCTCTGAGAGTTTTGCTTGGATAAACTACAGCTCTAATACCTTCAACTTTCATTGCCTTATCTTTTAGGTATCCAATAATACAAATCTGTTCAATTTCATCATAGAGCTGGAACTTATCTTCAATCTCTTCAGGGAAGACATTCTTTCCTCCATCTGTAACGATGATTGATTTAGCTCTTCCTGTTAGATACAAATAGCCCTCACTATCAATATGACCAACATCACCCGTATTTAGCCATCCATCTTTCTCAAGAATTTCATCGGTAGCTTCTTGGTTCTTATAGTAGCCCTTCATGACCTGAGGTCCACGAATGTAGATAATACCATTGCCATCACTATCAGGAGAAACAATCTTGCATTCAGTCTGGGCAATATTCTTACCAACACTTTCAACCTTAAATGCGTAGATTGGGTTAAGGTGAGTTATTGGGCTTGTCTCTGTTAAGCCATAACCTTGAACAAAGTCTATGCCTAACTCATTAAAGCCCTTGAATGTTTCAGAAGGAAGTGGTCCTCCTCCACAGATACAAATACGGTTAGTATCGAGGCTAACTTTCTTTAAAAGGAATGAGAACATCTTCTTTCCAATGTTTATTCCGAATGCTTTCTTTAAGAAGCCAGAAAAGCCCATTAGGAATCTAATGAAGCCATAGGCAATAGGTCCCTTCGCCTTAACACCATTAATAATTCCCGCATAGAGTTTATTAAATAGCATAGGAACACCAAGGAACATAGTAACCTTTCCTTCTTTTAGTTCCTTTAACATTTGAGAAACAACAAGCTTCTTTCCAAACACAACGCTAGCACCAACGCTGAAACCTTCTAAGAAAACAGCAAGCATAGTATATGCATGGTGGATAGGAAGAATTGCATAGAATACATCGCTAGGGTAAATATTCATATTAGCCTGAGCTAAATATGCATCAGAAACAAGATTTTTATGTGTAAGCATTACGCCTTTAGGAGTTCCTGTTGTACCACTAGTAAATAGAATTGCAGCAACATCTTCTTCTGTTGGGTTAAAACCTTCAATGTAAGGAGTAGAAAGATTCATTACAGACTCATATGGGCCATTTTCTTCCAAGCAAGCGTAGCCCTTCATTGGAAGAAGTCCACTTACTCTTTTCATTCTGTCGTTATCTGCAATAAGAACAACAGCATCTGAGAATTTAGCAAGCTTTACAAAATCTTCATCATGCAAAGAACTATCAAGAGGAACAATTGTTCCACCCATATAGAGTGTTGCCATATAAGTAACAGCCCAAGCGACACTATTTTTGCCACTGACGATGACTTTATCGCCTTTCTGTAGGCCTAGTGATAAAAGCCAAGATGAAACCTTCTTTACCCTATCTTCTGCTTCTTTGTATGTTAGACTCACATACTTTGGTGCAAACTCAATCCAACATGGTCTATCGCTAAAACGCATTGTATTTATAACAAACAATTCTTTTAGTGTTGGCCACTCTCCGTTAAAATATTTCCCTCTATATTCATCAAATTGATTCCACGGTGTTAAATTATCTTTTGTTCTCATAGAAACTCCTTTCTATACATTTTTTCATTTTATGTAATTTTAATCATTAGTAAATATATTTTTTAACGTGGTTAATTTTATTTTTTGGGATGGTATGAGATAACTATATACAAAAAAGAGAAAGCCCCTTCTCTTATTTGGGGGGATGGAAGAAGGGGCGGAAAGAGAATTCTCTTTATTTATCTTTATAGATTCGAATGACCTCGAATCGTTTGATCTTTTTGGTGCTCGTCATAGGAAGAGGTTCATCTACAACTGTCGTAAGAGATATCTTTTTATAACTCTGCAAGTCTCTATTTACCTCCTCAACAATCTCTTCCATATGCTTAGCAGCTTCATCTAATGAGTGAGATTCAAGATATTTATCAGAAGGATGAATTACAATTCTTATTCCCTCACTCTTTAGCTCCTTATCTATAAGGTAAGGAATAATACAGCATTGGTCAATTTCATCATAGAGTTGGAATTTATCCTCAATCTCTTCAGGAAAGACATTCTTTCCTCCTTCTGTGACAATAATTGACTTTGCCCTTCCTGTCAAATAGAGGTACCCATTCTTACCAATGTGTCCAACATCTCCAGTATTAAGCCATCCGTCAGGTGAAAGAACTTCTTCTGTGGCTTCTTTATTTTTGTAGTAGCCTTGCATTACTTCAGGCCCTCTAACATAGATTATTCCATTTCCTTCACTATCTGGAGAGACGATTTTTTCCTCAACAGTATCGAGTGGGATACCAACAGAGTCTTCGATATAAACTTCACTAGGGTTGACGTTAATAACAGGAGATGTCTCTGTTAGACCATAGCCCTGAACAAAATCAACTCCAAGTTGATTAAATTTCTTGAATGTAGCGGCAGGAAGTGGACCTCCACCACAAATGCAGAGCCTAATTTTATCTAAGCTTACCTTTTTAAGAAGAAGATTGGAAAAGAGCTTTTTACCAATGTTAACCTTGAAAACCTTCTTTACAAAACCAGAAAATCCCATAAGACCATGGACAAGTCCAGCCTTAAACTTACCTTCTTTTTCAACTCCATTCATTATGCCAGCAAGAAGCTTATTAAATAGCATAGGAACAGCAAGGAACATAGTTACTCCGCCTTCTCTAAGCTCACGTAGCATTATTGGAGTAATAAGTCTTTTTCCAAAGATACAGCAAGCACCACTACTAACAGATTCAAGAAAAACTGCCGTCATTGTATATGCATGGTGTATAGGTAGAATTGCATAGAATACATCTGTTGGAACAACAGCAAATATTCGTTGGCATCCTAGTGTTGAACTCATTAGGTTTGAACTAGAGAGCATTACACCTTTAGGAGTACCTGTTGTTCCACTTGTAAATAGAATAGCTGCAGTATCTTCACAGTTAAGGCGAGGTAGTTCTCTCTCCTCTGCTTTTAAATCCAAAGCATATGGATGATTTTTTCCCGTTTCTAGTGAATATCTATTTTTAATGAACTTAGAATCTGGATCAACTAAATCAATTTTATCATCATCCATAAAAATGGTATTTACATCACCAAAAGAAAGAATTTTTTCCATCTCGTTTGGATGGAGAGCATAGTCTAGAGGCACTATAATTGCGCCAGCAAAATGTATAGCAAAGTAGACTATTGCCCATTCAGGACTATTCTTACCACTAACGCAAATATGGTCTCCTTTCTTTATTCCACTTTCAACAAGATAATAGGCAATATCTTTAATCTTCTTTAACGCTTCTGTATAAGTATAAGCAACAGGGCTCGGAACAATTGTTTTAAAACATTCATTGTCAGGATAGCGGTATTGAGTTATCTCAAAAGTCTCTCTCAGAGTTGGCCATTCGCCATTATACATAGTCCCTTTAAAAGCATAAAACTTGTCGACTACGGTTTTCCAATACTTATCTTTAAATGACATCAATCATCCTCTTTTTATTGACAAAAAAATTAACACTGTAAAGTTATCACATATATTTTCGCTTCTATAGTAGCTATTTGTCAACCTCTAGCTATTTTTAACCATACCATTTTTAGCCATTTTTAACTAAAATTCACTATATGAACTCAATTAGTAAGGTTTTAGATGATTTCTTCTCTTCTTATACTCCATCGCTTTCAGTGTCACTTAGAGAGAACAGATTAGAGAGAATGAGACTTCTCCTGGATCATCTTGGACATCCAGAAAAACAATTTATTTCTTTTCATATAGCAGGAAGCAAAGGTAAGGGAACAGTAGCAACTTTCCTTTCTTTTTTTCTTGAGAGCATGGGTTATAAAACTGGACTTTTTATGTCGCCTCATGTTTACGATATTAGAGAGCGTTTTACGCATGCGTCTGTTTTTTTTAACGACGAAGAATACCTTAATGCACTTAATATTTTAAAAAAAGGATTGGAGGGCTTCACCCTTCCCTTAGAATTAGGCTCAGCTAAGCCAACAACATTCGAACTATATACAGCCTATGGCTACATTCTTTTTAGAGAAACTGGATGCAAATATGGCGTAATAGAAACAGGACTTGGCGGAAGATTAGACGCAACAAATACACTTATGCCTATTGCTTCTATTATTACTTCAATAGAAAAAGAGCATACTAAAATTCTAGGATCAACACTTACACAAATAAGCGGGGAAAAAGCAGGAATAATAAAAAAAGAGACTCCAACATTTATTCTCGACCAATCTGATGAAGTTCTTAGCGTATTTAAAAAGAAAGCAAAAGAACTATCATCTAAGCTATACATATATAAAAATGAAGACTATTCAAGATTCTTAAAGTCCAATTTTTCTTCTTATGATATTAGACGGAAAGATGGCTTCTTTAGCTTATTTATTCTCGATAAGTTATCTCTCTTAGACAAAAATAAAGTTTTTGATACCTCTTCACCTTTCTTCTCTCTACCTGGTAGATTGGAAAGAAGAATAATAAATAATAGACTGATGATATTTGATGGTGCTCATACGCCATCGTCTACAGAGATTCTAGCAAAAGAAATAGAGCATATTAGTGGTGAAAAGACCCTAATCTTTTCATCTGCACTAGATAAAGATTGGGTTTCTATGGGAAAAAATCTTATTCCTCTCTTTTCTCATGTAGTTATTTCATCAACTGGAGAGAGCAAAAAGAGTAATCCAGAGGCAATCTACAATGATTTCACTTCTCTTTTTCCAAATAAAGAAATAGTCTTACTTCCAGAAAAAGAAAAAGCATTATCTTATGCTTTAGAGCATACAATGATAGGTGCTACTATAGTTATTTGTGGATCATTCTATCTTTTAGAAGAGATAGATAAAGCTATAAAGGAAATGAATAATGGCTCTTAATTGGAAAGAATTAGATCTTTTACTAAGTGAAATGCCACTTAAAGATAGCTTTATTCAAGACATTACTGAGCATAGTGTTCATTCGTTTACTCTCTCCTTATTTAATAACGATAGTAAAAGCTGGCTTATGTATGTTGAGATTGCGACTCCCCATTCTCGTGTTTGCATGACAAATCACATGAGAAAAAAGAGCCAATCTATGCAGCGCTTTACTCAATATATGAAAGCACATATAAGAGGAAAAAGAATTGTTGATATTATTCCTCTTAAATATGATAGAGCATTCTTTTTAATTTTACAGGGCCACGAAGAACAATATAAAATGCTCTTTCGCCTCTACTCTGGACCAGGAGCAAATATTATTGTTTTAGATAGCAATAATACAATTCTAGAGTTGCTTTTTAGACGACCCAAAAGAGATGAAGTAAAAGGCAAAACACTTCTAATTGAAGAAAAGACAGAGGAAGGAAAACCTTACTCTATTCGTCCTTTCTCTACTCCTACATTCAATGAATATATTGATGAAATAGAGAGTGAAAGCGATAAAGAAGAAAAGAGAGATGAATATCTAACCATTCTTGAAGAGAGAAAAAATAAGAGCTTAGTTGAAAGTTTAGAGAAAGAACGAAAACTTAACGAAAGGCTTAAAAAGACTGAAAACTATGAAGAGACAAAGAAGACTGCAGATCTTTTTTCGACTTCGCTATATCTCTACAAAAAAGGAATGGATAATATTACGCTTCACGATTGGGAAAGCGATAAAGATGTTACTATAAGCTTAGATAAGACTTTAAGTGCCACCGAAAACTTAAATAAGCTATATGAGCGTTACAGAAAAGATAAGACAACTCACACTCTTGCATTAGAAGAAAAAGAAAAGTGCATAAAAGAAAGAGAAGAAATCATTTCAAACTATGAATTACTCTTATCTTCCCCATTTGAAAAGATTAAAAAAGCTGTAGGCGGAGAGAAGGTAAAAGAAGAGAAACTTATTCCGGGACGAGCTGGACTCTATATTAAATCTCACGATTGGCTCTTGATTGTAGGAAGGAACGCAAAGGAAAATGATCAAATACTCCGAACAGCAACACGTGGTAGCGATATTTGGCTTCATACAAGAGATTTTGCTGGTGGGTATGTAATTATTAAAGCGCAAAAAGATAAAACGGTTCCTCTCCCAGTTCTTTTAGATGCTGCCTATCTAGCTATTTTCTTTTCAAAGGCAAGAAAAAACAATAAAGCTGATTTATACTACACATATGTTAAGTATCTTAAGAGAATAAAAGGAGCTAAACTTGGCTTAATTATTCCAACACAAGAGAAAAACTTAACTGTTACTCTTGATGAAGAGAGAGTAAGAAAACTACTTGAATAGGAAAAATAAATGCTAAAAAAATATCATGAAGGGATACTCTATCCAGAAAACACATCAGAGATGATAGATAAACTTGGGACAATAGAGAAAAAAGAAAGAGCAAGAGCGATCATTCTTCCGCATCAAGCTTTTCATCTTTCGGCCGAGCTTCTTGCTTCAGGATGTTCACACATTAGTGGCTTCTACTCTTCTGTTATCATACTTTCTCCTCTACATTTATCTAGAGTTGAGAGTGATAAGAACTACTCTTTCTTTGAAGGAGAAGCAAACAAAGAGTATAACATCGTTAATCTTGGAGCAAAGATAAGTGAGTATTATGCGGAGGAAGAAGGATCTGCGGAGATGCTTGTTCCAATTTTAAACAGTATTCTTCCTTCTACTCCTATTAGTATAATCTATGGGGATATTAAATCGGCAAAAGAGAGTAAAGAGCTATCACTCTTTCTTCAAAAGCACTCTTCTTCATCTACTCTATTTATCATCTCCACAAATCTTTCTCCACTTTGTAATAAAGTAGAAGAAGCGCTTAGTTATAAAAATGAAGCAATTAATGCGTTAGAAAATGGTGATTCTATTCTTGATTTAATGAATAAAAACAAGATTAAGCTTTGTGGCGGAGGTCTTGTCGATAGCTTGAATAGAGTTGTAAAAGGAAATTGGATTCTAGAAAATAGAGGAAGCGACAATGAGACAACTGCTCATTGTGTGCTATGGAAGAAAGATGAGCAAATTTAAAAAAATTGTAATTGATAATAAAGAATATACTGCTTTAGGTTTTGGTCAAGAAAACTATGAAATACCGCCTTCTATTCTACAAACAACACGAGATGATTGCCTTCTCGTTACCGATACAGATATCCTTCCATTTCAATGGCATGGTATTACGAAAGATAAGGAAGGACAGTACATTCTTTTTGATAATGCAGAGTTAGAACCAATTACGCTAATTGCAACGAAATATCGCTCATCAGCGCTTTCTCTTATAAGAAAAATTGCGATTGGATTAAAGACACAAAAGAAAAAATTCCTAGATCTATCATCAGGAGTTTTCCCTTTATATAGAATATACATAGAAAATGGTAAGAACATTCTTCTTCTCTCTCCAGACTGTGGATCTATACTCACCCTTTCTAGAGATAGACTAGAGATGGATAAAGCTGTAAAGAACCTCATCAAAAGAGATACAGAAGAGAGCTTTGCACTAACACAAGAGTTAGTTGAGCTCATGTACTATGCAATAAGTGGCGTTTTTCCATTTGAGTATGATGAGGTAAGAGGTGCATCTTTTAAGCCATATTCTTTAGATTACTATCCACACTCTTCAGATAGCTCTCTTATCTCATTTATTCAAAATAGCTTAAATCTAAAAACAAAAAAACAGAGAGCTCTTTGTTTAAATAACGGTCCAGAGTATCCTCTTGGATGGTTTTTAGATAGCACTAAAGACCTTGTGTGGAAGGAAGAAAACAGAAGCGATGCTGATTTAATTTTTGATAAAGAAAAGAGCGAGGAGAATCCAGCGTTTATTAAAGAAAAAGAACTGAAAGAGAAAAAAAGCAAAACTCGTAAGTTCTGGAGAGAAAAGGGAGCAATAATTATTGTTAGCATAATTGTTGTTTCTATAGTCTCTTATCTAATTGGAAACTATCTCCATGAGCAATTTAGAGCACCTCTTACAAAAGATTTAGAACCTAAAGAGATTATTGAATATACTATTGAACAGCAAAATGAATTGGATGCTAATGAAATCAACGAAGGCTTTAAAAAGAAAGCCGCACAATACGATGATGTATTAACGCTCTTTATTGCCAATAAGACTCGCTCTGCATATGAAGGCGGAGAGCCTCTTGTTCCTATTAATGATTATCTAAACGGAAAAGAAGTAAAGATAAATCAAAACTCTTTTGTTTATGGTGTCATCATCAAATCAATTGAAGAGATAGAAGAGAACAAGTATAAGGCATCACTCACTTGGTATACACCATATGCCATAGATGAGGGTGAAGAAGAAAAGTACGAGAGTCGTGATGGCTTTGTAAGAACGTTTGTATATGATATAGATGAATACTTTACATTTAGTAAGACAAGTAGAGGCTGGTGGACATGCCTAGACTCTTACTTTGCTAATGAAAATCTAATAGATGTACTTTATATACCTTTTACAACGACAAACGATACTTCAAATAATCTCTGATTCCACTCGTATCTTCAGGGTGGAACCATTTTGCTTCAGCAAAAGATGAGAAGAAAGTCATTTGACGCTTTGCATATTTGATTGAGTTATGCTTTATATCATTCTTTACAAGATTTATTGAGTACTCTCCACTATTAATTCTCTCTAGCCATTCTTTGTAGCCAATAGCTTCCATGCTTGGCCATGAAGAATTAGCTCCTCTATTAAGGAGAGTTCTCATCTCCTCCATAGCACCATTTTCGAACATAATATCGACTCTTTTGTTTATTCTTTCTTCAAGTTCCTTTTTGTCTCTCTTCAAACCTATAAGAATAAAGTCGACATCATCCCGAAGAGTGGAGGCAAGAGGAAATGAAGAGAGTGGCTTTCCTGTTTGGTAATAGACTTCAAGAGCTCGTGTTATACGATAAATATCATTTTTATTAATACGTGAAGAAGAGATGATATCTACTCTTTTTAATTCCTCACGAATCCACTCTTCTCCATTCTCTTTTAAAAGCGATGAAACCTTTTCTCTTATAGCTAAGTCAGATTTAGGAGTAAGAGCGGAGCCATAGCATAGCATCTTAAAATAATATGCTGTACCACCTGTAATAAGAGGAATAAGAGAGCGTGAATTTATATCATTAATAAGGTAATTTGTATCATTAACAAAGTCCCCAGAAGTATATTGCTCCCAGGGCTCTCTGATATCTACTAAATAATGTTTAATACGATTTTGTAGTTCTTTATCTGGTTTAGCAGATGCTATATCTAGGTCTTTATATACTTGGATAGAGTCTGCATTTATAATTTCATAGCCAGTAGAAAAAAGCTCTTCGGTAAGCTTTGTCTTACCTACTGCAGTTGGACCAAATAAAACAACAGCCTTATTCTTTTTTATTTTTTTCTCCACCTTCGTATGCTATCTCATCATGAAGAGCACGAGTAAGAACGACAGAAACAACTTTATCGCCTCTCTTCTCAATCTCTTTTCTCATATCGGTAGAAGAGTAAATATTGGCTTCCTTGATGGCCACACAAGTCATTTCATATACATTAGTCTCTTTATCAATTAATTCATTAAGTGGAATACTCAAAGCCATATCTCCTTAAAAATAAATAGCCCTTCTATAATAGAAAAAAAGAAGAATCACTGCAAGTCTTTATTCTGACACTTTGGACAAATGCCTTCAAAAAGAGTTCTATGTTTTGTGACTATATATCCAGAAACCCTCTCTGCTTCTCTATTAAGAGCATCAGAATAATCAATGTTAACATCCTCAACAATACCACACTTAGTGCAAAGGATATGATAATGGTTATCAACCCTGAGGTCGAATCTATCTGCTCCAGGAACCTTAAGTTGATTAACTTTGTCTAAACGAGATAGCTCATTTAAATTTCTATAGACAGTGCCTTTACTTACTTTATTATTTTTTTTTCTTACATCAACATATATTGCATCCGCAGTTGGATGATCTCTATGTTCTTGCACAGTCTCGAGAACAAGCGCCTTCTGCTTAGTGTTCCTTCTCAATATTGTGTCACTATCCTTTTTACTTCCCTTCATTTTTTCCTCTTATTGAGAATGATAACTAATTTATTTCTTTTTTTCTTCAATTTTTTCCAAAATTTTACTAACAATTTGCTCAGGCGTAAGATTATCTGTCTCAATAACTAAGTCAGCAACTTCCTCAGGCTTAGAGTTATCTATGCCATAACATAACATATAACGATTACTATCGTTTTTATCACGCTGTGTTGTTTCATTATACCTTTGGTCAAAGCTACCACCTTCTCTCTTAAGGATTCTCTTAGCTCTAGTTTCAGCGCTAGCAGTTAAATAGACCTTAAAATCTGCCTTTTCAAGCATCCAAATTGCTAGGCGAGAGGCAAGAATGCAATTCTCCTCTTTCATTGCCATCTCAACTTGTCTTCTATCTAGCTCTCTGTCGATATTCAAATCATTTTCAGCCATTTGGCAGAATGTCCAAAAGTCCACTCCTCTCTCTTCTGCCATTTGTCTAAAAGTAAAGTTTACCATTGGGTATCCAAGCTTCTTAGCTAGAAGTGTAGATACTGTTGTATTACCACACCCAGATTTACTTGAAATAGCAATTCTCATTCTATGTTCCTCACCTGTTCCCTAATATCTTCTAAAGCATCTTTCATCTTCACAACAGCTAAATTAATCTCAACCATTTGACTCTTAGATGCCATTGTATTTATCTCTCTATTCATCTCTTGGCAGAGAAAATCAATTTCCTTGCCAACAGGTTCATTAAGAGAGAGTAGTTCATTGTATCGATCAAGATGAACTTTAAGCCTTGAGCACTCTTCGTTGATCGAATACTTAACGAGCAATGCAGCAACTTCACTTAAGAATCTTGGGTCATCCTTACCTTTAGTTCCAAGTAACTCTTCATATTTCTCTAAAAGAACACTCTTAAAGTACTCTTCCATTAAAGCACGCTGAGAGAGTGCAACAGATAAAGAAGAACTAAACTTTTCGCCTAGCTTTATTAAGTCCTTTTTAGTTCCTTCTCCTTCTCTTTCTTTTGCTTCTCTTAGCATCTTAAAAGCTGATGATAGAGCAACAGAGAGTCCTTCTTTATAGATGGACTGATCAGAGGAATATGAGGCAGTTACAACACCCTCTTGTGCTAAATAATTAGCTAGCGTTGCTTCTTTTACCCCCGTTAATTCCTTTAATTCATCAAATAATACTTTATACTCTTCAACAAGAGTTCTATCTAAAGAAAGAGAAGCTCGACTCTTAAGCGTTACAAGCTTTACAGATAAATCTACATGGCCCCTGACACATACCTTTTTTATTTCATTGTCGATGTATTCTTCATACGATGAAAGAAGTGGGCTTATGCTGTGTGATATATCCAAATATCTATTATTGTAGCTTTTAACTTCAACTGTTATTACATAATCGGCACATGAGAACTCCCCACTGCCATAACCGGTCATGCTAGTCATCTATTTCAACCTCTGTGTTATTGATTGTAACAACTCCCCTATTCGTTTCACTTTTTATTGACTCTACCAAAGAAATACATTCGTCTTTATCGTTAATAATACTTACTCCGGTAAGTGAACGAGAAAGCGGTGAGTATATAACTTTCTCAATCTCTTTTAAGAAAGATTTTATACTCCTTTCATCTTTATCACCACAAATAATTAAATAATATGAAGATGAAAAATAGTTCGCCCAGTGACGAGGAGAAACAATAGCATTTATTCCAGGATGGAATATAACAATTTTGTTTACTATCTTATCCTTATTCTCTTTGGCTTCTTTAAGTGACCAAAAAGAAAAATAATCGCCGTCCTTAAAAGAAAAAGAGGGTGCACTAAAGCGCATCCTCATTTCTTCATTTACTTCAGGCTTTTTTCGACTGAATATTGAGGGCATAGTCTTACTTTGAGAGCTTAGCGTTGCACTCTTTGCAAATCTTGACCTTGTTTCCATCAATTTCCTTCTCATAAAGGCACTTGATAGCAGTTCTCTTACATACTGGGCATTCTGCTCTACCATTATTGAACTGATCTCTAATGCCGCTACCTCTATGTGCTTTGGACATGTCTTTCTCCTTAAGTGTTAATTAACTGATTTAGAATAGACTAAAGAAAGTGTTAGGTCAAGATAAAGAAAAAAGCTATCTTCACTTAATCTCCATTTGTTAAATTGCTCACTTATGTTGACCATTAATTATGGTCAGTAATAAATTAAGATAAATCAATTAAAGGAGCATTTTTAATGCAAGTAAAAAAATTAATTCTTGTATTTTCAATTTTGTTACTAGCCCTATCTCTTCCACTTATGGCAACAGGTGCAAAAGAAATACTTGAGGAAGAAAAGCTTTCAGAAACAGTTAATAGCGTAGATGTAGCAACACCAAATTATGCTACAGTTGATAAAAACGATTTAATCCAAGCTTTTAACTATGCTTATTCATATATGACAGTTCAGTCATTATATAGCCAGGGAATCTCAATTAATGGTGCTTATTGGCTTAGAGCTATTGATGATGCAGAAAACATGAGTGACCCAAGCGCATTCCTTCTTGATACTTCTGAAATGGAGACAGCTATCTCTTCTTATACAACAGATTACTACCAAGCAGGACTAAAAGATGATGCTGGTGCTATTCTCACAAACGATGAGTTAGCAAATCTTTCTGCGCCAGAAACACTTTTAGAGAAATTCTCTTATGCTTATTCACTCATTTACACAGCTCAGTTAAAGTACATGAATGGTCTCGATATCTCTGCTGCTGAGTTTAAACAGGGTGCTGCTGATGCTCTTTACAATGTTACTAATCCATTAATGACAATGGATGAGTGCCAGACAGCTGTTGAAAACTATGCAGCTAAGCTTGATGAAGAATATGAAGAATACTTAAAGGTTGTCTCAGAAGAGAACCTAAAAGCTGCTGAAGAGTTCTTAGCTACAAACAAAGGTAATGAAGAGATGATTGAGCTTCCTTCAGGAGACTTAATGGAAATCGTTAGTGAAGACGAGGAACTTGGTGCGACACCAAGCGAAACAGATTCTGTTATCGTTGACTATGATCTTTACCTATTAGATGGTTCTCAAATTGATAGTGGCAGCGATGTTACATTCAATCTTCAGAACCTCATTCCTGGATTTGTAGAAGCAACTACTAACCTCAAGGTTGGACAAGAGTGCTATGTATATATTCACCCAGACTATGGTTATGGTGAACAAAATACAGGAACAATTCCTCCTCAGTCACTTCTTGTATTCCGCATTTACTTGAAAGGCATAGTTACGCCAGAAGTTGCAGAATAAAAGTCATAAGCTCTAGAGCAAATATCTAGGGCTTTTTTATTAACAAAACAGTACTTATTTACTATTATTCTCTCGGGAGAAAAAAATGAAGGAAAACAAATCTAGTTTTTTTAGTGAATTCAAGAAGTTTGTTATGAGAGGCAATGTCCTCGATATGGCAGTTGGTATTGTTGTAGGTGGTGCATTCACTCAGATTGTCCAATCTGTTGTTCAAGATATCATAAATCCGGTCATTGGTTTATTGATTGGAAAAATTGACTTCAAAGAGCTTAAGGTTGTTCTTGTCCCTGCAACAGAAAGTGCTAGCGAAGTTGCTATTCGCTATGGTGCTTTAATTCAGAACATTGTTCAGTTCTTGCTTACAGCTCTTGTTCTTTTTGTTGTTATTCGTGCTGTTAATAAGATGAGAGAAAAGAGAGAAGAAGAAGCTAAGAAAGCTGCAGCAACTGTAGAAGTAAAAGAAGAAAAAGAATCTCCAATTGAGCCAGTTGTGAAAGAAGAAACACTTCTTCTTAGAGAGATTAGAGATCTCCTTAAGAAGGAAGAGGAAGAGAAGAAAGAAAACAAAGGAGACGATAGAGAATCTTCTATTGAACCCGTAGTAAAAGAGGAGACAATCCTTCTTAGAGAAATTAAAGAGCTCCTAAAAAAATAAGAATACATAAACTCTTTACTCATTGCCCCTTATTTGTATGTTACAATTAAGGGGTATTTTCTTGGAGGTTATATGAGAAAACTATTTATTCTTTCACTTATTCTTGTCTCACTTACCTTTTTTTCTTGTTCAACAATAAAGAAAGAAGTTACTCCTTCTTCTATTACTATAGTTGAACCAGAGAAAATAGAAGAAAAAGAAAATACTATTGATGTTGAAAAAGAAGAAGCAGTAATAGCACCGACTGAAATAGAAGAAGAAACAATTCTTATTGAAAATGCTCCTCAAGCAGAAGAAGCACCTATTACTGCAGTAGATGAAAAAGAAGATGTTCTTCTCCAAAAGAAAACAGAGATAGCAATGCACGAACTCTCTGACTTACTAGATGCATTCAACTATGCCTATGGCTATAGCAACATGGAGAAAATAAAAGAAGAAGGTATCTCAATTATCTCTTCCTATTTTACTCTTGGTTTATATGATGCCACTATCAATAGATATGAGCCAAGATTTCTCTCTCTAGATGCTATTTCATCAACAATAAATGAATATGTAGAGTCTTATTACTATAGCGGCATCTCTTTTGATAAGGGAGAAAGAGTAGCTTACCTTGAGGAACTATTGCAACTTGAAGCTCCAACAGATTTAACTCAACTCTTTTCATATGCATATGGTTTTTCTATTGTAAGCGATTTACTTGAAGGTGATGTAGATATCTTCTTCATACCGTTTGCATCGGGAATGCTAGACTCTCTTTACTCCTCTACTCCACTTTTGGATGATGCTCAAATAGAAAATGCTATTGATGCTTACATTATTTATTTAAACGAAGAATACTATAAAGAAATAGAAGAAACAAAAGAAAGAAACAAAGAGAGAGCTAAAGAGTTCTTAAAAGAAAACCTAAATAATGGCGTAACAGAAATAGAGGAAGGTGTTCAAATTCTATTACTCGATGAAGATGAGACAATTGGCAACAAGCCAACACAATATGACACTATAGTTGTAGACTACAATGAGTACTACTACGATTATGACGATGAAGATTTAGTAATAGTGGATGCTCTTTATATGGAAGAATTAAGTGTCATTACACTTCCACGTGGCTTACAAAAAGCAATAACTAATATGCATACAGGACAAGCTATTAGAGCATTTATTGCTCCTGAACTAAGTGGAATAGAAGATGGAGACGATACTATTCCACCATACTCTGTGATTGTTTATGATATAGCACTACACTCTATTTTATAGAATAAATCTTACACTTTTAAAAGCAACCGATGTGGGGTCTGCGATTCCTCTCTTTATTTCGCTGTCCCCACTATAGACTAAAAATCTACCCTCAGGTAAACGAAATACTGAACCATCGACCATTACCATTTCGTTTCCTTCTAGTGTTATTTCTAATATAGTTTTTCCTGGCCAATTTTCACCTCTAAAGCCATCAGCTTTTGATAGGTGAACAGAGACCACATATTTTACGCCATCGCCTATATTATATTCGCCAATATCATTTTCATATGGTGTTGAATGGTCCATAACAGAAATAACTTTATCCATGTGAGGAACAACCGAAGAGTATTCTTCAAGTTTCTCTAGAGTATCGAAAATAAGCATAATCACCTCATAAACTGATTTTCATTAAGAATTGTAAAGACAATTCCACATGATGCTTTTACATAAAAAGAATATCCAGTTTCTTTTATTGAGGATAGATTATCTAAATCAATATCTTTGTTAATTATTCCGTCTACACAAAAATAGTATTTGTCATATCTTTCCATAAGGCCAACACCAAGTGAAATAGAGTGTTTATCTAGTTCTATCTTTTCTTTGTTTTTGGCACTTACTCCCTGAGCTAAGTCATCCTTAAGAAGCATATACTTTGTGTAGTTATATTTTACAAATGCATTAAATGACAAATACTTTTCTTCGTCAGCAATTCTTATATACCGTAATCCTGCTGAGAGTTTTAAGATATCATCACGACCATAGCTGTATCGTCTATTCTCGCTCCAAGAAGTGGCGTATCCATGTGTTTCAACACCATTATTGACTCCAAGAACATGGCCCCAACCTGCAGAGAAAGAAAGCCCTACTCCCCAATCTGCTACAGGAACATAAGTTAAACTTATGGCAGGAGTTAACTCCGCCAAGTATTCAATGTCGGTTAAATATCCATTAAAATATCTATTACTTTTTTTTAATATATTGTTATATTCACTTTCACTTGGATACATTCTTCCCCACTCTAGGCTTGGACCAAAGAAGAACTGAGGACGAGAAAAAATAGATGTTAGGAATACAAAAAAGATTAAAATGAAAACTAGCCTTTTCTTCATCTTCTTCTATCTCCTATTTTATATCCAACGCCTAATTTTGCTCTTAAAAGAACTGTTGAATAATGGTCTTCATACCATCTTTCACTATCAGAGAAAGTTAGCTTCATCATGCCATTAGTGAGGTTAAGACCGAATGAAAGGTATAAGTCATCGTATAAGAAATAATCAGCATTACCTTCAAGCGTTAAGCCAACAATTAGTCCGCTATCAAAATAATCATAGCTAAAGAGAGCAAATCGTAGTGCAAGAGAAGCATCTATATAAGTAGCAGGAGTTGCTCTAAAGACTAGACCTGTAGAGAAGAAAAGAGGAAGTGCGTTATTATCTATATCACTTTTCTCTCCATTTACTATCTCTTTTGAAAGAAATGGATAACCAACATAAATAGAAGAGGAAGAGCCCCAATTAGCGCTTTCATCATTGCGATAGATATCGCAAGAAAGATCTAATCCCATAGCCCAATTAGTTCTGCCACTGCGTGTTGGAGAAGAAGAGAATATCTTCTCAGAGGTAAAAGATGGCGAGAGGCTCGCTTTCAAATAATATGAGAGCCTATCATTCTTTTGGAGTTCTAGAGCAAAAATAGGAACAGTAAGAGCAAAAATAATAATTGTAGCAATAATTCTCTTTTTCATTTTAAACACCTACCCTTACTCCAAATGAATACTTAAAGCCCTTATCTGGACTGTATAGAGATAGATAAGTATATCCACACTTACCATATAAATAGAGCGTATCAAAAATATTAAACGATAACTCTAAGCTAACAAGTCCATCTAATTCATTTATATTTCCACTTCCATTTGCTACAGGCCCAAAGCTATATGCAACATCAGAGAGCAGTTTTATTTCAGGATACAAATCCTCCATAATCTGAGGGCCTGTGAAAACAAGAGACGTTCTGTTTCCAACTTGGTATAGTGTATTAGGAGTTTGGTATCCACTCATTCTTTCTAAAGCATATTGCGGAATACCTGTTCCCCATACAGAACGAATATCAAACTCAGTTGTAATGTATAAACCAAACATTGTTAGAACATCTTCTGTATAACTAAGTGAAAATTGAGGTACATTTAAAATTGTATATGCCCCGCCAACGAGTGCATTTATAGAGAAATAAGATGAACCATTTTTATCGTGTAGAGGGAAAAATGATGGCATATATCTAAGATCTAATCTTGCCCAAAGACCATCATAGGTAGTTCTTGTCTTCTCTGAGTAGTTAAAATCGAGACTAAGCTTTACGCCTGTATGAGAAAGAATACGATAGCCTGTTTTACTATCTTTTGTTGCTTCTAATAGCGCACTGTAAGAATTATATCTCTCGCTTCTATTTTCAGTAAATGTAGCTTCACTATTGCCGTTTCTCATCCAACCTAAGCGCTCATAGGCATTTTCAAAATCTCCTTCAAGAGAAAAAAGAAGAGAGAAAATTGGCGTCGATAAAAAATCGTTATTTATTATTCCTAATCTATATGAAAGATCAAAATAGATAAAATGGACAGAATAGAAGCGGGCATCTTCTGATGAATAAGGAGATGATGATGCTAAATCAAAATGATCTCCATTTTCAGGATTTTGCTTTATTATGCGGTGTTTTAATCCTGCATCGAAGTTTAAGAAAATAGAGCTATTAATATCTGAAAAGAACTCAGGAAGATTTGCTTTATAGTTAAACTCGCCTGAGATAGGGTAAAAGCCACTGCCAAAGCGGCTATCATAACCGACAGAGTCGATGTTTGATGTAAAAGAGAGAGAAAAAAGAGAAAAAAGGAATGTATTTAATAATAAAACTAAGACTACTATTTTTTTCATACCTTTCTCCTATAAAACAAATGATGCACTAACTTCACCACCGCTACGGAGTGAATAAGAACTATTATAGCCATCAGCAATATAAAAAGTTGTGTAGTAATAAAATGAGATAAAGCCAAAAAGTCTTAAGTTAAATGAAGAACTTAAATTTGAAGAGTAAGCCCATCCTAAGTCTTTTCCACTTCTTTCATTTTGGAATCCTCCAAAATAAAGAGCATTATTATAGCTTAAAGATGCACTTATTGTAGTTCCTGAATCATATAGTTCTGGACCTGAGAAATTAAGTGAGAATGTATCAGATAAAACTCCTCTAAGTCTAAACGAATTAATCTTATTTTGAGGTGAAATCTTACCGCCTGTGTAAGAGAGACTATCTGAATGCTGAGCTGTTATTGTAAGCCACCTGAGATTAATAGATTGCCTCTCGTTCTTTAAAACTATTTGTTGCGTAGAAGATGCAGAAACTCTCCAATAGTCAGAGAGTGTAATACCACCATTACTTACATTATTTAATAACCAGAATGGTCCTGCTTCGAAGGAAAGCGCAACGCTCATGTAATCAAGGCCCTTAACAGAGAAGGTTCTGGAGCCACTTAGCGTTATATAATTAGTTAGATTTGTTCTATCACCATAGAACCATGGCGAAGAATAAATCTTATCTTTGTCACTATATTTATTTACCCACTTGTCTTCACTATTCTTTTCTGAAAAATAAAAAATATCTTTATTGCTAGAACGAGAAAGAGGTTCTTCAATCTGTGAGTAGCGAGAGTTAAGAGTAAGTGAATAGTTCCATTTATCAAAGCTTTGGGAAAGAGATAGAGAAAGTGTTGCAGTTGGATTAAAAAAATTTCTATATGAAGGTTTTATTGAGTATCCTATAAAACCCAGGTGTCCAGTTTCATCGTCAAAGGAAGCATACTCTTCAGATTCACTCAAAGAATAGCCACTATTAAATGTTAGTGTTGCTTTCTCTTCATCTTCAATGATATTAAGTTTAGCTGTTTTACGAACAGAGAAAGAGAGCGGAAGATAACCACCACCAATATTATGTGCGCCAGTTTGAGTGCCATTAATAGCTTCATTAAAGAGGGGTGAAGAATATAATGGCAAAATAGAAAATAATATAAGTACTATTGCTATTAAAATATTCCTCTTCAAAACTAGCCCCTCTTTTTCTCTAACTTTAATATTACACCATAGTTTTTTTAAATAATCTATTTCTTTATATTCTCTCTCCTGCAATATATACACTGTCTAAATTGAATTCTTCATCAAATAGTATGAAATCTGCATACTTACCAACTTTGATTGAACCAATTTTATCATCTTCTTTAATTAGCTTAGCCGGGTTTAAGGAGACAGTGTTAGCTGTTTCAATTAATGAAAGTGGTACAAGAGTTGAAAGAGTTTTAATTAGTCTTATTCCTGTTGCAATAGAGCCAGCAAAACAGCTCTTATCTTCAAGAAGTGCAACCCCATCCTCTATTACAACCTTTGTTCCATTGTTCTTTGGACCAAGGATAGAAAAACCACTTGTAAAGCCAGCACCTCTCATACTATCTGAAATAGCAATAATATGGTCATGGCTCTTAAGCTTAAAGATTAATCTGAGTAGATCTTGAGGAAGATGACAGCCATCAGAAATCAACTCAACATATAATGAATCAAAATACAGGCCAGCTTCAGTTGCGCCTAAGACCTTCCATGAACCATGCTTGACCATACTAGACATAGCTGAATAATAGTGCGTAAGCATTGTCATGCCACAGTCTATTGCCTTTTTTATTGTCTGAAAGTCTGCTGCAGTATGGCCACCAGAGACGATAATACCCTCTTTTGATATATCTTTAATAAAGTCAAGGGCTCCATCTAACTCTGGTGCAACAGACCATCTTTTTATAGCTCCATCAGATTTTTTAAGTATTTTATTGTAGTGTTCAGGTTTTGGAGAACATATATAACGAATATCTTGAGCGCCCTTCATTTTAGGGTTAAAGAATGGGCCTTCTAGATGAGCTCCCATTAGCCTTGCTTCATCTTTTCCTCTATTTTTCTTTGCCTTATTAAAATTAGAAAAGAAAGCAAAGAGTTCATCATCAGAACTAGTAAGAGTAGTTGCTAACGCTGAAGTCGTACCCCATTTAGCAAGACCTCTACTTGCTCCGTGGATATCACTCTCTTCACCATCCATGAAATCAAAGCCACCTGAACCATGTGTATGTAAATCAACAACGCCAGGAAAGAGAGTTTTTCCCTTTGCATCTAAATCTGCATTAGTAACTATACCCTCTTCAATTTTAGTTATTATTCCATTTTCAAAGGTAATAGTACCATTATCTATTACCTTATTTTCCGTAACAATTTTGCAATTTGTAATTCTCATTTTTTAATCCATCACATCTTCAGTTACCAAAACAGTAACAGAAGGATGTAAACATAATAAAGAAGCAGGACAGGAAGTATCAATAACGCCTTCAAGCATTCTCTTTATAGCTTCCTTCTTTTCTTTACCCATAGCAAGAATAATAATCTCTTTAGCACTAAGAATTGTTCCAATTCCCATTGTAAGTGAGTAACGAGGAACCTCATCAATAGAATTAAAGAAGCGACTGTTAGCCTCTATAGTACTCTCTGTTAATGAAGTTTTATGAGTTTTTGGATATAAGAAAGATCCAGGTTCATTAAAACCAATATGACCGTTGCGACCTATACCAAGCACTTGAAGATCAATTCCGCCGAGTTTCTTTATTAACTTCTCATAGTCTTCGCACTCTCTATCTGGATCCTCAGCCTCTCCATTTAGGACATAAGTATTCTTCTTGTCTATATCGATATGATCAAAAAGATTGCTATTCATAAAGTATCTATAAGATTGATCATTTGTTGGTTTAATTGGATAATACTCATCCAAATTAACTGTAGTACAATCTTTAAAACTAACAGAACCTTCTTTATTCATTTTGCATAGTTCTTTATATGTACCACATGGAGTACTTCCTGTAGCTAAACCTAAAACACAATTAGGCTTTCTTAAAACAACATCTCTAATTATCTCTGCTGCATTTCTGCTTAATTCATCACCATTTTTAAAAACAACAAGTTTCATTTTTTCTCCTCTTAAGTAAGTATAATTCATAATTAATTAAACTACCATCAAATTAATAAACTAAGTGTATAAATTATTTTACATTGAATATATTGACGTAAAGTACGATTTAGTACTATTTTAAGTATGAAATCGTACTATGAATAATAAATCAAAATCATTTACACGCTTTAATATCGTCAGTTGGGAGACAGATAATCTTTACCACGCTATAGCACTAAAATTTGGATTGTCAGATAGTGCTATGAATATTCTATACATACTTTCATACGAAAATGGAAAAGCCCCGCTTTCTTTCATATGTCGTTATTCAGGACTGCAAAAGCAAACAGTTAATTCTGCATTAAGGAAACTCGAAGACGAAGGCTTAATTAAATTAGAATCAATAAATGGAAAAGAAAAGAGTGTTCTTTTAACAGAAAAAGGGAAAGAAAAGGCTAAATGTACAGTTGATCATTTAATAGAATGGGAAAATGACATCATCAGTTCTTTTGACGAAAAGGATTTTTCTCTCCTTTTGTCAATGAATGAAAAATACCTAAACCAACTAAAAAATCACCTATCACAATATATGGACGAAGAAAATGAAAATTGAAATATCTGACCACTTCACACTAAAGAAACTATTAATATTTACCTTTCCATCCATCTTAATGATGCTTTTTACCTCAATATATATCATTGCAGATGGATACTTCGTATCGAACTACGCAGGAAAGACAAGTCTTGCTGCCGTAAATTTTGCATACCCAGTTGTTATGATTATGGGTTGTATTGGCTTTATGTTTGGAACAGGAGGAAGTGCACTAATTTCTAAAAGACTAGGAGAACAGAAGACAGAAGAAGCCAATAACATCTTTTCAATGATTGTTATTGTTTCAATTATTCTTGGCTTAATACTACAAGTCCTAGGATTTATTTTTATGCCACAAATTGCATCTATGATGGGTGCAAAAGATAGGCTTTTAGAAGAAACAATAATTTATGGAAGAGTTTTGCTCTCTACCCTAGTCTTTTATATACTTCAATATGAATTTCAATGTTTAATGGTTACTGCAGGTAAGCCTAAGCTTGGCTTATACATAACAGTACTTTCTGGCGTGACAAACATTGTTTTTGATTGGCTTTTTATTGCCATTTTTAAATGGGGAATCGTTGGAGGCGCAATAGCTACATCAATGAGTCAAATAGCAGGAGGCCTTGTTCCTCTTATCTATTTTTGTAAGAGAAACAATGATGCTCTTATTCATATCTCATTCCGTTTCTCTTTGGATAAATCAAGCTTATTTAAGACAATAAGTAATGGATGCTCTGAATTCTTAGGTAATATTTCATCATCCCTTGTTGGTGCTTTATATAATCTTCAATTATTAAAATATCTAGGAGAAGATGGTATTGCTGCCTATGGCGTAATAATGTATGTAAACATAATCTTCTTCTCTATCTTTATCGGTTACTCTGTAGGTGTTGCACCTGTCATTAGTTACAACTATGGCGCAAAGAATAAAACTGAATTAAAGAGCCTCGTTAGAACAAGCTTTGTAGTAATGGCTGTTTCAGCTCTATTTATGTATGGACTCGCTCGTATCTTAGCTATGCCATTAGCTCGCCTATTTGTTGGATACGATCAAGCTTTAACGCAGTTTACCTATTCAGCTTTTAACATTTTTGCGCTTTCTTTCCTTTTCTGCGGATTCTCAGGATTCTCTTCTTCTCTCTTTACGGCTCTAAACAACGGAATTGTGTCTGGAGTTTTATCTGTGTTGAGATTATTTGTTTTCCAAGCCCTCTGTGTAATCGTATTACCACTTGCAATTGGAGCACAAGGAATATGGTATGCAAACGTACTCGCAGAAGTATTGGCTTTAATCGTCTCTATTTTCTTTGTACTGAAAAATAAGAAAAGATACGGCTATTAATATGGGCCAAGTGGCCCATATCTTATCTCCCAATGCCCTTTAAGAATCCATCTTTTGCTTTCTCTTCAGTATCATCTGACTCGTCATAAGCATCATAAGGCGCATTTTCATCATGAACTCTTTTTCGAAATGGAGAGCAAAACTTATCTTTATGGGCAAAAACAAATTCAAAATTATCTGTCCAACCAGTATGCCCTGTGATAAAAAGTGGCATCACTTTCATCTTCTTAAGCTTATTCTCTAAAATTGCAAGAGACTTAATAGCTAGTTTGTTACTCTCTGCAAGGGATGAAATAAAGCTGTAGCCACCGTCAGAGCCAAACCATATTGTGTCGCCAGTAAATAGATATTTATCATCTATAAGGTAGACCATATGGCCCCATGTATGACCAGGAACAAGAAAACACTTAATTTTAATATTATCAATAAAAAACTCTTCATCATCTTTTAATAGTTGTTTTGAATTGTTTATTTTAACCTGTGGCAGTTTATATAGATGGTATATTACCTTTCTTCTCACCTCTCCTGTTAAATAGCGGTTTTCAATCTCTCCAATATAAAGCTTAGCATTTTTAAAAAGACCGGGACTATCTTGTTCGACTGCGCCAACATGATCAGTATCTTGATGGGTGATGAGAATATGTTGAATAGACCTTGGATCAATACCTAGCCAATTCATTTTTTCTTCAAGACGATTGTAATTATACCCTGCATCAATCATAATTGTGGTTTTGCCTTTTCGATAGAAGAAGATATTTGCTACCCATTCTCTTACGCAAGCAAGATTTTCATCAATCCATCCAGTATTGAGTGGCTTAAAAATCTCCTTGCCTCGATACATTTTGCTCATTTCTTTTCTCTGAAATTCTGTTGCTTTTTTTGACACTTTCTTCCTCCTTAAGTTTTGTTATCCTCTTCAAAAAATGCCATTGTCCTCTGAAAGAATTGTTCTGGATAAATCATTACAAGTTCAGCGTGCCCCATCTTTTCAATAGATGCAGTCCGAACATTCGGAAAATAACTTTTAATAAAGCGTATATTGTGATGGCGTGCTTTCTTTTCTTCTTCACCATACCAGTAGATGATGCGGCAATTTGTTTCTGCTGGCTTAATTGGCAAGCTATAATTATTTGCTGACCAAAAGATATTTCTGATAGTTTTATTCGAATAAGTCTTTAAATATGACATGAGAGCATCATACTCTTCTCTTGAATTCCACCCAGGAAGCGTCCAACGTTCTGGAGGATATACTTTCTCCAATACCTTGCGACTTCTTACGATAAGCCTAAAGCCTATATAATAGGAAAAACACGCAATATGGCGTAATAATAATGGCATTTGGTATGGTGTAATTCCAGCGTCAATTATGGCACTTCGAACAGGGATTTTACCAAGCGAAAGAATGCGTATCAAACATGCACCACCCAAAGAACAACCATAGGCTGCATCTAGATATTTTATTCCATGTTCTTTAAGCCAAAGTAATATTTCATTAACTGTCGTTTCTACAGAGATAAAATCTTCTCTTTTCTCGTCATGTCCATCATAAATAACTTGCATCACATGAAAGTATTGAGATAGTAGCTTTACAGAACCTGAGAATGCCCATTCTGGTTCTGCTGTACATGACAAAAATAACAACTCCTTTTCATTTCCCTTTCCATATTCAACTACTCTCATATATTTATGCTTTAACTCCCAGAGTGTATTTAGTTAGAAAAAATAAACAGTTAGTTAATTCTAACTCATATTATAAAAAAAGCATACATTTAATACTTCAATAGAAAGAAAGATATCATTTTATTAAACCTACTTATTGTTTCTTATAACAGATTCAATAATTCAAATTAAAAGGCTATAGTCGCGTTTTGTTGACTAGGACAATATATGTCCTATAGATTGTGT
>SAMEA104315422__coassemble_110_pt1 | contig 62392 bp, 59 predicted proteins | sample SAMEA104315422__metabat2_low_PE_015 | metagenome-assembled genome bin SAMEA104315422 (sample SAMEA104315422) | gut metagenome | biome: Monkey gut; feature: monkey-associated habitat; material: faeces | place: China | collected 2013
AGAATCCTGTTTCAGAGACTCTATAGTACAATAAATTGGGGAAGTTTTATTAAAAAATCCCGTCATTTAATCGACATCGTGTAAACGCAATTCATCCCACCACCTATAGAGGTGGAGGTATTCTTGCTCACGATGTGATAAATATAAATAATTATTTTTTCAAAGAGTTACCCATCTTGTTTTTTAAAATAATTAATGGGGCATTATCACTATTAGCTTTCAGTGCTTTTTCTATATCTTCTTTACTTACTTTATGGCCTTTATTTATTCCTTTACAGTAAATGCTTTCATTATCCCAATTAGAGCGAGAAGATAGAATGTTTTCCCAAAAAGGATATGTTCTACATTGTACAGGACGTGCCGAATAGACAGAGCATCCATTTTTAGTAAGAAACTCGCAATCGTAGTTAGCTCTTTCTTTTAATGAAATTAAATAATATCTGCCATAATCAACATAACGAGTATAGTTTTTTATAAAAGTATCTCTATCAACAGCTAGAAATGTAGCAAGGTTATCTATGTCCTTTTCACTGAGAAAGACATATCCTGGTTCATTTGCACAACAATATGAACACATCTGACAAGTAAAGTTTAAGCCATCAGAATAAAACATATAACCTCAAAAAAAAGACCTTCTATATTTAGAAGGCCTTATTGGAGAGAGAAGGATTCGGACCTTCGAAGGCATAGCCAACAGATTTACAGTCTGCCCCCTTTGACCGCTCGGGAACCTCTCCAAACAACATGAATATTTAATAGGAAATAAGCGCTTTAGTCAATATAGTTTTTTAAAAAAAAGAAATTAGAAAAGTAAGTATAAAACAATTATTTATTGAGAAAGAAATTATTAAAAATAATTATTTTTTTATTAGTTTCAATATTTCTTCATAAACAGGATATGGAACTAAATCTTTAACATCAACACCATAATTAAGGAAGGTTTTTACACTGCTAGAACGGATAAAATTATTATCCTTTTTTGAAGTGAAATATATTGTCTCAATTTCTGGTGCAATATATTTGTTGTTAATCTCTAATTCGTGTTCATAAGAAAAGTCTGTGCTATCACGTAAACCTTTAACAATATATTGTGCTGAAACATTTCTGCAATATGAAACAATTAAGCCAGGGTATGAAGTAACAGTTACATTATCTAAGTGGGAAAGACTCTTCTTAATCATCTTTACCCTATCTTCAACAGAAAATAAGTAATCCTTCTTGTTGTTTATGCCAACAACAACGTGTATTTCATCAAATAAAAGAGAGGCACGTTCAATAATATTAACGTGCCCAACTGTTAATGGATCAAAACTTCCAGGAATAACAGCTATCTTCATTTCTTCAAACTCTCAACATAATCTTTAAAGTGAGAATAATCATCTTTGCTCTCAACTTCAATTTTCTTTACTATTGAATACTTTCCATTCTCATCTTTATGACAGATAGCAAAAGATCCAGAGCCAACGTAACTAATTGTATCGCCCTCAGCTAGTGTTTCTTTTTCTTTTAAAGCAGAAAGAACACAATCGAAATGGGCATATCCACCATTGTAGAAAAAAGAATCAGCAATCAAATCTATTGTTTTTCCACATATTGTACATACAGGATGGGGCTCACTAACACTTAGAGGAGAAGCAACAGGAATTGAAGAATGAAAACTTCTTGTTAAAGGTGCTCCTGAAACTTGTGATAATGTTGAAAAACCAGATATGGCGCTAAGGCGCTGCCTACCCTTTTTCTTGGCTTTTGCCTTAGCTACCTTTGTCTGTTGACCAAAAGGTTTCTTGTTTTTCTTTAAATTCCTATTCTTTTGAAAGTTTTGGTCCATTGAAACCTCAGAATTTGTATGATCCACCAATTGTTACTCCTGGAGTTAAAACGCTTCTGCTCTTAGGTGCATATTCAACACCAATTTCGCCAAACATAGAGAAGTGTTCATTAAATGAATATTCGTAACCAATTCCAGCTTCAAGTAGTATTAAAGAGTTTTCGCTTCTTACTCCTAGTCCTAATCTATAGCCAACTCCACCATAAAGATAGAAATTATCATAGAAGTTGTATTTAGCCCTTACACTTACTGGAATATATCCACTCATATCATAGCCAGCAACAAGACCAAGCGCAAACTTAGGAGAAATAGAATAGAATACTCTAAATTTGAAATCTGGAATAATCCAATTGTTTTTATAGTCATATCTAACAGAAGCACTTAAACCAACATTGAAGTTTTTAATAAAGTTTCCCTTCTCTGTTACAGGTTCTACTAAACTTGTAGAAGTATCTTCACTAGCATTTGGCTCAACTGTTATGTCCTTAGCTTCCTCACTCTTACTTTCTTGCTTTACTTCTTCAATAGAAACTGTTTCAATTTCCTTTTCAACAGGAAGTGCTTTGTTAGAATTAATTAAGTCCTCAATTTCACTCTTGTAACCATTTAACTCTTCAAAAGAAACTTCAGGATAAGTAATAACAACTTCACCATTGTCATTAATTAAATATGTTGCATTCTTTAATTCAGGTATAGCTGAAAGAAGAACTGTCGCATAAGAATTAACTTCACTTTCACTTAATAATGGAGAAGAATTAATAACAGCACGGGACTGAGCAAGTGAGACATCTACATTCTTACCATTAAGTGAGAAAGTAAATGAAACTGTGTTATCAAGATTATTCTTTATATATTCATTTAAGAGAATAACAAAGCTAGAGACAACATCCTTTTTATAGCTATCATCTCCTACATATCCATTTGGATAAGTAAATGTTACAACACTTCCTTTTTTATAATAATGAACGCTTTCTGCAATTGCTGGATAGCTTTCACCTAGATACTCAATAAAACCAATTACGTCGCTATCAGCAAATGTGTATGGAGTATAATCAACTGTAGCCTTGTCATCATCGATTGTAATTAGGAAGCTAACATCTCCGACATTTACTCTTTCAGAGAAAACAGAGGTATTTGAAGAAGTCTCTTCTTCTGTCTTTGTTTCTTCTGTATTCTGAGTTACTTCAGCCTTTACATCTTCTGTTTTATTTTCAACTAAAGTAGCTTCAACTTTAATTTCTGTATTAGTTAATGAAGAACTACCAGTATTTGTTTCTTCTGCTTTTACTTCTTGTTTATCAGTTACTTCTTCTTTTGTTGTTGATTCAACTACTGGAGGATTTACAACAACAACAGGTTTTCTTTCACTATTAGCTTGAGTATCTGTTGAAGTAAGAAGATTAGAAACTATTGTACTATTATTAACTGTTTCATCTTTTTTCTTACATGATGAAACAAGAATTAAAACTGAAACAATAACAACCAATAAAAATAATACTTTGGAACTCTTTTTTTTCATAAATTACCCTTATTCCCTACTTAATAATAAACATTGAAGAAACATATTACAATTGTGATAGTTACAAAAAAACTATACAAAAACATTTTTAATGTTAAGAAACGAAAAAGGACTATGGTTACCCATAGCCCTTTTAAGATAAGTTTTTTGATAATTAGAACTTAACTGATGCGCCAAGTGTAGCTCCAACTTCAAACTTATTATTTGTTGAGTACTGGCCACTAACTTCTGCAAATGCACTGAACTTTTCACTGAAGTTATATTCATAACCAACACCAAGTTCAAATAGAGCGCCTGTTGTTCTTCCGTTAAGACCAATATTAGCACCTGCAGCAAGTAAGCCATAAAGATTACCATTACCAAGTTCAACAGCATTATATTTGCCATAAAGTGCAACTGGCATATATGCAGAGAGATCATAACTAGCCTTGACACCAACACTAAACTTACCAAAGTCAAGAGCAAATCTTCCACCAAATCCAACTACGAAAGGCTTCTCCCAAACACTTGAAACATTAGCCTTAGGTGTAGCTGTGATAGATGCTGTATATCCCTTGATGAAGCTTTCCTTCTGTACAACTGGAGCTGCAACTGGTGCAGATGGAGCGACAACCTCAACCTTAGATGACTCTGGCTCTACTGTTGATGGCTTTTCTGGTTCAGTTGCAGGAACTGGAGTAGCTTCTTCGCTCTTAGCTGATTCTACTGGTGCTTCCTTAACTTCTTCTACAACAGGAGCAGCAACTGGAGCTGGCTCTTCAACCTTAGCAACAGCAACTTCTTCTGTAGCAGGTGTTAACTGGTCAATAAGCCATCTAGCATCGCTTTCAAGCTGTGTAACTGCACTTGCAATGAATTCACCATTCTCTTCTGGGTATGTAAGAACAATGTTATTGTCCTCAACATCATATGTAACTGCCTTAGCAATTGGATAAGCAGCAACAAGCTCTGCAGCAATAGTGTTGATATCTGCTTCTGTAACTCCCTCAGGAATAGAGATAAGAGCATGATCTGAATAAGCAACAACGTAAGATGTAACACCCTTATATGTGAAGATTGTTGAGAATAGAGGAGCTTCTTCTGCTGCCTCTGTTTCAGCAACAGCAACTTCTTCTGTAGCAGGTGTTAACTGATCGATAAGCCACTTTGCATCGTTTTCAAGCTGTGTAACTGCAGCGAGAACAAATGCATCACTCTGCTCTGGATATGTAAGAACAATATTAGCACCATCAAGAGCATATGTAACAACACTAGCTTCTGGATAAGCAGCAACAAGTTCTGCAGCAATTGCATTGATGTCATCCTCTGTTACGCCAGCAGGAATTGAGATGAGAGCATAATCAGAATAAGCGATGATGTTAGATGTAATTCCTTTGTATGTGAAGATTGAAGCAAATACAGGAACATCTTCAACTGTTGTTTCTTCTTCAGCTACAGCTTCTTCTGGTGTACTATCAAGTACATCAAGGAATGCGCTAAGAATAGCATCTACATAATTTGTTACAGCATCATCAAGATAAGCAAGTACCTCAACCTTTTCATATGCAGTATCGACTACATTGCTTGGATAAGTAAGAACAAGTGTTCCATCCTCTGGAATTGAGTATGTTACATAGTCTTTAACAAATGGGAATGCTTCAACAACGCTAGCAAAGAAATCAACAATGTCTGACTTGTAGATATATTCAGCTGGGTATGTGATTGTAGCTTCTGTATCTGTCATTACGATAGAAGCACTAGCTAAATTATGATAGTTATAAGAAGCTCTGATTGTTCCATCTTCATCAATAGAGAAATCATATGTATCTTCAGCTTCTGGTTCTTCACTTACTTCTGCAACTGTAACTTCTTCAACTTCTGGTTCAACAGGTGTTGTAAGAGCATCGATAACTGCCTTAGCATCTGTTTCAAGTGTATTAATTGCTGCAACAATAAATTCACCAGCCTGTTCTGGATATGTTAACTCAAGGTTACCATCTACAACAGCGTATGTAACTTTACTAGCATCTGGATAAGCACTAACAAGTAAAGATGCAAGATATGCAATATCGCTCTCTGTTACACCACTTGGAATAGAAAGTGTTGCATGATCGCTATATGCAACGATAGATGATGTAACACCATTATATGTGAAAAGTGTTGAGAAAATAGGAGTTTCTTCACTAGCAACTTCTTCTTCAACAACAGGCTCTTCTACCTTAGCCTCTTCAACAACCTCAGGAGTTGTCTCAACAACTGGTTCTTCTACCTTAACCTCTTCTTTTGGCTCTTCTTTTACTTCTTCTGCTTTAACTTCAACAGCTGGAACTGGAGCTGGTTCTTCAGCCTTAGCTACTGTTGTAGTTGTACTAGGCTGTGTTGTTTCAACCTTAGCATTAGTAGTAGTTGTAGTAGTTGTTGTTGCAGGCTTTGTTTCAGCCTTCTTACTACAAACACAGAGACCAAGAAGCATTGCAACAGCGAGAAGTGTCACAATTGCTAACTTTCCGAAACTCTTTCTTTTCATCTTGTCGCCATCCTTATTTCCGTCTAACGGAATAATTATATTAATTATCTCATACCAAAGACATGGTACAAGTAAGGTATTTTTTAGGAATAAACCTTATTACCTAACCCCAACTAAATCTGTTTAAGAGAAAAATCTCAAAAAACAAACTACGCTTCTATCTTACACAGAATCTAAATATCTTGAAATAAAAATATTAGAAGTAATTACCTTTATTTTAAGTATTTTGTGTGAAGACACTAGAAAAAAACTTTAATTTTACCAAGGTTACAAAATAAATAAAAAAATCCCCCAAAAAAATGAGGGACTGTAGTGATAAAAAGCCTTAAGCGTTCTTCTTAATAAGCTCAGGAACCTTAGCAGCCTTACCAACTCTATCTCTAAGATAGTAGAGCTTAGCTCTTCTAACACGTCCTTTTCTAAGAACATCAATTCTTTCAATTCTTGGTGAGTGAAGTGGGAAAATTCTCTCAACGCCAACACCATAAGAAATCTTACGAACTGTGAATGTCTTTCTAATACCAGAATTATTCTTAGCAATAACAATGCCTTCAAAACCCTGGACTCTTTCTGTTGTTCCTTCAACAATCTTAAAGAAAACCTTTACTGTATCACCAACACTGAAATTTTCAGCATTCTCTTTGATCTGCTTTGCTTCAATAGCTCTAATGATATCCATATCATTCCTCTTCTTTATTATAAATATTCAATAAATCTTGTCGCTCCTTTATGCTGAGAGAGGCATGCGAGAGCAGATCTGGCCGGTTGAGCAGTGTTTTTTCCAGCCCTTTGTATCTTCGCCATTCGGTAATTTGGCTATGATTACCGGATAATAATACACTAGGCACACTTTTATTGCAATATACTTCAGGTCTAGTATATTGAGGATATTCAAGTAATCCAGATGAAAAACTCTCATCTTTCAGACTATCTTCTGTTATGACACCTTCTATAAGACGATATAAAGAATCGATAACAACAATTGTGGCCGTTTCGCCAGAAGACAATACGTAATCCCCTATTGAAATTTCATCTGTTACAAACTCATCAATCACTCTTTGGTCTAAGCCTTCATAGTGTCCACAAATGAAGACAAGTTCTTTTTCTTTAGATAATTCTTCAGAGTATTTTTGAGTTAATAGTTTTCCAGAAGGAGTTGGAAAAATAATTCTTTTATCTTTTAAGGAAAGACTAGAAATACATTCGTAAAGAGGAGATGGTTTTATAACCATGCCAGCCCCTCCTCCAAAAGGTTCATCGTCTACCTTTTTATGCCTACCTTCTGCAAAATCACGAAAGTTAATTATTTCGTACTCAACAATCCCCTTCTCTACTGCTCGTTTCATTATAGATGATGTAAAAAAAGGCTCCACCATTTCTGGAAAGAGCGTAAGAATTGTTATCTTCATTCGATATCTAATAAATAAGGAGCAATTAAATCTAATGAATTATTTTCAATAGAAATATTATTAACATATACAGGAAGATTTGGAACTAAATAACTCTTCTTGTTATCATCTCTTACGATACTAAGTAAAAGAGATTGTCCTCCTTCCATTGTATACTCTATTTTTCCAACTTTTTTGCCATCTACCAAAACATCCATATCATATAAATCAGCTATATAATATTCACCCTTCTTCAGTTTGGGAGCAGAAGAACGAGGAATCATAATGGTTGCATTTGATAGATTTCTTGCTTTCTCGGGAGATGAATAGGATGAAAACTTCATTAAGAAGACATCACCTTTAACTTGTATGGAATCAACACATAAGGTTAACTCCTCTCCTGACGGTAAAACGGCGACACAACTCTTTAGTTTCTTTAAATGTGAATATTCTCCACTAAGAGAATAAACACGTAAGAAACCATCAATACCATGTGTCTTTCCGATTTTTGCTGTGGCAAGGAGAGGTGCTAACATCAGTCAAGAATCTCCAAGGTAGCACGTTTGCCGTCTTTAGTTGCACTAGCAGACAAAATTGTTCTGATAGCTTTTGCAATACGGCCTTGCTTACCGATAACCTTACCGACATCCTCCTGAGCAACGCGCAACTCTAAAATAGTAGATTTTTCACCTTCTATTACATTTACGCTTACTTCTTCAGGTACGTCAACAAGGCTCTTGACCATGAATTCAACAAGTTCCTTTTCCATCTCGACACCTCACAGAATTAGTCCTGTTTTCTATCGAGTGTAAATCCCTTTGAGTTGAGAAGATTCTTTACAGTTGGTGAAACTACTACACCTTTCTGAATCCAGCTCTTAACCTTGTCGTCGTTAAGACTAATCTGGTCATTAGCTTCTACAGGGCGATAAGTACCAACTTCATCAATTGTCTTAGAGGATGTAGCAATTCTGCTATCCTGAACTACAATTCTGTAGTATGGTCTCTTCTTTGTTCCCATTCTTTTGAGTCTCATTGTTGTGCTCACAGTTTTTCTCCTTATACTACTTGAAGGCTCACATGCCAAATTGCTTCATCATCTGAGCCTGTAATTTCTTATTTCCAGCAAGCTTCTTTAACATAAGCTTACTCTTTTCAAACTTTTTAAGTAACCTATTTACATCAGAAACGCTAGTGCCTGAGCCTTTTGCAATTCTTTTCCTTCTTGAAGGACCAATTATGCGATAATTAGCCCTCTCGAAACGAGTCATAGACTTAATTATAGCCTTTTCTCTCTCAATTTCCTTTAAGTCTATATCATCCTCGCTAATTTGTCCTTTAGCACCTGGAATCATTTCAATTAACTTATCAACAGATCCCATTTTATTCATACTTTCAAGCTGTCCAAGATAATCTTCGAGATCGAAAGTATTCTTCGCCATTTTTTTCTGTAGACGTTCAGCTTCTTTTTCATCAAAAGCTTCTTGAGCCTTTTCAACAAGAGATACAACATCTCCCATGCCAAGGATACGAGATGCAATACGCTCTGGATAGAAGACTTCTAAGTCTTCCATCTTTTCGCCTGTTCCGATAAACTTAATTGGCTTTCCAACTACACTTCTTAAAGAAAGAGCAGCACCACCACGTGTATCTGAATCAAACTTTGTTAAAATAACACCTGTTATTCCAACCTTTTCATCAAATTCTTTGGCAATGTCTACAGCACTCTGTCCTGTCATTGCATCGGCAACAAAGAGCTTTTCATCTGGATTAGCTACTTTGGCAAGATTTTGAATCTCCTCCATAAGTGCATCATCTAAGTGCATTCTACCAGATGTATCGATAATTACTGTATCATAGAGTTCTCTCTTAGCCTTTTCGATAGCTTTTGAAGCAACAACGCTAGGGTTCTTTTCTCCTGGTATAGTAAATACAGGAACTCCAACCTTTTCACCTAAAATACAAAGTTGTTCAATAGCAGCAGGACGAACAAGGTCACAAGCGACAAGAAGAACATTTCGTCCTTCCTTTTTTAGTCTATATGCAAGTTTATGTGAAGCAGTTGTTTTACCTGAACCTTGGAGACCCATCATCAATATGATAGTTGTTGCATCTTTTCCTTTTAGTTTAAGTGCTGTTTCATCAGCGCTAGAACCTAAAAGTGCAACCATTTTATCATATACAATCTTTGTAAATTGCTGACCAGGATCTACTGAATTAAGAACTTTCTCGCCAAGAGCTTCATCTATAGTGGAATTAACAAAACGTCTAACAACTCTAAGATTAACATCAGCATCTAAAAGAGCTTGTTTTATCTCTTCGACTGCATCTCTTATATTTTTTTCACTAATCTTACCCTTTCCTGAAAGGGTTTTAATCACACTTGTGAATTTATTGCTGATACTATCAAACATAACCTATTCCACGTAAATACTTCAAATAAAACTTATACATTATTGAGGCTATTTTGGTCAATTGAAAAGAGAATAACTCTCCAATTTATATGCGAAATAAAGCTATTATATTAAAAGATTAAAAACCTAGCTTATCTTTTTCATCTATTGTTTCTATCTTATTCGTGTTGTTTATAAAAACATTACGCTTGCTTTTCGTCATTAAATCTAATAGCATTAGTTTTATCAAAAGATAATGGCTTTAAAACCAAACTTAAAGAAATAGGAAGATAGCTACTATTTTTTATGGACGAACATCATTCGCTTCAAAAAAAGAAATGTTGCTATCACAAAAAGTATGAAACTAATCGATACTAAAGATGCTGTTGGAACTGTTATTGCTCATGATATTACACAGATTATTCGAGGTGTAAAGAAAGATACTGTCTTCAAAAAAGGACATATTGTTAAAGAAGAGGATATTCCTGTTCTTCTTTCTGTCGGAAAAGATCACCTTTATGTTTGGGAGAATGATCCAAATCTTCTCCATGAAAATGATGCTGCGGAGATCTTAAGAGAAATATGTCAAGGTAATTTCATGCATCCAACAGATGTAAAAGAAGGAAAGATTGAACTTATTGCTGATGAAAAAGGTTTCTTTAGTGTTGATATCGAAAGACTCAGGAATGTTAATTCATTAGGTGAAATGATGATAGCAACTATTCCTTCGGGCATAAAAGTAGAAAAAGGCCAGAGACTATGTGGTACTAGAATTATTCCACTTGTTATAGAGAAAGAAAAGATGGAGAGAGCAAAGAGTGTTGCTGGAAAAACTCCTCTCTTAAATATTATTCCATTTAAAGAAAAAAAATATGGCGTTATAACAACGGGTAACGAAGTTTATTACAAGAGAATTGAAGATACATTTACGCCTGTCATAGTAGACAAGATGAATGAATTTGATTCAAAAATGATTTGTCATACCGTTTCTGACGATAATCCAAATCATATTGAAAATGCTATTCGAGATATGATTTCAAATAAAGATATCGACATGATTATCTGTACAGGAGGAATGAGTGTTGACCCTGATGATAAAACTCCACTTGCAATAAAGAATTGTGGAGCAAATATTATTTCTTACGGTTCTCCTGTTCTTCCTGGTGCAATGTTCTTGATGGCTTATCTCCCTGATGGACGACCAATTGTTGGATTACCTGGATGTGCTATGTACAACGGAAGAACTGTCTTTGATCTTGTTCTTCCTCGTATTATGGCAGATATTGAAGTAACAAAAGATTACCTTGTTGGTTTAGGTCACTGAGGGTTATGCCTAGGTTGTAAGCCTTGTCATTTCCCATTCTGTTCTTTTGGAAGAGGAATCTGATGACAACAAAAGATATAACAGTGGCAGTAATTACACTCTCAGATAGATGCTTCAATAAAGAAAGAGAAGACCTTTCTGGTCCATTTATCATCAATTATTTACTTCAAAATAATTATAGCAAAGCAAAGTATTTACTGCTTCCAGATGACAAAGATTTGTTAAGAAAAGCATTATTAGATCTATCTGATAATGAAAAAATTGATTTAATTTTAACAACAGGTGGAACAGGTTTTTCAGAGCGTGATATCACTCCCGAAGTAACACTTTCTGTTGCCACAAAAAATGCACCTGGAATTAGTGAAGCAATTAGAGCATTTAGCCTAACAAAAACAAAGCACGCGATGCTTTCGCGAGGAGTCTCTGTTATCAGGAACTCTACCCTAATTATTAATCTTCCTGGTAGCCCTAGTGCTTGTCAGGATGCTTTAAATGTAATCATAGAAGCACTCCCTCATGGAATTGGACTTTTGAGGGGTGAAAAACTTGATAAATAAAAGATTCGGAGGAACATATTATGAAGAAAGCTTTAACAGTATTTCTTGTCGCGCTTCTCTCTCTTGTGAGTCTTTTTGCTCAAGGAGCAGCAGAAGCAGCATCTAGTTCAAAGACAGAGATTATCGTTTTTGCAGCTGCGTCAATGACTGAGACACTCAACACAATCAAGACTATGTATGAAAATGCTAACCCAAACGTTACTATTACATACAACTTTGATTCAAGTGGAACTCTAAAGACACAGATTGAACAGGGAGCTGAATGTGATCTTTTCATCTCTGCTGCACAGAAGCAAATGAATGCCTTTAGTTCTTTAAATTTGATTGATGAAAGTACACGTGTCGATCTATTAGAGAACAAAACAGCTCTTGCAGTTCCACAAGGCAATCCAAAAGGAATTACAAGCTTTGATCAGTTAGCTCAGCTCTTAAAAGCAAAGAACGTTTTCCTTGCAATTGGAAACAGCGATGTCCCAGTAGGACAGTACACACAGAAGATTTTTGCTTACTACAATATCAATGAAACAGAAGTTGCAGCTGCAGGTTGTTTAACTTATGGAACAAACGTTAACGAAGTTACAACACAGGTAAGCCAGAACTCTGTTGACTGTGGTATTATTTATGCAACAGATGCTTATTCTGCAGGACTCACTGTTGTTGATACAGCAACAAGTGAAATGACAGGTGGTAGAGTTATCTATCCAGCAGCAGTTCTTGCTCAGTCAAAGAATCATGACAAAGCAGTTGCTTTCCTTGATTACCTTAAGACAGATGAGGCAATGAAAGTATTCTCATCAGTGGGCTTTGCTAGCGCACTCTAAGACAAATGGAGGGCATCAAGCCCTCCTATTTATTTATCACTATGGATTGGTATCCTTTATTTAACTCACTTAGAATTGCATTTTATACATCAATAATAGTTTTTTTCTTAGGAATTTTTTTAGCTTATTATATTGCTAAGCTTCCACCAATTTTAAAAGGTATTTTCGATGTAATATTAACCCTTCCACTTGTCTTACCTCCAACTGTTGTAGGTTTCTTTTTAATACTTATTTTTGGAGTAAAAACACCATTAGGACAGTTTTTATCTAAATTTGGAATTAAGTTTGTTATGACATGGTATGGAGGAATAATCGCGGCAACTGTTGTAGCATTCCCATTAATGTATAGAACAACACGTGGTGCCTTTGAAGCTTTTGATACTACGCTAGAAGAAGCTGGTAGAACACTTGGCTTAAGTAATTCATTTATCTTTTGGAAGATAAGAATTCCAACTTGTAAACAAGGTATTCTTGCCGGTGTAGTTCTTTCTTTTGCTAGAGCACTTGGAGAGTACGGTGCAACAAGCATGCTTATCGGTTATACACCAGGAAAAACAGCAACAATTTCAACAACTGTCTATCAACTATGGCGAACAAATAATGAGAAAGAAGCATATATTTGGGTTTTGATAAATGTTGCTATATCTGCAGTTGTATTACTTACAGTAAACTTCTTGGAATCTAAAGATAAAAATGGGAGAAAGAAAAAATGAAATTAATTGTAGACATAAAAAAAGACTTTGGTTCATTTTGTCTAACATCCCAATTTGAAACTACAGACCTAATTACAGGTCTTCTTGGATCAAGTGGATCAGGAAAGAGCATGACACTAAAATGTATTGCAGGAATAGTAACGCCTGATGAAGGCTATATTGCTCTTGATGATACTGTTTTGTTTGATAGTAAAAATAAAATCAATATAAGACCACAAGACAGAAAAGTTGGATATCTATTTCAAAACTATGCTCTCTTTCCAAGCATGACAGTTAAAAAGAACATTATGTGTGGTCTTATTAAAGAGAAAGACAAAGTAGAAAAGAAAAGAAAATATGATGAAGCAATTGCCCTACTCCATCTTGAAGGTTTAGAGAATAGACTACCTTCTGAACTCTCTGGCGGACAAGCTCAACGTACAGCATTAGCGCGAATTATTGTTAGCGAACCAAATCTATTATTACTTGATGAACCCTTCTCTGCTTTAGATGCTTTCTTGAGACGAAGCTTACAAAAAGAACTCTTAGGCCTATTGCAAAAGCTTAATAAAGAAGCAATCCTCGTTACTCACTCAGCTCGAGAAGTAAGAAGGATGTGCACTTATCTATTTGTTATGAAAAATGGCAAAATCATTAGAAATGGAGAGACAGAAGATGTCTTTTCAAATCCTGGAAGTGAAGATTGCCAAGTACTCTTAGAAGATTATTAAAACTATGAATGCTTTTGCTTATAAATAAACAGAAGCATTTTTTAGTTTTTCTTTCTTCCTTCACTATCAAACTCAACTTCACTACCTTCATCATTTAGAATTCTAGGTTGTCCTTCAATTGAAGCTATTCTGTAGCTTACAGCTGTAGATACACCTGCTTCCATCTGAGATACACCGAGCATAGCATTACCACCGGTAACAGTATGTGTATTATGTGTAATAATGATGAATTGGCTTGTTTGCGCAAAGTCCTGTAAAACATCCAAGAAATAACCAATATTTCTATCGTCTAAGGCAGCATCGATCTCATCAAGGATACAGAACGGTGATGGCTTAACTTGATAAGTTGCAAACAAAAGAGCAACAGCTGTCATACTTCTCTCTCCACCAGAGAGAAGAGAAAGTGTTGACATGCTCTTTCCTGGTGGTTGTGCAAGAATTTCAATACCTGAAGTTAAGACCTCATCAGGTTCAGTTAAACTTAGCTCTGCCCTACCACCACCAAAGAGACGCTTAAACATAGCTTGGAAGTTATCGCTTATCTCTTTATAGGAAGCAAGGAACATCTCTTTAGATTTATCGAGAATCTCATTAAGGACACTCTCCATATCGACTTTAGCTTTATTGTAGTCATCTAACTGCTTTGAATAGAATTTATACTGGTCCTCAGCTTGGTCAAATTCGTCTTTAGCTGCATGGTTAATATTACCAAGGTTTTTAATCTCTTGGTTTACAGCATCAAACTCAGCTTTTAGTGTAGTTTCGTCTTTTAAATCTGGAGTTAATCTATCCTCAAACTCATTTAAGTTACGAGCATAGGTTTCAAAGAAAGTTGTAAAGACAGTTTGAATTTCATTATTGATGCTTTCAATATACATTGAAGCAGCAACTGCCTTCTTTTCTTCTTCATTAATTCTAGCAAGCAGTGCTTCTTTTTCTTGTCTCTTATCGTTAAGCGATTTGTATTGCTCGCCTAATTCTTTATTTGTTTCTTCCAACTCTTTTTTTAATGAGACAATACTATTCTCAGCCTTAGTCTTTTCTTCGTTCTTACTATTTATTCTCTCAGCAACTTCATATAGTCGCTTCTTAGCAATCTCACTGCCATCTCTCTCATCTTGAAGATCCAATTCTCTCTTTAAAATAGTATCAGAGAGACGTTTGATTGTCTCTTTATTATTTTCAATTGAGGCACGTAGTGAACCAATAAGTTCTTTCAAAGATGAAATAGTTGTCTGTAGTGATAATATATCACTTTCTCTACTCTCTATTTGAACTCTTGCACCGTCAATTGTCTTTCTGTTATTTAGAATTAATTCTCTTGCACTGTCTTCTCTTTCAACAATACCACGCTTTTTGCTTACAAGACCTTCAGGGGAAAGAATTGTATTAATTACAGGAGGAATTGAGTCTTTGAATTGAGAAAAGAGTAAAGAAACTTTTCTTATTTTCTCTTCTATTTTCAAATAATCTTTAAGCGCAATATCTTTAGAATACTCAACGCCATTAGGAAGAGAGGACAAAAACTCTTCTCTAGATTTAATATCTGAGAGCAATTCATTTAATAAAGCAACCAATTGTTGATTAGCATCATCATAGCGCTTTGCTGAATACTCTGTTCCTGTATTAGCATCAACTTCCTTAATTAAAGATTCAATTACGCTCTTTAGCTCTTCACTTAGAGAACGAAGATTTTCATCAAGCTTAGAGTTACTATCTTCTGCTTCTCTAATTGTTTCGTTTAACTTAGCTATCTCAATACGTGCATTTGTAAGAGCATTCTCAGCATATTTAATTTGGCTTTCTTTCTCTTCAAGACGCTCTGAGAGAGACTCTAAAGAAGACTCATAATTTTCTTTATCTTCTTTATTTCTGTTAATCTCATCTTCGATATCTTTACATCGCTTTTCAGAGCTTTCATACTTTTCAAGATACTGCTTATAGCTATCTTTAAGTGCTACGATAGTCTCACTTAATGACGATAGCATTGCGTCAGCTCTACCAATTGATATTTCAAGATTCTTACTCTTTTCTTGGTACTGACTAACAACAGAAGAAGAGGAAGAAATATCATCATCAAAAGCACCTAGCTTCAAATGTAATTCTTCACTTGTCCTCTTTGCATCTTGTTCCTCTTTTTCTCTGAGATCTTTAAGTTTCATGAATGTATCTACACGACTAAGCTTAATATCTACATCAAGAAAGAATGCTTTATCTTTAAGTTCTTGCCACTTAAGAGCCTTTGATGCCTGAACTTTAGTTCTATCATAGGTTCTTTTGACTTCATTAAGGACAGTTGTTAACTGATTAATATTCTCTTCAGCTTTTTGTATCCTGTTTTGAGCTTCATTACATTTTACTTTAAAACGAGATATTCCGGCAGCTTCTTCAAAAATATATCTTCTATCTTCTGGCTTATTGCTAAGAATTTGGTCAATTTTTCCCTGTTCAAGAATAGAGTAAGCACTCTTACCAACTCCAGTATCCATAAAGAGTTCTTTTATATTCTTCAACAAACAACGTTGGCCATTAAGATAATATTCACCATCACCAGAACGAAATAATCGTCTTTTAATGACAATTTCAGGAACATCTGTTGGAAGATTTCTATTTTCGTTATCAATTGTAAGTGTTACTTCAGCCATTGAGCTAGGCTTTCTTGTTTCAGTTCCTGAGAAGATAACATCGTCCATGCGGCTAGCACGAAGTGTCTTAGTGGATTGTTCTCCAAGAACCCATTTTATTGAGTCAACGATGTTAGACTTTCCACAGCCATTTGGGCCCAAAAGAGATGTAATACCATCTGTAAAATCTATATGAGTTTTATCTGCAAAGCTCTTAAAACCATTGAGCTCAAGGGACTTTAAAAACATTCCTTCTCCTTGAAAAATATCTCTGTCATTATATAAGATATCTAGTAAATATGGAAGTTGAACTTTTTACCGACTTAGATAGTGACAATAGAATAATTTGTGGAACCGATGAAGCAGGAAGAGGCCCTTTGGCAGGCCCTGTCGTTGTTGCCTCTGTTATTCTTCCGTCTTCCTTTGATTATTCAATCTTACATGATTCAAAGGTAATGAAAGAAAAAGAAAGACTATCGGTCGAAAAGATTATTAAAGAAAAGGCAATTTGTTATTCTGTTAAGGTTATTTCACATAAAACTATTGATGAAATAAATATTCTTAATGCTTCTCTCTTAGGGATGAGAGAATCAAGTATGGAAGTTTATTCTTCTCATCCATTTTCTATTCTTTTATGTGATGGAAATAAAACTCCTCTTGTACCTTATCCTGTAGAGGCTATCGTTAAAGGAGACAGTAAAATACCTGAGATAATGGCAGCATCTATTCTTGCTAAAAATGAAAGAGATAGAATTATGGTCGAAGCTGCAAAAAAATGGCCAGCGTATGGATTTGAAAAACATAAAGGATACCCAACAAAAGAACACTATGAAGCAATACTAAAATATGGGCCTTGTCCTATCCATAGACTTTCATTCAAACTTTATAAAGAACATAGTGTTGATGAGCCTACTCTCTTTTGATTTTTTTCAAAAACTCTGTTGACAATAACGCTTTCTTTTAAGTATGATTTTTCATGTCGTGCGACTGTGGTATAATGGCTATTACCTCAGCCTTCCAAGCTGAAGATGCGGGTTCGATTCCCGTCGGTCGCTTAATACTCCTCTTCTAGGAGTTTTTTTATTGCAAAAAAGTATTGAGTAAGAAAACAGGATGCATTCAACTTTAGTTAAGTGACTCCTGTTTTTTTCATTTAATCGTTTAAAAAACTACTGTAAAAAAGGTGAAAGAACAATGAATAAAGATATGTCAGTAGTCTGTAATGATGGAATAATAAACATTCGTTCTGATGCTATTATCATGAAAGATAGAAAACTTCTGATGGTTGGTAATAACAGAGATTATCTCTATTCCGTTGGTGGTAGATTAAAGTTTGGAGAAACAGCAGAGGAAGCTGTTAGACGTGAAGTCTTTGAAGAAACTGGAGTTAAGATGGAAATTGATCGTCTTGGCTTTGTCCATGAAAACTATTTCTATGGTGATGCAAAAACAAATCTTAATAAGTTAGTCTATGAGATTTCGTTTTTCTTCTATATGGATGTACCTCCTTCTTTTACTCCAATTAGTGATAGCTTTATTGAAGGTAATAGCAAAGAACGCCTAGTATGGGTTTCGCTCGAGGATGACAGAAAGATCTACCCAGAATTCTTTAAAACTGAACTAAAGAATCCCATAAATGAAGTAAAGTATTTCATTTCAGACAACAGGAAAAAACCTTAATGAAATCGTTATGAGCTTAAAAAAGAACAGGCACAACAATAATTATGCCTGTTCGAAGGAAATCAATTAGTTGGGACATTTATGAACCCATACTTTTTTAATTATTTGTGTTCTTTCTCAAACTTTGTTAAGAAGTCAACAAGAGCTTCAACACCCTCTTTAGGCATTGCGTTGTAGATACTAGCTCTTAAGCCACCAACACTCTTGTGTCCTTTAAGGTTATCGTATCCAGCCTTCTTTGTTGCTGCTACAACTTCTGCGTCTAAGTCTGCAGAACCAGTAACAAATGGAACGTTCATTAATGATCTGAATTCTTTTTCAACTGTTCCATGGAACATCTTAGAAGAGTCTAAGAAATCATAAAGAATCTTAGCCTTATCGATATTCATCTGATGCATAACCTCTAAGCCACCAAGATCCTTGAGATACTTGAATACTTTACCACAGCAATAGATAGCCCAGCAGTTTGGAGTATTGTACATACTGTCGTTATCTGCATGTGTCTTATACTGCATGTAGATTGGAAGGTTTTCAAGATCATCTCTGATAAGATCTTCTCTAATAATAACAACTACCATACCAGCAGGACCAACGTTCTTCTGTACGCCTGCGTAGATGAGACCATAATCAGAAACGTTACATGGCTTACTTAAGAACATAGAAGACTGGTCAGAAACAAGAACGTGTCCCTTTGTGTTTGGAAGAGTATTCCATGTTACACCATGAATAGTCTCGTTTTCACAGATATAGACATAATCTGTATCTTCAGGAATTTCTAAGTCAGAGCAATCTGGAATGTATGTGTAATTCTTATCCTTGCTTGATGCTGCGACGATAACTTCTCCACACTTCTTTGCTTCAGCAATAGCCTTCTTAGACCAAGCACCAGTTTCAATATAAACAGCCTTACCATTCTTCATTAGGTTCATTGGAATCATTGAGAACTGAAGTGTTGCTCCACCCTGGATAAAGAGAACCTTGTAGTTAGAAGGAATATTCATAAGCTCTCTAAGATCTTTTTCAGCATTATCAAGAATTTCCTGGAAAACCTTAGATCTGTGGCTCATCTCCATTACACACATACCGCTACCACGGTAATTCATCATCTCATCTCTTATCTCTTCAAGAACTGGCTCTGGCATCATTGCAGGACCTGCAGAAAAGTTAAAAGTACGACCGTATTTCATTTTTTAACACCTCGCGATTAATTTTATATATTTAATTTCTCATATCTTTCATTACAATGCAACAATTCTTTTGATTTCAACATTAAATTTTACTTTCATTACTTATTTCATAAATGAATTTTTAAATTTTTTTCGCTTTACACAATAATTTACCTTTTCTTAATCCTCTTGAAGAAAGATAAACTCAAGTTTATTATTTCTTTATCAATGAAATACGGAGGGCCCTACAATGGGAGAGCGCGGAGAAGTCTTTTCAACAAAACTAACAAAAAACGACAGAACTTACTTTTTTAATGTCAAAGAAAACATTTATGGCGATTTATATCTAAACATAGTTGAATCTAGACCTACAGACATCGAAGGAAAGTATCTAAGACAGTCAGTCATCGTCTATCAGGAAGACTTAGGCGAATTCTTAAATGAATTCCAGAAGACCTTAGACTATGTTAAGACACATGGAACACGTAAAGATAGGATAAGAAATAAATGACAAAAGAGAGCTTTTTCCAAAAATATAGTGATATTATTCTTTTCTCAGCCTTAAAGATTAAAGAGGATGATGTATTGTCAATCAATACAGAAGAGGAAGATTATGCCTTTGCTCGTCTTCTTGCAGAGAAGGCAAAACGTATTACTGGAAATGGCTCTTATATCCAACTTCTAAAAAATGGCAGAATTGTTGAAAGCTTTGATATTCTTTCTTCATCTCCATTAACAAAGAGGCCTACATGTTTTGTTTACATACCCTATTATAAGAAGAAAGACGAAATTGACACAGAGAAAATCTATGAGGCGAGAGAGCTGCAGAACTTTAATTTGCTCTCAGATCCATTAGATATTCCTAATCCTTCATTTCCTTTTGTTACATGTCCACTTCCCAACAAAGATTGGGATGAGATAATTAGTGAGAATGATTGGAATAGCGACTCATTTTCGCTCCTTTCTTCAATTCTTTCTTTAGAAGAACCGGACTATATTGAATACAATAATTTGAGACATGATAATCTTCTTTATTATGTTAAAGAATTAAATAAGCTAGGTTTAAAAGAAGGAAGAATAACAAATGATGAAGGAACTGACTTGTTCTTTTCTTTCCTTCCAGAGAGTGAATTTGTTTCTTCATTTAGCAAAACAACAGATGACAGATACTTCTCTCCATATATCTTTTCTTCAGATATCTTTCGTCTAATTGACCCTATGTCTCTTTCTGGATGGCTTAATACTTCTAAAAGTGTTGTTATATGGGGAAAACCAGTTAAGAACCTATCTCTTTTCTTTGAAAATGGTAGAGTAACTAAATATCAAGGAAATATGTTTTCTGAAGCCCTTTTTAACCTGTATTCAAAACAAGATGATAACAGTATCCGAGCATCAATGCTCACGCTAAGTGAGTCAAGTCATCCATTAAATAGTGAGGAAGCAACTTATTTTCCAGAACTAGATAGAATGCGTACTGTTTCTATTACTATTGGTGGCCCAAAAGGCGAAGCTGTCAAAGAAGAAAACCTAGAGAAGACTATCGATAGCCTCACTACTCTATCTCTCCCTATCGGAACAGATAGCCTCTCTATCACATGTATTGATAAAGAGGGAGAAGAAAGAGTTATCTATGAAGATGGAACAATTATCATAGATTAATTTAAAGAAGCAATTAAACCTAAACCTTTAAGTGTAATTAAGCTATCGAGTTCATCGATACGAGGGATAATTTTTGAAATAGTAGCACTTAAGCCACCTGTTGCCATTACAAAAATTTTATGTCCAACTTCTTTTTCTGTATCTTTAATTATCGTCTCAACGAGCCCAGCATATCCAGCCATAATTCCTGCTCTTATAGATGAAACACTATCACGGCCTAGAACAGTCTGAGGAAGTTTAAGTTCAACTTGAGGAAGTTGCGCTGTATTACCGAAAAGAGAGTTAACAGATGTTACAAGGCCTGGCGCTATTGCAACGCCAAGCACTTTGCCAGAAGCACTAACTGTACTAAATGTAAGAGCTGTACCAAAATCTATAACCATAACATCACTCTCTTTATGATAAGAATGAGCATAAGCTAAGTTGCAGAGTAAGTCAGAACCAAGTTCTGAAGGTATACTTGTTTTGTCGAGCCCCGTCTCAACTGAATGAGTAACCATAATTGGATTTATGGAAAAAAGACGATTCATAATCTTTTCAATTGATCTTGTCAAAAAAGGAACAACTGATGAGATAATTACCTTCTCTACATCTTCTCTCTTTATTCCGCTTTCTTGGAAAAGAGAAGAAAAGATTACAAAATACTCATCACCTGTTTTTTTTGTATCTGTAAAGACACGAAAAGGTTTATTCCATACCCCATTATTTAGAGCAGCAACAACAATATTTGTATTACCAATATCTACAGCAACAATCATTAGATTACAACGACCTCTTTTCTTCCTTCGTATGCTTTATCTCGCTTACTCTTAACATCTTCATCCATAAGATAGTCATCGAATCTTTCAATTTTATCGATAATTCCTTTTGGAGTGAATTCGATAATACGATTAGCAAGGCTATCTACAAACTGATGGTCATGGGAATTAAAGAGAAGAACACCCTTAAAATCAATAAGACCATTGTTTAATGCCTGGATAGATTCCAAATCAAGGTGAGATGTTGGTTCATCAAAAATCATGCAGTTAGCGCCTTCTAGCATCATCTTTGCAAGAACAACTCTAACTCTTTCTCCACCAGATAGAACCCCACAATCCTTTAAAGCTTCATCGCCACTAAAGAGCATACGTCCAAGGAATGAACGAACATAATTATCATCATCTTCTTTACTAAATTGTTGAAGATACTCTGTCATTGTCATACCAGGACCAAACATATTTGAGTTATCTTTAGGGAAATATGAAAGAGATGTAGTTACACCCCATGTATATGAACCTTCATCTGGTTCCATTTCACCACTAATAATCTGGAAAAGAACTGTCTTTGCATAATGATTAGGTCCAACAAAGGCAACTTTATCACCTGGATTAATAACAAGAGATAGATTATCTAAAACCTTAGTTCCATCTATTGTCTTACTTATGTTCTTAATTTCAAGAACATTCTTTCCAATCTCTCTGTTAGGCTTGAATGCAACATATGGGAAACGACGAGAAGATGGCTTTATATCATCAATAGTAAGCTTGTCGATAAGTTTCTTTCGACTTGTTGCCTGCTTTGCTTTAGCAACATTTGAGCTAAAGCGCTGGATGAACTCTTTTAATTCTGCTATCTTGTCTTCTCTTCTCTTCTTTTCATCCTTCATTTGCTTTAATGCAAGCTGAGATGACATATACCAGAAATCATAGTTACCTACATATAACTGAATCTTGCCATAATCAATATCACAAATATGTGTACAAACAGTGTTTAAGAAGTGTCTGTCGTGAGAAACAACAATGACAGTGTTGTTAAAATCTTCAAGATAATCTTCTAACCAGTGGATAGACTCTAAATCGAGGTGGTTAGTAGGTTCATCTAAAAGAAGAATATCTGGGTTTCCAAATAAAGATTGCGCAAGAAGAACTCTGACTTTGAGATTATCTTCAATTTCACTCATCTTTTTTTCATGGAGAGGTACAGGAATGCCAAGGCCATCAAGCATCTGTGACGCATTTGCTTCTGCTTCCCAACCGCCAAGTTCGCTAAATTCACCCTCAAGTTCAGCAGCTCTAATTCCATCTTCTTCAGTAAAATCATCTTTGCTATAAATTGCATCACGTTCTTTCATAACATCATATAGATGTTTGTAGCCCATTATTACTGTATCAATAACGCGATAGTCATTATATTGGAAGTGATCCTGTTTTAGAGTAGCTAGTCTCTCTCCTGGAGTAACAATAATCTCACCTGTATCTGGTTCAATTTCACCAGAAAGTATCTTTAAGAAAGTAGATTTACCGGCACCATTAGCACCAATAATTCCGTAACAGTTTCCAGGTGTAAACTTTAAATTTACCTCTTTGAATAAGACCTGTGTTCCATAGGAAAGAGAAACATTGGAAGCTGTAATCATTTAATCCTCCTAGCAAAATAAAAGGCAACGATTTTACGTTGCCTAAAGTATAGTCCCTAGCAGAATCGAACTGCTATTTAGAGACTGAGAATCTCCCGTCCTAACCGTTAGACGAAGGGACCGAATACTGGGATGGAGGGATTTGAACCCCCAAAGGCAGAACCAGAATCTGCAGTGTTACCATTACACTACATCCCAAAATAACGACAAGAAAAACAATAAAGAAAAATCTATAAAGTTGCAATACCTTTTCAGAAAATACTTGCAACAAATAGAGCTCTATCTATTCTTAAATGCAGATACTCTTGCATATGCAGATAGACTATCGTTATCCCTATTTCCATCCATAAGATATCTATAGCCTAATCCTGCAATCATTGCACCATTATCTGTACAGAGCTTTAAAGATGGAAAAGTTACTGTGTAACCACCCTTCTCTAATTCTTTTAGTTCTTTTCTTAAAAGTGAATTTGCAGCAACACCACCACCAGCACTTACTCTTTTTAAGCCAGTGTCTTTTAGAGCAAGTTTTACTCTCTTCATCAAAATACCAACAGCTTGGCGTTGGAAAGACGCTGCTATGTTTTCTATTGTATCTTCAGACTCTGGGCTTTTGAACTGATCCTTCTGATTTATAACAGCTGTCTTTAAACCAGAATACGACATATCGTAAGGATGACTTGAACGATCAAGAGTAGGACCTGGAAATAAGAAGCTATTAGGATCTCCACTCTTACTTAATCTATCTATTACAACTCCTCCAGGAAAGCCCATGTCATAGAACTTTGCAACTTTATCAAAAGCTTCACCGATTGCATCATCAATAGTTGTTCCTAGTACATCAACATCATTGTAGTTATTAACTTTACATATTACGGTGTGTCCACCAGAAACAAGAACACCCAGATATGGATATTCTAATGGATTTTCAATTTGGGAAGCATAGAGATGAGCTCTAATATGATCAATTCCTACGTATGGTATTGATAGTGTTTCAGCAAATCCTTTAGCAAAGTTAACACCAACAAGTAAAGAACCAAGTAAACCAGGACGATTAGTAACAGCAACAGCATCTAAATCTTCCTTTTTAAGACCTGCTTGAGCGATAGCAGCAGAGACAACTTGAGCTATCCACTCTGTGTGCAAACGCGACGCAAGCTCAGGCACAACTCCTTGATATGGCTTATGTAACTCAATCTGTGTTGCAATTACATTACTAAGTATTTCTCTACCGTCCTTAACAACTGCTGCAGAGCATTCATCACAACTTGTTTCAATTCCAAGAACAATCATAGTTCAATCTCTTCTTCTATAAAATCACCATCATCTATGCCAATTATCCGCGAAATCTCGCTTTCAGATAATCCAGATTCAAACAAATAATCAAAGACCTTTTTATTCCAAGTAACACCAATCTGTGCTCCATTTTTCTTTGATTTATCAATTATATAGCATAACTGGCTACTACCATCTCTAAGAGAGGAAATTTCTGTTGGATCCAATTTAATCTCTTCCATTCATTTAGCCTCATAAGTAATATAGCTTAAAAAGAAAAAATAAAGAATAAAAATCAAAAAGTTTCTTTTTCAAGAGCATTTTTGAAAGTTAAATAATTCCTATCATCACTACGAGAAGCATATATAGCAAATTCAATCTTTTCAAAATCAAATAGATATTCTTTTAAAATAGAAAAGAAAAGAGAAGAAACTATCTCAGGTGGATTATAAAAAGCACCACAGCCAAAAGCACCAAGGATAGCAACATCTATCTTTTTGTATTTAAGTATAGAGTAAATTCTTCTTATTCTCTTCTCTAAAGTATTAGATAGTTCTTTTTTATCATAGTCAAAGATATTTCTTAAATTTGGAGCTGCAATTGTAAGCACATCTACGCTATACCATTTGCTTTTATCTATTAATTCCATCTTTGAATCATCAGATTTAAATACTGTAACAGAAGGTGTATAGATTGCATCATCATTGTAGAAATAAGATTTACAATTCCTATGTGGCTTATAAAAAGAATTAAAAATACCTTCGTCTGTAAGATTCATATACAGTGTAGATATCCTACATAATGATTCTTCTTGCGCACTAGAACCATTCAAAACACCACCACCTGGATTTCTAAATGAAGCAAAATTTAATACTGCTACCCGCTTCTCTTTATAATTCGATGCTGCTTCAAGTGTTCTCTTATTTGAAACTATAACATCACACTTTTTATTAAAACGATGAGACTCAACAGGAAGAAAATTATTAGCAAATATTAATTCTTCATTTTTCTTTGAATTATCAATTGAATAAATGAGATCAGAATCCTCTTTGCATAATCTTAAAGTATCGTTAAAAACACTTATATTATAATCTCTAGACATATTGTTTTTTAAAGCCAAAAATGGGAATCGAACCCATGACCTACACTTTACGAGGGTGTCGCTCTACCAACTGAGCTATTTTGGCACATGGAAAATATACTCCTTTTTTTAAAATAAAACAGTAAGTTTTATTCTTTTGAAACAAAATAGATAATCAAAAGACCTGCAATAAAGCTTAATGATGAAAATAAAATCTCAATTCCAGTCGGAAGAGATGGAAATACCTGAGGAAGTGAACCAATTAAAAAACCTAGTATTATTGGAAATGTAATCTGAGGAAAGGACTCCATAGATTTTTTTAGTAGGCCTGAAAGCAAAAATACTCCAACTATAATACCAACAGAAAGTGGTATTAATGGAAGTATTTCTAAGTTAGAAAGATGACCGATAAGGCTTTCATAGAGGCCAAGAACAACTAGTAAGTATGTAAAAGAAATACCAGGTAAAACAAAGCCAATAGAGACCAGAACTCCACAAATAAATTGTGACAAGAAACTACTCTCACCAAGCGATACGATATCTTCTGGAATAAAACTAATTAGCGTTACTATAGCAATACCAAGTATTATAAAAAATGCATAATACCAATTGCTTTTGTTAAGTTGGCTCTTTTTTATAATCATTGGTATAGAGCCAACAATTGCACCAAGGAAGAAGAACATTACTATTGTGTAATAATTCTTCAGTAGAAAAGAAAGTAAAGGAGATGCCGAAAAAGCTCCAACTAAGCCACATACACCTGCTAGTAAAAGAAATAGAAATCCTTTTTTAAACTCTTTTGTTAATAAAAGAGGAACTGAACTAATAATCCTATCATATATTCCGAGAACCATAGCCATAGAGCCTCCAGATACCCCCGGAACTGTCATTGAAGCACCTACAACATATGATTTTATGCCAACTTTTATTAAATCTTTCTTTTTTTCGTCCATGAATATAAATATACACAATTGTTGCTTTATAGTTCTATAGTTTCAGTCCTTGTGCATAAAACTAATTAAGATATGATTCTTTCTGCATATTTTTTTTAATTTAATATGCATATTTTTGACCAAAATACTTTTTTTCTGCATATAAAACATTATAATAATATGCAGAAAAGGACTTATTATATGAGAAAATTTGATTACTCTTTTTTAGATAATGGTTTATTACCTGCAAATCTTGTTTCGATATCTTCAAACATATATTCGTTAAAGACTTTAATAAATATAAAAAAAGATGAATTTATACCAGTTTTTTCTGAACTTGAAAAAATTGCACACGTTCAGTCAATTAAGAGTTCAAATGCTATTGAGGGAATAGTAACTAGTGATAGTCGTATTGATGCAATTATAAATGAAAATAGTGCACCATTAAATCATAATGAAGCAGAAATAGCTGGATATCGTGATGCTTTAAAAAGAATCCATCTAGATTACAATTATTTAGATTTTAATCAAGATGACATATTAGGTTTACATAGAATAATGATGAGTTATTTGGGAAATAATTATGGTGGACACTACAAAAACGAAGATAATATAATTTTAGAAATTGATGCAGAAGGATTACGTCACGTTCGTTTCCGTCCAACATGTGCAAAAGATACTCCTAAAGCAATGGAACAACTAGAGCTTGCATATTATGATGCAAAACAAAACGCAAATATTAACAAATTGCTTTTAATTCCATGTGTTATCTTAGATTTTCTTTGTATACATCCTTTTAACGATGGAAATGGAAGAATATCACGTTTACTTTCATTGTTACTTCTTTATAAAAATGGATTTGATGTTGGAAAGTATATTTCATTTGAAGAGCAAATAAGTATAAATAAATCATATTATTATGATGCACTTGCTCAATCATCAAAAGAATGGCAAAGAGGTGAAAATTCTTATTTCCCATTTATCGATAACTTTCTTTATACATTATACAGATGCTACGATGAATTAAATAAAAGATTTGATGTACTAAACAACAAAAAAATCAATAAAAAGAATCGAATTGAAGCTACTGTTTTGACTAACCTATCACCTTTATCTAAGAGAGAAATTTGTGATATTCTTCCTGACGTTAGTCCCACAACAGTTGAAGCGATTCTTGGATCAATGGTAAAAGCAGGTTTAATTGTAAAAATTGGATCTGGACGAACAACACGCTATAAAAAAATAGAATAATCTTTTTATGATCCATTCTTCTTTATAACGAAAAAAACAAGAAAAAATACGGTGAGATAACAAGACCCACCGTATTTTTTAAGTAATAATCTTACTTTTGTTTAATAGCAGCTTGAGCAGCAGCTAAGCGAGCAATAGGTACTCTGAAAGGAGAACAAGATACATAATCTAGTCCTGCACCTTGGCAGAACTGAATTGTCTTAGGATCTCCACCATGTTCACCACAAATACCCATCTTCATATCTGGACGAACACTTCTACCAAGTCCTACTGCCATCTTTAAGAGCTTACCTACTCCACCAAAATCGATAGTAGCAAATGGATCGTAGTCATAGAACTGCTTGTCTGGGTCATTAACATAATGAGTCAAGAATGAAGCTGAGTCATCTCGAGAGAATCCACATGTCATCTGTGTAAGGTCATTTGTACCAAATGAGAAGAACTCTGCACTACCAGCAATCTCATCAGCTGTTAATGCTGCTCTTGGAACTTCGATCATAGTACCAATCTGATAAGGTATAACAAGATTCTGCTCAGCAAATACCTTCTCAATTTCATCTACAGCATTCTTTCTGCAATAGTTGAATTCCTTCCAAATACCAACAAGAGGAATCATGATTTCAGGATGAACCTTATAGCCTTTTCTCTTTGTGTTAATGGCAGCTTCCATGATAGCTCTAACCTGCATTCTTAAGATTTCTGGATATACAACAGCAAGTCTACATCCTCTGAAACCAAGCATTGGGTTGAATTCATGAAGAGCATTACACTTACGAGCAATTTCCTCTACGCTAATACCCATCTTGAGAGCCATTTCATGGCGAGAAGTATGGTCATTAGGTAAGAATTCGTGAAGAGGAGGATCTAGAAGTCTAATAACGACAGGAAGACCATTCATTGCCTCAAAGATTCCTTCGAAGTCTTCTCTCTGCATTGGAAGAAGCTCATTGAGTGCGTTCTCACGGGCTCTAACGTTATCAGCAAGAATCATCTTTCTCATTGAGACAATTCTATCACCACCAAAGAACATATGTTCAGTTCTACATAGTCCAACACCTTCAGCACCAAGCATAATAGCCTGTCTAGCATCTTTAGGTGTGTCAGCATTAGTTCTGACACTCATTGTCTTGATTTCATCAACATATGTCATGAACTTTTTGTAGTCCTGATACAATAGTGATTCACTTTCTAGCATAGTTCCTTCAAGAACCTGCATGATTTCACTTGGCTTAACAGCAATCTTCTGAGCATATACATTACCTGTAAAGCCATCGATAGCCATATAATCACCTTCGCTAAGTTCTTTACCATTAACAACAAGAGTTTTCTTTGGTTCGTTGACAATAATCTCACCACAACCTGAGACGCATGGGCAACCCATACCACGAGCAACAACTGCAGCGTGGCTTGTCATACCACCACGACATGTAACAATACCCTTACTTACTGCCATACCGCCAATATCTTCAGGTGAAGTTTCTACTCTAACAAGAAGAACATCCTTTCCTTCACTTGCAGCCTTCTCAGCATCTTTAGCATTAAAATAAATCTGTCCACATGCTCCACCAGGAGAAGCATTTAAGCCTTTAGTATCTGGAACGATATTCAAATCTCTAATAACTTTATTATCAAGAATAGGAGCAAATAACTTAGAGAACTCACCTGCTGGAACTCTCTCAACAGCTGTAGTTTTGTCGATTAATCCAGATTCAACCATTTCAACCTGGCTTCTAATCCAGCTGAAGATTGTTCTCTTTCCATTACGTGTCTGTAGCATGTAGAGCTTACCTTCCTGAATTGTAAACTCTAAGTCCTGCATATCATGATAATGCTTTTCAAGCTTCTCTCTAATATCGCAAAGCTGTTTATATGCTTCAGGGTTAACCTTTTCAAGAGTAGCAATTGGCTGAGGTGTACGAATACCTGCAACAACATCTTCACCCTGAGCATTCATAAGATATTCGCCAAAGAACTTGTTTTCGCCACTAGATGGGTCACGAGTGAAAGCAACACCAGTACCACTAGTCTCTCCCATGTTACCGAATACCATTGCCTGGACGTTAACAGCAGTTCCAAGTAAACCTCTAATATCATTCATCATTCTATACTTAATAGCTCTTTCGTTATTCCAGCTATTAAAAACAGCATCGATTGCCTTAAAGAGTTGGTACTGAGGGTCTTCAGGGAATTCTTCACCAGTATACTTCTTGTAAATAATTTTGTAGCGCTTAATGACTTCCTTGAGGTTAGCACAATCAAGTTCTGTATCAAAAACTTTATTGTTTTCGTCTTTAACAGATTGTAATGCATCCTCAAACTTTGAGTGAGGGACACCCATTACAACGTCACCAAACATCTGAATGAATCTTCTATATGAATCCCAAGCAAATCTTTCATTACCTGTTTTTTCAATTAAAGCGTTTAAAGAATCTGGGTTAAGACCAAGATTCAATACGGTGTCCATCATTCCAGGCATGGACTGTGCCGCACCAGAACGTACAGAAACTAAAAGAGGATTCTTCTTGTCTCCAAGCTTAGCTCCCATAAGACCTTCTAGTTTTTCAAGGTTGAGAAGAACCTCATTCTTCATTCCATTTGGATAAGAGCCATTGTGCTTATCAAAGAAATTACAAGCTTCTGTTGTAATGGTAAATCCAGGAGGAACAGGAAGACCAATACTTGTCATATCTGCAAGATTAGCACCCTTTCCACCAAGAAGTTCTTTCATGTCGCCTCTACCTTCAGCTTTTCCATCGCCGAAGAAGTAAACATACTTTTTTTCTTCCATTTTTAAATTCCTATTAAAAAATATTGTAAATGCTTTGATATGTTACCTACAAAACATTCACAGGTCAATCAAAATTTGTTACATATGAAGCGATAATTTAAGTGTACATAAAGAAAAAAGCACTTTAAAAAGACAAAAAACAACATTTGTACAAAAAATTAAAAATTTAAGAAAAACGCAAAAAAAAATTGACGACCTTATCGATAGATAAAAAGTCGTCAACTATATTTAGAAAACGAATTAAATAGCGTTGTAGTATTTAATACCGAGATTCTCTCCATTCTTCTTTAATTTTTCAAGAGCACTCTTTTCAATTTGTCTAATTCTCTCTTTTGTAAGATGATACTCTTCACCAATTGAATTAAGGCTCATAGGCTCTCTGTCATTAAAACCATATCTCTTAATGATGATGTCTCTCTCTTTATCACTCAATGTTGAAAGAAGCTTATTGACATCTCCTTTCATCATGTTATTAACCATCTTCTCTTCAGGAGATTGCTCTTTGTCTTCAACAAAATCAGATAAAGCACTGTCTTCTTCATCACTATTCTTAATAGGAGAATCGAAAGAGAGCATATCTTTAGTAATAGAAAGAAGGCTCTTTACTACACTCTCATCAATGCCAGAAACAGCAGCAATTTCACTTGGTTGAGGATTACTAATTCCCTTTTCATGAATTAAGTAATTCTTTGCTCTTGTAATCTGAATTAATTCATTAGATCTATTTAATGGAAGTCTAACAGGTCTGCTCTGTTCAGCTAAAGCTTTAAGAATAGATTGTCTAATCCACCAAACAGCATATGAAATAAAATGATAACCCTTCTCTGGTTCATACTTATCAATGGCTGTTACAAGACCAATATTGCCTTCATTAATTAAATCTTCAAGAGGCATACCTTGACCACGATATTTTTTTGCAATTGAAACAACAAATCTAAGGTTTGCAGATACAATTTTATCTCTAGCTTTTTTATCACCCTTCTTTGCTAAAAGAGCCAACTCATATTCTTCTTCATATGAAAGAAGTGGAATCTTATCAATAGCTTCAAGATAGCTAGATAATACCTCGTTGTCAGAAACTGAATAGTTGTTGTTTGTCTTTGCCATAACATTTTTCTCCTTCGATATTAGATAATGCAAATGTTATGCCAAAAATTGTAATTTGTTTCTATATAAGTAAATAACAACTACATTTTACTCTACATAAAATTCTTAATTGTTTCAAATTGACGCAACCAACTTTCTCTTACTTTTAAATGTGTCACTTTGACGCACAAAGTTTCAAGCTATTAGTTTTCGGTCCACTTTGACACGGAAAGACAATTTCAATAGATTCAAGAATATTAATTCTTCCACTCTGACTTACTTTTATATCAGAATCTTCTATCTCTTTAGTAATATCTGCATAGGTCATCTCAATCAAATCAGATATCATATCACCTTCACAAAGTGCTAATGTATAATTTGGCTTTTGACAAAGATATTGTGCAAGCTGGAAGCGAAAAAAAGCTTTAAACTCACTGCTCTTCTCTAATGACTTAGGGAAGAATAGTGAGCAATAAATCTCAAAGGCATCCTTTAACTTATTATGCCTTATCAAATCTATAGCTTCTTTACATCTGTCAACACGACCCTTTTCCATATTCTTCACCTTATCTACACATTAAAATAATAGAAATAGAAAAATCGACAAGTAAAGAATGATAAAAATATGAACTTTATTAGAACAAAAAGAAAAAAAAGAACTTGTCGATAACCTACTCTTTTCTTATATTCAGATATGTGGATTAATTCCACCCTACAATTATTACTTTAAGAGGTATTTAATATGAAGATTATTCCACTTGGAGAAAGAGTATTACTTAAAGCCAAGGAAGCAGAAAAGAAGACAGCAGGAGGACTCTTTATTCCTCAGACAGCTCAGGAAAAAACACAGTTCGCAACAGTTGTTGCTGTAGGCGACGATGAGTCTATCCGTGTTAAAGTTGGTCAGACAGTTCTCCACGATAAATATGCAGGAACTCAGATTAAGGATAATGGCGAGGATTATTTGATTGTTAATTCAAGCGATATTTTAGCTATTGTTGAATAATCTTATTGATATCTAATTGGTGCTACCGAAAAAGTAGCACCATTTTTATTTGCATAAAGGCTGTAATAAATCATATGCTTCTTTATATTCGCAAAATCTCTTTTCAGCAAAAGAAGTAAATTCTTTATCTAAGTTTAGACTAGAAATTCTATCTGGATGAAAAGCAAGTGTTTTTTTGTGATATACACTTTTTAAAACACTTAGAGAAGGAAGACTATCAAAACCAAAAAGGACGAGAGCTTTCTTAATTTTTTCTTCCTTTTCGTCATATGCATAATTTTCATCATTACTACTTCTTTTGAATGCATTATACCATTCACCTTTTTCATTCTTTAAGTAGAGAGAACAATTGCTATTTAAGCCTCTATTCCAATTCTTACCAAAATCTATTTTCCTAAAGGCCTCTTTATCGCCATCAAAGTAAATTGACGTAAGAAAAACGCAAGATGAAAAGGCTGAACTTCCAATCCGCTTAATAGAACGAGGAAGAAAGATTTCCTTTAATCCACTAGAAATGAAACACCCTTCTGGTATTTCTTTTATTCCTTCGCTTATCTTTATTGAACTAAGCGAAGTACATCCACCGAAGGCTAAAATCCCAATCCTATCAACATTGTTTAAAACTACGCTTTCTAACTTTTTATCATCCATAAAAAGACGAGGAGGTATAGTTGTTACTCCGTCAGGAAAAACAAAGGAGACAATGCCTGTCTTTTCAAAAGCTGCCTCACCTAACTCATAAAGCGTTGACGGAAGCTTTATGCTTGTAAGATTCTCATCTCCTTTAAAGGCTTCTTCTCCTATTATTTCAAGATTACTGCTAAAGCTTATTGTTCTTAGTTTTTTGCAAGAAGCAAAAGCACCCTTCCCGACTTCTAGTATTTGAATCTCTTCAGCTTCATTTGGAAGATTAGCAAAGTATAAATGATCAGAATTTGTTACACCAATTATTGTCCCCATTCCGTCAGTAACAATCTCAACTTTATTCTTAAATATAGATTTATTGTATGTAGGAAAACCTGTTCTAAAAGCATAGAAGCCAGCTTCTACAGGATTAATAATAGTAGCCATTACATCTCCTAAAAGAGGAATCTCTCTATCTTAGAGTCAATATTTTCAATTAAAGTATCTTCTGGAATGTATCCAGGTGGAATAGAGTTAAAGAAAAGACGAGAATAACTCTTCTTTACAAGTCTTCCGTCTAGAACTAGAACAACTCCCCTATCTGTCTCACTTCTAATTAATCTGCCTATTCCCTGCTTTAGCTTTATCATCGCATTAGGGACTGTCAAAGAAACAAAGCTATGCTTTTCGCTTGTTTTATCTAAATAATCTGAACGTGCCTTATTAACAGGGTCAGTTGGAACTAAGAATGGAAGCTTAACGATAATTAGTAATCTTAAAGCGTCTCCAGGAACATCTACTCCTTCCCAGAATGAATATGTTGCAAAGAGACATGAATCTTTATCATTCTTAAAATCTTTTAGAATTTTATCTTTATTTCTGTCATCACTTTGAAGTAATAAGTTATATGAATCTCCTAATTTCTCTTTTATTTTATCATAAACATTATTCATCATGCTTTTAGATGTAAAAAGCACTAGAGCACCACCAGAAGAAGAGAGAATTGCGCTATAGATAAGATCTGTTGAATAATCTTCGTAAGATGAATTGTCTTTCTTATTATATTCTTTTCCATCGAGAGGAATAAGATACATAAGATTCTTCTTATAATCAAAAGGACTGTAGTATATTCCTTCAATTAAAGTATCATCATCTTTTAGTCCAAGTCTTTCTCTAAAAAAGTTAAAGTTACCATCGGTACTAAGAGTTGCAGAACAAAAAAGATATGAAAAGATCTTGTCAAGAATCCTTGTTTTGATTAATGGACCAGCTAAAAGAGGTGCTTGAACGAGTGTATAACTACCACACTCATTCTTAGCATATGAAATTATAGAATCAAAGGCCGAAAAGCTAATAAATGAAGAAAGTACACTATGATAATAGACAAGGCTTTCGCCTGTTTTTTTCACCCTATCAAGATAACTCTTCATTTCATCTGAATCATTGTTATGAAGATTTATTAACTCTTCTCCTAGAATATTTAATTCTTCACTTAATGGTTCTAAAAAAGAAAGCTTACTTCTATTTAAAGAATAAAAATCTTCATTAAATAGTAGGGATCTATAGCTATGCTCATAGTCACTAATAACCTTTTTAAGTGTTATTTCAGAATCCTCTAAAAGATTTTTTAATTTTTTATATCTTTCAGGAAAAGTAAAAGAAAAGTTTGTATAAGCTTTTGTTTCATATGGAGAGAGAAACTCTAGGATATTCTTTCCGCCAAAATCTTGGTTCTTTGATACTAATGAATCAAGTTCAATTCTTACACTTTTAAAACTAAATTGATCGCTAAAGCTCTCTGTTGCTTCATTTTCAATATGATGAGCCTCATCAAAAACAAGATGAGTATATTGTGGAAGAATTGCACTATCAGAAAAGTCTTCGTTGTTTTCCCATCTAATTTGAGCATCAGATAGAACAAGGTGATGGTTTGTAACAATTATTTTTGCCTTTTGACACGAGCGTCTTGCTTTATAAAAAAAACACTGATCAAAAAAAGGACAGCGACTACGAAGACAATCATCTTCATCAGATGTAATAGGAGATGCAATTCTTCTAACTTCCTCGTTGTTAATATCTAAAACACTACCACTATCTGTTTGTAGAACCCACTTATCTAATTTAGCTTCGCTTGTTGACTCATCTAAAGAAAGAAGACTTCTTTTTTGTCTATTTTCTTCGTAGTGTCTAAGACAAATATATCTATTTCTACCATAAAGAATTGTTGACTCATTTTCAAAGCCAAGAGCAGAGCTTAAAAAAGGAATATCTTTTTCATAAAGCTGCTTTTGAAGATTTGTTGTACTAGTTGCAATAACTACACGAGAATCTCTATTTTTTTGTATTAATAAAAATGACGGTACAAGATAAGCAAATGACTTACCTATACCTGTTCCTGCCTCAATTAAGGCACCACGTCCTTCATTAAAAGCAGTCTCAACCTTCTTAGCCATCTCTTCTTGACCACTTCGATAGCTATATTGAGGTAGAACATTCTTCAGAATGCCAAAAGGAGAGAATACATCCTCACTCGTCATTATTATCCTCTTCTTTCCATTCGCTTAATTTTCTATGTAGCGTCTTACGCCCAATATTTAGCATCTCAGAAGCTTTTGTTTTATTTCCATTACAAAAGCTAATTGAATCAAGTATGATTCTCTTCTCTGCTTCCTCCATCGTAATCGGTAAAGCTAAAGTAATAGTTGATGACTGTTCATTTTTGCCTCTGACATATTCAGGTAAATCTTCATTCTCAATTAACTTACCTTTTGCCATTACAACTGCGGCTTCAATACAATTCTTCAATTCCCTAACATTACCTGGCCAAGAGTAAGAGAAGAGAGATTTTCTAGCACCAAGTGACAACCCTTCAATGTCTTTATGGTTCTCTTCACTGAAATTCTTTATAAAAGCTTGGGCAAGAAGTTCAATGTCATCTTTACGCTCTCTTAGAGGAGGAACGTTTAACTCAACAACAGCTAAGCGATAATAAAAATCTTCTCTAAACTTTCCATTTTGAACTTCCTGCTTTAAGTTTTTATTAGTAGCTGCAATTAGTCTTACATCTACAGGAATCGTCTTTTGTCCTCCGACTCTTGTAATCTCTCTATTCTCTAAAACACGTAGAAGTTTAACTTGTGTACTTTCGTCAACTTCCCCTATTTCATCTAGAAAAAGTGTTCCTCCATTAGCAAGTTCAAAGCGCCCTTTTGTTTGACTAATTGCCCCAGTGAAAGCACCCTTTTCATGACCAAATAATTCAGACTCGAGTAGAGATGAAGAAAGAGATGCACAGTTTACTTTTATAAATGGCTTATCTGAACGATTAGAAAGCCTACAAATTGCATCTGCAACAAGTTCTTTACCAGTTCCAGACTCACCTGTAATAAGAACAGTAGCTCTTGTTGGAGCAACAGTCTTAATATTCTCCATAAGCTTTTCAATCATAAGAGAGTGGCCGATAATTCCTGTGTATCCATTCTCTTTTTTTAATCTTTCAATTTCTTGAGTAAGAATTTTATTTTGTTCTTCTAGTTTTGAAGCTGCAAGGCTCTTCTTTACAACAAGTAAAAGCTTATCTAGATCAACAGGTTTAGTAAAAAAATCTATAGCTCCATCTCGCATGCTCTCAACAGCATTTTCGATAGTACCATGACCCGTTAGAACAATTACAGGAAGAGTTGGATAGCTAGATGAAATTCGCCTTACAAGTTCATCTCCTGTCATCTCTGGCATTCTTAAATCTGAGATAACTAAATCAACGCTATTAGAATTTATTATGTTCCATGCAATTTTTCCATTTTCTGCAGTTAAGACATCATATCCCTCTAGAGAAAAAGCTTCACTTAGACCAGAGAGTATATTCTTTTCATCATCAACAATTAATATAGTACTCATATTTATCCTTCTATAGCCTTTCTTTCACTAACAGGGATTGGAAAATCTAGAACAAATGTTGTTCCTTTATTAACTTCACTTGTAACATGTATCTCGCCCTTATGTTCTTTCATAATTTTATAGACAAGAGTAAGGCCAAGACCTGTTCCATTAGCTTTAGTTGTGTAATAGGGTTCAAATATTTTACTAAGCTTTTCTTGTGGGATACCAACACCAGTATCAGCAATAACTACTGAAATATAGTCACCATTACTCTTTGATTGAACAGTTAATGTGCCACCATTCGCCATTGCAGCAAAAGCATTTTGGATTAGATTTAAAAGTGCTTGTTTTATTAGGCGCGAATCTATCTCAACATTTGGAAGGAAAGATGAAAGCGACTCTTCAATTTTAATAGATTTCTCTTCTGCTTCTGGCTCCAAGAAAGAAATTATTTCACTAATAATAGCATTAAGATCTTCCTTCTTAAGTTCAACTTCCATTGGCTTAACAGCAAAGAGAAAATCAACAGCAATCTTATTTAAATGCTCAATTTCTTCCTCTAACACATCTAAGTATTTTTCAGCTTGATTGAGAGTTAACGAGCCATATTTAGTAAAGCTTTTTCTTAATAACTGAGTATGGATAGCCATAGCAGCAAGAGGATTCTTTATCTCGTGGGCAACTCCAGCAGCCATAGTTGTCAAAGATGCAAGCGATTCACTACGCCTCATTCTTGTCTCGTTTCGTACTGCATCTGTTATCTCTTTTATGTAGATATCAACATACTTTTTATCTTCAAATATTAGTGCTTTAAAACCAACGCGATAGATTCTTACTTCATTTCCACTTTGGAATGAGAAGTCTCGCTCCTCTGCCCTAACGAGGCCATCTAAAACAGAAGAAATATAATCTCTAACATCTTTGTCGATACCACACTTTTCTATATTTTGGCCTTCAATAGATTTACTATTTCTTCCTTTAGGAATGATTACCTTTGCCTTTTGATTGGCAAAAATAACAATATTCTTTTCATTTATAATTAAATGGGCATCATCTAATGAATTAAAAAGAGAGATAAGAACATCCTCTTCCATAATTGCATTATTAACAAGGTTTTGTAGTTCATCTAATGGACAATTTGATAGATCTTCAACAACCTTTTTAAGTAACTTATTTGACAACTTCGCACTCCCTTTCAATTAAATCAAAGCCTAATCTGTCGCTCATATTATATACTTCAATATTCTCACTATACTTACTTAGAATATCGAGTAGTCTTTTGCATTTTAATGGTGAAATATTAGATGAAAATAATCGCTTTTCAATCTCTTCAACTACTCTACCTCTAAAGTATGTGTAGCCACCAAGTTTATCCAATAAAGCCGTAATCTCTTCTTCTTTATCAAGGGGAATTTCTTTTGAAGAAGAGATTGCATCAACAAATGTTGCTATCGCCTCTTCGCATTCATCTACAGTCTTTTGGTTATTACCCACTTTAAAAAAGAAAGTTTCGAATGAAGAATAGGAATTATAATCATTGAAACGATCTCTAATTAAAGATGAAATTGTCTCTTTTGATAGAGGTGGAAAATTAAACTTTCTTACTCTAGAAAGGATAGTTTCCATAATTCTTTGACTCTGAGAAGAAATAAGAATAATTGTAAAATCTTCAAGAGGCTCCTCTAGCATCTTTAAAATTGAATTCTTAGCATTCTCTGTTGTAGATTCAATATCCTCAATTATGACAACTCTTCTTCCACTAGTTGTTGTCATCCATTCCTTTATTCCTCTCAATTGGTCTATTGTCACTGAACTTGGTGTTTTTTTCCCTGAATATAGATATCTCGGATCATCTAAAAGATGGTTAGCCTTAATAAGTGCCTTTAGTTCTGCTATATCGCTATCTGTAATTTCAGTTTTATCTTCCAAATCCGTCAGATAAACATCTATGTTATCAGCAACTGTAAAAAGAGATGAGATAGATGATGGAGAGTACGCTATCAACTGAGAATTATATTGCATATTAATAATACGCAACGTTTCAATTAAAAAAAGCTTACTCTTTTGAGTTCTAGAGTTTATAAACATCTCTACGCTCGACTTTAAACGTTGAAGTAATTCTCTATGTGGAAAATAAATAATAGATTGAGTACGAAGAGTATTTCGATCCTCTCCTGTCAAAAGAAAAGCTAAGTCTAAAGCAGCAGTAAGGCGACTAGAACCTCTTTCTCCTGTAAACAATATTGATTGTGGAAGAAGATTCTTTTTATAGTTTTCTTCTAGTTCAAGTGCCAATCTAGGCTGAGTTTTTTTTAGATTATCAAAGGCCAAGAAGAGCTCCTTTAAATGCTTTTTCTACAGAAGGAAAGATTTTTAAGTATACGTTTTTATATATTACACTATTCTCTTTTAATGGCATCAAGGAAACAAAATCTTGCAAAGAGAATAATTCAAGCAAAACAAAAAGAATAAAGAGTGCAATTAAAAGGCTACATAAAGCCCCTAAAATACCATCTATCCACCCCAAATGAAGCGTTTCAAATGAAGTTCCAATTAAGTTTCCAAGAAGTTTAAAGAGTGTAAAAAAGATTAAACACAAAAGTACATAACAAATTAATGATAGCCAAAATGGCGAAATATTAATCTTGGAAGAAAGACTGTTAGTTATCACTCTGACAAAAAGCAAAGATAGAGGGAAAGACAAGACATAGCCAAATGTTTTAAACGCTAAACGAGAAAAGCCAATAGAGAAACCACTAATAAAGCTAACTAAAGCAATAAAAAGAACAACTAAATCAAATATGCCCAAACTTAAAGATCCAATATTAAGTGTCCAATCCATATACCTGTCCTTGTGTCATATTAACACTATATTTTAAAAATTATCTACTACTCAAAACAATTGAGATTAGACAAAGTTTCAGTTCTACTGTTCGATTTTCATCTTTTCTATTATTCTTATTGTATGGCAAATTTTTTAACAAAGTTGTTTGGTGGCACTAAACAAGAAAAAGATATAAAAAGATTAAAGCCTATACTCGATAGTGTTAAAAATGAGTATGAATGGGCTCTGAATTTAAAAGATGAAGATTTTCCTCGTTTAACAAACGAATGGAAAGAAGAAGTAAAGAATGGAAAGAAGTTAGATGAGCTTCTTCCAAAGGCCTTTGCTCTAGCTCGTGAAGCAAGCTGGAGAGTCATTGGAGAAAAACACTATGACGAACAGATTATGGGTGCTATTGTTCTCCACTCTGGCTCAATACTTGAAATGAAGACAGGTGAAGGAAAGACTCTAACCTCTGTTCCTGCTGCATACTTAAATGCTTTATCTGGCGAAGGCGTACATATTGTTACAGTTAATGACTATCTAGCTCAAAGAGATGAAGAATGGATGGGACAAATCTATCGCTTTTTGGGTCTAACAGTTGGTGTTGTTCTTCCTGGTCAAGACGAAAAAGCAAAGAAGAATGCTTATTCTTCAGATATTACATACGGAACAAATAATGAATTTGGCTTTGATTATCTAAGAGATAACATGAAGATGAGCTATAGCCATAAAATACAACCAAAGCATCATTACTGTATAATCGACGAAATCGACTCTATCTTAATTGATGAAGCTCGTACTCCACTTATTATCTCAGGTCAAGCTGAAGATGACACTCCCAAAGTAATGGCTGCAAAATCGATTATTCCTTTCTTCAAAGAATGTGAAAAAGATCCAGAAACAAATGACTACTATGAACTTAGTCAGATGGAAAAGATGGATAGAGATTTATACGCTTCTTTTGATGAGAGAGGCGATTATAAAATCGATGAAAAGAATAAGAACGTTACCTTCACAAAACAAGGTATGACAAAGATGGAAGAGCTCTTAAAAAAGACAGGCATTCTTGAAAAGAGCACAGATGAAAATGGAAACCCTACCTACTCTCTTTACGATGGTAGCAACTTTGAGCTTGTTCACTACGTAACACAAGCTTTAAGAGCTCAACTACTTTATAAGAGAGATGTCGATTACCTTGTAAAAGATGGAGAAGTACAAATAGTTGATGAGTTCACAGGAAGAGTACTACCAGGAAGAAGATATTCTGAAGGTCTACACCAAGCTATTGAAGCAAAAGAAAATGTAAAGGTATTAGGTCAATCAAAAACATTTGCAACTGTTACATTCCAAAACTTCTTTAGAATGTATGATAAGATTTCAGGAATGACAGGAACAGCAGATACCGAAGCTGTCGAATTCAAGCAAATCTATAATACAGATGTTGTTGTTATTCCAACTCATCTTCCTGTGCAGCGTATAGATAAAAGCGATCTTACCTTCTACAGCGAAGAGTTTAAATATAAGGCAATTGTTGAAGATGTAAAACGCATTCATGCAACTGGACAACCTATCTTAATCGGTACAACATCCATTGAAAAGAGTGAGAAACTCTCTTCTCTATTACAAAGAGAAGGAATAAGACATGAAGTTTTGAATGCAAAAAATCATGCTCGCGAGGCTTACATCATCGGTGAAGCTGGTGCAAAGGGCTCTGTTACAATTGCTACAAACATGGCTGGTCGTGGAACAGATATTAAGCTTGGCGGCTCTCCTGACCATCTTGCAATGAAAAAAGTTGGAACTGATGCAACTCCAGAAGAGCTAAAGAAAGCTAAGAGAGAAATCATGGATGAATACAAAAAAGCCTATGAAGAAGTAAAAGCTCTTGGTGGATTATATATAATTGGTTCTGAGCGTCATGAATCAAGACGTATAGATAACCAGCTTAGAGGTCGTTCAGGCAGGCAGGGAGACCCTGGAACATCACAGTTCTATATCTCTCTCGATGATCCTCTAATGAGGCTTTTTGCTAGAGATGGCATGAAAGAAATGCTTGGAAGAATGGGACTAAATACTGGTGAAGCTATTCATCACAAAATGCTCGATAGTGCCATAGAAAATGCTCAAAAAAAGGTTGAAGAGCGAAACTTTGTAATAAGAAAGAGACTATTAGAGTACGACGATGTATTGAATGAAGAAAGAAACTTCATTTATTCACAGCGTGATGAAATTCTTCTTTCTTCAGATTTAACAAATAGAGTTGAAGAGAACAATAAAGAACTCATTGAAGAGATTTATGAAGACGCTAATGGAGATGAAAAGAGAATATTAGAAGGTTTAAATAGCCTCTACTCTACCTCATTCCTTCCTGACGATGTTAAGAATAAAGATGAGTTTGAGAAGAAGATTAACTCTTTAATTGAAGCAAAGAAAAACTACGTTGGTGAAGAGATCTTTAACGATTACTTAAGATATATCTATCTAAAGAATATTGATAAGAGATGGGTAGATCACCTAGATCAGCTTGAAGAACTGAGAGATGCAGCTTCACTTATGAGCTATGCTCAGAAGAATCCACTAGTTGAATACAAGAATACAGCTTCAGATGCCTTTGATAATATGATTGGCGAGATAACAAAAGCTGTATGTAAGGCAGCTGTTCTTGTTCGTTTCCAAATTAATGGTCCAAAGAAAGAAGAGAGAACAAAAAGCCTTCAAACTGTTCATAAGACAATGGGACAGATTGATCAAGCTAGAGAAAGACAAACAGCAGTATCATCACAATCTCAAGCTCAAAATACTACAATTAAAAGAACAACTCCGAAGGTCGGACGTAATGATCCTTGTCCATGTGGCAGTGGTAAAAAATACAAAAACTGTTGTGGCAGACAGTTCTAAAGAATGGAGGGCGCTTAGCCCTCCATATTATTCAATCCACATTTTATCTTTATCAACTTCAAAACCCAAATGCTTAAGAAATGTTGATAGTTTTTTAAAGCCATAGTTACGACAATCGAAGTCCGTGTACTTATTCTTCAATGCTATACCTACCATTGAAACATTAATATAGTCTTCTTCAGTTTCATCAATTAAAGACTGAACAAAGCGTGTAATTGTCTTTTCGCTAGTAATTCCGTTAGCGTTATTAGTCGCTTCATTTTTAGTGCTCTTCTCTTCTTTTTGTGCTTCAGAAAGAAGAAGATCAAGATATTTAAACTCAGAACATGCAGCTACAAATGCGGGAGGCGTTTTTTGCTCTCCCATGCCAATAACCTTCATGCCTGCTTCTTTTAAACGAGAAGCAAGACGAGTAAAATCGCAATCAGAAGAGACTAAGCAAAAACCATCTACTTTTCCAGTGTAAAGAATATCCATAGCATCAATAACCATTGTTGTATCTGTACTATTCTTACCACTTGTATAAGGAAAAGACTGAATTGGAATAATTGAGTTTTCTAGAAGCTTCTCCTTCCAGCCTCTTGTTTTACTATCTGACCAATCACCATATATTCGTCTATATGTGATTGTTCCTTCTTTAGCTAGTTCATCCATAATTATATCTACATATCTGTATGAGATATTCTCACAATCAATTAAAACGGCAAATTTCATGTTTTCCATACTTTAAATATAGTGATAAAAAAGAAAAGATGAAAGCTAAATATTTGTACTCAATACGTATTACATCTTAAATAATATCTATTGATAAACCTACTCTATAGCGATGAGGATTATCATTTTTTAATAAATAGCTATAAGCCATAGTTAAATCTAAAGACTTAAATATGTTTACATCTAAGCCTGCTCCAAAGCTAAAAAACAATATATTATCTTTGTTGTTATTGTAAATCGTATAGCTTGCTTTACCATATAAAAAAGGAGTAAAGACAGTTGAGTTTTTTAATAATAGTCCACCACTAAGCGAAATTATTCCTCTAAAAAAATCTGATTCCACTTTGCCAAGAATTTTATTGTAATAAGAGAAATCAAAATCACTAGAAATAAAGAAATAGTTTTTTAATGGCATAAAATTGAGAGCACAATCTACGTTGATAAAACGAGGAATTTCATATGAATAGAATCTAAACTTCCCACTCAAAGAGAAATTAATTCGAGCAGAAAACATCTTATCTGTCGTATTATCTAAAAGATCTTGCTTACCTCGAGAAAAATCATCTTTCTTAGAGTCTTGATTTGTTGTTTCTAAATTTTCATTTGATATAGCCTGATTTGAAGCATTAGCACTTTCATTCACTTGTTGCTCTACAATCTCATTTTGAAGTTGATTACCCTCTTGGGTTTCTACCGTTGTTTTTTCTTCTTCAGCTATAGTAGTTTCGTTATCATCAACTGAAACTACTACATTAGTGTCTTCAACGTCTTTATTAGAGTCATTTTCTTCAAAATCAAATGATCCTGTTTGAGATGCGTTATCTAATATCCTAATCACACTAACAACAAAATCATCACCTGAAAAATCAGATAAACTAAGAGAAAATAGAGGGATACCGATAAGTACTAATAAAAATAAAATAATAATTTTTTTCATTATAAATCTCGTATTATAAAGTACATGTTTTTACTTTCGGAAATAAAGTAATGGCCATTAAGTCCAGAACAACCAATGAAAGCATTTTCCGAAATAAATTTAATAGACTTAGGAATAAATAAATCTCCACTTAAATTAGAGCAATAAGCGAAGCTATATTGGTCAATACTTACAACACCTTCTGGAAGAACTAACTCACCACAAAAAGATGAACAATTATAAAATGTGCCTTCTTCTATTGTTGTAATAAGGTGTGGAATAGAAATACGCCCACTAAAATTTGTGTTTGCTAGTCCATACTTACCTATTCTTTTTAGCTTAGAAGGTAAAACTAATTCTCCATATAAAGATGTGCAATTAGCAAAAGCCTCATCGCCTATCTCTTCTAGAGAAGAAGGCAACATTAACTCGCCTTTAATATTGCTACAATTATAAAACGCCCTATCACCTATTCTTCTTATGCTATTAGGGAGAACTAAAGATGAGATACTTTTATTCGAAGCAAAGGCACTATCTGCTATTTCTATAACAGGTAAAGAATTGTATTCATCAGGAATAACTAATTCAATATCATCTGAGGTAAAGAATGAACCAAAAACAATAAAGCCATCTTTTTCATCATTAGATTTAAGATATATAAAATTAATCTCATTATCTTTATTTAAAATTGGATATAAATAATAGTCTTCGCTAGTAGCTGAAAAAAGTAGCAAAAGAGAATTAAGTAATAAAAATAAAAATAGTAGCTTTCTTTTCATAACAGAACCTCAGGCGAGGTAGCAATTGCTACCCCACCTATTAAATCTTTATTTTTCAATTCTCATTAAAAGCCAAACACCACCTACGCCATCTTCCCAATACTCAACCATCTCTGCTCCAGAAAGATCAACAGATTGATTTAGTGTCTTTGTGTTTAGATCAACACCATTAACAGTTTTATTGAGAATCTCTACATCATTAGAGAGGAATTGAGTAAAGTAACTTAAACACTTTTCCTTTGCATTTTCTACAGCTTCGATAATATCGTCACCTTGGCCATAAGCTCTTTCATAGTGATAGTAGCTATCCATAGGAGGAGAAATTACCCAATCAGGACGAGCAATATTATCTTTACCATAGACCATGTTCTCTTTCTGTTTTTTAGTTGCTTCCCCAAGCTTACCTTCATTCTTTTCATAAATTGCATAGAAAGAAAGATTACCTATTGTTCCAAAGTTTACTCTATAGGTACTATAAATTTCTTCTTTGCTATCACCACTCTTTACCCATCCAAGGAATGTATATCCTTCTTTAACAGGATTAGTTAATACAAATGAAGATAAAGGAGTATAAGTCACTGGATTTGAATTTCCATATTGATATTCACCACCATCAAGGTAGTAATCAATTGTATACTCATTAGCTTGCCAAATAGCACTAAAAGACTGACCACCTAAAACAGAGGTATCAACAATAAGGTTCTCTTGAGGAATATCTGTATCTTCATATTCACTTCTAACCCAACCAAGGAAAGTAAAACCATTCATTACAGGAGAAACAAGAGTAAATGGACTATCATTAACTGTATAAGATGTCTTATTTACTCCTAATCCTCTAAGATACTTTCCACCATTAAGATCATAATAGATTGGATAATCAATTGCTTTCCAAAGGGAAGCAAGTTTTAAATCATTTCTAAGATTTGTTGTATCAACAATATACTTTTCTACTGGCTTATTATCCTGATGCTCAGCATCTACATAACCAAGGAAAGAATAACCTTTTCTTTCTGGTATAGCTAATGTAAATGGCTCATCAAAATTTGTGAAACTAGATGGATTTAAATCAGAATAAGTAAATCTTCCGCCATTAAGATTGTAGGAGATGTTATACTCTTTTACTTTCCATGTAGCCTTTAAGGAAACATCTCCTCCAACTAGTGTATTAAATACACAATCAACTACTGGATAGTCTCTATTTTCTCTCTCACTATTAACCCATCCTGTAAAGACATACTTATCTTTAATTGGATTAACAATCACAAATGGCTTTGTTTCAACAGTATATTGAGTAAGATTATCTATTGTTCCAAGAGGATACTCTCCTCCATTAAGATCATAATCAATACTATATACATCTGCTTTCCAAATGGCCTTTACGGAAGAATCTTCTCCTTCTTTTGGATTGATTACAACAGATGATGAAACTTCATTATTATAGAGCCAACCAATAAATGTGTAATTAGCTTTCTCTGCTATAGCATCAATTACAATTGCATCATCGTAAATAGTGTATTTTTCAGGATAACTTACTCCATTTAAAGTACCACCATCTAAATCTAGTGTTAATGTATACTCATGGATTTTAAATAATGGTGTATAGACTCTATCACCGACACTGCCTTTAGCAATAGTGACATTCTTTTCTGCTCCAGAGTAATCTACTTCATTACCAAACATCCAACCAATAAACTCATAACCAAACTTTTCAGGATTATTTATAGATACTTCGTCTAAAACTGTATATTCAGTTGGATTAACAACTTCTTCTACAAGTGAGTTTTCATCATAGATTTCATCATTGCCATAGTTTAAAGAATACTTATCGATTTTCCACAGAGCTTTATATCGCCTATTACCGTGGCTACCCTTATCTATTGTAATATCTTCATATTCTTTTGTTTCTATCTTGCTTTTTGCATATTCAGTAACAATACCAAGATTTTTTAAAAGATTATTAAAAGCTAATTCCAACTGAGATTTCTCTTTATTCTGAAAGAAAATAGATATAACAGTTCCATTAGAACTAATCTCTAAATCAGAGAAAACAGATTTTAAATAAGAAACAGTTGATTCAACAAATGAACTGTATGTTCCTGTAGGATAAATCAATTGAGCAAACTCATTGTGCACAGAAAGGGAAACTTTAATCCCATTTATATCAGCAGATAGCACGAATAATTCAGGATCAAAATCCACAGTTTCTTCTACTTGCCAAGAAGTAAATGTGTAACCTTTTCTTGTAGGTATTGATAGCGTAAATGATTCAGATTCAAAAGTATATTCTACAGGGTTTTCTGCTGCTCCACCATCATAGTCATAAGTTATAGAGTATACAATTGGCGACCAAATAGCTCTTAAAGTAACATCCTTTGAAGTTTTTGTATCTGTAAACGAATCTTTATACATCTTGCCAGTTGCAGAATCTAACCACCCAACAAAATCATAATAGTCTCGTTCAGGAGCTAATAAAGTAACAGGTTCTTTGTCATAAATAAACTTAGTTGGATTTACTCCATTAAGTTTTCCCTGATTTAAATCATATTTAATGTTATAAGATTTTCTAAGCCAAACTGTTTCAAGTTCAACTTTTCCAGTTGTACCTTTTTTTATTTCATAGTGATAAGTAGGAGAAGCATTAGAACCTTTCTTTCTCCAACCGACAAAATCAAAGCCTTCTTTTGTTGGATTAATTAGTGTAAAAGAATCTAAAACAGTATAGCTATTTGGATTTTTCTTTTCTTCAACCTTAACAGGAACAATAACAATTTCTTTCTCTACTTTATCATTCTCAACAAGGCCATCTAAATCATAAATAATGGCATATGAAACAGGAACCCAATTTGCCTTAAAGGTAGTATCTTGAGTTATCTTTGATCTTTCAATATCAAATAGCCCAGACTCACTATCGCTATTCCATCCAGCAAAAATGAAATAATCTTTTTCTGCCTCAGGAAGAAGTATAGTCTTGCCTTCTTCTTTTGACATTTTAAAAGTCTTTTCATATTCGTTTTCTTTGAATTTACCACCATCTAAATCAAAAGAAACCACATATCCATTTACTCTTAAAATTCCATCATCTTTCTTAATAGATGTACAGGAAGAAATTAGCATTAGCGTGACGATAAAAAAGACAAATAACTTTGACAGTTTATTCATAAAAATCCCCCACTTTTTTTTAATTATAAGTCAAAGACTTATTAGTCGAAATCAAAAGTAAGTGATTTGGATTAAGAATAAATAAACAAAATAGCTTAATTAATCATTTAGTAAATATAATGTCTGTTAATTATTATCGTTTATGATAAAACCAACTGTAATTGTATTAGAAGAAGAACCTGTTGAACCAAGTACTGTTCCTTCCTTTACTCGACTATTTTTCTTTACGACAACACGTTCAAAACCTGAGTAGATATAACTATCCCCAACGCTATCTGTAACAACCACATATTTTTGTCCATTTTCTCTACCAAGTTTAGTTACAGTTCCATCTATTATTGATTTTACTGGACTACCACTAGTTGAGGTAATAACTATCTTTCCACCATCAAAGACAGAGGATGAAGACGGGACAATCAAAGAAGAATCAATACTCTCTAGAGGAGATTCAACTTTATTCTCTTCCTCTATGACTACACTATTCTCTTCTGTTAGAAGAGGTAGTGTAGTAAATGAATAGTCATTATTTTTTGTATTACTATCGTCTTCAGCAGACTTAATAGAATCTACTATTGGAGTTATTGGAGCAACAATATCTTCCTCTTCTTCAATACTCTTTTCTTCTTCTAGAAGAGATACTTCATCATTTACAATTGTATTTTCTTCTTCATCGGTCTCTAAAGGAACAGAGATAAATGAATAATCAGCATTAACTGGTTCTACTACTTCTTCAACAACAGGCTCTACAACAACAGGAAGTTCCTCATTCAAAAGAGGTAAAGTAGCAATAGCATTAGGCTCTTCAGAATTTGTTGCATCAAGAAGGGTTTCATTATTTTGAACTATAGCATTATCTTGAGTAGATTCTGCTTCATCTATCTTTTCAATTGTTTCTTCGTTTTGTGGAATAGTGCTATCTGACGAATTCACTAATTCATCAGTAATAGGCAAAGAAGTAGCATTAGATTCATTCTCTAAAGGTTCTTCACTACTAGCGTCAGCTAAATCGATGCTAGAGCTATCATCAAAGACAGGATATTCGTCGTTTACTAAAGGAAGCGTTGTTATAAGAGAGTTATCACTCTCCTTTTCTTTCTCTTCTTCCCTTTTCTGTGTTAAATCAACTAAAGGTTTCTTTTCTTCTTCATTTTTCTTCGGTTGAGTTAAAACATTACTTGAGTCGACAATATCTACTTTTTCACTTGGATTAGCTATTAGATATATAACGATGATAATAAGAGCAACAAGAATAAAAAAGAATGTCATCAGAGCTGTAGCTCTATTACCTTTCCTTCCTCTTCTTGTATTCTTGGTTGGCATATCATCATAATCATATCTTCCCATATCTCGACAAAACCTCGTTCAGAATTCTATTATATTTATATGAAAGACAAAGGCAACAATAGTAGTACCCCTTTTATCTTTATACTTTTCTTTATCTTAGCATTTTTGTTAATTATTCAAAATATTGTTATAAATAAAAACCAAACAGATTCAAGATATACAAACCCAACAATCTCAAAACAAAACATAAAAGGAACAATCTATGATAGAAGAGGAATTGTACTTGCTATCGACACAACAATAGAAGGTTTTTATATAAAACAAAAAGATCAGATCCAAATGATAGCAAATATCATCAGTCCATACACCAATTACTCTTCCTTAGAAATAACAGCAATGTGCACAGAAGGAGAAAGTTTTTTTCCTTTTAATGAAGAATATGATAATGCTTATATAGAAAATCTAATAGAAATAAATGATTTGGAATCTAGTTTAGAAATAATCAAAAAGAAGGAAAGAGAGTACCCATATTCGTCTGTCAAAGATTTAGTAATGTGCATTGAAGATAACTACTCTTCATACATTACTCCCGATGTAGATATTACCTACAAGCGTGGTTCAGACTTAGTATTAACAATAGACGAAGAAATAAATACATTAATAAGTAAAGAACTAGGGAGAGTTAATTATTCAGGAGAAGTTCTTCTATTTAATCTAAAAGGTGAAGCCCTCGCCTACTATGGAAAAGAATACAGTAAAATAGCAAACGAGTTTGTTTATTCATATACAGAAAACAAAGAAACAAAAGTAATATATACTCCATCATTCCAAATTGAAGATTGCACATTACTTAGTCACTACTACATTTATATTTCTAAAGATGAAAATGAAACTCTCCCTATAATAGAGAGAGTTTTAAAAGAGAAAGCTAAACTTTAAGCTGTCCACGATAGGCTCTATAGTCCAAGCCAAATCCAATTAGGTTTTCTACAATTACATCTGTAGATGCCTTCTCTAAATCTTCTGGAACTTTTTGGCCATCTGTAAAAAAGAGGATTGGCAGATTTGTTCTATAAGAGAAAGACAGCGCATTACCAATTGTTCTTGATTCATCTAGCTTAGTAACTATCATTGAGTTAATATTGAAATCATCTTTGTAACGCTCATAGTGTCTCATCATATCCTCTTCTTTCATTGATGCAGGAATAATGAGAGAGAATGTTGTGTTCATTCTCATCAGACGCATTACGAGTCCTTTTAATCTCAGATTCAACTCAACATCTTTACTCGATAGCCCCATTGTATCGACAAGAATCAAGTCATAGTATGTGTAGCTTTCTAAAGCTTCAATAAGCTCATCTTCTCTCTTTGCAACAGAGACAGGAATATCCAAGGCATGAGCAAAGGCATTCATTTGTTCAACTGCCCCAACTCGATAACAATCAAGTGTAATAATTCCTACCTTCTTACCACTTTGCTTATACATGTAGGCAACTTTAGCAAGTGTAGTCGTCTTACCTCCTCCTGTAGGACCGAGAAAAACAACAACACGAGATGGATGTATTTGAGCTTCATAGTCCATCTTTGTGCTTTCAATGATTCTTTCTGTAAGCTTACGTGGGCAATCTTCAAAGGACGAAGAAAAACCATCTAAGAGATGTTCTCTAAGTGGGCCATATATATAGTTCAAACTTAATAATCGTTCTGCTTCAGATAGCACACGTCCGCTACCACGATGAACTTCAGTATTAAGTCTCTCTGCTTTACTCATTAATAAAGGATCAGGTGTTTTTGCTTCCTTTTCAAATTCGTTTATATCTTCCTTATTTTCATCCCCTTTAGATATAACCGATGAAATATAGCAAGTAATTTCACACTTCTTTTGCTTTTTTGTAAAAAGACCTCCAGGCGTTGTAAAATCACGCCTAGAGTGTACTCTTATCTGATCACCGTATTTTTCTTTAGCTTGTCTAACAGCATCTTCATAACTATCGCTAATTAGCGTTATGTACTGCATAATACAATCTCCTTTAGAGAATATATCTAGACAAGTCTTGATCCTTTACAATATTACTTAATCTTTCATTAACATAGTTAGATGTAATAGTAATGGTCTGTCCAGATAGCTCATCAGCAGAGAAGCTAAGCTCCTCTAAGAGCTTCTCCATAACAGTATGGAGTCTTCTTGCTCCAATATTATCATTACTCTTATTAACAGTATATGCAATATTTGCTATTTCTCTGAGAGCATCCTCATCAAATTCAATATTTACATTTTCTGTGCTAAGTAGTGCTTTGTACTGCTTTGTCATAGCATTCTGTGGTTCAGTAAGAATTCTATAGAAATCATCACTTGTTAAATCATTAAGCTCAACATGTAGTGGGAATCTTCCTTGAAGTTCTGGAATTAAATCTGATGGTTTTGAGACAGAAAAGGCACCCGCAGCAATGAAGAGGATATTTGTAGTATCGATTACACCCCATTTAGTGCCAACCTTTGTTCCTTCGACAATTGGGAGGATGTCTCTCTGTACACCTTCTCTAGAAACATCTGTATTATTGCTTGTTCCGCGAGAAGCTATCTTATCGATTTCATCGATGAAGATAATCCCCATCTCTTCTGTACGTTCTTTCGCTTCATCAACAGCTTTATCGTTGTCGACAACTCTATCCATCTCTTCTTCTCTAATTATCTCACGTGCTCTTTTAACAGTAATTTTTCTCTGATGAACACCTGCTTTACCATTAAAGATTGAACCAAGAGAAGACATGGCAGCTTGTAATTCCTCGATGCTTCCGCCACCAAGAATATTAACGTTAGCTCTGCTTTGAACATTCATTTCAATCTCTTTCTCTTCAAAGAGTCCATCACGAAGCATTTGCCTAAACTTTTCTCTTGTTTCTCTGGTTTTATCATCTTCTTCAGTAACATTTAAAGATGGAAGAAGCAAATCAAGAATTCTGTTTTCAACATTCATCTCAACTTCAGCTTCTTTACTCTTTGCCATCTCCTCTCTGACCATTTGGACCGCAGCACCCATAAGATCTTTGACCATAGATTCTACATCACGTCCAACATAGCCAACTTCTGTATACTTTGTTGCTTCAACTTTAATAAATGGAGCATTAGCAAGTTTAGCTATTCTTCTTGCAATTTCAGTCTTTCCAACTCCAGTTGGACCAACCATAAGAATATTCTTTGGAGAAACTTCGTCTCTTAACTCTGGGCTTAATCTCTTTCTTCTTACTCTATTACGAAGAGCAACAGCAATAGTCTTCTTTGCATCGTTTTGCCCAATAACATACTTATCTAGGGCCTGAACAATCTGTTTAGGTGTCATTGTATCTAAATTTTTTACTTCAAGTTGGTTCATACTTTCTTTCCTTCCTGTGTTTCAACAATAATTGAATGGTTAGTATATATACAAATATCGCCTGCAATATTAACACTGCGTCTAGCAATCTCTTCTGCTGATAGATCTACATTGCTATCTAAGTAAGCAAGAGCTGCAGAACGAGCAAAGTTTCCACCACTACCAATTGCAAGAACATCATCTTCTGGCTCAAGAACATCACCTGTTCCACTAATCATAAACATCTTTTCACCATCAGAAGCTATCATCATAGCCTCTAAGTTTCTAAGCTGTTTATCCATTCTCCATTGTTTAGCGAGCTCAACTGCAGAACGAGTTAAATCGCCATTGAACTCTTTAAGCTTACCTTCAAAAAGTTCATAGAGAGTAAAAGCATCAGCTGTAGTTCCTGCAAAACCAATGATAACTTTTCCATCATATAGTCTTCTTACTTTATGAGCATTTCCTTTTACTACAGTGTTACCCTGTGTTACCTGGCCATCTCCAGCTATAGCAACAATACCATCTTTTCTTACACAAACAATTGTTGTACCTTGCATTTCTGTCATTTCTTTCCTTCCGCATGTGGATGCGTTTTTATATATACATTTCGTAGTTTCACTTTAGATACATGTGTATATATCTGTGTTGTAGATATACTCTCATGTCCAAGCAACTCCTGTACCATTCTAATGTCGGCTCCTCTATCTAAGTAGTGAGTTGCAAAAGAATGTCTGAGCGTATGAGGGGTAAAATCCTTTTGCAAGGACAAATATCCCTTATATTTATCAAAAATAATATGAGCAGAAGAAAACGGCAACCTAGAAGCTCGTTCTCCTATAAAAAGTGCATTTTCTTTTATATTTCCTTTTTCTAAAAGGTATGCTTCTCTCTTTGGCAAATATGTATTTTTAAGATTATTTATCAAACTTTGCGACAAGAAAAGAAATCTTTCTTTGTCACCCTTACCTATTATTTTTATTCTTCTCTCTCCCCATTCAATATCTTTAACATTAATAGAAAGGGCTTCACTTATTCGTGCACCTGTAGTGTATAAAAAAAGAAATAAGGTATGGTCTCTCTCATCTAAAAAAGTTGAACGAGGAATGCTTAGCAGTTCTTTTACTTCATCCTCAGTTAAGACAGAAGGGAGCCTTACTTCAGTCTTTCTCAAAGAGACACCATCAAAAGGATTAGAGAAAATAAATTCATCTTTAACTAAATAAGAAAAAAAAGAATGGAGAGCTGTAATTTTTCTAAGAACACTGCTCTCTCTATAGTTCTTCTTGAGGAATCTAACATACTCTTTACTATCCTCAACAGAAAAATCTTCAAAGCTTAAATTAACTTTATTCACATATTCTAAAAAAGCGTTTAAGTCTTCTTCATAGGCAAGAATAGTGTTTTCAGATAGAGAACGCACCTTTTCTGAATAGGAAATAAATAAATCTATATAATCTCTATTTTCCATAATCTAATCTCATTATATCAAATTCTCTATTTTGTATCTTGTACTCACCTTTCTCTTTAGGATAAGTCAAATAGACTGCATCAGAAAGAAAAGAAGAAAAGCTGTCTATGACACAAGCGCCCTCTCTTGCAACTTCTCTAATCTTCTTAGAAAATAATGCACTTTTTAATATAGCTATATCTTTTCCACTATTGAGTGCATTTTCTAAGAAGAAAGGAAAAGAGTGAGAAGAACAAACTATAGTAGCATTAGATAGCATTGTTGCTACCGTCCTTATCCCTGTTAATGCCTCATATGAAAAAGTGGCACTATTCTCTACTATACTTAATACTCCACCACCAGTAATGATGGCCTTACTTAAAACTTCTTTACTCACACTTTCAAGACCTTTAGGAATGAAACTATATAAACGCCCGAAAAGAGTATCTTTAAATGCCTTTTCTACTGCTGAAGAAAGAAAAAAAGAGGGAGTATAAAAAACACTATATCCATTATATATAGCTTCTATCGTGCTTCGGTACACTTCAACAAGTGCTTCTTTGTTCTCTTCTTTTCCAAAGTAAAAGAATATAGCTTTTTCTTGAGGAAAACGACCAATGTATCTTATAGCAATTGATTCAAACTCTTTTGTTAATATCTCTCTCACATAATATATAACAGATTATTCTTCATTTTTGTCAAAATCATCTGTAAGTGAGAACTTATCAAAGGCATTTAAAAGAGATGATGTGTCTAATTGCGTATATATTTGGGTAGTCTTAATATCGCTATGTCCTAACATCTCCTGCACACTTCTAATATCTGCACCATGTTTAAGCATATGAGAAGCAAAGGAGTGTCGTAGTGTATGTATAGTGCAATCAAGACCAAGTGTTGATGTAACAGAAGAAAAGCGAAGATGTGCAGCTTGTCTAGTAAGACGAGTTCCTCTTCTATTAAGGAAGAGAGCTTTCTCTTTCATATTCTTTTTACTCAAAAGCTTAGGACGAACATTTTCTATATAGTAATCAAGAACACTTACAGCAATTTCACCAATAAATACAATTCTCTCTTTGTTTCTTTTTCCAATAACATTTATCGCTTTTTCATCTTTACGATACGAACTAACATTTAAGCTAACTGCTTCGCTAATACGCATTCCTGAAGAATAAATAAGTTCAAAGAGCGCATAATCTCTATACCCTAATTCATCTTTTGTGAAAGATGACATAATTTCATCTATTTCATTTTCACTAATTGCTTTTGGAATGTGTACCTTTTCTTTAGGCTTTTGGACCTCTTTAGCAGGGTTTCTATCACAAATATGCTCTAGCATTAGAAACTTATAGAAAGTGCGTAAAGAAGAGAGAATCTTTGAAGCAGTCCTCTCATTTATCTTATCTTCCTCTTCTCGTTTGACTATATAATTTTCAACAATTAGCGGTGTGCACTCCTCTACTTTGAGTCCTTCTTTCTCTAAATATGAGACAAAGAGCTCTGCTTCTCTTTTATAAACCTCTCGGGTTTTTTCCGAGAGGCGATAAAAGAAAAGTAAGTTATCATCAAATTGATTGATTAAATCTCTATTAACTGCACTGATATTATTCGTCGTCATCATTGCGCATTCTGAGAATAGATGGCGTTGTATAATCATTATTTCCACTCTGGCGTTGGGAAATCTGATTCTTTAAATCTGTCCAACGATTAATATTAATAACGCCAATATCCTTCTCTTTGTTGTTTCCATTATTAGTATTGTTGTTAGAAGCGTAAGAAGGTGTTCTAACTTCTTCTTTCTTCTCCTTTTCTACAGGTGTTTCAATATTTTCACGACCAGATTTGTTGGTGCCAAATATTTCAGCAGCGTTAGCTCCTGTGGAGACAGATCTGTGCTCAAAACCTGTTGCAACAACAGTAACTCTTATTCTCTCTCCTAAAGCAGGATTATAAGACTGACCGGCTGTAATTAAAGCTTCTTCATCAACATTTGCTGTAATCAACTCAACAACATCTTGATACTCTTGAAGTGTTAAGTTATCTCCACCTGCAATATTAACAAGAACGGCCTTTGCTCCCTCTATTGATGCATTTTCTAATAGTGGATTATTAATAGACTGCTTGGCAGCTTCAATAGCTCTATCTGTACCTTCACCAAAGCCAAGCCCAATAAGAGCATCACCCTTACCCTTCATTACTGTCTTAACATCGGCAAAGTCAATGTTAATTTCACCAGGCTCTGTAATAAGGTCACTTATTCCTTGGACGGCCTGCAAAAGTGCCGAGTCAGCAAGTAAGAATGCTTTCTTAATTGGAGTATTCTGCTCGACAACATTTAAAAGATGTTGGTTAGGAATAATAATAAGTGTATCTACGCTCTTACGTAGCTTTTCAATTCCCTGCTCAGCGAGACTAAGCTTCTTTTTACCTTCAAAACTGAATGGTGTTGTAACAACAGCAACAGTAAGAGCATTACAACTCTTTGCTATCTCAGCAACAACAGCGGCAGCACCGGTACCTGTTCCACCACCCATTCCTGCTGTAATGAATACCATATCAGAATTTTCTAGCTCTTTCTTTATCTCTTCCTTACTTTCAAGCGCAGCTTTTTCTCCAATTTCTGGCTGTCCACCTGCACCTAAGCCACCAGTAAGCTCTTTACCGATTGCAATTCTAGTCTGCGCATTACTACGCTGAAGGGCTTGAACATCTGTGTTTAAAGCAACAAAAGATACCTTCTTAAGGCCATTAGCAATCATTCTGTTAACAGCGTTACCACCGCCACCACCAACACCTACAACCTTAATAATAGTTGGCGTTGTTTGTTCACCTGTAGTTGTATCTTCAATATCAAACAAGTTAAAGCTCATAAGAACTCCTTAAAACAATTTTCCTAGTAAACCTTTAAGCTTTTTTCCAAAGCCCTTATTCTCTTTTATTCCCGAAATATCAGTGCTATCACGATAGCGTCTTGCTTCACTCTTAAATAGACCAAGAACAGTAGCATACTTAGGATCTATATATGCCCTATCTAGACCACTTATTGCTTCAGGAAAACCAATTCTTGCAGGAAGACGGAATATCTCAGCAGCAAGCTCTGTTACTCCACTCATTAATGCACCGCCACCAACAAGGATAATGCCTGAGCCAAATGGACCATTAATATTATTCTCCTGTAAATCAGATTGTATCATCAAAAGTATCTCAGCCATTCTAGCTTCAATAACCTTTGCAAATTCCTTACGAGGCATTCTGATAGATGGCTTTCCACCAAGGGACGGAGTAAGGACAGTCTCATCACTATCAACTCCAGGACTATAACATGAACCATCTGTAATCTTTAGTGATTCTGCTGCAGTCTTAGGAAGCTGAAATAGATATGAAATATCACTCGTAACAAGATCACTACCCCTATTTATTCCACCAACATGAACAGGAGAGCCATTAGTATATGCAATGTAATTGGTTGTACCTGCTCCAATATCGATAACCAAGGCTCCCATATCTTTCTCTTCAGGTGAAAGCACGACTTCAGCATCTGCTAAAGTTTGGAAAACAACCTTCTGAACATTTAAGCCAGATTTTTGAACACACTTTTTCTGATTCTGTATAATTGGAGATGAGCCCAAAACAAGAAGAATCTTTGTATCTAGTCTATGGCCAAGCATATCAACTGGATCTTTTATGCCAGAACGTGAATCGACGTAGAAATCTTGAACAAGAGAATGCATTATCTCCATGTTTTGTGGTAGTTGAATATTTCTTGCAACATCGATACTACGGCGAATATCATCCTTAGTTATTTCTTGGTCTTTGGAGTTAATACCAACAACACCGTTACTTCTTATTCCTCTAATCTGATCACCACCAAGGCCAATAATTACAGATGATATCTCACATCCAGCTTGTACCTCAGCATCTGAGATAACCTGACCAAGGACCTTCATAGTCTGTTCAATATTTACTATAGAACCGTTTTTTACCCCTTCACTAGGTCGCTCTGTAACACATTCAATAACAAGCTGACCATCACGCCCAACAGATCCCACAGCAACACGAGTGGAGCTTGTTCCAATATCTAAACCAACTATTGTTTTATCTGCAGCCACTGTCGTCACCTCAATTTAATTATGGAGGAAGCAGAGAGAATATATTCTCTCCTATCTCCATTTAGTCTATCTTTAGATTCAAAATACTGTTCTTCCAAAATACTTAAAGCATCATTTAACCTATCCAAATCACGTATATCATCTACAACTAAAATAGATTCAATAGGCTTTAAATAAAGAGTTAAAGAACCTGAAAATATACTTGATTTATTATTGTCATATTCGGCCTTTGTTATCAAGCTAGAACGTGAAGAAAGAGAGGCCAAAGTACTAATCATTTTTCTTATCTCTCTTGTCTCTTTACCTTCTAATAGCAATGTTATAACTGAATCATCTATATCAAGAATAACATAGCTTTCGCTTAGAGGCAGAAGGTCCTTTTTTTCGAGTGGATAGATTGAGTCAGAATAGAAATAGTAAGAGTCATTACCTCTTAAAATAAGAGCATTTTCAATATTTTCTATTTCTAAAGCAATCTTTGTTCCTTTTAAACTTAAAGTAGCACTCTCTATATATGACAATCCTTCAATTTGCTTTCTTATCTTATTCTTATTAACAAAGAGTTTGTTTTTACCAAGATTAGATAAAAGAATCTTCTCAACCGAATATGTAAGAGAAGATGACGAAGAGTAATTAGATAGAGTAAAACGACCTCTAAGTCCAAATGAAAAATATAAAGCACAAAGAGAGAGAATAAAGAAAAGAGAAAGAAAAGCTAAAGTTTTTTTTCTCATCTTTCCTTACTCCTTCCAAGACGATAAATGAACTTATAAAGCAAGAGTAGAATTATAACAATTAGTCCTTCGCATACAGGATTGTATGAGAAAAGAAAGAGAGGAACTCCTTCAAAAGGAAGCAGACCTGAGACATAAAGCATATTAATTAAAAGCGAAAAAACAAAGAAAACAATTAAACTCGATAAAAGCGTTGAAAGATATTTTTCTCCTTTCTTATATGCTCTTGAGCTACTTCGTAAACCAACAATCAAAATCATCAATGCACAAAATAGAATAAGAAGTAAGCCTATTACTCCAATCTCTTCCGAAAGAGAGGCAAAGATGTATTCTCCTTCAATGTTACTAATTAAACCTAACTTATATAAGCCATTACCTACACCTATTCCACTTACTCCACCCTCTTTAATTGCAAGGGATGAAAAATATAGATCTTCAGAATAGTATTCACTAGATGAAATAGGCATTATGGACTTACTAAGTGAATAAAATAAATGAGGAATGCCTAAAGTAAGAAAAACTAACAGAACTAAGAGTGCAATAGAGTAAAAGATTATGTAACTTTTTTTTGCTCTAGTTGCAACAAGAATTGAGATAATTACTATAGAAGAAAGTAGGTACCAACCTAAGCCAGAAATATATGTTTCGCTTATTAAGGTAAAGATAGTTATTAAGAGTGTAAAGATTAATAAAATCCCCATTCTCTCTCTTTCTTTTATAATAGTAACAACATCAGAAAGAAAAAATATAAGAGATATAACTCCTAAAAGTGCAAAGGTTGATTTAAGAGTATAAAAAGAAAGAAGAGACGGTAGGAAAAAGAAGAGTCCAAATAAGACTAGATATACCGGATAAGTTAAGAAATATAGCTTTTTTAAAACATTTAGTGGAACAAAAAATAAAGCAGTCCCAACTAATGCAGAAATTACAAGAGAAATAGCTTGCTTATAAAATAGAGCGTAAAACTTTATTCCATCTCTTATAGCAACGTCATAAGATGAAGAAAAAAGAGTTGCAAGTCCAAAGAGTGCAAGAAAAAGTACAAAACAAAGATAAGTAAAAGGAGAAAATAGACCATCTGTGCTCTCTTCTTTTTCAAAAGGAGCATAGTCATCGTACATCCCTAAATCAGTGCTATTGTACCTCTCATCATACATTCCTTACTTAAACCCCAATTATATTCCTGCTTTAAGATTTGTTGAGGCAACCTCACTTGTTTCTTCTTTTGAAGAAATATATGCAAGAAGATTTCTCTCCTCTTCATCTAGCTTTTCTAACTTTTGTTTAGAAAGCAAGAACTCATAGTGAGTTTGTCTACTTAATCCTTTCTGCCAGATTGGAAGCATTATAGCAAAAAAAGAAATAAGAATTGATAAGATAATTAATGCTTTAGCTTTAAAATCAAAAGATTTTCTTTCATTTTCTCTGAATTTCATTATATTTTCTCCACTACCCTAAGCTTAGCCGAACGAGAAGGTGCGTTTTCCTCACACTCCTTATCACTAGGTATAATAGGTTTCTTTGTTAAGATTTTAATATCGCCATATTTGCTTTCACGATCCTTGAATGTCCATTTGACAATTCTGTCCTCTAAAGAATGGAATGTAATAACAGCAACACGTCCACCTTTTTTCAAAACTCTTAAAGCATTAGTTAGAGCAGGCTCAATTCTATCAAGTTCCTTATTTACCTCTATCCTTAATGCCTGAAATGTTCTTGTTGCTGGATTAATTCTTCCATATCTATATTCACGTGGAACGCACGACGAAATAATCGAACTTAGTTCTAATGAAGAGGTAATTCTCTTAGTCTTTCTATATTCACAGATAGCACGACTTATTCTCCTTGAATAACGTTCTTCTCCATACTTATAGATGACGTTAGCTAATTCTTCTTCTCCATATTCATTAACAATTGTCTCAGCTGTAAGTTTTTGGCTTGAATCTAAGCGCATATCTAACTCTTCATCTTTTCTAAAGGAAAAGCCTCTTTCGCTCTCCTCGTAATGGAAAGTAGATATACCTAAATCAAAAAGAATAGCATCAGCTGATTCGCTATCACGTTCTTCAAGATAATCATTAAACCATGTATTTACAGGTTTAAATCTATCGCCGTAAGGTAAAAATCTTTCAATTGCCTTTTTCTGTATTTCGCTATCTCTATCTAATCCGATAACAGTTAAAAGTGGATACTTGTCTAAAAAGAGCTTTGTGTGTCCCCCTTCTCCTGTTGTGCAGTCGATTAAGAGAGAAGTTCTGTCGGTCGGTAGGGTTAAGTAATCAAGCACCTCTTGGTGCATAACTGGATAATGAACAATAGTCATTTTATTTATTTACCTTCCCCGTCATATATTTTCTGAGCTAACTCAGAAATTGATGCATTTTCCTCTTCAATACTCTTTTCATAGGTCTCTGGGTTCCATATTTCTACGGCATAACCAGTACCAACTAAGAGTGCTTCACTCTTTGGAAGAAGGGAAAAATCTGTTCTTGAACGAAGTGGAATACTGATTCTTCCAGCGGAATCAATATCTACATATTGTGCTGGTGAAATTAATAGCCTAACCAACTGTCTCTTTTCTTTGTCCATAAGCGCTAGTGGGGTTGAGAGTATTTGCTTGCAGAACTGATTTTCGAAGTAGTCAGGTGTCATCAACATTAAATGGTTACCGTCCAGACCCGGAAGAATCACCACCTGTTCAGAAGAAAGAGCATTCCTCAGTCGTGCAGGCAAAGATAGGCGGCCTTTGTCGTCAATCTTTCCATCATACATTCCTGTGAGAAACTGCATCATATCGCCTTCCTATGGGAAATACCCATTTTCTATATGACACTTTAACCCACTTTAACCCACTTTTCAACACTTTACCCATATTTTTTATGTAAAAATAATATTAAATATTTTTTTTAATAATAGAGGTTTTTGCAAAAGTCAGAGATTAACTAATTAGGTAATCTTTTATGCATAA
>SAMEA104315422__coassemble_132_pt1 | contig 50518 bp, 47 predicted proteins | sample SAMEA104315422__metabat2_low_PE_015 | metagenome-assembled genome bin SAMEA104315422 (sample SAMEA104315422) | gut metagenome | biome: Monkey gut; feature: monkey-associated habitat; material: faeces | place: China | collected 2013
TATAGAGTTTTTTGCTGGTTTGTATAGTTCATAAAGTTATGAAATCTTTAATTAAGAAGAAAGAGCTTTCTTTGAAAATAGTTCCTACAAAACCATATGATGGTACAACCAACATAATAAGTGTTTCATCAGATAATCTTGAAGGGGTAATTAGTCCTGATAACCCTACACTTTCAGTTTTAACGACATCTCTTTTGGCTAATTCAACATACAAAGAATATAATATTATTCCATCTTCAGGTGGTAATGAAAAAAACAACTATATAATAAAGGAAGATGATAATCTAAAGAATGCTAGGATTACACCGTTAAAACTAAAAGTGAATAAAGTTCCTACAAGGGAATATGATGGAACCGATTTTATCGGAGTTGACTCTACTGAAATCACAGGTTTTCTTTCTGGAGATAAACCAACCATTAAAGTAAAAATGAATTCACAGAATGTAGAAGCCCAGTACAAGAATGCAGAAATTGTCTCTTCTGAGGGTAGATATGAAGCAATAAATTATATGGTGGATGAAGATGATACAAACCTAAAGAAAGCTAATATCACAAAGAGGAAGATTTCTGTATCGAAAATACCAACAAAACCATATGATGGAGAAACTAAAATAAAAGTAAATGCAAACGATATTACTGGTTATGTACTAGGGGAAAATCCTGAAATAGAAATCTTTATGGCTTCAAAAGATGTTGGATCTAAATATTCAAGTCATAGGGTAGTAGGTGGAAATGGTAACTATGAAGTTGATCATGATTCTATTGAGAATTATCTAAAAAAAGCTAATATTACAAAGAAACGAATTAATTTACCATCATATAGCGTTCCTGTGGCAGGCTCTTCTAAGAATAGGAATTTTATATTAGGTCCAAACCAAGGAATTAGACCAACTAGTGAAACAATAGTTGTCAAGTATCAAAATGAAATCACAACCTGGAATGAGGGTACTTCCTTCAACGCAAATAGCGGCGGGAGAATAACCAACCCAGATGAAAACAAAAACTATAATATACTTATGCCTGCTGAGAGTAAAATCAAAATTCTCACTGCTGTTCCTTCTGGAAATAACCTTGGATCATATTCTATTCCTTCAGGTGTAACAAGAAATTTCACAGTAAAAAGTACAGCTGATGTTTTTAGTTTCAAAGTATCAAATATTGAAGAAAGACAATGTTACATACTGTTGAAATATAAAGATAAAGCTGGTTACGTTCCTTTAGACAATGATAAACTGACAGGAGTAGCAGAAGATGTAAATATTCTATATCTTAACCTAGATGGAAGCTTGGGAACACATCTATTTAAGTGTAATTATAAAAACGCTGATTTCTACTTACATGATCTTGAACCTGGAGAATATGAATTAAAAGTTTATAAGAGAACAAGTTTTTAATAGTCATGAGGCTGCAATGGTTCTTATTTTCTATTGCAGCCTTTGTTTTTTGAGGATAGCTACCTCCATAGTTTTGAAGTTACATGAGCTTCAGAGACAAAAACTGGTGTTAGAAGTACTCTCAACACGGTTTTCAATGAAATATAAGTGTGCAAAATTTCCACGTAAATCGACAGAGTTACCTCAGGTTCAATGCCCTTTATTGCGACTTCCGGAGTGCGGAATGCATCCATTATCCTTTCGACAGAGAGCTTAGGCCCACTCTTCGCAAGAAGGTAATGTAGGTGATTTTAATTTTAAAATATTATATGGAAATAAATCCCCAATAACAATTGGAAAGTCATTTATAAACGTACCAAGACCTACTCATGAAAAAGGTGCAACATATATTTATACATTTACACCTGTAAAAGGAAAAACTTATGAAGCTGAGTTGGGCAATATATCTGATGGGGCCACAACAACAGCAATTGGTGTTATTAATGAAAAAGGAGTGCAGTATTATTGTTCGCATTACAATAGGTGTAAATTCACAGCAGAAGATAATTCAGATCATTATATATTTTTCCAAGTTAAAGAGAGTGGAAGGTGTCAAGTTAGCTTAACTGAAGAAGTTTCAACTGGTTCTTGATTGCTGTTGTTAGTGATTTTTCCCTCTTGTTGAACAAAATAGGCAAGAGGGATTTTTTTGCGGATGAAGAGAAACTTTCATGCTTATTTTATACAATTAGATAATTTAAAAGCCAAGAAAAACTTGAAAAGCTTTTTCCAAGGCTCTAAATCCAGATGATTTTAATGCGTAAAGACTATTACCCTTTTACCCCCATTTGCAAAGATAATCGTTTTATTGTACCTGTCTTCCGTCGTTTTACTCAAAACCTAGTACTCTGAGTCGAAATCCAAGGAATAATCGAAGATGTTCTCAATCTCTTTTTCTGTAAGACAAAGAGCATCTAGAAGGTAAGTCCTGTAAGCTTTTTTATCTTTTCATTAAGGGCTTGGCTTTGAGAAATATTGATATACGTGCCATCGCCTTTGTCGACGATTCTTAAATCACGCATGAAGTTGATTAAGTCGTAGGTATTGATTTCATTCTTAAAGCATTTTATCTCCAGCACTCTTAAGAGAAACAAGCTGAGGTAGCAGATAAGGAAGTGGCCATATATAGATTCTTTTTTCTGAGTATATGCAGGGCGTGCATCAAGATAGGATTTGGTAATGTGGAATGACTCTTCTATCTTCCATAGATTGTGGTAAGTATTTTAGACCGGCAGAGGGCTCTGGTCGAGCTCTGATGTAACCAGAAGGCTATAGCCGGCATATTTCAGATCTTCTTCGATTTTCTTTTGGTCAAGCTCGACAATAGGTTTGAGATTCTTGCCGTTCTTGTCCGTATTGATCACTTTTATATATTTGGCAGAGTCCCCAAGCTCATCTCTTGCCATCTTTTTGTATGTGGTATAGTTTGCAGCCTTATCCACCATCTTCATTATTTCTCTTTTCTGCTTCTGGGCCAAAGATGGGTTGTAAGAAACAATACGCTTCTCTTTTACGCTGAATACTTTTTTGACTTCTTCTCCGGTTTCAGGATCAATCTCAGTGAAGTCATATGAAAAGGTGTCTATACAGGACTTCAGACGGAACGAGACATTGCCTTTCCCATCAGTGTAATCGTTATAGACGTTCTTATCATTCTCAAGAAGAAGATATTTTCTCTGCTTCGCTCAAATCCTTTCCATGAATGGATTTGGAGACGATATAGCCATCTTTGGCCTCTACTGCAGCAGCATAGATGTTCCTAGCATAGTTCAGTCCCTTGTCAGCAACCTGAACAGTCCTGCTCTTTACCTTGTAACGCTGCTTCATCTCCTGGATCAGCTTTCTGATGTAAGGCTTCTCTGATTCATTTCCCGGATACATCTGCATGGCAATAGGGATCAGGTCCGCATCCAACAGCAAAGCCTGCCCGATGATTGAATCTTTCCTGTTTTCTTTTGAAACCCCTTTCTGCTTGTCATCTTTCGGAATATCGATCTCAAAGTAGTAATTCGTGCAGCCAAAGAAGACGTTGTCCAGATCTCTCTTGTAAAACTGCTCATAGCAGTGGTTGAAGATCTCAATATACTTTTTATATGTCTCCCCGATGAATGCACAGCCATCATAAACCTGATCTTCCGAAATATGCACTCCATTATAAAGGCGAGGGAACACAGAAGATACTGTCTAACTCAACAATTTTTAACAAAATAATAAAAACTTCGTTTATAATATGAGGAAAAACTTGAGAGGGGCAAAATGAAAAAGATTATTATCATACTATCTATCTTACTTATCGTATGTACATTTGCTTTTGCATCTGATACTCAACCAAAAACAAATAAAGGGTTAAGCATTGGTGCTGATATTGGGCTTCTGAATCAAGGTGTATCTCTGCGCTATGATGCCGGACGTTGGTTTGATCTTGATTTTTCATTTCGTCTTCCTATTTCAATGTATGTCATTGAGGGAATTGAATCATTAAAAGATAAATCGCAATTTGATCTGTATACGATATTATCACCTGAATTAAGTGTTACAGGTTATTTAATACCAATTAAAGCTAGATGTTTTAGCTTAGGGCTTGGTGTTAATGGTACAGCTTTTGCTACTACCAATGGGCCTTGGATTGAAAAGAAAGGGGAACCAGAGGAGACTCAACATAACGCTGGCACATTCTTAGGAGTTTATCTTAAGGCGGCTGTTAAGCTTCAATTTGACTTTAATAAATGGGGCTTTAACATAGCAGGATTTTACCCAATCATTGGAACTGGAAAAGATTTCGGCGAAGTTCATCTAGGTAATGCACTAACTAGTATTATATCAATGATTTACAATAGCGTTAGAGTTGGGTTTGACTTTAAGATGTGAATTACTCTGCGCTTGAATTGATGAGTCTTCTTACTTATGATTCTAAAAAAAACAAGGGTTGTGTTTAACGGGAAAGTTTTACACAGCCCTCTCTTTTTTTATAAAAGAGCTAGAATTCTACATCTATTTTTTTGGATTTATTTTCTACTTTATAACTTTTATAGGTAATATGCAAAAATTTGCATAGATATACACTTTTCATGCATAGACAAAAAGTTCTATACTCTGCGCATCAGGAGAAGCGCTATGAAGAAAATCATTACAATTATGCTCATTGCTTTAGCATCTATCGCTCTATTTGCAAATGGTTCAAAGGAAAACTCTAGTGTTGATAATTCCCTAAAGAGGGTATTAGACAAAGGCGTGTTTGTTCTAGGTCTTGATGACTCATTTCCTCCCATGGGATACAGGGATGAAAATGGAGAGATTGTCGGTTTTGATATAGATACTGCAACAGAGGTTGCAAAACGCCTAGGGGTACAACTCGTTGCTCAGCCAATTGATTGGAGTGCGAAAGAGCAAGAGCTTGCTACAGGCAATATAGATTGTATTTGGAATGGTTTTACAATCACACCAGAACGCTTAGAAGCAATGACTTTTTCAGAGCCTTATGTCGATAATGCTCAAGTTGCTGTTGTAAAGATCTCTTCTGGGTATTCAACGCTTGCTGATCTCAAAGGTAAAGTAATTGGTGTTCAGGCTGGCTCTTCTGCTGAGAATGCAATTGAGGATACTGAAGGCTTTAAGGAGAGTATCAAGGAGATTGTTGAATTCAAGGATAATCTTACAGCCTTGATGGATTTAGAAATCGGTGGAGTAGATGCCGTAATCATGGACTTGCTGGTTGCAAATGATAATATTGCAAGATCTGGAAAGGCCATATTTAAGATTTTGGATGAAGGACTGTCTAACGAAGAATATGGTATTGGATTCAGAAAAGGCGATATTGCACTAAGAGATGCTGTTCAGAGTGCGTTAGAAGAAATGGCTAAGGATGGAACACTTGCTACTATTGCTACAAAGTGGTTTGGTGCTGATATTACAGTTGTAGGAAAATAATATGGGAAAGCTTCTGCTGCAGTTGTTGGATGGCACATTTGTCTCCCTTAGAGTATTTGTGCTGACTCTTGTATTCTCTCTTCCTTTTGGCTTTGTTGTCTGTAAAGGAAAGATGAGTAAGTTCAAACCTCTATCGTTTATCGTGGACTTATATATCCAAATAATGAGAGGAACTCCTCTTATTCTGCAGCTGATATTCTTTTATTTTGCACCTTACTATATCTTTGGATTTTCATTTCAACGTTTTACGGCAGCAATAATAGCATTTGCAATAAACTACAGTGCATATTTTGCCGAAATATATCGCTCGGGAATCCAATCTATAGATAAAGGACAATATGAAGCAAGCAAGGTGTTAGGCTTTTCAAAGCCATACACCTTCTTTCACATAATACTTCCTCAAGTAATGAAGACTGTAATGCCATCTCTCGGCAATGAGGTAATCACTCTTGTCAAAGATACCGCCCTTGCTTCCACTATCGGTGTAATAGAACTCTTCAGGGTTGCTCAGACATCCTCATCAAGAGTCTTCTCGACAATGCCTATTTTTTTGGCAGGGGCATTCTATTTTATTATGAACTATATTGTTTCAAAGATCTTTGCTCTTATTGAGAAGAAGCTTAGCTACTATAACTAGGAGAGATGTAATGGAGAATATGATTAAAGCCACAGACATCAGAAAAAGCTTTGGAGAGAATGAGATATTGAAGGATATTTCATTCACTCTCAATAAGGGAGATGTACTATCTGTAATAGGTCCTTCAGGATCTGGAAAGAGTACTCTCTTAAGGATTATCACACAGCTAGAGAAAGCTGATGGTGGTACTCTTGAAATTGGAGGAGAGACTCTCTTTGAAGATAAAAATGGTGTTGCTGTATACAAAAAAGAAAAAGATAGACAACGAATTGGCCTTAGAACTGGACTTGTATTCCAGAACTTCAATCTCTTCCCACACTTTTCTGTTTTAAGAAACGTTACAGAAGCTGAGAAAGCAGTATTAAAGATGGACAAAAAAAGTGCAGAAGAAAAAGCTATGAGTCTGCTTAAACGTATGGGGCTTGAGGATAAGGCTAAATCATATCCATCTGAGCTATCTGGAGGGCAGAAACAGAGAGTTTCAATAGCACGTGCTCTTGCTCTTGATCCGGAGGTCTTGTTCTTTGATGAGCCTACAAGTGCACTTGACCCAGAGCTTACTCGCGAGATTTTAAGAGTAATAAGGGACTTGGCTGAAGAGAATATGACAATGGTTGTTGTCACTCACGAGATGAACTTTGCCAAAGGAATATCAGACTATGCAATATTTATGGACAATGGAGTGATTGTTGAAGAGGGCACTCCAGATAAGCTATTTGATGCTCCAGAGATAGAAAGAACACGTAAATTTCTCGATTCATTTTCAATGTGAACTACCTTATTCAAGCTGTAGCTGAAGGTGAGGCTTCCAGCTTCCTTTCTGTTGCAGAAGATGCTTTTTTCTGCAGAGGGATTTTAAATATCATAAAAAAATCAGTTAAGAAGACTAGTTTTCTTTTAACTAGAGAGAACTATTCCAACTTTCGCTTCGCTTAGAAGTCGGAAAATCTTGCTTCAACCACTACTGCTTATGTAATACCTAATGGTACTATCTAAGTCTGACACAGTGTCCACAAGCGTAAACTTCGGCTAGGAGCTAGCCTACCTTTTATTTTTACAACACCAAAATACTTGATTTTAGAAGTCGTAAACCTTCTCTCTTTATATTTATGGCCGCATTCTGATCGCGACTAATTGTAAGCCCACAATCACACTTCATCGTTCTAATACGTAAGTCCTTCATTTCTGGGTGCACTTTACCACAACAACTGCATATCTGGCTTGATGGAAAATATTTATCTACTTTAACAAAATATTTTCCTCTCTCTCTAAGCTTGTACTCCATTAGATTTAAGAATTTTCCATAGCCATTGTCCATTGTTGCTTTCCCATTACCAAAGCCTTTGTTTGTCATATTCTTCATATTTAGATCTTCTACACAAACTACACTATACTGATTGGCTATCTCAGTAGATAGTTTATGTAGATTATCTAATCTCTGATTTGATATGTGCTTATGAATTTTATTTACCTTATGGAGTTGCTTAATGTAGTTATTACTTTTCGTTTCTCCTTTTTTAGAGCCTTGTTTTCGAGATAGTTTATGCTGTGCCTTCCCTAATTTTTCTTGACTTAAACGATAGTATTTATGGTTCGTACCTACATTGCCTTTATCATCAATGTAAAGGCCATTTGAGGCATAATCTAAGCCAATAGCATTATCAAGGGTAGTAACACTCTTAGCCACATTCTCTTCTGTCTCAAATAACACAGATGCGTAATACTTACTGTCTCCATCTTGCACTATAGTTGCACTCTTAATTATCCATCCTTTACTAGGCTCTCTATGTATAACAGCTTTTACTCTTCCAATCTTAGGTAACTTAATAGAATTATCAATAATAGCGACACTACCATTTTGATTATTTGTGGTATATGCTCTTCTACTGTGTTTTGCTGATTTGAATTTAGGAAACTTGTTTTGTTTCTTGCGCTTTTTATCAAAACAATTCTTGAATGCAGCTTGTAGATTCAGCTCTGAATTAGCAAGAGCAAGGCTGTCTACCTCCTTTAAGTATGGATAGTCACTTTTATAGATGGCAGGTGTTACAGCTATAAATTTGCCAGTTAGTTTGTAGCTTTCAATCTTAGTGCTAAGCATAAGGTTATAGACCTTACGACAACAACCAAAGGTCTTAAGAAAGAGAGTAGCTTGCTCCCCCTGTTGGATATAGCCTGTATTTAATTGCTCTGTTTTTGACTAATCTAACATCTTTATTCATACTTATAATATAGAACAAAAATGTTATAATTTAAAAACTTGTCATTTTATTGACGCAGTGTAAAAGGCAATTCATCACACCACCTAGGAGGGGGAATTCTTGCTCACGATGTGTTAAAAAAACTTACACGGAAATCAAGAATTTTTGTAATCTTTCTTCCAGATATTTATTCTTTCATGTTCCATATCTGAAACATTAAGAGGAATTACATTAAGCTTTTGGGTAAGGTCTTTTGTTTTGGTTTCCTTTTCTTTCTGTAATACTTCAAATAGAAAAAATGATATATTAAGACACAAATGGAAAAAGACATGGTTGATAAAATTTTAGTTCGTGGGGCAAAGGTCCATAATCTTAAAAACGTAGATGTAGATATTCCATTAGGTAAGATAGTAGGAATAGCTGGAGTATCAGGTTCTGGGAAATCTTCACTTGCTCTTGGTGTATTGTATAGCGAAGGTTCTCGTCGTTATCTGGAAGCACTTTCAACTTATACTCGACGACGTATGACACAAGCACCTAAAGCTTGTGTTGATGAAGTATTATATGTTCCAGCAGCCTTAGCTCTTCATCAACGTCCAGGTGTACCTAGCATTCGTAGTACCTTTGGTACAGGAACTGAACTTCTTAATAGTCTAAGGCTTATGTATTCTAGGCTTGCTTCTCATCGTTGTCCGAATGGACATTATTTAGAGCCATCATTACTCGTTGCTGCAGAAAAAGAATTAGTTTGTCCTGTGTGTGGTGTACATTTTTATGGTCCTTCTGCTGAAGAACTTTCTTTTAATTCTCAAGGTGCATGTCCTAAGTGTGGTGGTACAGGAACTGTACGCACTGTAGATATTTCAACTCTTGTTCCCGATGAGTCTCTCTCAATAGATGAGGGTGCAGTTGCTCCATGGAATAGCTTGATGTGGTCGCTTATGACAGATGTATGCCGAGAAATGGGTGTTAGAACTAATGTTCCTTTTAGGGATTTAACTGAGAAAGAAAAAGAAATCGTCTACAATGGTCCTGCAGAGAAGAAACACATTTTTTACAAGGCAAAGAATTCCAATCAAGCAGGTGAATTGGATTTCACCTACTATAATGCCGTGTACACTGTTGAAAATGCTCTTTCAAAGGTTAAAGACGAAAAGGGTATGAAGAGAGTTGAGAAGTTTTTAAAAGAAGATCTTTGTCCTGAGTGTCATGGCACTCGTCTTTCTTCTTCGGCTCGGGCTCCAAAAGTAAGAGGTATTTCTTTAGATGAAGCAACTAAAATGACACTTTCCCAGTTATGTTACTGGGTAGAAGGTGTTCCTTCTTCCTTGCCATTAGAAATGCGAGCCATGGCACAAAGCATTTGTGATTCTTTTCTGAGTACAGCAAAGAGGCTATTAGATTTAGGGTTAGGTTATTTGACTCTTGATCGATCTGCTTCAACGCTCTCTACAGGAGAACGACAGCGGATGCAGCTAGCTCGTTCTGTTCGTAATCGTACTACTGGCGTTTTATATGTCTTAGATGAGCCATCAATAGGGCTACATCCGTCTAATATTGTAGGATTAACAGGTGTAATAAACAATCTGGTAAATGATGGTAATTCTGTTATCTTAGTTGATCATGATACAGAAATTCTAAAAGAATCAGATTGGATTATTGAAATGGGGCCAGAAGCAGGAGCAAAAGGGGGAAACGTAATTGCACAAGGCACAATAGCGTCCATTATTGATAATTCTTCTTCACAAATAGGCCCATTTCTTTCTGGTAAAGCAGAAACTAAAAGACGAAAAGTTGCTAGAAAAGAGGAGATGTTTAAAGAGGGAACTATTTATCTATCAACTAGTACAATACATACAGTTAAGCCTTTAGAAGTTAAGATTCCAAAGGGGCGTCTTACTGTTGTTACTGGGGTTTCTGGCTCCGGTAAAACTACGATGGTACTAGAAAGTCTTGTCCCCGCATTAGAGGCAAAAATAAATGGAAAGAATCTACCTTCTCATATTCTAAAAATAGAGGCAGATGGCATTAAGCATGTTAAGCTTATTGATGCAACTCCAATTGGAATTAATGTTCGTTCTACTGTAGCAACTTATGCCGATATTCATGATGAGTTAAGAAAGCTATTCGCTAAATCTATTGATGCTAAAAATAAGGGGCTAAAAGCGAGTGATTTTTCTTATAATACTGGTTCTTTGCGTTGTACTAACTGTGATGGAACAGGTGTTGTAAGCTTAGATGTTCAATTTCTTCCTGATGTCGATATTACATGCCCTGATTGCAGAGGTTCTCGATACCAAAAATCAGCTTATGATGTGAAGATAACTAATAAAAATGGTATAAGTGTATCTCTTCCAGACTTGATGGAAATGGATGTGAATTCGGCCATTGATTTCTTTAAGGACTTTAACCCATCCCTTTGTCAAAAATTAAGTATATTAAAGCAACTTGGACTAGGGTATCTTACACTGGGAGAAGAAACTCCAAGCCTTTCCGGTGGAGAATCACAACGTTTAAAGCTTGCAAGTGAGATAAAAAAAGGACAAGAGGATTCTATTTTTGTATTTGATGAACCATCTATTGGCCTTCATCCTTTAGATGTTTTTATGCTATTAGATGTCTTTCAAGCACTTCTAGACAAAGGTGCAACTGTTATTGTTATTGAACATGATAGAGATGTTATTAAGAACGCTGACTATCTTATAGATATGGGGCCTGGAGGAGGAGATGAAGGAGGAAGAGTTGTTCAGATGGGAACATTTGATGACATAAAAAACAATCCGCAAAGTATAACTGGTAGATATTTACTCTAGGTGCATTTAGAGCTCTAATAATCTTGGTAACAAAATATCCCCAAAGGAAGAGTCTTCAACGTATTTCTAGAATAAAAAATATCATTAGGCATTGTGAATATTAGCTTTGATTTATAGCTTCTCTTTTGGAAGAAATAGTACTTCCAATTATAACAAATGGATTTAAAAAGGTCTTCTTATGTATATTGGTAATAAAAAAGTAGGAGGACTAACTGTTAGGCTCCAATTGCCATCAGCTTTTCCTCCTACGAATAGTAACATACTCACAAAAACGGCTCTTATCAACAAATATGGCAGTAATGTTTTGCAACAAGTTGAAGAGAATACTCAAGTAAGCCTTGGGAGTGCTAGCGGGAATCCTCGGTAATTCAATTACCGAGTAGTTCACAACAGCAGAAGTTCAAGGACTAAGAGTATCAGACGTATACACAACACCTCAAGGCCTAGGAGTATTTACATCGCACACGATATGTACCGAGGAACATAAAGCAAAGAATAGAGTAAAAACGAGTGGAAAAGGAATGGAGAGTAGAGTAGGATTGCTGACTACTGTCACAGTAGATCTATTATTAAAGATGATAAAAGACGCTCACTTAAAAGATGATGACTATCTCTTTTTATCTGACAGAGCAAAAAAAGATTCTTGGATAAAATGAGCTACAGCAAACAAGAAGATAAGAAATACTTGTAAAAAGTATGGTTTTGAAACAGATCTAACTCAGTACTCACTCCGTCATACATACGCAACATACAGGCGAGGCACTTTGGATGAAGCCACTCTTGCTCTTTCTATGGGACACAGTGGAGGTAAAGTCAGAAATGATTACGACCACAGAACAGCTAGCATCCTCTTAGCACAGCTAGAAAAGAATCGAAACACAATCTTCTCTGATGATGATAAAGAAGCAGGGATTAAGCCACTGAAGGAGAAGAGAGGGTAAAAAAACGCCCCTCAAACGAGGGGTGTAATCAATCATAGATATCTCTTCTATGCCCAACTTTTACTACTGCAATTACTAATTTTGCATCTATGATTTTACAGATTATTCTGTAATCTCCAATGCGATAACGCCAATAACCAGAATAATTAGACGTTAGGGATCTTCCTCTACTTCTTGGGTTTTCCAATGAAGATATATCATTAAGATAAGAAAGAATCATGTTTCTTACATCTGTAGACATCTTCTTTAATTCTTTGTCAGCTTTGCCAAGAAATTCAATCTTCATATCCGAACTCTTTCTTTATCTCTTCAAATGTGTAAGTTCGATCTTTGCCGTTCTTCAGGTCTTCCATTGCTTGAATGGCGTCCTCCAAGTCTTCCATATCCTCAAGGTAAGACCTTGCCATTTTGTTGTAATAATAGCTAACACTTCTATTATTCTTCTTTGCTAATTTTTCCATTCCTTCTTTAATTTCAGGTGTTGTTCTGAACGTTGCTGTTACTGTTAATGCCATGACTTTTTTCTCCCTATGCATATATGTAATACAATGTAACACATTTATCAAGAGTTTTATCCTTAAGTTTCTATATAAAAAAACAACCACCACTAGCGAACTGCATAAGCTTTGTGGTGATTGTAAAATTACATTTGGATAATCTGACCCCACTGTAAGACTAGGTCCTCTAGGAACACATAGCACAGGGCTCACTTTCATCTTACGAGGACTCTAATTAATTAGAATGGTATTCTCTTTTTATGTCAATATTCAAAGCCCGTTACTTCTCTCCCTTGATATTCTTTATCAGATTAGCAATGCTATTAGCAAGCGTTGGATCATCCTTATCATCTTTGTTATGTAGGTGTAATCAGGTTTTTTTTTTGATTTTCTTTTCGAGATTAACTTCTTGTTGAGAGTTCTATTTCTGTAATCAAATAATCATTAGAAACACACACATTGAGGCTTCATGCATAGTTGTGGGTAAAGTCTAATAAATAGAAATAGATTTCTAGGGATAGCACGGGTGGGAATCGAACCCACAAGAGGTTACCCTCGGCAGATTTTGAGTCTACTGCGTCTACCAATTCCGCCACCATGCCAAGTAGAAAGAATGGTAACAGAAACTATTAGAATTATTCAAGCCATAAGATTGATGGCTTTGGCGTTCATGATTATTATTAAGTCATGAAAAAATTTTTCCTTGTCGTACTAATAACCATTTTGTGTTCTTTTTCATTGTTTTCTTCCTCAACTAGTAGTGAAGAAAATGATGAGTTTTTTAACGAAATTCTTATTTCAGATATCCCTGTCGTCTATGGCGATGATAATTTTAGAGAGAGGATTCTTGCTCGTACGGAAGGAAAAAGAGATCCCATAGGACTCGTCCTAACAGGTGGGTCTGCTAGGGCCTGTGCACATATTGGAGTTTTAAAGTATCTAGATGAAATAGGTGTTGAGCCAGATTTTATTGTATCAAATTCAATGGGTTCAATTATAGGAATGCTTTATGCTGCAGGAGTAAAGCCTGACAAAATAGAAGAGCTTCTTGCTGTAGGAGATATTTCATCTTATTTCTCTCTAACACTTCCAACAACAGGTGGCTTTTTAAGCCCTTCTGGCTTTAAAACTCTTGTTGATTATATTGTTGGAAAGGATTTACGAGTAGAAGATACTGAAATCCCTATTATGATTGTTTGTGATGACTTAGTTAGTAAGAGGGAGGTAAGAATAACAGAAGGACCATTTTCCGATGTATTAATAGGTTCTTTTGCTCTTCCTGTTTACTTTAGCCCATACCAATATAATGGTCATCTCTTAATTGATGGTGGTGTAATATCTCTTGCACCAATTAATGCTGCTTACGATTATACAGATACAGTTATTCTATCTACAACATTTTATGATGCAGATACTATCAACTTAATTAATCCTGTTACTATTCTTAATGCCTCATTCGATATTGGAAAGAGACAGAATGCGTCTAGAGATTTAAAAAAGTATTCATCTTTAATTCTCATTCGATGTGATGTAGAGAAATACTCATTCATGGCATTTAATTCAGCTTCAGAAATGGCTGAAATAGGCTATAACTCAGCTAAAAAAGAAGAGAGTAAATTAAGTGCTTTATACAAGAGTGAAAAGAAAGAAAGTGAGAATAATGAGATTATTGCAGCAAAGATTAACGATACAAAGAATAATCTCAAATACTTTGGAAGATTAAAGAGTAGTGCGCCTTCGACACTACTAGGTGTTAACTTTGTTGCTATGAATTCGAAGCTTTCACCTCGTTACTTAAAGAATAGCATGACAACAGGTTTTGAGTATCGCTTCCTTATTTCCGATTTCGATATGGCATTAATATTTGGACTTGGAAGTAACTCACAAAATCTTTCTTCTTCTGAAATGTTTACAACATTTGGTGGCAGCATTTCTTACTATCCACTTTCATTCCTAAGAACGAAGGTTGAGGGGTATATAGATTTCTTAAGACCAAAATCAGCATTTGATCCATTTATTAATCTTAGAGAAAGTATCGATGCATACCTATACAAGGATGATGAAATTAGTGTAATCGCTAACCAAAGTATAGAATATGCTAACGATTATTCCTCGCACGGTAGTGGAAGTGGCATAATATTCTCTCTCCGTGCTCAGTGCGAATATAAAATGGAGAATAATCTCTTTGGTTGTGATGCAGGATATCTCTTAACTGGAGATTCAATTGTCTTTGAAAATCCAAGAAACTACATGGATGTATCTCTTAAAGATGAATATAACTTCACTCCAAGTATCTATGTTTCAGGATCTATAAGAGGAAGATTCAGCATCGATGGAAAGGGCAGTGTTCCTGTCTTTGTTAGTGATAACTTTACCTCAAATACTCTTCTTTACGGTGCTTCAGCATTGAAGACTAACAGTTCTGTCTACAATCTATTTGCTGATGCAACATTTGGCTATAAGTTTAAGAAAGCGCCAACATTTGGGGAGTTCTTAATTTTAGACAATCTATCAACAGCTACTTATTTCTCTTCATTAACAAATAAAGAGAATGGCTTTATGTTCTCACTTGGTCTTGAAGTTAAGACAGACTTGTCATTAATTGGATTAATTACATTGCCAACAACCTTCCGTGTTGGCTATGAATATGGCCGCAATAATGAGAATCATATCACGGCCTCTATTTCATTTACTTCAGAGTTTTAATCTTAACTATGCTTCTTGATCCATTCCTCATCGTCATCGGTGAGGGATGTGTCTATATCGCCATCATCCTCTTCTTCATCTTCTTTTGGAGAGACTGTTTCTAGTTTAGAGAAGTCTGGCTTAGAAGGGAATGAGGAAGGCATACTGACACCACTCTTAACAGTTGGAAGTTCTCTTCTAATGAAAATAGCAGGGTCAGAATTAATAGCTTCCAATAATCCCCATCTTGTATTCTCTTCATCTATATAGGCAATAAGAATATCTATTTGTGACTTTGTGTAGATAGAAGCGTTGGTGAACTGGCATTTCTCTTTGAGTTCTCTAAGCGCTTTCGCTGCTTCATCCCACTCTCCATAATGTAAAAGGACAAGAGCCTTATGTAAGAATGGATCGATAAATGTAGGCTTTGATGTTTCAAAGAGATTCTCTAATAGGCTGCCAGCACGAGCCCAATCAGATTGTGCTATGTAGTATGCAGCTTCTAGGTCCTGAGTAGCTGGAAGGTAGAAGTTCTTATCCTTACTTTCTTTTACAAGCTTCTTAAACTCTTTGTACTTTCCTTTCTCAAGATAGTATGTAGAGAGATTAATATAGAGATTACGATCTCTAAAGCCTGTATTATAAACCTCTTCAGCTATAGAAAGCGCTTTGTCTAAATCATTTTTAATCCAGTAATACATGCTCAAAGAGATCTTTGCGCTTTGTACAACTTTGTTATCCTGAGAGTCTAGGCATCCTTCTAAGATAGCTTTACCTTTTTCCATATCGCCATATTGAACGAAGAGCGTACCTACTACGACTTCTCCCTTAGTTTCAATACCAAGCTTAACTGCTTTTTCAAAGATAGGAAGGCTATCTTTAACAGGAGGATTCTCTCCATTTAAAAGTCGGGAAGCCTTGCTATAGTAAAATGTACCAAGACTATTTAGTACTAATAGTATTAAAGCTACTGTAAAGAAGCCTATACCAATCCATTTTTGAACACCTGAATAGGTAATAAATATTATTCCAATTACAAGAAGGCTAATTATCAGCGTTGAGAATGCCTTCCTCTTCTTTTCTTTATTCGACATATTGTACTTCCTATGTAGTAGAGTTTTTCTTTTCAATCTTTAATAATAATGGTAATTAAATATATTTAACAACAATGAAAAAAAAGATTTTAGTCCATGTTTGTTGTGGCCCATGTGCCACATCTTCAATATTACGTTTACTAGAGGAAGGTTGGGAACCTGTACTTTACTTCTCTAATTCCAATATTTATCCATATGAAGAGGAAGAGAAAAGATATGAGAATGCCATTATTGTCGCATCTCATTACAATCTTAGAATAATTAAAGGCGAATATAACCATGAAGAGTGGAGAGAGTGGGTAAAGGGATTAGAAGGCGAGAAAGAACATGGAAAGAGATGCAATAAATGCTTTAGATTTAATCTTCTTAAGGCCTATGAAAAGGCTAAAGAAGAGAATATTGAGTATTTTTGCACAACACTTACTGTTTCTAGATTCAAGAATTCAAATACAATTTTCAAAGAAGGTGAAGATCTACCAGGTTTTGAGAAGATAGATTTTAAAAAGAAGAATGGCTTTGCTCTTTCATGCACCCTTAGCAAAGAGTTAGGTTTATATCGTCAAAGCTATTGTGGATGTGAGTTCTCACTAGGAGAGGCAAATGCTGAGAAAGATATATAAAATACTTAGCTCCAGAATGTTCTGGATGATTATATTCTTTGGCTTGCAAATTGCAGCTATTTGCTATTTTGTGCTTTGGTCTGCAATGGGCAAACAAAACTACCTCTTTTTCATTATCCTCTCAATGGTAATAGCAACTATCATCATTACAAGAAAAGAAAATAACGCTTATCGTCTGATTTGGATGTATGTTTTGATTATCCTTCCTTTTCTTGGTGGTATTTTTTACCTTTTATTCTCCAATAAAAAGATAGGTTCTCTTTCAGAAAAGAAGGTTGCAGATTTCAAGAAAAGAATCCCAGATGATACTCTCTTTAGTCTTGGAAATGCCGATGAAGAACTGTACTCTCTATCTCCTGTCTATCGTAGAGAGAGTCAATATGTTAAGAATATTACTGGCTTTTCTGTCTACAAGAATACCGAGGTTAAGTACTTCGTCTTTGGCGAAGATTTCTTCGAGGATCTATTAAATGAGCTTAGTAAAGCTAAGAAGTTTGTTTTTATTGAATATTTCATCATAGACACTGGTAAATGGTGGACACGTATTCTCAATCTTCTTAAGAGCAAGGTTGAGGAAGGCGTTGATGTTAGAGTTGTCTTTGATGATATGGGATCAATAAATGTTCTTCCTAGAGACTATGAGAATACACTTAAAAGCTTTGGTATAAGAGCTATAGCTTTTAATAAGATAAAGTTCCACGTAAATCCTCGTTTAAACTTTAGAGACCATAGAAAGATTTTTAATATAGACGGCAATGTTTGTTATACTGGCGGCGTTAATCTTGCTGACGAATATGCTAATGATTTAATTAAATTTGGTTATTGGAAAGATGATGCTATAAGACTAAAGGGTGATGGCGTTTGGAATGCTACTTTAATGTTCTTGCGTAACTGGGATTGCCTTGAGAACTTCGAAGATAATCTCTCGCTCTATGTTCCAACCATTAAAGGCGAAAGCGATGGTTATATCCAAATGTTTGATGATAGCCCATTAGATGACAAGACTATAGCTGAAGATACATATTTGCAGATTATCAATAACGCTAAGCGCTATATTTGGATTACAACACCATATTTAATTCTAGATGAATCTATGGAAAATGCTCTTGTTATTGCAGCTAAGAGTGGCTTGGATGTGCGTATTATTACTCCTCATTATCCAGATAAAAAGAGTGTCTTTGAAGTAACTAGAGCTAACTATGAAAAGCTACTTAAAAATGGCGTGAAGATATTTGAGTTTACTCCTGGATTCATTCACTCTAAAAACTTCATTGCAGATGATGAGATTGCCGTTGTAGGAACAACTAATCTTGACTATAGATCGTTCTATCTTCACTTTGAACTTAGCGTTCTCTTCTTCCGTTCTTCAATTGTAAGAGAATTAAAAGATAACTTTGAAAGAACACTTCTTCTTTCAGAAGAGATAAAGAGTGGGGATGAGGAACGTCTTCCTCTATATAGAAGAATTTTAAGAAGAATTATGAGTATTTTCTCTCCTCTCTTTTAACATTGACGAAGAAAAATACGTGAATTAAATTATTACTATGAGTAGAAGCAAAGCTGTAAAGCTAGACAAGAAAGAAGAAGAGAAGGGAATGGAAGATCTTCTCTCAATTATTCTAACAATTACTAATAGAGAAGACCTAGTTGCTTTTCTTGACGATATGCTAACAGATAACGAAAAGAAAGATATTATCCAGCGCTATCTATTAATGGATGATTTGTGGCAAGGTAAATCTCAACGCGATATAGCACAGAATCGTTCTATGAGTCTATGTAAGATTACAAGGGGCTCAAAGATGCTGAAAAAGAAGGCTGGCTTTATGAGAAAATGGTTCTCTAATAAATATGATGACTTCACTCATATTTGAGGTCTAAATCTTTGTTGTTGTCTTTTATTTAAAATGCTAATATCACGGGCGTGGCTAATAAAGAATTAAAGCAAGTTATTAAATATCTACTTATGGGGCTAACTGTAACTGTATTACAGTTTGTCCTTGTTAACGTTTTCCCTCTATTATTCTCTTCTTGGAAAAGTAGTCTTCCTTCTTTCCTTTCTGCAATCTTCAGCGAAAAGACAATGGGAATAGGCAATAGTAATTGGGGCTATGTTATGACATTCTTTCTCTCCAATTTGATAGCTAATATTTATGGCTATTTTATTAATAGAAAGACAGTCTTTAATTCATCTTCGCCGACTTGGTGCTTTGTTGTATTTGTCGTTGTAATAGTCTCTTTAATTCTCTTTTCAACTTGGCTTCAGGGGTTGATTGCAGCATTTGTTGTTGCTAATAGCAACTTTGGTAAATATGCCAATACAATTGCTGCTGCAGTTACTGCATTTATGCAAAACTTAATTGTATTTCCACTAGAGAAGTTTGTTTTATTAAGAGAAAAGAAGGAGTAATTAGCTCCTTCTTCCTCTCTTTGTCTTGCTCTTTTCTTTCTTATCTTTGCTCTTTTTCTTAGAAGAATTCTTTCTTGTTTTTTCTACTTTTCTTTCCCATTCTAGAAGAGCTTTTTCGTCGTCATTTTTGCTCTTTCTTTCTCTTTTCTTCTTTTCTGGAGAGCCTTCTTTTTTGCGCTTACTTCTTTCTTCTTTAGCTTTTTCAACAATTGTTCGGCCATTGTATTTTTTCTTGCTAAAGACAGAGAGAATTATCTCTGCAGTATCGTAAGGTGCGTTGATAAAAGAGTAGTCATCCATGACAAGAATATCTTTAAGCTCTCTATCTTTTACGCCTGTTTCACTTTCAATGAACTCAACAAGTCCTCTCTTTGTTACACCATCATTCTTTCCACGCGCAATAAAGAGGCGAGTAAGGCCATTTTCGTCCATGCTTGGAGTATGAACCTTATCGTATGGGCGGTCTTTGTCGCTATTAGCTTTTTTCTTGGTACTCTTTTTTTCTTTTGCTTTCTTCTCTGTAGCTATATCTTTGTACTGAGTAATATCTAGCGAATCTTTATAGAAGTGTTGCAATAAAAGTCCAATTAATTCTTCTTCTGGTAGTTCTTTTTTGCTTATTAGAGTACGAGCAAGATTAACAAATTCTTCATTTATTTTTTCATCTGTTGCTCTCTCTAATTCTTCGAAGATTAACTCTTTCTTTCTCTCTACAACTTCTTTTGGTGTAGGAATCTCTTCCTTTCTTATCTCTGCTTTGCTTGCTTTCTTTATGTAAGAGAAGCGTCTAGCTTCGCTTGGCGTAATGAAGGTAATGGCAGTACCTTCTTTACCAGCTCTTCCTGTTCTTCCAACTCTATGAATATATATTTCAGCATCGTGAGGAAGAGAGTAGTTAATTACGTGAGTCAAATCTTGAATGTCGAGGCCTCGCGCAGCAACATCTGTTGCAACCAAAATCCTAATTGTTCTTTCTCTCATCTTTCTCAGTATGATTTCTCTTTCTCTCTGAGATAAATCTCCATGGAGTGCCTCTGCATCGTAGCCACGCTCTTGGAGAATATGTCCAACTTCATCACATTGTAATTTTGTTCTACAGAATATTACTCCATAGAATTCAGGGTGTCGGTCGATGATTCGAGTTAGAGCTTCGATTTTATCGGCTTCTCTTACTTCATAGTAAATCTGATCAGCACTCTTTGTGGCACTATCTCTACTTTGAGTTCTGACTGTAATAGCATTCTTCATAAAAGAAGCAGCAAGCTTCTGTATTTGAGGTGGGATAGTTGCACTAAACATAAGCATTCGCTTATTCTCTGGTGCTGTCTTCAATACTTCCTCTATGTCTTCAATAAAGCCCATATCGAGCATCTCATCTGCCTCATCTAGAACCATAAAGCTAAGAGATGATAAATCAAGTGTCTTTCTCTTTATATGGTCTAGTATTCTTCCCGGAGTGCCTACAACAACCTGTACGCCTTTTTTTAGCTTTCTTATCTGGTTTTCCATGCTCGCACCACCATAAATTGGAGTGCATTCAATTTTGTCTGTTGGCTTAAGAGAGTTGATTTCTTCTGCAACTTGGAGAGCAAGCTCTCTAGTTGGGGTAAGTATTAATGCTTGTACGTCCTTTCTCTCTTCATCAATTGTTTCCAAAATAGGGAGAGCAAAGGCTGCTGTCTTTCCTGTTCCTGTTTCAGCTTGACCTATAACTTCTGTTCCTTCTTTTAGTAGTAGGGGAATGCACAATGCTTGGATTTCACTAGGTTCTTCAAAGCCCTTTCTCTTTATTGCTTGTAGTGTTTTTTCGCTCAAGCCTAATTCTTCAAATGTTTTTTTTCTAACTTCTTCACACATATAAATTTTTACGCCACAAAAGTCTATCAAATTGTCAGCGTTAGGTCTATCGAGTTCAGAGTTCTAAGCAACCAAAAGCATCAGAAAAAGAGAAGAATCCAACTTTTCCTGAAAAGAGTCCATAATTAAGTTTTCTGTTTTGTCTAAATGGGCCTGTCTTCTCTGTGAGTGTTGCAAAAACAGAGAAAGATATCTCAGTATCTTGATTATTAGAAAATAGAAATGAGTTATCACTCTCTTTTTTCATCTCTACATTGTTATACGTAATTAGGTTATCTTCATCTAATAAGACGCATTTTTTTTCTTGAACAGAATAGAGAATAGAGAAGCTCTTTTCTTCTCTGCCATAGATATAGAAGGAGAAGATTTCTCTCTTTAATGGAAATGAACTTTTCTTCCACGTTCTACGTGCACTAAAAGAAGAGCTATCTATTTCGCTTCTTTTTTCTCCAATTGAGATTTCACCTTTTACAGAGTCAGAAGAGGAGAGGTGGATTACCTCTTTTTGTCTGCCTTTTTCGAATAACTGATTATAAGACAAATTCTTTGGATTAATTGAAAAAGAGAGTATAGCTTTGAAGTTTTTTTTGCCACTTGGAAGAATAAAGGAAGGTGCAGCAGAAACAATCATATAAGTGTTATTCTTCGCAATTACACTACTAGTAAAGCCTCCGCCTGTGAATGTGATAGCTTCATCACTGCACGGGAGAGAAGCGAATGTGCTTTTAATATTAAATCTTAGTGTTCTGCTTCTTTCTTCTTTTACTATTTTATTTTTGTAATCAACAACTCGTATGATTGCTCTTGAATTTACTCGTCTTTTTTCGTGGACAAATATGTAGCTAATGCAGTTTTTATGGTCTATGAGAGTAAAAATCTCTTCAGAAGCAGAGAAAGGAGAGTCTGAGTAAGAAGACAAAAAAGTATGGGAAGAATCAACAATAATACTCATATAGAGAGGATAAAGAAGAGAAATAAAAAAGCCAACTCCTTCAATGAAGAAATTGGCTCTAAATAAGAGATTAAAACCTTAGTTCTGTGAAGAGCTTCCATAACCGAAAGCTGCCTGTAAGTAACCATTGAAGAAGTTGTCTTCTACATTGTCTGAAGTAACAATAGAGCTCTCATAGTCAATTAATGAGTTCTGAGGAGCGTATGTGTTATAGAGAGTAGAGAGGAGAGTAGCTGAGTAGTTATCTCCTGTTGTTGCTTCTACAGGACGACAGATGATATATGCATTGTTTGCATATACTGGTTCAAAGACTGTACCATAGTCTGCGCTAAATAGCTTTTCGTTGAAAGACTTATCTGCAAGAGCTGCTGTATATACATAACCATTTGTAGTAGTTCCTGTAAGGCTTGAACTTTCACTTGTCCAATTGAATGAGTAGATGTACTGGCTGTCTCCTGTGTTCTCTGCAACTGAGTTAACCTTTCCTATTGTAAGATTGTATTTTTCTGCTGTTGCCTCAAAATCGTTCTTAGCTTCTTCGTAGATAGTTGCAGAAAGTCCCTCTAGGTAAGCCTTCATAACTTCACTATCGTTTGTTGTAATGTAACTCTTAACGACGCTTAATGCTGTTTCATCTGTTAAATCAGGATCTGCACTTGCTTTGTCAACATAGAAAAGAGTGTAGCCTTCTGGGGTGTGGATAGGGCCAACAAGAGAACCATCTTCTGCGCTAAAGATCTTTTCAGCACCATCTGGAGCTGTAGAAGAGAGGTAGTTGTCTATCATGTATCTATAAGCGTTCTCAACTTTACCTTCTAAAGATGCAGAAGAGTCGATAGATTCAGATACTGCTTCTTCCATTGTCTTTGTGCCATTAGCAATAGCTGTCATTGCATTCTGAGCCTCTTCCTCTGTCTGGTATGTTGCTCTTGTGAATGACATAACCTTGAAGAGCTCTTCTCTTGCCTTTGCATATTCAACAGCATCTTCATCTGGGTATGTAAGTCCTGTTACTGGAAGGTACTCGATAGTTCTTCTATCGTTACTTAGTGATGTGATGAACTCACTCTCTGCTTTGCTTAATGGAGCTGAGAGGATAGTCTTTTCAACCTCTTCAAAAGGAACATAAGCCTTCATCCAAGAAACGATTTGCTCTTTCTGCATATCTGTTGCTTGGTTGTAAACTTCCTGAGAGAATGTGTTTGTGCCATCAGAATAGTAACCAGAGTTGATGATAGCGTCATAGACCTGGTTTGAAGTAGCCTTAAAGCCAGCCTTTGTTGCCATAGCCTGGAACTCTTCATTTACTAATGCCTGCTGGAATGCTGTGTAGTAGATATTATATGAAGCAGAACTAGCATTCTGTTCGCCATAGTTTTGAACATAGTAGCTATAAATACTCTGAAGCTGATAATAGAAATAGCTATTAGCAGTTAAATCAATACTCTTTCCTTTGTACTTTCCAAAGCTTACAGCGTTCTGTGTGCTTGAAAACATAGTTGTAGGAAGAATGAAAGTGGCAGAGATAAGGATTAAGATAACGACACCAATAATCCAGATAATAGACTTTTTGTCGCCTTTCTTTGCTTTTTTTACCTTCTTATCTTCTTTTGTTGTTAAAGCCGTCTTGTCTTCACTCATGTTAGAACCTCTTTTGGTTTCAAATAAATAAGAATGTGTCTTTCGACACTAGCTATTAAATTACCATTATAAAGTGTAATAAGTCAATGTTAGTTTATTCTTTAAAGAATGCTTACCTTAAAGAGTTTGTTAAGAATTTTGCCCTGTTTCTATGGAGTTCTTGTTATTTAGATCTAAAAGCAACAGATTAGCTTTGTTTATGCTCTTTTCCTGTGTTATGATGTTTTGGGGAAAAAGAAAACTGAGGGGGATAGTGTGAAGGTCCTAATAACAACAGAGCTTTATTTGCCTTTTCGTTGTGGCGTTACGTCTGCTATTGAAGCAGAGCGTTGTGCACTTGAAAAGAAAGGTGATGAAGTAAGGATTCTTGCTATCTCAAGCAATAAAAAAAGCTACTATGATCCTTCTCTGAAGACTTGGTACATTGCGCAAACCTTACCTCAATTTTATAAAGACTCATATGCTTCGCTCAATGTGCACGATAAGATTCTTTCTTCTCTTTATGAGTGGAGGCCAGATGTAATTCATTCTCAAACTGAATTCTTTTCTTTTCGCTTTGCCTCGCATATAGCAAATAGACTTAACATTCCTCTTGTTCACACTTGCCATACAGACTTTGTTTCATATACAGTCCACTTTACGCGTTTTGATAAAGCATGGAATTATTTTACATCTCTATTAGTTCCTCTTTTTATAAAAAGAGCAGATAGAATAATTTGCTCTACAGATAAAATTTACTCTCTAATCTCTTCGTATAAAGTAAAGCAACCAATAGATAGAGTTTTAATAGGTGTAGATTTAAATCTTTTCAATCAAGAGCTAGCAAATAGCGAAAGAAAGAGAATGAGAAATAATCTTGGCATTCAAGACTCAGATGTTGTTTTTGTTACAGTATCACGATTAAGTAAAGAGAAAAACGTATGTGATGTAATTAGATTATTCGATCTTGTAAAAAAGAAGAATGAGAATGTAAAACTCTTAATTGTTGGAGATGGAGACGAAAGAGGAGAACTTCAAGAGTTAGCTAAGAGTTACGGCTTAGAGGATTCAGTCTTATTCTTGGGTGAAAAAAAGAGAGAAGAAGTGTGGGCCTATTATAAGCTTGGCGATATCTACATCGGAGCTTCTCTATCAGAGACGCAATGTCTTTCTTACATTGAGGCAATGGCCTCGTCTTTACCTCTGTTAGTTAAATATGACACGATTCTCTCTAATTATCTTATTTCTGGCGTAAATGGTTTTTCATTTAATAGCGATGAGGAGTTTTTAGCTCTTAGTGATATGCTAATTCATTCTGAAGCGAAGAGGAGAGAGATAGCTGAAAATGCTAGGAAAAGCTCTCTTAGTTTCTCTCTTGATATTTTTGGCGATAAACTTCATGAGGTCTTTTTGAAAGCAAAAGAGGATAGAAATGGTAAAAAGCATTAATAAAGCATCGCTTAATTACTCTGTCGGTCTTCTTTTGGCTGCACTAAGTGGAATAATGATGTATATAGAACGCATCATTTTTGTCTCGCACTTTGGCCTTGAGTATGTAGGGCTTTCGTCTCTCTTTGAAAATACTTTTCTTATTCTTTCTGCTTTCGATATAGGTGTAAACACATATCTATTGAATTACCTAGTTTCATCGTTGAAGAAGGGGAGAGACGATGAGATAAGAGGAAGTTTAAGTGTAGTTAAGTCTTATTACACTTACATTTCTTTGATTATCTTTACACTTGGTGTGATTCTCTCATTTTTTATTCCTCTAATGACAAAGAATGAGATCGATAAAAGAGCTTCTCTCTTCTTTTTAATATATTTAGTTGGTAATTTAAGCCAGTATCTTTTTGGCTCGAGTATTCTTCTTCTTTCTTCTTATGAACGTAACTATGTTGTCTCTCTCTTTGTTCAAGGCGGAAGAGTTATTCAATACCTAGCTTCAATCTTTGTTATTTTAAAAGGTGGTGATTATCTATTATACATAGCTATAAGTAGTCTTATTACCTTTCTTTCTTATCTTTTCCTCTCTTTTAAAAGTAGATTAGACTACCCATTCCTAAAGAAAAAAGAGAAAAAAGTAATTGAAGAAGATAAGAAAAAGGTTGAGAAAAATATACTTGGTATGACATTTCATAGGGGCTCAAGTCTCTTTTTCCGTTCTTTTGAGCCGATTATGGTGAGCCTTATTTTTGGCTCTTTTTGTGCTGGCCTATACTCTAATTACCTACTATTATCGAATGCACTTCTAACACCATTTTGGATATTTCAATCAACTGTTACCCCATCAGTTGCGATAAAGTACCTAGACAATAGTAGAGAAGAGAATCTTAAACTCTATAAGAAGCTTGTTTATATAAATTATATAGCATCTCTCTTTGTATCTATCGTTTATCTTTTGTCTGTTCGTTTATATATCTCTTTCTCATATGGTGAGGAGTATTTATTAGATAGTAGCTATAATGCACTCTTTAGCTTTCTTCTCTTCTTATCTTCTTGCCGCACATCCTCCTTAATTTTTAGAGATGCTTCGGCTGTCTATACTTCAGATTGGCTAAAGGCACTTATAGAAGTTGTAGTAACAATAGTTCTTTCTTTCGTGTTAACACCACGCTTAGGTCTTATTGGCCTACCTTTAGCCTTTATTATTTCATATCTCACTATTGTGATATGGAGAGAGAATAAGACTGTAATGGAGTACAGCCTTAAAGATGGAAGTTGGACTTTTATATCTAAAGAGAGCCTACTTGTAGCTCTTTCTTTACTTATCTTAGTTGTAGTCTGGTATATTACAGAGTATTTCTCTTTTCTTAAAGCGATTATTCTTTCTCTCTTAGTTTTCTTTAGTGTGCTATTAATTGGGTTTTCTTTCGACAAAGATGCATCTAGAATAATACTCAAAAAGGATAGCAAGGATGAGTAATCAAATAAAAATAAAGAGTTACAGCAAAGTGTGGACTATTCTTTCTGAGTTCATACTCTTCTTATTTGTTGTAGTAGGCTATTTAGAGAAAATTCAGTCTCTATACTCTTTAGTAATGATTTTTGATTGTATATTAGCTATATTCTCATTTTTTTATATATGGATTTACTTCTTTATCTATAAAGAGTTACGTCTTAATACAATATCGAGAGCACTCCTTTTCTTAGTTTCATCTATTCTCATCTCATCTATTGTCAGACAGAGTGATAGCCCACGTCTCGTTGTTGCGCTCTTTGCTCTTTTAGAGCTTGGTGCTGTCTTTATTGCGCTAATTATTCTCCATGACAAATATGAGAGAATACTCATTCCTTGTTTTTTTTACATTATCGCATTTTCACTTGTTTACTCACTTTTAAGTATCTTCATGGGTTTAGAGAACGGAGAGAGTAGAATAGGAGGGCTGAGCAACCAAACAAACTCGCTAGCTGTTGTTGCTTCTTCTTCTCTTCTTATTGCTCTCTCTCTATTAGGAAAGAGAGAAAGCCTAATAAAAACTGTACTCTTTAACTCTGTTTTTGCTGCCTCCATACCTTTTTTTGCCTTTACATTCAGTAAGACAGATAGTAGGACATCGTTCTTTGCGCTTCTAATTGCATTGTGCTTTTATTTTGTATTTTCAATTCTTTTTTCAGCTAATAAGAAAGGAGCATTAATAACTGGCTTAATTAGCCTTATTGTCTCTATTTTTATCATAACGCTGCTTCTTTCATCTTCTAGAAGCATGCTGAATAACTCTCTAAGTCGTTTAACATCTGGAAGAACAGATATATGGGTTAATGTTCTCTCTCGTATGGATATAACAGATTACCTATTTGGTTTTGGTGGAAATAGTAGCGAGATGAAGAGGCTCTTATTGGAAAGAGGTGCATCTTTGAGTTCATTGGAAATAGTTACAGAAAAGCACTTAATGCATAATATATTCATCCAATTTTTAGTTGAGTATGGCGCTGTTGCTGCACTCTCTTTTCTTGTTAGTTATGTAACTATAATTGTTGTATCATTCAGTGCTATGAGAAGAGAAGAAGATAAAGAAAGAAAGCGCATTGTGCTTCTTTCATCTGTTCTCTTAGTCTTCTTCTTTGTTCACTCATTAGCTGAAAGCAGTATCTTCTTTATCGGTGGATCGGAGCAGATACTCTTTATTCTTTCATTTGCAGTTATATATTCCTACTACAGAGAAAAAGGGAGTAAAGAATGAAGAAAAAAGTTGCATCGCTAATAATAATTACAATTGTTCTTGCTCTTACTCTTCTATTTGCCTTACAGCTAAAGAATCTAAAACTTAGTGGTGATTTTACAGCTCTATTTCCTTGGTCTGAAATAACAGACTATTACGAAGGAGGAGTTTCGGGCCAAGATGCTATTCTTGCTCTTTTAGACGAAACAAAGCCTAAAAAGGTTATTAATACAGACTACATAATATCGAAAGACTATAAGACAGGCCTCATAGCTTCAGCTTTGCCTTTAGAAAAGGACGAGACATATACTTCTACTATGTTTGTTCTTGTTTATTCGCCAGATATTTACAGTGCAAGCTTTTTAAATGAACTCGATAAATGTATCAACACTGTAGACATAAGACGTGATTCAGCTCGGCCATCTTCTGTTTTAGATTGGTTTACTCTTTCTGGTAAAGGTGACTATATGCTTTTAGAACCTATGAGTCCTAAGGAGGGTAGTAAATGGACAGATGAGGAAGCAAAGGAATTAGAGCATAGGATAGAGAACGATCCTATTGTCTCTTATTATCTTGTAGGTGGAAGTAAACACTCATTCTTATTGCAATTTTCTTATCATGATAAAGCTAATAAAGCGCAACTAGATGAACTCGATAGTATCTTCAACCCACTTAGAGAGATGGGCGCAAGAGTCATTTTGATGAGCAATATGGTAATATCGAACGAAGTTATTGAGGCTCTAAAACATGATTTATATATCTTAGCAACTCTTGCTTTAGTTGTTATGGTTATCGTCTATTATCTCTCTTTTAGGGCACTTAGGGCCGTAGTTCTTCCTTTCTTACTCTCCCTTGTTTCTCTTATTTGGACACTTGGGACTATGTCACTCTTATCAATAGAGCTTAATCTATTGAATATCTTGACGCCATGCTTGGTCTTAATACTCGGAAGCACATACTCAATGCATATGCTTAATGAGTATTACTTAGGTGAAAAGGGGACAAAGCATTTTAATCCTGTTGCATCGTCAAAGCATATTATTCTAACAATACTTCTTGGTTGCATAACTACAATACTAGGCTTTTTAGCTCTTGCTTTTGCCCCATCACATACATTATTTGGCTTTGGCATATCTGTTTCGTTTGGTGTTTTCTATTCGGCATTCCTTGCAATCTTCTGTCTTCCGTCGCTTTTAATTCTTCTTCCTCGTCCTAAAGAGAAGAAGAGAGAGAAGCTAATTAATGGCAAAGGCCAAAAAATTATAGTATGGTGGAGCAAGAAAATCGTAAAGATTTGGCCAATCTTTATCATTGTTTTTGCTGTCATTGCTCTCCTTTTCTTTGTCGTCAAAGATAAGATTAGTGTTGATTCAAACTACATGTCATACTTCTCAGAAGAAGATAAGTTCGGACAAGACTGTCTCTTCTTCTCCCGTGAACTTGGAGGAACAACGCCATTTACAGTTACTATTACAGCTCCAGAAGGGGAGGAAAACTTCTTCTTAAATACCTCTAATTTACGTGCTGTAAGAGCATGGGAAGAGAAGATAAGTGAAAGTAAGCATGTTTTGCAGGTAATCTCATTCCCAAGCTATGTTGCTTTTGCTTCCAGAGAAATAACAGGCATTTACGATATTCCAGAAGACGAAGGAATGATGAATATTTTGAAAGCTATTCTTCTTAGCTATGCAAATGAGTTCCCTTCTTTAAATCAAGTTGTAAGCAACAACTTTAATACGCTTACAATTACAGTTCAAACATGGGATGGAAATAGTGAGAACCTAATAACAACAACTAGCGTTGCTGAAGTCTATTCAACTATGGTTGATGCATTCTCACTTCTTCCTTATGGAACAAAGGTAAGTGTTTCAGGCTATCCTGTCATAAGTGAGAAGTTCTCTTCTCGGCTTCTTTCTGATCAGAAAATATCAACACTTTTAGCGATAGTTTCAATATTCTTAGTTGCTTCTATTTTCCTTGTCTCAGTAGAAAAGGGCATCCTTGTTCTTGTTCCAGTTATAGCTGGAATAATGATCAACTATGTATTTATGTATCTTTTCTCAATTCCTTTTGATATTATCACTGTTTCTTTCTCATCTATTGCTATTGGTTGTGGTGTAGATGATGCTCTTCATTTCTCACTGAGACTAAAAGAGAGAGAAAGAATGGGTATGAATATAAAAGAACGTATTTCGTCTACAGTAGAGAACACAGCACGTCCAATTGTGCTAACAACTCTCTCTATAGTCTCAGGAATGATGATTCTTTCATTTGGAACATATGTTCCAATAAAGTACTTTGGACTATTAATGAGCGTTACGCTTCTTGCTTGCATGATTTCAACACTAGTATTCTTACCTTCATTTGCTTTTCTTTTTGATTTTATACATTCACTTTTCGATGGCAGGGCATTCGTAAAAGGAGATATTAAGAGTGACGGAAGAGCTAATTAGTGTACTTATTCCACTCTATAACAGTGAAAAGTACATTGCCTGTACTTTAAGTAGTGTTATTAATCAAACTTGGAAAGAGCTTGAGATAATAATTGTTGATGATGGTTCAACAGATAGTAGTGGGAAAATTGTAGAAAGCTTCCAAGAGAGAGACAGTCGCATAAAACTATATAGTCAGAAGAATATGGGAATAGGCTATACCCGTAATCGTCTTCTTTCACTCTCATCTTCCTCCCTTATTCTTTTTGTCGATTCAGACGATATACTTCCTCCTAATTTTATCTCTATTCTGCAGGAAGCAAAAAAGAGAAATAAAGCAGAGATAGCAAGTGCAAAAGTTGTTCCTTTTAGAAACAAGCCAAGAAAAAAGAAGGCTAGAAAAGAAGAACTATATAGTGGAGAAGAGTTTTTAGTTGAGATGACACGCCCTATGGGAAAGTTTTGTTACTCTCATTCTCGGCTAATGGATAGAGATCTCTTTTCATCCCTTTCTTTCCCTGTCGATAAGATATTTGAGGATGTTGTCTTGATGCCTAAAGTTGTAATGAGAGCGCATCGTGTTGTCTTTGTGCCCGAGGCCCAATACAACTACAGAATAAATAGAAATGGTCTTAGCCATTCTCCTTTTTCTCTTCGTTCACTTGATGAGATGGATGGATACATGGAGAATATAAAGCTCGGGGAGAAGATAGAAAATAGACAAGTTGTATATTATAGTAGTCTTTTCTTTTTGACAAAGTACTACTATTATTTTTTTAAAGTCCTATTTAAAAGAATGGGAGTTAAAGAGTATTTGAGGCGTTATAGTGGGGAAAAAAGAAGAATCTTGGCTTTAAGGAGAAATAAATGAAGGGTGCTTTTTTATACGTTGATGCAGGAAAAGGTCATTATATCCCAGCTGTTGCTTTAGCTGATGCTTTTAAAGATAAAGGCCATGAAGCTGTAGTGGATGACTTATTACTAGTCTTTAAAGTTCCATTCTTCAGATGGGTTAGCAAGCACTATTGGAGATACCTTCTCCATCACCCTAGACTTGAAAAAAAGCTAAATAAACTATCGAATAAGCATGTTGCACATCTGTCGCTTAAAGCTCTCAGTAATGATGTAAGCGCGCTAAAGCACTTTAAAGCTTGGTTTTATAAAGAGCGTCCAGATTTTATTATTTCGACAAACTTTATGGGAGCAACGCTTCTTCCTGCTGTATTAAAAAAATTAGGTATTGTTTGTCCTGTCTATGATTATGCTGCAGATTTATTTGACCAAGTGAAAGCCGGAATTGATTCAGATTTAACATGTGTTTATATCTCAACAGAGATTGGTGTTGAACACACTATTGCTATGGGGCAAGAACGAGATAAAGTTAAGCTTTGTCCATTCCCTCTTTCAAAGAAGTTTGAGGTTTGTAAGAAACTTAGCAAAGAAGAGGCGAGAAAGAAACTTGGCTTGAAGAACAAATTCACAATTCTTTGCAATCTTGGTGGCGAAGGTATTGGAAGCCCTAAGTTTCTCTATGGACTTGTAAAGCGTGGTTTAGATATTCAAGTTGTTGTAATTGGCGGAAAGAGCAAGAGTACAGAGCTTGAATTTGATCTATTTAAAAAGAGTAATCCTGACTTCGATTTATATATGAGAGGTTTTGTTAACAATGCTCAAGAATACATCATGGCATGTGATATGCAAATGGGAAAGGCAGGCGCTAACTCTTTAATGGAATCTTTGTATCTTAAGAGACCATTCTTAGTATCTGAAGTATTGTATATGGGACGCTCTACTCAGATTTTCTTTGATAGATACCCCGTTGGTTGGTGTGAAGATGACCTTGAAAAGAAGTTAGACATAATTGAATCTCTATATAAAAATCCAGAGAAACTAAAAGAAATTGATAAGGCGATGGAAAAGCTTCCAATCGACTTCTCGGCTCCTCATTTTGCAGATATGCTCATCCATGACACAGAGCTATATAGGAAAGAACACCGTGCAAATTACTGAAGAAAAGGTTTGTGGAGTAAGCTTAATCTCTTACAAAATTGATCCTGTATATCCTGAGGAAGAAGAGCGAATTAGGCCTGCTATTATTATTCTCCCTGGCGGGGCCTATAGTCACAAATCTAAAAGAGAAGGAGAGCCTGTTGCTCTATATTTTCTCTCTCTAGGCTACCATGCTTTCATCCTTGATTATACTGTTGGGAGAGATGAGATAGAAAAGAATCCTCCAGAAAGAGAGGTTGCTTTTGCTATTCGCCACATAAGAGAAAGAAGTGGAAAATACAAAATCGATCCAGAAAAGATAGTTCTTCTAGGTTTTTCTGCAGGTGGCCATTTAGCTCTCTCTAGCACTGTGCACTACAAAGAAGAGAGAGCGAACTATCTTGTCCTTTGTTATCCTGTTGTAACAATGGGCGAATGGGGACACGAAAAAAGCACATATAATCTTACCGGTGGAGATGAAGAAAAAAAGTCCTACTATTCTATAGAAAAGGCTATTACAAAAGACTTTCCTCCTTCTTTTATTTGGCATACTTCTCAAGATAAGTCTGTCTCCGTAATGAATACTATTATGCTTACAGAAGCTTTGGCAAAAAATGAAGTTGATTTCGAGTACCATGTCTTTCAAAAAGGTGGACATGGAATGAGCGTATGCACTAATGAAGTGAAGAGCTTTAATAAGCGCAATCAAGTTTGGCTTTCTCTTTTATCTTCTTGGCTAGAAGATAATCTTTCTTGGGAGAATTAAGTCTTCGGAACGAAAGCGGAAAGAAAGGAATAAAAAGTCTTGATTCTCTCTTCTATTAAAGTAAAAATTAACCTATGAAATATATGGACGTCAAAAGTGCAAGTGAAAAATGGGGCATTACTCCTAGAAGAGTAAGGATTTTGTGCAATGATGGCCGAATAGATGGTGCTGTCAGAAATGGTTGGTCTTGGATTATTCCAATAGATACACCAAAACCAGGAGATGGTAGAGCACTAAGACGCTTCAAGAGCCTAGATATTAGACTTGGATCCATCGATGTTGATTCTTTAGATGAATTGAAGAGACAAACAAGTCTTATCACTTACTTTAACTCCCCTTATTATGACTATCTACTATCTAAGACAATAAGCTTCCTTTTTTTATTGGAAGGAAACGAAATAGAGAGTCGAGATGTATTAACTGTTTTAAAAGGAGAGCTTTGCTATAACCTCTCATTAGAAGACCATCTTTTAATTGTAAACTTTTCTTCTCTCTTAAGAGATCTTGCAGAGAGAAAAGGAAAGTGGGATATTGGTGAGGAGAAGAGAGTTTACTCTCTCTTAATGAGAGGAATCGAGCGAACAGATGGCTCTATAAAAGATGGCTACATCTTAAAAAATGGCGAGAAGATTTCTATTAAGGATTCTTTAGAAACTATTATGAATCAATATGATTCTTCTTGGTCAAATCTCAATAGTGTTGTTTCTGCGCTTCTACTCAGTGGCGAAGTGTTAAGAATTAAGCCATATAGCAAACATCTAATTTTCTTTTGCTATTTGCTTCTTGCAGGAGAGCTCTTTAGAGGTGGATATATTGCACCTTCATTCCCTCTTTCTTCGGTTAATGAGGCAAAGGCAGCCTTTGCTCTCATTGTGACAAAAGGTATCTATGTTGATATGACATCATTTATTGAGAGAGTCTTGCAAAACACGTATGGGGAGATAAAAAGAAATGTATGATATTATCTTAAAAAATGGCCTTGTTTTGGATGGCCGTGGAAATAAAGCAAAAAAAGCTAATGTTGCTATCTTTTCTGATTCCATCGCTCTCGTTACAGATAAAGAGATAGCGCGCGCAAGAACTGTAATAGATTGTACAGGTAAGTACGTTGCTCCTGGCTTTATTGACGGACATACTCATACAGATTTTCTTCTCCTTAATGACGAAAAAGCCTCTCCTCGAGTTGGTCAAGGCATTACAACAGATATATCTGGTAACTGTGGTATTGGTGTCTTTCCATATACAAATCCAATTTTGAAAACTATGGTGCAAGATGTACTAGGTGAGTGGCGGGAATGGAAGTGGAAAGACTATAAGACGATGAAAAACTACTACATGACTAAGAAGATAGGCGTAAATGTACTTTTCTTAGTATCTCATACAGCACTCCGAGTAGCTTCTTTAGGTGAGGATTGCCGAAGAGAAGCAACAGACGAAGAGATAGAGAGAATGTGCTCAATTCTTCGCTCTGAACTACAAAGCGGGGCAGGTGGATTTTCTACTGGACTTTATTACTCTCCTTGTGTTTATTCTTCCATTGATGAACTCTATAGAATTCTTAAGGTTGTTAAAGAAGAAAATAAGATTTTTACTGTTCACCATCGCTCGGAAGGAAATGGATGCACAGAGTCTTTAAAAGAGGTCTTGGATGTGGCTTTTAAGAGTGGAGTAAAGACAGAGATATCACACTTAAAGGCTATTGGAAGAAAGAATCAAGTTGAAGTCGATAAAATGCTCTCTCTTATTGAAGAGTATAGAGAGCGTGGGCTAGATGTTAAGTTTGATCAGTATCCATATACATTTGGTTCAACATCTCTCTTTTCACTTCTTCCTCCTCGTATTCTTGCTCTTACTCGCTTAGAGCAAAGAATGGCGCTTTCTTTAGATAGTGAAAGAGAAGAGATAAGAAATGAGATTTTAAATGCTCAGACTTGGGATAGTATTTACCCTCTAGTTGGGCCAGATGACATTGTTGCTTTGTATCTAACAACAAATCCAGAATACAATGGAAAGTCACTCTCTGAAATAGCTCAAATAAGAGGAGATAAAGATCCTTTAGATACACTTTTCGACATTCTTAGAGACGAGACTGGGCTTGCTGTTATGACAGATAGAACAGAGAGTCAAGAGAGCTTAGAGCGTATTATGGTCCATCCATTAATGTGTTTTGGTACAGATAGTCTCTATTCTTCACCACTTCCTCATCCTCGTTCTTACCATTCAACTGTTGAGTTTTTATCAAAATATGTTCGTGATAAAAAACTATTAACACTAGAAGAAGCTGTGAGAAGGATGACAAGCGAAACAGCATCAAGATTCTTTCTTCTTGATAGGGGAGTCCTAGACGAAGGCTACAGAGCAGACGTTGTTGTTTTTGATCTTGATAAGCTTAAGGCTAATGATGACAAAACAAACGATGGCATTTCTACTGTAATTGTAAATGGCAAGATAGCCATGCAGGATGGGGTTATCCTCTCTACCGGAGCTGGCCGGGTATTATAGTGTCAAAAGAATTAAATAAAAAACAACAAAAGATTATTGGACTTGTTGCTCTAATAATTTTTATCATCTTTTGCTTTTTTGCTTTCTTTTTTATAGGAGTTCCTATAGTAAAGAGTGCTAAAAACCCAGAGCAGTTTAGAGCTTGGATTGATAGCATGGGAACATGGGGAAAGCTTGCATATGTTGGCATATGCTTTCTCCAAGTTTTAGTTGCTATTATTCCGGGAGGTCCTATTGAACTTGCTGGAGGCTATGCCTTTGGCCATCTAGAGGCAACAATTCTTAGTACAATCGGACTTTCTCTTGGTTCTATTACAGTTTTTTTACTTGTAAGAAAGTTTGGCCAAAAACTACTAGAGGTATTCTTTTCTAAAGAAAAAATAGCTGAATTAAAGTTTTTGAAAACAAATAAAAAGAGGGATTTAATAATTCTTATTCTTTTCTTAGTTCCAGGAACGCCTAAAGATTTACTCTGTTTCTTTTGTGGCTTAACAGATATGCCATTCTGGTTATTCTTTTTGTTATCAACATTTATGCGAATACCAGCAGCTTGGCTAAGCAGCATTGGTGGTAGTGCAATGGGGTCTAAGAGCTATACGATAGCTATAGTAATTGCACTAGTCATTGCTTCTTTGACGATAATTGGTATCGTTGGCTACAAAGCAATAGTAAAGAAACATGAGAAGGAGGGCGAGAAGGATGAATAAGCTCTTTATTTTCGATCTAGGTGATGTTGTTATTAGTGGTGGAATGGATAGTAAAAGCGTTGCTGAGTACCTTTGCTTAGATGAGAAAAAATACGAAGAGGAATATGAAAAATATTCACTTAAACTTGGAAACGGAGAAATAAGCGAAGGAGAATTCTTTTCTCATATCTCTTCTCTCTTTTCAATAAAGATTAACACCAATCCTTTTAAAGAGTGCTATTTTCCAGAAACAAACAGAGAGCTCTTATCTCTTATCGATAAGCTGAGAGAGAAGGGCTATAGATGTGTAATTGGTTCAAATACTATTAAAAGCCATATTGAAGTTGTAAAGGGGCTAAAAGAAAATCCTCTTTCTCATTTTGATAGTCTTTACTATTCATATGAGATGGGACTTTCGAAGCCAGACAAAGAATTCTTTTCTTATATTGTCAATAAAGAAGGCTTTGGCGACAGAATAAGCAGTGTTTATTTCTTTGATGATAGAAAAGAAAATGGAGAAGGTGCATCTTCGCTTGGCATAAACTATTTTCAATATAATCGACTAAAGCACAAAGAAGCAGAGAGATATTTGTCGCCTTTTTTCTAATAGTATCAATTTTTTGTAAATTTGGGTGTTATTCCATTTTTTATATAAATACAAGTGTTGTTGAAAATGGTTGAAGTTAGAATTGCAGAGAAATTGAACGAAAAATTTTAGTGATTATTTTTTAACTGCAACCATGAAGTAATCATCAAAATTTGTTTATATAATCAACAAAAATGTTGATAAAATTTTAAAATAATGTTTTAATCTTTATAGCTTGAGGGAGTTGGTGATGATAACGGAGTTTGGGAAGACTTTGAGAAAGATTAGGATAGATAAGAGCGAGATTCTAAGAGATATGGCTGAAAAACTTGGCATGACTTCTTCTTACCTTTCAGCTATAGAGTGTGGAAAAAGAAATATACCTGATAACTTAATAGATAAAATTGTGTCTTTATATGATTTAAATGAAAAGGAAAAGTTTGAGCTAATAACAGCAAAACAAAAATCTCTTAAATCGATAGAGATAAATTTAAATAATTTAGCAGAGAATAAACAGGAATTGGCTTTGAAATTTGCTAGAAGGTTTGACGATATTGATGATGAAACTATTGCCAAAATTCAAGAATTACTTACAAAAAAGGAGTAAGACTAATAATGATAGCGAACCAAACTATAGGGGTTGAAGCTAAATCTCGACTAGAACTTAGATTATTGGCTCATAAAATCAGAGAAGCTTTAGGTCTAGAACCTAATGAGCCATTTCCTACTGTCAATGTATTAGAGATACTTCCGATATTTGTTCCAGAAGCGTATTTTGAAGTAGTTCCTATTGAAGATATGCCAATTAATATTCATGCGGATACTGATGTAATTAATAAAGTTATACGAATACGCGAAGATGTGCATGAAGGCGCCTGTAAAGGTAATGGCAGGGATCGTATGACTATTACACATGAGTTTGCTCACTTTATCATGATTTGTTTTTGTGGGTTTAAGCTTAGTAGATCATTTTGCTCTGCTAAAATAATAACTTATTGTGATCCCGAATGGCAGGCTAAATGTCTAGCAGGAGAGCTAATGATGGATTCGAGGGCAATAATTAACATGACCCCTAGAGCCGTTGCAGATAAGTTTGGAGTTTCAATAGATGCAGCAAAATTGCAATTAAAAAAAATATAAAAAAAGACGCGTCATTTGTTAAATGCTCCGCGTCTCAATCTCAGAACAAGATGTTCATTGATTAGTGGTGTTTTCATTATAACGTCTTATTTCTGTGGTTGACAATCTCATTTTAGGAGATCACCTATGAAAGAAATAAGTAATATTTCTTCAAAATCGGGAATATATCCTGCTTACACGGATGTATTCAAAGCTTCAGAATTGAAGGATGCTAGTTTTTCTCATCCATATAATTTCCCTATATTTAATAAAGCAAATGTTATTCCGAAAAAACTTATTCCATTTGATAAAATATATAGTGCTAGAATGGATGATTATGATTCCTTTGTCCATTTTTTCTTGCCTGATGTTTGCTTTGAAAGATTTTGGAGAAATCCTGCAAAATACCTCGAACAGCTGAAAAAATTCTCAGGTTGTATTATGCCAGATTTTAGTGTCTGCTACGATTTTCCATATCCACTTCAACTTTACAACTGTTATAGAAATAGAGTCTTAGGTTACATAATAGATTCAAATCAAATTCCTGTTATTATGAATGTTTCATATGGTGATCCACGTTCATATGATTTTTGCTGTGATGGAATTATTCCAGGTGGAGTTATTGCTATAGGAAGTTTAGGAACAATGAAAAACCTTGAAAACAGATATACTTTCATTCAGGGGTTTGAGCATACACTCAAGATATTAAAGCCAAGCAATCTAATTTTATATGGAAGCGATTCTACTGAGATAAGAGATATTTGTAAAGAATATGGAGTAAAACTTCACGTATTTACGCCGAAATGGAATTCTTCATTTATAACCACGGAGGTGTATTGTGGGTAAAAGTAGTTATGGTTTTCCTCGATTAAAAAATGTTAGTTATAATGGAGTTCCTTCTCACTACATTTCAAGCAATTTAAAGTCAATTAAGAAAAACTATGGAATGACCGAATCAGGATACATAGGTCGTAAATATAAGCGAAATGGATCATCAGATAGAAGAGTGTTTATTTCAAAAGATCCTATAAATTCTGCAAAAAAGCTTTTCCAAACATTGGGACGAGGCGGAGTTCAAAAAACAATAAAAAACAAAGATAACAATGTGAAGGGTTGGATTCGAATTATGAAAGGTGGAGATATAGTCACATATAGACCAAGAGAGTCATCAGATGGTAGTACTGTTATTGATATTAACATTATTAGTAAACACAGTGATATTAAAAGTCAGAAGATTCATTTTTATAAAAAGGTGGAAAAATAATGGAAAAAAGTTTTAAAGATTTTGAATTTTTAAAGAAATATGGAGGAAAGAAGCTCCTTTCAATAAAGTCTATTCCCCAATGGCCAGAAAATGAAAATCATGTTGGGGATGAAGTTTCTCTAAATTTTATTGATGGAACACAATTAGTTATTACTTCATCTTTTGCAAGTGTTGATACTTTTTTTAATATTGACGAAGATGTTGTTTTCAATATTAGAGAAGATTATGGATATGAGCCCTCTAGTAACATATCTGACACAAAAATAGCTACAATATTGGTTGATGAGAAGCCTGAATCAATCTCAATGTATTGTGATGAAATTTCATATGTGAATAAAAAAATCTCAGACAAAATACTTTTGTTTCCAATTGGAATGTTTATAAAAACAGAGAGAAGAACAATAGGTGTTTGCCGAAATGTACTTAATGCATTTTGGCTTGAAGCAAATTATTTTGATGCTGACCAAAGTCTTATGTATTCTTTAGATGAACGATGGGGTACATATGATGATGTAGATTCATTTATAGTTGAAAGAAAATCAATGGAGTATATTACAGGTAAAGTAAAAACTCTTGAAAAAAAACAATTTTGCTAGGGTAAAGCAGTTTTAAGAAGCAGTTAATAGTATGGAGATTTAAATATTATTTCAATTTATTGGAAATTTCGGTAATTATTTTTGTTTTTAGATGCAGATAATATAATCAGCACAATCAATCTTTGAAATGTTTATATCATCTCATAATCTCTTGAGAGGGGGCACATATTTGTCGTCTTTTTTCTAAAATGGTGTAGTTTTTGTAGAGTTATAGAAGTAAAACTTGATTCTTATTCTTCTTGGATATGAAAATATAGCCATGAAGCTTATTTATGTTGTTGAAGATCATGAAGTAATAAGAAGCGGTGTTGTTCAGTATTTATCTCTCTCTGGCTATGAGACAGAAGGCTTTAAGTCTCTTTCTGATGCAAGAGAAGGTTTTAATAAGAGAGTTCCTGATTTGCTTATTCAGGATGTAATGCTTCCAGATGGAGATGGTTTTGCTTTCGTCAAAGAGATGAAGCAAAAAGATGAACATCTTCCTGTTATCTTTTTAACTGCACGTATAGATGAAAGTGATAAAATTCTCGGCTTCGAATTGGGAGCTGATGATTATATTACAAAACCATTTAGCCCTAAAGAGCTTGTCTTAAGAATCCAAGCACTCTTTAGACGCCTTGATGAGGGAACAACCTCTGTAAAAAATAAATATCTCTATACAGACGGCGAGAATACGCTTTCTATCGATGAAGATATACATGAAATAAGAGTAAATGATGTAATAATAAACCTAACAGCAGCTGAATGGAGAATAGTACTCTATTTAGTAACGAATGCCCCTAATTTGATTACAAGGGCCCAAATTCTTGAGGAATGCTTTGATTATTCTTTTGAGAGTTACGAGCGTGTTGTAGATACTCATATAAAGAATATTAGAACAAAATTACGCCCAGGCAATTGGATTGATACGGTCCGTGGTTATGGCTATAGGTTTTCAGGAAAGAAGAGTTAATGCATAGACAGTTTTTTAGACTTCTGTTTGCAATTGTCTTTATCTTAATTGCAATATCATTACTACAAATAGCATGCATTACAGTTTTTTCGCAAAGATTGATTTATACATGGTCAAGCACAGTCTTTGATGAATTTGCTGAGTCTGTATCATCTTCGCTTTCAAAGGTAAATGTATCGAATGCGTCAAGCATATATGACTATGTTTTTTCCAATGTTTCGGAGCGAATAAGTGGCTTTGTTCTAAGAAGTGCAAATGGCGGGCAGATGATAACTTTTGGCCAATCAGGAAATGGTCAAATAATTCCACAACTTGCTTCATTTGTTAACAACTCTTTTACATACATTGGCGACAATAGTTCTTCAACTAGCGTTTCTCGCACAACTGTATATGAACTTCCAAGTGCAAAATACAGGCTAGATATTACAATGACTCAGCCTCTCGGAACTGAGATAAAAAAGGTTGATTTTTATAAGACAAATTCAGATTCAAAGGTCTATGTTGCATATCCATCTTCTGTAAAGAAGGGCGATATAGCAGGAACAATATCTGTATATATAAACAATGAGCTTGCAGCATATTTGGATGTTCTTGTTTATTCTGTTGACTACTATACGCCAACCAAGTTCATTCTTCATGAAGTATATAGAGTCCTTGCCATCTCTATTCCTTTAATCTTAATAGTCGGCTCTATCCTTGCTTACTTTGTATCCAAAAAGACAGAAAAGAATGTTAAGAATATAGAGAAAGCACTTTCGCTTTTAAGTGAGGGCCATTTTGATATTACTGTTCCAGATACAAATGTAATGGAGTATAACCAAATAGGAAAATCCATCGAAGCATTAGGTCAAGACTTAAGAAGACATTCTGCCTCCCGTAAGGAGTGGATTCGTAACATTTCTCATGATTTAAATACACCTGTTACTAGCATGAATATGATTCTAGAAGGGGTATTGGATGGACTATTTCCTCTTACAAATGAGACGATAGCAACGCTAAAGAAAGAGAATGATACTCTTAAAGAGAGGATCGCAAGCGTCTCGTATTATTCATATTTATTATCTCCAGATGCAAAGTGCGAGAAGAGAGAACTAGTCTTAAAAGACGAAGTTGAGACAGTTCTGTGCAATAATAAGGATAAGGTTAATCTGTCATTTGCTGATGATACGATTATCTATGCAGATGATACGCTCCTCTTACGCGCACTTGAAGAAGTTGTCAACAACGCTATTGAATATCGCAATGATGATAAAGCTCCAATAATTACTGCAGGAGAAGAAGACAATAATATCGTCATAAGAGTAACTAATGACGGCTCTCTTCCTTCTCCTCTTCCACAGTTCTTCGAACCATGGAGCAGGGGAGATCAATCTCGCACATCTGGTGGTTCTGGCTTAGGACTTAGTATCGTATACCAGATTATGGAACTTCATAATGGCTCTGTAGATATTGCGCAAGATGGAGAAAAGGTTGTCGTAACTCTAGTATTCCCAACTGTAGATTACGTTTCTGTCGTCTAAGCCTATTATTTCAATTTTGTTATCATCCCAAATAGCAACAGAAGGGAGGCTTCCTCCCTTTGGAATTGTTGTTGAACCAGGATTAAGGTAGAGTACTCCTTCCTTTTCTTCCAATACTGGAATATGTGTATGTCCACTCATTATAATCTCAGCGTCTTCTGTGTTATATGAGTGGTGTCCGTGATGTAGAAATACCTTCTTTCCATTTGCTGTTAAAGTTCTAGTCATATCTGAAATATTAAAAGGAAGGACCATTTGGTCTACTTCAGCATCACAGTTTCCTCTTACAGCTACAATATTTTCTTTCATCTCACTTAATAGAGAAATAACTCCTTTAGGTTTATAAAAAGGAGGAAGATCATTACGTGGACCATGATAAAGTAAGTCTCCAAGTAGAATCACTTGGTCTATATTTTCATTCTTCCATATATCATAAACTTGTTTTGCTCTATATTCAGAACCGTGGATATCTGATGCTATAAGTACTCTCATTTTTACCTCATTTATATAATTTCTTATAATATAAAATGTTACTTAAGGTTTGTAATCTTTTATGCTTTTTATAGCATATATCTTTTTCATGTCGTGGAAAAGTCAATAAAAAAAGCTATTCATTTAATTTGAATAGCTTTCTAAATGGGCGGTAGAGGGTTTGAACCTCTGACTTCCACCACGTCAAGGTGGCACTCTCCCGCTGAGTTAACCGCCCAAGTTTTGAAAAGATTAAACTAAATAAAGAGTTGTGTCTAGTATCTTTATTTAAGAAATATTTTTATTAGCTTTCTTTTCTTATCGCTATATGGTCTATAGCGCATAGGTAAGTCGATAAATCTCTTCTTATCTAGAATAGAAGTGTAGTGTGAGAAGGTATCGAAACCTTGCTTTCCATGATAAGACCCGATGCCACTTTCTCTAACTCCACCAAAGCCCATTGAGCTTGTTGCTAGATGTACAAGAGTATCATTAATACATCCACCGCCAAAGAGGGTGTTTTTCATAATGTAATCAGCTTCTTTTCTCTTATTTGTGAAAACATATAGTGCAAGAGGATGTTCATTTTTTCTAACGTATTTAATAGCATCATCAAGAGTTTTGTAGGAAATAATGGGAAAAATAGGGCCAAAGATCTCTTCTTTCATGATGCTATCGTCTTCATTTACGTTAGCTAGTACAGTTGGCTCTATCTTTAGTGTTTTTTCGTCGCTTCGTCCTCCATAGACTATTTTTTCGCTATTAATTAAACCAAGTATTCTTTTAAGATGCTTTTCATTGATTATTTTTCCATACTCGCTATTTTGTAGAGCATCTGATCCAACTTGATTTTTAATCTCATTTATTAATGCGTTTTGAAGCTCATCTTTAACTTTTTCATCAACGAGAATATAGTCTGGAGCAACACATGTTTGGCCTGCATTGATGAGCTTACCAAATACAATTCTCTTACAAGCAAGTTTAATGGATGCATTCTCTGTAACAAAGACTGGACTCTTTCCTCCTAGCTCCAAAGTAACGGGAGTAAGGTGTTCGCTTGCCTTTGCCATGACAATTTTTCCAACCTCTTTGCTTCCTGTGAAGAATATATAATCAAAGTTGATATCTAATAGAGCGCTATTTTCTTCTCTTCCACCTTCAATTAGCGCAACTTCCTCTTCTTTAAAAGTTTCTTCTATCATTTCTTTTAGGACAGTTGTTGTTTCTTTTGAATACTGAGATGGTTTTAAGATTACAGTGTTTCCACCCGCAAGGGCATCACAAAGAGGCTCTAGTGTTAGAAGTACAGGATAGTTCCAAGGGCTCATTATTAAAACGTTTCCATAGGGAAGAGGCCGAATAAACGACGAGGAAGCAAATTGCGAAAGGGGCGTGTGGACTCTTTTTTCTTTCATCCATTTTTTTAGATGATTTTTTACATACGAGATTTCGCTAAGCGTAAGTCCGATTTCGCACATCTCTGACTCTTGCTCGGCTTTGCATAGATCTATTTTTAAGGCTTTTTTTAGTTTATCTGAGTACTTTTCAATTGAAGAATATAGACGGTTTAGTTTCTCAATTCTACTTTCGTATGAATATGTCCTACCACTTTCATAAAAGGATTTCTGCACACTCTTAATTCTTTCTATTTCTTTTCTATCCATTCTTTAATGATAGAACAAAAAATAGAGTAGTGTTAGTCCTCTTTTTTTAGTCCTTTTTCCATCCATTTCCCACTTCTGTAGCGGAGAATGAAGAAAATAGCTCTGACTATCCAGTCAATATACATACCCCACATTACGCCTCTAAGTCCAAAGCCAAATGTAAGGCCAAGAATACGTGCAGATACAACACGGAATATCCACATAGACGATATTGCTACAATCATGGTAAACGTTACATCTCCCGCACTCTTAAGTATTTGTGGGAATGTAAATGACATAGGCCAAATTAATATTGTAGCTACTAAGTTTTCATATGTTACAAGCAAGGCAAGGTTTTTTGTCTCTTCACTATAACTATATATGTTGATAATAAATGGAAGAAGCGCCATTACTACAACAGATGTTACAAAAATTGAAATGTAAGCTTTTTTTAAAAAGTACTTAGTGTACCATTTTGCTTGATCATATTCTCCAGCACCACAGCATTGGCCTCCAACTACCATTAACGCCAGTCCTGTTGCGCTTCCAGTTACATTGGCAAATGTTCCCATATTATCGAGAAAGGCAAATGAGGCAATTGAAGCTGTTCCACAGGCTGCTATTGTTGATATTGTAACAATCTTTCCTAGTTGGAATATTGAGCTTTCTAAGCCAGATGGTAGTGCAATAGAAAAGATTGTTGATGCCATCTTGAAATCGAATTCAAATTTTAAAAGAGAATCAATATATACCTTGAGTTTTCTATCATGGACAAGAACTAAGAAAATAATTGCCATTATTATTCTTGAAATAAGTGTTGATAGTCCAACTCCAAATGCTCCCATCTTAAAGACGACAAGAAATACTGCGTTTCCAATAATGTTAACAACATTTGCAATTGTTGAAACTATCATAGTGCTCTTCGTCTTTCCTTGTGCACGGAAGATAGCCGTTAAAGAAGAAGAGAGGGCCATAAAGGGAAGTGAGAGAATAATTGGAATGGAATATTCTATTGCTGCTTTAAATACATCTTCTTCTACACTGCCATATATTAGTCTCATCACGCTTTCTTTAAATGAAAAGAAAACAAGAGCTACCAAAAGTGAAACAGCAAGAGCTAAGTATATAAGTTCCTTAGAGGCAAAGCGCGCTCTCTTTTCGTTTCCCATACCAATTAACTGACCAACTATTACACTTCCTCCTGTGCCAAATGCAGAGAACAGAGAGACTAAAAAGACTTGTATTGTATTAAAACAGCTTACACCACTTACAGCGGCTTCACCTGCTTGCGAAACCATCATTGTATCTGCAATGCCAACTGTAACAGAGAGAAGTGTCTCCATTAAAAGAGGATAATAAATTCGTTTTAAGTCTTCTTTATTAAAGAGTGCATTATTTGGAAGTGTCATAGACATGAAAATAGTAGTTTGTCCAGTTATCTTCAATCACATTTCGTTTTTTTCCATTTCTTTTTCTTTTTTGTTTTAATTATTTGGTTTAATTGGATTATATTAAAAGAAGGAAATAATTCCTGTAATTCATATTTGCTGGGTATTTGTGAAGGCAGAAAAACCAGTATGGTTCATTTAACTTTCTATCCTAACGACCATGCCTTCTCTCAAATAAGAGATCTATCTTTTTCACGGAGAGAACTATGGAGAAATGTAGCAAAAAATGGCAAAAAAAGCCAGCGGATGGTATGGAGAAATGTACTCTTTTATCTTTGGTTAACAATGGACTTATACTCGATAAGGACGAGAATTATGTTATCGACATAATTAGAAAGTATGGGTGTGCATATTTAAATCAATACTTTTTGCGCTATGCAATAATGAATGAGAAGAATGAACTCATATTTGTTCCTGGAACTGTCTATTCAAGAATTGAAAATGATATTCTTTTCGATATCGAACTAAAGAGCATAGTTATAAAAGAGTTTTCTCTTTTTAAAGTCTTATTACAGCAGTCAATTCAGCAAATACAAAAGAAGAGTATGGATGAAGCTTTTCTTTCATTCTTCCCTGATTTAGGGTTAGAAGATATTCTTTTTGATTATAGCTATTCATTTTCAGCTGAAGATAAACATGCTCTTTCTTCTTATTGGAGAATGGATGAGGAATCATTCTTTTCATCTTTGAACTTAATTGCATATTCTTATGAAAGAGCAAGGGAGAGTCGTAAACTTATTGACCATGTCTTTAAAGATAAGCTTAGTAATGATAAATATATTTCTAACAATATGATCGGCCCGATAATAGAAGAAAACATAAGGCTACTCAGATTAAAAGGGGAAAGAAGTGTAGCTATGAATCACATTTCGTCTTTGATGAAAAAGTACTCAATAAAAGAAGAAAGAATAGGGCTAGAAAAAAATGTTAATCTTAATAATTGACAGTTTTGAGCCAACTATCTACTCTCACTACGCATAGATAAATGCAAATATGGAGATGAAATATGGAAGTTTGGGCTCATAGAGGTTTTTCTGGCCTATATCCAGAAAATACAATGCTTGCCTTTGAAAAGGCTGTTGAAAGTGGTTGTGATGGTATTGAGATGGATGTCCATCTATCTAAAGATGGAGAGCCAGTAGTAATACATGATGAATCTCTACTTAGAACTTGTGGTATAGATAAAGCTGTTAGTGACTTAACGCTAGATGAGCTAATGCAAACTCGTGCTAGCAAAACTCAAGGTGATAGGTTTGATGCAACAATTCCTTCCTTTGAAGAGTTTTGCTCTTTTGTTAAGAAAAGTGAAACTAGAGCAAATATCGAAATAAAGACAGGTATTGTTTATTATCCTCATATAGAAGAGAAGGTTGTTGCTCTTGTTAAGAAGTATGGAATTGAGGATCAAATTATCTTTTCTTCTTTCAATTGGCTAAGCTTAGTAATAGTTAAACGGTTTCTACCTTCTGTTGATTGTGGATTGCTATTTGAAAAGATGTTAGACATTAAACATCTTTCATATTTAGCATCTGAGGCTGGTTTAAATCTTCTTCATCCAGACTTTAACCTTATTGATGATGAGATGATAAAAGAATCCTCTTCTCTTGGTCTTAAGATTAATGCTTGGACCGTAAACAAAGAAGAGGATATAAAGAGTATGATTGAAAAGTCTATCAATGGAGTAATAACCAATTACCCCGATAGAGCTTTAAAACTTTTAAATAGATTTTAAACTGCCGCCATCAATAAAGCTAAATGGCATAAGAATTTTGTTTTCAGAGGGTTCTTTTCCTTTAAGAATATTGAAAAGAACCTCAGCTGCTTTTTCTCCCTTATTGTATCCATTTTGATCTATAGTTGCGAGAGAGAATGAAAGTGGATATTCCTTAACAGAACCATCAAAACCAACGACTGAGATATCATCTGGAACTCTTATTTTTCTCTCTTTCAACTCTTCAATAACACCAAGAGCTTGAATATCTGACATAGTTACAATACAGGAAGGTTTTGCCTTTGAAAGTATTTCTTTTGTAGCTTTTTTTCCTCCTTGAAATGTAGCTGTCTCTGCTACTTGCGATATTTTAACTTGGGCACTGAAATTTTCAATGGCTTTTTTATATCCCATGCTTCTGTATTGTGCGACACCAGGTGATATTGCATCTTTTGTTTCAATATATGCAGCTTCAGGAAGTGAAATAATTGCAATATCTCTGTGACCTCTTTCTAGAACTTTAGACATTTGAGTAAAAGCAGCTTCGATGTTGTCTATTGATATGCTATAGGTATCATCTTCTTCAATTGCATCTAGGCATACAAGAGGAAGTTTCCTCTTTTTTAATGCTTCTCTTATGTCACTCTTAAACTCTAATCCCATACCAATAATGCCATCTACTGTGGCATTTTTAATAGCCTCAGCTATTGAAGAGTGGAGTGGAGGAATAAGAGTTAGAGTATATCCATTTTTCTCACAAACTGTTCCAATTCCTCTTAAGACCTCAACTGCATGTGGATTTAAAATTGTTATATCTAATGATTGAGGAGCCAAAAAACCTAGAGAAAAGTGTTGCCCTAGCGAAAAGTTTCTAGCTATCGGGTCAGGTATATAATCAAGGTTTTTGGCTGTTTCTAATATTTTCTCAACTGCAGTAGCGCTAATTCTTTCTGGACAGTTAAATGCAAATGAAACACTTGTCTTTGAGTATCCAGATTTTTTTGCGATATCTGCTATTGTAATACGCTTATCTTTCACTGTTTTTTCCTTCTAAACTAGTTTACTACCAGTTTACATTAGAGGTCAAACTCTTTGTTCCCTTCTTTTTAACAGAAAAGAATGAGTGAAAGTTACATAGACTTCTAAGGTTAAAGAATGCTCTTTATCGCGGTATCTAGTAATTTCAAAATAGATATGATGATAATGTGAAGTTAGTTCCTATCCTATGAAATTGATGTTACTGATATAACTCCAAAGCTTTCAAAGAAACAGGTTGGGACCTAGCACCTTCTTTTGATGTTTTTGATGCTCATGTTAAAGAAACTATGATTAGTGACATAATTACAGAGGAGGAGGGAGACAGACTACTTCGAAGATATGGATATAGATAAGTTTATTTTATAAATTCTTTGAGGTTCACTGTTCTCAGTTTAATAAAATTTGCACGAAAATGAGATTTTTTATAGTTAAATGCTGCACGAAATCATGATTTTTATTTGCCTGATTTTACACGAAATCGCGATTTTTGGCATGTTTATTATATAGTTTTTAATAAAAAATTGTATAAGCATGTTTTTTTTTGAGTATTTGCTGGCCTTTTTTGCTAACTAAAAAGAAAGTTTAAGATTTCTTTTTATCAGTAAACACCATTTATCCTCTTTCGTTTTGTTAAGTTAAGAACCCACAAATAACTTGATTTATGCAATGAATAAATGAGCATGCAGTTATCTTGATGAGTATTCATTTTTGTAATCAATGATGTTAGCGATATAATTCCAAAGCTCCCTAAGTTGATTTTAGATGACATGGAGGAGATGGAAAGAGCTTTCAAAGAAACAGGTTGGGACCTAGCACCTTCTTTTGATGTTTTTGATGCTCATGTTAAAGAAGCTATGATTAGTGACATTCTTACAGAGGAAGAGGGTGACAGACTACTTCGAAGATATGGATATAGATAGATCTTTTATTAAGTTTTTCATCTCTAATTTATAGTTGAGAAAGCCTAATAAAAAAACGAAAGCAGATTGTTAAATAATTTTCTTATATTTAAAAAATATTTTTAAAATATAGTAAAATATGAAAATATTTCCCTGTTGTAATGTTCTAAATGTCTCAAATAATAGAGTATCAAAATAAAAGGGGAATTTTATGAAGAAATTATTTACAATTCTATTGATCGTTTCTCTAGTGGTATTCTCTTTCGTTGGATGCGAGAAAGACAAGTCAGAAGAAGTAATTAAGAATTACGAAGATTTTATAAAAACAGAAAAAGCAATGACAACCTTTGTTGCGATTGCTAACAAGCTTAGCTCTTCACCTGGAAAAACAGAAATAAGTGCAAAAAGCATTTCTAAAGATGATCTTGCCGATGTAGTTTTTTTAGCTAACAAAGAAAAAATAACTGTTACCGAAATTTTGGATGCTAAAGGAACAATTCAGAGTGAAATTAATAACGATGAAAAGAATGAAAGTTTATCTGCATCAGTTAAAGTCAGCGGAATAGAAATAAAGTATAAGTATACCACTAGTAAGGAAAAAGAACCAAAGGAATCTACGCTTACTTTAAATGGTACTCTTCTTAATAATTCTAAATCTGTTAGTGGAGAAAGTACCGAAAAGAAAGCAAACATGACATTCACAACATCCGGACTAGTTATTAATGGCACTGCTTATAAAGACATAACTTTTAATGCGCTCATAAGTGAAGAAGATAGTAAAGTAACTAGTGCAACTGTAGATGGAAAAACTGTTGATATAAGATTGATTAACGCTAACGGTTCAATTTTAGACTAGTGTTTTTAAAAGCAAGTTTTTTTATTCTGTCCTGCTTTTCGTGGGGCAGTTTTTTTGTGTCTATTAATTATTGAGTCTTTAGGTATCAATATATTTTCCTAACAAAATATGTGCTGTTTGTTGGTTGCTTCTTTACTCTTTTTTGTAACTATTCAGTCGCATAATCTTTGCAATACTTTAGCTAACCCTTTTTCCA